>Ga0182030_10018981_pt1 | contig 13132 bp, 13 predicted proteins | sample 812S3MmetaG_FD_121299 | JGI IMG/M metagenome (GOLD analysis project Ga0182030, IMG submission 121299) | Permafrost microbial communities from Stordalen Mire, Sweden - 812S3M metaG (Illumina Assembly) | ecosystem: Environmental > Terrestrial > Soil > Wetlands > Permafrost | place: Sweden... | reverse complement strand
ACAAGATCGTCGCCAAACAAATTGATTGGATGGCTGGTGTTGGGAATGCCGCAGCGCACGCCTTACCAGAGTTCAAACCTGAGGACGTTCCCAATCAATATCGGATGATGCTCGATTTCCTAGCAAAGTTCTCACCGTAACAGCGATCATTCGCATCCACTCCATTATGAAACTATCTCAACTCATCTCCGTCGGCTTTTGTGCAAATATGATGCTGGACCGTAGGGAACAAGCACCTTTCACTTTCGATGAAATTTATGCGGCCGCAGAAAATGGCAACCTGATTGATCTTTTCCTGAAGATCGACGACAGTGGTGCAATCGAATTGTGGGCGAATAAACCCCAATTACGCAATGAAGTGGAATCTGCATTTAAAGATGTGGTCGAAGCACTACGGGGACAGGAACTACGGAAAATAGGGGTTGGAGATAATCCGCTCTGTTTTGTCGTCGCCATCGTACTTGAGGCAATTCAGGTAAATTTTGGACGCTGAACTGAGTCACTCATCCTCTTCGAGTACGATCATGAAACCCCTCCTCCTCTTCCTCCTGACCACAGTAGCTCTCTGCACATCATCCTGGTCAAAGGATGAGAAAGTCATCGAAGCAGCCCAAACAGCCCAGTATGTCGGACAAGCCGTGGTGGTACATGGAACGGTTGCTGATGTTCATCAATTTAAAGGAGGTTCTATTGTTTTGGATTTTGGTGCGAAATATCCGCATGAAGTGTTTCAGGTGTTCATCCCCAAGAACCTAGTCGATGTCACCGGCGACATGCACGAATACGTGAACAAGGAGATGGTCGTTGAAGGGAATATCGAGATGTACAAAGGGAAACCCGAAATCAAATTACAGGATGCTGGGCAGTTGAGGCGGTAGCGTTGATACGCAAAACTATTCCGACTTTTCGCCGGAACCCTCAGAACCGCTAAATTCGTCGGCTTCAATAAGTCCTGACTCCATTTCTTTATTCATCGCATCTCTATCGATACCATTCCGAATACAATAGTCATTGATTTCTTCATCAGTTAAATCTTCAATCCCTAATCCACGGAATTCCCGATCCTTAAGAAAGTCCGAAAGAATCTTCGGTACCTTCCCACCTTCCAGTTCAATAATTTGTAAGGCCGCTCGAACGGATATGATTTGGTTGCTTTGCGTAGCATTCCCATAGACATGTTTGAGGTATTCACCGATCTTGGGCCTCATAAGAATACAGGAATTTAAATGATTAAAGAGTGTCAGCATGAAATAAGAAAGAGCATGCCCTCCACTATTCTCACCCATCGTAAAGGTAGACCACATCCAATAGAAACTATCATTTTCCACCATTTTAATGGGATCAAGCTCCACCGTGTCCATGCAGATACCTTCATCTTTCTTACTTAACGAGGCTTTGACAACAATGCTTCCGTCCAAGAATACTGTTGATAGCGGAACCTTCGTGCGTGACACAGTCTGATATTCTTGCATCAGTGATTCCTTTGTAGCATCACCAGAGTCAAAAAACACCATGAACGACAGAAGTGGATTCCGATATTTACGATTGTCGCCCAATTGAAGGCCTGGGCCTAGAGAAATATCGTCACTCAGATAATTCGAAGGGGTGGTATCCCGTTTCAGCTTACTCAGCAGAGCCTCACTCATATCACTGAATGCACTGACATACTTTCTGCTCTTAGCATAAGTAGATTTAATCTCTCCAATTGCATACACCGATTCCCACGGAAAATACTGCGCCCCATTTTCTGCTTCGAACAATATGGGTGTCGCATTATTGTCTGCGATAATCACGTCTAGTTGCGGACTCAATTGTAGATTTTTGTCAACAATATGACCGTGGCCAACAAAATATTTGCTCGGTAACCTTCTTCGCAGAAAATCTCTGAACGGCTCTTCGATTTCGTCACCACTAGCATCGATGTTCCCAGAAGCATGGATTACTTTTGACTTCTTTCTTGAGGACAATAGTATCTCGACTTCTGTTCGATAAACATTGCTCATTTCAAATTCGAAGGTCTTGGCCATAGCGTAAATATGCGCGGTCCGGTCGATGCGTCAATACTCCCTCTATGCGTTCTTCTGGCCCTACAGCGACTCCCACATCGCCTCAAACCGCTCATCCTCCAGCGCCACGATCTTCCAGCTTGGATCAATTTCGAAGCACCTCTTCAGGCACTCCTTGGTACGTTCAATATTACCCAGGCTGCACTCGTAGCACGCCAGATTAAAACACACCCCAGCGTCATGTGCATGTCGTTCCAGAGCGTTCACCAAAATCAATCTTCCGGCCTCAATGGACTCGGCCTTCGATGTCGCCTGCGCCCACAACACCCACCACTGGGCGTCATCAGGATCGTATTCCACCATCCTCTTCGCCGCCACCTCCATCAGATCCCACCGCTCAAGTGAACTCTCACTCTCACGACCAGCACCTCTGGCTGCTGATAGCTGAAGGCTATAACCAATATCGACGGAGCAGCACTCATCCATGGTATTGGCTCCTCGCATAGCGTGCGGCTATGGCGCTGACACGAAGGAGGTATTATGCGGCGAGGTGACAAGTCGATACAATTGGCGTTCATGCGGGTGGGGTGGAGTCCGAGGCTGGCGGCGCTTGGTTGGGAGATGGGGGTCTTCCAACCAAGCACTCCCGTACAGCCAACACCTCTGGCAGATGCCGGCAGAATGGGTCGATGTCATCCAGTGCATCATTGGCTTCCACGAACATGCCTAGCTCCAGGAATCCCTCCGCAACCGTGAGGTGGGGGTGCTCGTCAGGAGAGAGGGGCATATCCTCACATATCCCGAAGTACCGGGTCAGCAAAATCTGAAACGGGGCTTTCCTTACCAAAACAAGAAATCTGACCCTTTACAGGCCCCATTTTATCCCAAATATCGTGCAGAGAGCGTATTACCTTTTTCGCCTTCGATTGGTAAACAATAATTCTGTTCTCCGTCAGCTTTTCTATAATACTCATTAGCGCCTGAGCCTCGCTTTGTTCGATATGTGGAGATAATTGAATCTCCGTAATTAACGAATATGGATCAATATTTTCTAATAGCAATCCAGGGGCATCGTCGTCTGGTGATTTCGGTAAAATAACCCTGACTTCATGTTCATGCCGATAGCATTCCTGTTTCACTAAGTATGGCCGCCGCAAGAATGCGTCCGACAAATCAGGCTCGGCATCACCCACGTAAGCCACTTGCGCCACAATCCCCATATTCACTGAATTGGACCCTCGAAAAGACCTTTCGATATTAGCGACCGTCGTGGCAATCGCAGCACCGTCATGAGCATAAAGGTTCCACATAGCCATTGATTCAATATCTGCGGCATACCAACACCACGCGCATCTTAGCCTGCGCAACTCTCTTTCCCAGACGTTCTGAAGCGTCACCTTAAGCATTTCTGGCGTCCTGAATTGTTTTAGCAACTCACCCTCTCTATAGTCGCAGCGTTGTTCGAGTAAACGACACTGCTCATCTGGAAGGTTATTCAGGTAGAATTCCGTTTGTTTCGAAGTGAATGTAGACTCCGTCGGATCAGTGAGACGAAGTTGTTCAATCGTCGGAATATACACGCGCTTAGCCAACAGCATCAGTAAGGTACTCAGACGTATGTATCGCCACATCTTCCGATTCTCTTCAATGGGAGTACCTACTATTTTTAAAATACGGTTTTCATTTAACATACTGTCAAATGGCCTTCTCAGTATCATTCGGATCTTGCGGCACCAACTCACCACGGAAAGCTTTGGCTAGGATGGATTGGGTGAGCTTATCGACAAACGCTTTCCCTTTTTCATACCTCTGTTGAATTTCATCGGCCAACTTGAAGAGTTCCTCTACCCGTTTGACGATTTCAATTTGCTCCGATACCGGAGGTAAAATAACTGAGAATGATTCAAGAGCCTTTGGAGAAAGATTGGGTTGTAAGGTTTCGGATAAATTGTCCTTCACCTGTTTCTTAAATCCCTCTGTTTGCATGAAAGCATGAAGATAGTCCTTGGCTATTACTTCCTTGGGCTCGATTTTGCAAACTCGCTGGTTTAGCAGCGCCGTTTTAGCAGTCGTAGGATAAAAACATACTTTTAGGGTTTCGTTTGTAATGGGACGGGTTAGAGCCATTAGCAATGTGCCTGGATGCACTTGAAAAGATGGGCTTTCATTAAGAAACCTTTCCGCAAGATACTCTTGGTTCTTTTCAATAAACTCTCCATATTGAACGTTCGAGATTTTGATGGCAGGAATACCTTGTTTAACGAAATCCACGCTTCGAAATGCAAAACCAGAGGTGACCTTCGCCAAGTCCCGCAATGTTTTGGTGCTCCAATTAACTGGAAACTCGCTTGTTGAACAATTCACATCCTCGCTGAGTGACCTGTCATTTCGCCAATCCTCAGTGAGACGACCAGAGCAAGCGGCAGCAAGAACAGATTGGCGGAAGCGTTTGAGCAGTAGGGGTATTCTTTCGAGTCTCTTCTTGCTGCCATCAACCCTCGACAGCAGAAGCTCCAATTTTGGTACGATCCGACGTTGCTCTTGGAGTGGAGGGATTGGAAATGGGATTCTTAAAATATCTCTTGAGGATAAATGGCCAACAGTGACGGATGACGTGGCAGCTTCAATCGCTTTCAAGTATCCATTGAGGCCATAAAGTAGAAACTTAGGATGTAGACGCCTTTCATTTGCTGAGATTTTGCAGACACGTTGATTCAATCCTGCTTTTCGGCCCTGCCATTCGCAGCATCGAAACAATCCATCCATTCCAATGAGTAGGTCGCCCTTTTTGATCCAATAATCCGTTGGGATTTCACCATCGTATAGCGTCTCAGTCTCGTTTCTATCCAGGTCACGTATTCGAATGACGGGATTGCCTTTGCTTCTGTTGAACAGAGCCGACTTGAATGGAAAGCCATTTAGGATTGTACATAATTCTCCCAACTGCACTCGTGGCCAAGAGTGGTGGGCTGAAAGCAACCCCGTCTCAGACGCAAATATCTCTTCGAGTGGAACAACAAGACTCATACCTCAATCGCCTCTTCCTTTTCGATAAGAGCCACGATCTCCTTTAAATCATCCACAATGGCTTCGAACTCAGTGATGGCTTCAGCAGCTAAATCCTGTGGCTCCGGCAATTCATCACTGTCCTCCAGCGAATCATCCTTGAGCCATGTGATGTCCAACTTATAGTCACGGGCCTTGATGTCGCTGATGTGGAATTTCCTAAACCGGCCTGTCTCACCAAGGTCTTTTCTTTTACTCTGTCCATTAAAATCTGAGCCGTAGCACTTCTCGAATTCTTCAAAGTGTTTCGCTGTGAGAGGCCGATCTTTCTTGGTGATGCCTGGCACGTTCGAACGAGCATCAAATATCCAAGTGTGCTGGGTCGGCATTCCCTTCTGGAAAAAGATCACGTTCGCTTTAACACCTTGGCTGTACGGAGTAAATGTTCCTCTTGGTAGGCGCAACACAGTGTGGAGGTTACAATCCTGCATCAGCAGCTCAAACACCTCACCGGCCTTGCCCTCGAATAAACAATTGTCTGGAAGCACCATCGCTGCACGTCCACCAGGTTTTAGGGTCGTGACGACATGCTGGATGAAATTGAGCTGCTTGTTGCTGGTCTCAATGGTGAAATCCTCACGCTCAGGAGCTTGGTTGGCTCCTTTGGTCCCGAATGGCGGGTTCGTAAGGATGACATCATACCGCTCACCTCTATCTGGCTCATAAATGGTATCACCCAAATAAATCTTCGGCTCCAGCCCATGAAGGAAAAGATTCATCAGCGCCAAGCGTCTCGGTCGGGGCACCAAATCCTGCCCGTAGTAGGTGGATGTCCTGATGTGTTTGATGTCCTTCCGATCAATGACCCCCTCTGTGATGCACATGAGCCATTCGTAGGCCCTCATCAAAAATCCACCAGTGCCACATGCTGGATCAGATATTTTAAAATCAGCATTCCCCCGTGGATCTGGCTTCATCACCGCCACAATGGAGTCGATGAGCACACGAGGGGTAAAATACTGACCGGCCCCCTTCTTCCCCTCACTGGCTGCTTTCTCCAGCAGTCCCTCGAAAGCTGCACCCTTCACATCCACCTCCATGCTCGACCAGTCCTCCTCATCAATCATGTTGATGACACGCTTGAGGTTTACCGGATTGTTAAACCGTGGCACGGCCTGGGCGAAAATATCCTGTAACAGTCCTGGGATCTCACGCAGTTTGCGGAGGATGTCTCCGTAGTGGTCCATCAAATCTTGGCCTGATCTGACTTTTAGGCTTTCCCAGTCGTAACCTTTGGGGATGTCACTGGATTTCTCCTCAGCCATTTTCAGGAACATCAGGAACGTGAGCTGCTCAATGTAATCACCGTAGTCGATTCCATCGTGGCGCAGGGTGTGGCAGAAGCCCCAGAGTTTATTAACAACGTCGGACATATATTTTAAGCAGCAACAGCCAGGTTTATCTCGGAGAGCAGCTCTTCAAGATGACCCTGGAACACTTTCTTGGCTTTGGTGAGTCCTCCATGACGAGTGAACACCGGCAGATTATCCAAATCAAAGGCATCTACGGTGAGATTTCCAACCAGATGGTCGGCAATATATTCGAGCCATTTGGTTTGTTCTTCGGTGAAGGTCTTGCCCTCCGTCACTTTCTCCATTGCCATCCAGACACGTTCTTTCGCTGTCATTATGGGTGCTTGATTTTGGGCCGCATGTTTAATCATCGAAATGATGTCAGCCAACGGCTTGTGGTACACCACGTCATGCGCCACCTGGAGATTGTCTTCTGGATAGCTGTTCTCCCGCAGCTTTACCCTCAGTTCTTCCAACGCTGATGTGCTCCAATCCTTGGGACGCTCAAGCAATATTTTGATGGCATCAATATTCTCACGGTTGTTCTGAACGAACAGAGCAAACTGTGTCAAATAATCCTGAGGCTTGAACACATCCTTCCCCACCCTGAATACCCGCTCCGAAGACACCTCATCCACATTCTCAATGGCTTCAATGAACACCCTCTTGGCCCGTTCATAATTGACCAGCAGATATTGGAAATCCTTATTCCTCAATAGCTCCATCGTGGGGGTGAAGCATTTGTTAATGGCTTCGGACAGTCCAGTGGCATATACGCCCATGTCACCGGTGGGAATGTATTTTGAGAATTCCTGACGAGCTTTGGCGCTCATGTCCTTCTCGATCCGTTGCAACCGTTTCACCAACACCTTGACAAAATACGGCCGGTCGATGTTCTGGTAAATGTTATCGATCACCTGTTCTATGGGAATTGGCTCTTTCCCTGGTGACTCAATCTTGAAATTCGACACGTCCTTGAAATACTCAATGAGCGTACCGCCAAAGCAGTCGAATATGGTGAAATGGCTCTTATTAATCTCACCACATTTCCTGGTACCACGTCCAAGCATCTGCTCCCAAAGGATTCGAGACTTCACCGGACGCATGAATACAATATATTCCAATGCAGGTATATCGACACCGGTACTGAGCATATCCACCGTCACCACAACTTTGGGCTGTGGACGATTGCGAAATTCCCTGATGCGTTGCAACGGTCGGTCTACATTTGGGTTTCCAGTGATCTTTTGAACAAACCCATCACCTTGGTCAAACTGCTTCCGACATATCGTCACCAGACTATCAGCATGAGATGTATGCGGTCGATCATTCTGAGCAAAGATGAGTATTTTGGGAAATCTGCCGGTGTCTTTCTCATGCTGGCAGGCGTATCCAGCTATTTCCTTGATGAGTTTTTTGTTGCTGTCTGGAGAAGTGATTTCCCGTTCAACCCTCTCAGCATCAAACGCCCTTTCATCCTCCAGTTCATCATAAATCTCTTCACCCGTCTCCGTGTCAATACGTCCAACTTGCTCACCTTCCCTTAGAAACACACCGTTCATCCTCACATTCGATGTGACTCTGACAGCTTGGTAATCCACCAGATGCCCTTCTTGGATGGCTTGCTCTACTCCATATCGGAACACCGGTTCACCAAACAAAGCCACTGTATGGGCTGCTGGTGTCGCTGTGAGGCCAACCTTGATGGCATCGAAATGTTGAATGGTGTCACGCCACACACTGGTTTCCTTGGCCGTGTACCCTCGGTGACATTCATCAGCAATAATCAGGTCGAAGGCATGAATGGGGATGTCCAGCGTTGAAGCATCTTCTTCAATGTCAGGATCACCTTCTTGTTGAGCGAATGCATTCTGCCACCCAAACAGATTGATGGCCATGCGTTGGATGGTGGAGACGTACACGAACGTCTGGCTGGGCTGTGGGTTGGTCAGATAGCTCTCAGGAAGCACCTTGGGATCAAACGGCTGCTCGTCACCAAAATCCTCACGCCTAAACCGCTGGCTATACACCTCGTACTCCTGGCTGAATTTATTGCCAGTGGGAGTGGTGAATGCTGAGAATTCACGAACGGCTTGTGCGGCCAGAGCCTTCCTGTCCACCAGGAACAACACCTTCTTCACTGCACCAGATGCCAATAAACGATAAATCTGTGCAACGGTGGTGAACGTCTTCCCTGTACCTGTCGCCATCGCCACCAGCATCTCCCTCTGGCCATCCATCATCGCCTCCTCGATATGAGTGATGGCGTTTTCCTGGTACGGCCTGATCCGTACAATATTTCCTACCGGTGCATCCTTTAACCACTGTCTGCTCTGGGTCTGATCGAATTGGAAAGCATCACGAATCGCATGGGGCGTGTGAAAATGGGCCAGCTTCCTCGAAATCAATTTCTCCTGGCGCACATCCACAAACCAGATGATTTCACCATTCGTGGCGTACAGGAATGGCACCCTGTAGCCGTTCCAATTGCCAGCACCATCACCAGCACCCAACGAATATCTCTTGGCCTGCTCCAGCACGTTCTGGGGGCCTACGGACACCTTCTTGGCCTCAATGATGCCCAGCAGCTTCCCATCAACGAACAGAGCATAATCCGCTGGGCCATTTGCTGTCGGATATTCCTCCACGGCATGATGGGTGAGCTTCGCCGTATCCAGTGAATCTGCCCACGGAATGATGATCCACGGCTGGGGCAAACTCCTCAGCCGTTTATCAATCCTCTCCTTCCTGGTTTTCCATTCCAGCTCAGACATTGTGGCGATGGTAGCGGGAATTGTTCAGGTGGAAAGCAGGAACACGAGCAGAGGAATGGGCTTGAATCACGAAATCCATCCGATACCTTCGCCCTCAGTATCGAATCCGAAAATCCCAGAAAATATCCTCCGAGGAAAAGTGAATAACCCACAGTGAAACGATGTTACCAGATTTCCCAGAAATAAAAAAAGATTTTCACCAGCACCTTTATGCATTCCTTCAACGACGGATTCAAGAGCATATGGGCTTTTTTGCGAATATTCCGACGGTTCCTATACACGAGGGAGGCCACAACCGTCTTGTCCGGGAAGATGGCACCGTCGATGATACATCACTGCGGAAGATAACTGGGAAAACGACCTTACCCAATGATCCAAAAATGGGCCTTAATATTGCCAATGTTCTTAACTCAATCGACGCAGTAGCGAAGCAAATGGCTCAACAAAACCAGATTCACATGTTTAAACGAGTTGACGAGGTGACCAAGGAGACAGGGAATAGATTTGATTTAAAAGGAGAACCGATGACAGCGAAGGTCCTCAATGACATGCTCGAAGCAATGTATATAGCTTTTGATCGCAATGGTGAACCCATTCTACCGTCCTTTGTATGCGGTCCAGAGGCGGCCAAGAACCTTATTGCCAGGAAAGAAGCAATTGAATCGGATGTTGCCGAGAAGCGTAGGCATGACGACATTTTAGCCAAAAAAAGGGAGGAATTCTATGATCGAGAGAGTAATAGAAGACTGGTTGGATAGCGTTTCGGAGAAGGCTTTTGAGGTTCCGTTTGCTCAACTCCTCTCACTTGAGGGCTTTACCGTTGTTCATATGGCTCGACCACATGGACCAATGGAGCAAGGCAAAGACATCCTGGCTTTCGCTAAGGACACAACTCCGTTTGCCTTCCAACTAAAAGCAGGTGATTTGACCCTCAAGAATTGGCGTGACCCCAATCAACCATTAAAAGGTCAGGTCGAAGATCTGCTTGATCTTCCTATCCAACATCCATCGTTTCAACACGCTACTGAGCATCAATCTGTTTTAGTTACGACAGGGGTACTTGATGATACACTCCGGCAGGAAATTGACCAATTTAATGAAGGTCGGAAAGCGAAAGGAAAGTCGATTCTTAAGGTCTGGTTGAAAGGGCATATCCAACAACAGATCCTGAGTTCCTTGAGCGCTTTTATACCATCCAAGTTGCCGAACTTTCGAGACTTTCTTCAACTACTCCTTGTCGACGGTACGGGGGTTCCCGACAAGGAAAAGCTATCAATGTTTCTACGGGAAAGACGCCCTTTAAAAATCAAGAAAGCTTCTGATAATGCAATCAGAGCGACCTGTGCAGAATTAGTGATACTCAGCACTCATCTTGTAGCACCTTATCAATCTGTTGACAATTTTATAAGTGAAATCGAAGTTTGGACAATGGTTGCGTCTCAACTTATGATTATCGCATGTTCGTCTAAAAAAAGCAGCCAAATTGCTGTGGATTCGCTGGCTTTGATAGAAATTGCTATCTGGAAGGCTCTACAAGGTCTAAGTCAGGAAATATTAGAGCGGGAATCTTATATCGAGGGCAATCCCTGGGCGGATGCTTGTGTGTATCAGGCTAGGATTACACATGTGGCAGGCTTCCTGGGGGCTGCTGTATTATGGGAACGATTATTCGGGGAAGAAGTGAATGCCGTCGGTGCGTTAAAGAAGTTCTGCGATAACAATCAAAAGCAAATGTTTTTATGGGGGGAAGGAGCAGTTCCGTCATTTTTGGCGTTAGGCTGGGCTTTGGATACGATTTCTCCAGGTTTGGATATGGAGTTGTTCTTGTTTCGGATCATAGGACACATAATTTCTCAATTTAATAAGAACGTGTCCGCAGAAAAGGAGAAAGGGGGAGGGGCGGCATCTGCATCCTCTACAGTTTCTGTGCTATCGGACCCCTATATTACGATTACTCAAATACTGAATCGGGGAATTGGGGGTTCAGCTAGCCCGATCGAATCGAGTAATGCCGGACAATCGTACGTCTTGGAGTCATTGGTCAAGATTCTTGTGAATCGGCTCTTCCGAGTCCACTTGACTTCTCTTTGGGGGGGTATTGCACAAACAGCTTTTGAAACTTATTATCCTACTTCGAATGTGAGTTTGTGGAACTGGAACAATGGGAAAGAAGGCTCCATAGAGTCCCGATATACTCCTTCGCCCACTAGCTGGATGAAGTTGCTAGAAGAAACGAGGCATCCCAACATGGAACTGCTTCCTCCGCTTCCATTTCAAGGGCCGCACTTCCTATTGATGATGTTACTTTCAATGCCTCATAGGATTAATCCGTCAATAGTTCTTGCTCTTGAACAATCAGACTGGTGCGGAGGTAAATTTCTTCTTAATTCGCCGAAGTGCTCGATATGACCGCCACCACCCAACAAGAAATCGCAGCACTGACCAAACGCCTCGCTCAACTCCAAGAGAAGGCCGAAGACGAGCTGCGCCAACGGCTAAAGGAAGCCCGTGCCGTGGTGACCGACCTGGAGATGCAGCTTTCAGAGATCACTGGTAGGCCGTCTGCCAGCCAGATACGGGCGACATCCGTCAATGGTGACCGTTCTCCCCGCGCTCGTAATGAATCCATCACAGATGAGAAGTTGGAGATCAGGATTCTCAGCCTCCTCCAGAAAGAGAGCCAGGAAGGGATGAATGCGAAGACCATTGCTGAAAGGCTCAAGCAAAACCCTGTGCGTATTCGTGGATGGATCAAGAAATACCCGAAGGTGCTGAAGCGTGTGGGTAGTGGACCTGGGACGAAGTTTTTTCTGTCTTAACATGGCGCAAAATAATTCATTGGGACTATTGTACAGGGCATATCACGAAGCAGGTCATGTTGCTGCAATGGCATTTACCGCCCAGGGATTTGAGCAAATTGTAGAAGTCAACGTGATAGCCTCGAAACGCTTTTTGGGGGTCGTGCGTTCTCGTGGAATCAACTATGCTCGCAACCTAAACTTAGTTCCCATTCAAGATCAACCGACTATGGCACGACGAGAGGCTATTTGGCTTCTTGCAGGATCGGCGGCAGAGGCAAAATTCGAAGGGGTTAAGTTTGACGTAGAGCAATTGGCTGAGGAGTATGTGACCTGTGAAGATGATGGTGGTGAAGCCATTGACATGGTCGGCACTGACATCAATATTGTTGGTTCCATGGCAGATAAGGTTAGCCGACGCTATTATCCAAAGTGGCGGTTAATTCATACTTGGGCAGGACTGACAGTCGAACTGCTCGAAGAATCGGATGTTTGGTCGTGTGTAGAACACTTTGCAAAGCACCTGGCTAAAGTGGGGACTATAAGTGAGAATGAGTTAGAGCCATTCTTTGCGCCCATTTACATGAAAGGGTATGAGTCTGCCAGGTGGCGAAGACGCTTGGTGCTTCCATCCATGGCTTCAACAGAACGAGTGAAATCAACGCTCCGCTGACGCTTTTTTTTAGTAAGTGATGCATGGCCATGCTCCCCTCAATGAACCTGCGCTGGTATTGCTTTCGGCGCTAAAAGAAAAGCGCCCACAGACCTGTGAACGCTTCCCTTGTCTCACCCTCTACGCCTGCGATCAGCCCTGCAGGCCATCTTCTCCTTGTCCACCTGGATATTTCCACGCCATGCAGCAGGCCGTACAGCATCAGCAATGGCATCATCCCCCATGAATTCCTCCAAATCCTCCACCAGCCTCTCCCTGATGGTCCTAACGTCATGGTAGGTCAGGCCACATGCCCTCCCTCCATTGATGCAGCACGTCAGGGATCATCCGGTTGCTGCACACCCCCACGTCGGTTGCGCGAATGATGAGATCGTGAGCCGCCGTGTCGTTGATGCGTTTGTCCTTGTAGGCGGCGATTATAGCGAAAACTGGGGAGGTCCAAGGGGAATGAGATGCACAGGAATGGGCTTGAAAATGGTGGTACGCCCGCCACTATGCACTCCCTCAAATGAAAACCCAGCTT
>Ga0182030_10018979_pt1 | contig 13133 bp, 11 predicted proteins | sample 812S3MmetaG_FD_121299 | JGI IMG/M metagenome (GOLD analysis project Ga0182030, IMG submission 121299) | Permafrost microbial communities from Stordalen Mire, Sweden - 812S3M metaG (Illumina Assembly) | ecosystem: Environmental > Terrestrial > Soil > Wetlands > Permafrost | place: Sweden... | reverse complement strand
GGCAGAAGGCCGGCAGCCCGGGGCGCTGGCAAATCCAGACGATCAGGCGCCGCAAACGGTTGCCGCGAGCGGAACCCGGGGCGGCGCTGGACGCACCAACCGGCTCCGACCATGGCTGTTCGCAGTCGCCGGCGTGGTCGTCCTGGTGCTCAGTGCCTATTACGGCACACAATACTGGACGGTCGGCCGTTTCGAGGTCTTGACGGACGACGCCTATGTCCAGGCCGATAACACGACTATTGCCCCGCGCGTGTCCGGATATCTTGATGAAGTCCTTGTGGGCGACAATGAACGCATAAAGGCCGGACAAATCCTGGCCCGTATAGATCAGCGCGACTTTATCGTCGCGCTGGATCAGGCGAAAGCGGACGTTGCGGCGTCGCGGGCGGCCGTCGCGGGCAAACAGGCTGCACTTGATATTCAGCAATCCACCATCGAAGCCGCGACCGCCACGCTTGCCGTGGATCGGCGTGGCAAGGGCAAGTGTAGCGCGCGATACGATGGCAGCCGTGCGATCCCTTAGGGTCATGCTGTGGATCCTCGCGATCATGGCAGCATTTGTGCTGTCGAGCGGAGCGAGGCTGACCCCGCGGCCTCGTCGCAGGATCTCGTGCAGCCGGATGACGAAGCGCGCGGCGAGCGGACGAAGGCGCCGAAACGAAAGGGCTGAGAACCCTTATCAACCTGGCCGAGATGTCAGCCGGCGTAATCCGGTGAATTACACCAGGACAATCGTCGCTGCTGGTTTGATCGCGGCATCGACGTCCGCCTTTGCCGCGGAGATCACGGGCGCCGGCGCGACCTTCCCGTACCCGATTTATTCGAAATGGGCGGATGCCTACAAGAAGCAAACCGGCAACGAATTGAACTACCAGTCGGTCGGATCGGGCGCGGGTATCGAACAAATTCAATCCAAGACCGTAACATTCGGTGCGTCAGATATGCCGCTCACGCCCGCTCAGCTCGAAAAGGACAGCCTGATCCAATGGCCGATGGTGATGGGTGCGATCGTTCCCGTTGTGAACATCGCAGGCATCAAGCCGAGTGAACTCACGTTCGACGCCGAGACCCTTGGCAATATCTTTCTTGGCAAGATCACAAAGTGGGACGATTCGGCGATAAAAAAGCTAAATCCGAAGGCTTCGTTGCCGTCGGCGGCGATCACTGTGGTGCACCGTTCGGACGGGTCGGGAACGACCTTCAACTTCACCGATTATCTCTCGAAAGCGAGTCCGGACTGGAAGACGAAGGTGGGCTCCGGCACCACGGTCGAATGGCCGACCGGCGTTGGCGCCAAGGGCAACGAGGGCGTCTCGGCCAATGTCGGTCAGCAGAACAATTCGATCGGCTACGTCGAATATGCCTATGCCAAGCAGAACAAGCTGACCTACGCCGCCATGGTCAATAAAGCTAGCAAGACGGTGCAGCCGACCGTCGCGGCTTTCCAGGCTGCGGCGTCCAACGCGGACTGGGCAAAGACTCCAGGCTTCTACCTGATCCTTACCGACCAGCCGGGCGAGGCGTCCTGGCCGATCACCGCAGCAACCTTCATCCTGATGCACAAGGAACCCGCCGACAAGGCGGCGTCCGCCGCGGCTCTCAACTTCTTCAAATGGGATTTCGCCAAGGGCGACAAGATGGCTGAAGAACTCGACTACATTCCGATGCCGGAGCCCGTCGTCAAACTGATCGAAAAGACCTGGTCGGCTGACATCAAGAGTTGAGTCATGATGGAGGAGAGGTCCGCCTCTCCTCCATTTTCTCGCAAAACGGCAACGCACGCCGATGCTGACCAGATTGGCGACGACGCTTGAAAAGCGCATAGAAGCGAATATCGGTGGTGCGCACGGGAAGGGAGGTTAATGTTCGGCATCAAACACGATCGGCGCAAAATTGTTCGCGACATCGGTCACACACGATTGCTCTTGCGGCTGGCCTGGCGGGACTCCCGCAGCAATTGTCGTACGTCGCCTTCTTCCGCTGGCACCTGTGATCGATCGGGCCGGGGCGAATCGACCTCGAGTTGCCGAGGTCGTCCCATGAGAACCGGTTGAAAAAGCACCGCGGCGGCCAGCGTGCAAAGTAACGCCAAAGCCATAAGCTTGCCCATTCCCGACATGCCGGGATAGCTCGACGCCGCCATGCTGCCGAACGCGACGGCGTTGGTCATGGCGCTGAATATCACCGCGCGGGTCAATGTCGACTGAAGCAGCCGAGTCTTTCCGGCGCGCCACGCCATGATGTAATAGATCTTAAAAGCGACTCCGACGCCAAGCAGGAGCGGCAATGCGATGATATTTGCGAAGTTCAGCGCGAGACCAGTCAGCACGCAGACCTCCAGCGTTACCGCTCCGGCGAGCAGCAAGGGAACGACTGTGAGCAGCACATCGGTGATACGCCGCAGGGCGATGAGGAGCAGTACGGCGATGGATATCAGTGCGAGAGCGCCGGCTTCGATGAAGGCACGGGTGACGGTGTTTCCGGATTCGTAGGTGCTGATCGCAGGGCCGGTGGCCGATGGCTCTGCCGCCAGAATCGCGGTCGCAAATTGACGCAGAACATTGGTGTCGTTGAGATTACCCTTCGGCAGTATCTGCACGCGAGCCCGGCCATCGGGCGATAACCAAGCGCGAACCAGATCAGGCGGCAGGGTCTTGATCGTCACTGGCGTCGGGTCGAGGCTCATTCGGAGCTGCCCAAGGTTGATCAAGAGTGGCGGCACGATGGCGGCGATCGCCTTGGTTCGCGTGGCTGCATCCGATTGGGCAAGACGAATCAGCAAATCGGAGACGTGCCGGGCGGCGTCGGCACCAGTTCCCGAAGCGCTCCCTGCGGCCTTGCGAAGGTCTGCAGCGGTCGTGCGGATCGCCGCCACCGTGGCCTGGTCGGACGGCGTTGGTTGCTGCTGCCGAGGACTGAGCGCCGATGCGAGGCCTTTCGGAGCGGATCTGATCGCCGCAATCTTCTCGTCCTGATTCGTAGGGATAAAGCTGTGCAAGGTCAGCGCGCGCGATACCTCCGGGAGGCTTCCCAGCCGCTTGGCGGTTTGATCTGCCCCATCGAGGCTCGGTGCGAGCACCTCGGCATCGTTGCCGCTCGTCTCCGGAGTTTTTTGCAGCTCGCGATAGGTGATGACCGATGGCGCGCTTGGATTTTGCAAGTTGACCGGATTGAAGTCGAACGGCAGATGAAACAACAGGGGCGTGCCGGCCAATACCACGATGATAGTGCCCGCGATAATCGCAATGCGATGCCGTTGTAGGAAGTCGTCCAGTGGCGCCAACTCTCTAAAACCGACCGACGCCGGCTCGCCCGGCGGATTGAGGAGTGCCAGCATCGCGGGCACCAGGGTGATGCTGCACATAAAGGCTATCAACATGCCGCATCCGGCAATCAATCCCAGTTCCGAAAGTCCCTTGTAATCGGTGGGAATAAACGAAAAAAAAGCCACCGTAGTGGCGGCCGCGGCTAATGTAAGGGGGGTACCGACCTTGCGTGCCGCGCTTCTCAAGGCGCTGTGGAGGTCCTTTTGCTCGTGACGCTCGGTACGGTAGCGCACGCTGAACTGGATACCGAAATCGACACCCAAGCCGACGAACAGCACGAAGAATGCGATTGAGATCAGGTTGAATGCCCCGACCATCGCAAGGCCAAGCGCGGACGTGACCGCCAGCCCAACCAGCAGGCTGAAGACCACCGCGAGGATGATCTTCCATGAGCGAAGCGCGAACCAAAGGATGATCAGTACGCCAATTAATGCGCTCAGGGTATCGCGCAAAGCGCTGTCCTTGATCACCGAAAACTGGTCATCATTCATCGGCACCTCGCCGGTAAGATCGACCTTCGCGCCGAATTTACCGCCGAGATCCAGGTCAGACGCCGCTTGTCGAACTGCGTCAGTCGCTTTGGCGCCGGGCTGCAGCGCCCCGAAATCGAGAACGGGATCCAACTCGATGAAATGCCGGAGCTGCCTGGATTGCGCCGCCTCTCCATTCATGAGTTCCTGCCATGAGAATGTAGCGGCGTTACCGGACAGCACCTCGCTTAAGGTTTTATCAGCAAGCGAGAGCGGCCACGCCAGCTGATCGATGTTGACCTGCCCACCCTCGACCCCCTGAGCGGTAAAAGAGAGCGCCTTCATGACTCCGCGCAGTGTCGGGTCGCTGGCCAATGCCGAAACCAGGAATTCGGCTTGTGATAAGCCGTCCACGGTTTTCTTGACGTCGGCAACGCTCGCAAACAGCAAACCATTGTGTTCGAAAAACTCGCCGCTGTCCGGCTGCATTACCGCCCGAAACAAATCCGGACGTGTTTCGAGCTGCCGCGCCAGCGTATTGGTCGCCAGCTCGGCGTTTTCAGCCGTGGGCGCGCTGATGACAGTTGCAATGCCGTTTTGTGGAAAAGCATCGGTAAAAGCGGTTTGGCGCTGATGCCAGGGCAGGCTGCGGGATATCAGGCCTTCCACATCTGTGGTGATCGTAAAGCGGTCGTAGTCGAAACAGGCCGTTGCGACCATCAACAGGCTACCAACGACAATGACCGGCTAGCGACGACGAGCGCAAAAGTCGACGATAAAGACAATGACTGAATTCAACATGTCGCAACGCAAACTTCGGTATATTTCATGGCTCGTTCCGATCCAATTCAAAATGGCCGTTATCCGCTAAACATTCGGAAAACGGATCGCCGGTTGTGATGCGGCGGTGCAACGCTGCGAGTTTACCAACACTAGCCGCCAGAAGATCTGGATCGACGCTACGAGGCTCGGTCCGAACGGCGTGGATTTCCCGTCTCAGCGGATCAATCCACATTTACCAAAGTGAGATCAGGTTCGCCTCTTTTGCCCACGATAGCGACGCCAACGGCGGATTTCAGCTAGCGCAATGGGAATATTCAGTCGAGCCTCTTCAACCAAGCTCGAATACCGAACCTACCGCTATCAGGGGCTGACATTCGAACCGCTGTTGGCAGATGCAGGTGTCGTTTCAGAGGTCGTAAGTAAAACGCTTATATTGTCTCGGCTGCGTCGCCCCGGTCAAACACTGGAGTCCTTTCAATGTTCTCCGGAAGGGAACCGGATAGTGTATCCTCTGTGGCATGTCGCAGAACCTCAGTTTCTGCATCGAGGCCGTCAGCTGTCTCGTTCGATTGACTGCCGGCATCATTTGGGCGTTCGGGAACCCTGACGTTGCCATCCCCGGTCTCAACATCTACTTCCCTTAAGTTGAATGGCGCGCTGTTCGGCTGGCTCATTTTATCGCTCCGTTGGCTGCTGTGCGGGTGCCGAGCATGGCATTCGGTGATGCTGAGTGGTCGCGGGGTACGGAGAATAACGCGGATGCCTCTCCGTTGGAGCAAGCGAGACCGGCCGACATTCGTTCCCCTTATTTCGATCGCGCGGCGCATACTTGTACGAATTTAGCGAAGCCAACAACGTCAGGGTTTGGTTTTGCCGGCGGGTCCCTTAGTTAGAGCGGTCCCAATGTTGAGCGGATCATTCACCTCGGCTTTCGCAACACAAGGTGTGAAGAGGCTCATGACCGACCGGGCAGACCAATTGCGGCACTGGTCCGTGCCTCCATACGAATTCGCAGAAATAGTCAACAATATGATTGCTGCAACCAGACAGGAACCAACAACGGCGTACCTCAGATACATGGCTCATTCCAGCGTGTTCGATCCAGTTCCAAAACAAAGCGACGGACAGGAATTTGGGCTACTGGCGGTTCTTCCAACGCCATGCCGTTTTGCTTTTAGGCAGGATAGCCGTGACGAGGCCGCCTCGGTAGGTTCGGAAATTACCTAAAGGCCGAAACCGCGGCGCTGAGGACTATCCGGGTGCAGGATAACGATATCGACCCGAGCGGTCGTCGCCGAGGCGGCGATTTGGTGTTGCGAATTGCGGCGGGCCAGGCATTTTCGCCGTACCGCCTCTCTCATCTATTAGGTACTTTCCGAACCTGTAGTTAGCGAAGGCGGTGAACTATTCCTATCCCGCGGACTTGCCTGCATGCCGCGATCATCATTTTGTTGATTGCGTGGCATCAAACGGACACGGGAGAATGAAATATGTTTAGGATGAAGTCATTGGCGGTCGCTCTCGCCACCACAGCTGTATTAGGATCATGTGCTGCATTAGCCGCAGAACAACCGAACGCAGGTTCGGCTGCAACTACGAACCAAGCGGCGGACGCGACACAGAATGCCAACAAAGAATTCGGCAAGCTTTCCGCCGATGGACGGAAGGCGTTCCAGAATGTGCGCTTGGCGCGTCTCGCGATTTTTGACGGTCACGCGGATCAAGCCAAGAAATACGTCGATGAAGCCAAAGCATCGATTGCCAAGGCCAAGACCGATGATACCGCTTTCATGAAGGCTGAGGCGGCCCTTAAGCCGCCGGCTGGTGTGGCCCAGCGGACTGCGACGCAAGGTGACAAACCAATGCAAAGCACGACGCCGACCGCATGGCTGCCGGTCGATGGTGGTCTTAGTTTGGGTGAAGATTTCGTCGCGACGCCGGCTAAAGCGGCCGGCGTCGCGAAGGCAAATGATCAACTCAAGAAGGGGGACCACAAACAGGCGATGGAAACGCTAAAACTCGCCGAAATCAACGTAGCGTTCGTAATGGAAGTGGCCCCGCTCGACAAGACGATCAGTGGGATCGATACCGCGGCGCAACTGCTCGATTCCGGTAAGTATTATGAGGGTAACCAGGCCTTGAAAGGAGTCGAGGACGGGCTTCGCCTTGACGTCGCTGACGTCAGCTCGGGCCCAGATAAGGCTAGCAGCACCTCGGACAAAACAGCTCCAACCGTTGGCAGCGCCAAATCTGGAAATACTACGGCTCCCGCCGCGATGCCGGCGAATAAGTAGCTTCGTTGATGCGAAACATCATCCGTCCGCTAGACGGATGATCTGTACTTGATGGTGTCCAACAGTGTAGGAGTAGGGCCTGCCGAAAGGCGAGCCTTACTCCGTTCTTTTATTTTGGATTTGTCACGTAAACGGGGCCGTTTAGCCTTCGCTCTCATCAAATTTCGAGGGAGATGGCTGCACGGCACTTGCTGGATCTGATGCAGGGAACGAGCCCCCGACCAATCGAGCCTTGAGCATGGCGTCTATTTCACGGTCCGCCTTGATCGCCTCAACGGACGCTTCTGAGTATTTATCAAACGGTGCGGGATCGAATTGTTCGCTCATTTAAATTGTCCCTTTCAATGAAGCCGGCTCAGCAGGGTCGGACCCGGCTAAAGACCCTTCCTGATCGTCGTCAGATGCGAAGCATTCAAGACGCTTCGTTGACGATCGGATATCAAAGGTTAGCCCCGGTCTTGAGTTTCACGCATGAGCGTCACGGCGACCGACCGCCAGGCAAAACGAGCTAGTTTCCGCTCAGATCCGCGCGACCGGAGTTCGATCGCCATAATAGTCGTTGAAGTGGTTCTCGTATGCACGATCCACTACCGTGGAGGCATGATAGGTTGGCGCGTCCTTGACCCGTTGCCGAACGACGCTCAATTTTACCAGTCGGTTCGCCCAATCGATCTCCTTGATCGAGCGCGGCGAAACAAGAATCTTCTTTCCGGGCCACCAATTTCGGGTGTCGACGACGAGATAGTGAATGCCCCAGTCGGCATCTTCCACCAGAAAATCCGCGACGTGCCCGATCTCGCCATCGCAGGCATGAATGTGGTACCCGGTGACGGCTTTGGCGCTTCGCAGATGCAGATCTTCATCCTCCCGCTCCTTGGCGGCTATTTCTTCTGCCCGGTTCAAGGACTCGCCGTAAGGTACCGGCGACATTCCGCCGGCCCCCCAGGTGTAACCGCCCATATAGAGGCCGCTGCTCCAATAGGGATTCCAGCCATAGTAATCGTAGGTATTGGACTCCATCTGTCGCGACACCGGCAGGTCGGTATCGACACCTGGGCTGTCCTTCACCTGCTGCATGGTCAGCCGGACCGAGAACTGATCGCCGATAGCGCTGAAATGTCCCAGCACGGAAGGTGGCAACAGCACTTTACGGCCGGAAAGCCAGGACCCTGTATCGATGACAAGCCAACGAATCAGCCACGTGTCATCGTCAAAAAGAAAATCAGTTACTCTGCCAATCTGACCATCATTCGCACCGATCGTATATCCGATAATTTCCGATGAAGTTCTCAACATGGCGCAATTCCTTCAGCGTTTCCGCGTGTCGTCGATCGCATTCAGGCAAAAGTCAGATCAATTGCTGCTTTTCTGTGAGAGGTGCGCCTTCCAAAAGGCATCGACCTTCGGGCTTTCCTGATTGAATTGCTCGGTTGTCATGGCCTGGTCGTGGGTCAGCTGCGGCGCCGCGCTCATCGTGTTTCGCGTCGCGTCAAGGACCAGCAAATTCGCTTTCGGCGTTACCTTGAAATCCTCCCAGGGAACCGGAACGTACTTTTCGCCGATCCCGAAGATGCCGCCCCTGGCGATAACCAGGTAGGCGATCTTGCCCGTTTGCGGGCTCATTACGAGGTCATCGACACTGCCGAGAGCTTCGTTTTCCGGCGTCCGCACGTCCGTGCCGAGAAGCTGATCGGAGCGGAATGAATTGCTGTTATTGGTTACCGGTTGCGCGCCCGCGATCTCTTCCTGCCGCCAATGCTGCTCCCCCGACCTCGGCGCTCCACTGCCGTGCAGATCAGCCACGTAGAGGGTGTAGAGAGTCTTGGTGGTCGCGAGCACATCCTCACAGGGCTGCTGCTGGCCGTGCCGGGCGAGAATGTTTGCCGCGGCAACGAGGGTTCTCAATTCATATCCCGGGCGTACATTTGGATAGCGCGTCTGATTGGCCAACGGATATGGACCCATATCATAGCCATAGCCATACCCCACGTCACCGACTGGATAACCGTAGGCATCGCCGGACCCACCCAGCCAGTAACCGTCTTTCTGCATTTGGTCATGGAATGCGCGCAGGTCGTTCAAACAGGTCGCCGGGGGCGCTACAGGTGGCGTGGCCACTTTGTCACCGGGAGAGGTGTGGATCGCCGTTCCCGTGACGACAGGCTCGGCCGCAAACGTAGGTGGCACAGGAATGCAGCAACACGACCAGCGATCGTTGAGCTTTTCATCTTGGGTTCCTTGGTTGTCGCTTTGACTAACGCCCGACAGCAGCATTGTTACGTCACCGGCGAAAGCTATCTTGCCGATGGGGGTCTTGTGCAGACTCGGAAACTACTCAGTTGGGCTGAATTTTTCGATTGTCGTCCCGAAAATGATAAACGCCCTGTCATGCGAAGCACTGGATTCGCAGAACGGCGCGCGCCGCGTTGGCGTAAGCCGCATAACGGCGATTAGAGTTGAACGTCTCATCGATGGTGCGTTTATGTCGTTTGAATAGAACGGAACCAATGGTGATGGCCGCATCGCATTCCGCTTGAAGGAGCCGGCCACTTTGGTTTTTACTGGCCGGAGTTTACCGGGAGCGCTACCGGCGAAGAAATGTTGCTCGTAGCCGGAACGTGCCGGTGTAGTCCGCTGGACCATCGTGCCGCCTTGGTGGGTGGCTTTTTCGTTTTACTTATCGCGTGTTGGCGCGAACCGGACCAACCTTGCCGATGGCGATTTCCATTTGTCGTGCGCGATACCATGCTCGATCAGCCCTTGCATTCCGGCGGTGTCGCGCGAAATCACTATATCTACTAGGGACTACCCTGCGCTGCGGATGTACCGGCAGCGGTTGGATTACCCTTGAGTATCCATTCAAACCCGACGGCGATCATGGCTCCGATGATCGGGCCTGCGATGTAAATCCAGGTGGTGCTCATTTCGCCGCGGATTAGATCGGGGGCGAATGACCGGACGGGATTCATTGAGGCACCGCTGACCGGTGCCGCCCAAAGCCCCGCAAGGGCAATATAACCGCCGATTGCCAGCGCGCCGTTGGAGCCAATGTTTCGTGCGCCGGAGGCGGTTCCAAGAATGGTGCTGACCAGACCGGTGGTTAGTAGCACTTCCATGATAACCGCCTTGAAATCGCTGATGCCGAGGCCGGGTATGGTGGCACCGAGTAGCCCAATATTGCCAAACATTGCTCGCAGGAAACCAGCTGCGGCGATGCCTCCAACGGACTGGGCAGCAATATACCCCGGCACTCGATTCCATGGAAAATTACGGCGGGCTGCGAACGCTAATGTCACCGCCGGATTTAGATGCGCCCCGCCGACAGCACCCATGAAGTATATGATGCCCATGACCATCATGCCCGGAGCTGCGACCTTCATGCTCAGCGTTACCGCCCCGCCGTTCAACGCCCCTACAACCCCGGCGCCGGCTGCGACGACAACCAGCAAGAATGTGCCCCAGGCTTCTGAGAAAAGGCGTCGCCATTCATGGGCGGAATCCAGAAAACCCGGTACCGCAGAGGCACTCAGCATGCGCCGCTCGGGTGTCGATTCAGTCTGTTGCTTCGAAGTCATTAGCGATTCCCTGACCTCAGACGATTTTGCAGGGAATCATCGCGTCCTCGTCAAACTTGTAGACCGCGCAGAGCCGATGATAACCGTCGGCGATAATCAACTTGCCGTTCGCCTTGTCTCTGTACAGCAACAATGGAGACAGTTTTTCGTCGCGGGCGATCTCGGCACGATCTTTATCAACATGGCTGTTGCTGACGCCAAGTAACGATAGTTCGGACGCTCTGAAAATGTCCTTTGCCGCAAAAACCGTCATCTTGGCATTCTTCATTGCCTCGACAGCATTCTTGGCGGACGGCTGGTCCATCGACAAACTCAGATACGATGCGGCAGCCGGGTAGTCATGCCTCTGCGGCTTATCATGCCATTTGATTTTCATTTTTTCCGCTTGCCATCCCTTACAGTCGCTACGATGGAGGACATCCTGCAACCAGCAATCTCACAATATCTTCTGGCAAGTTCTGGCACCTGCCATTATGCCAAACCCAGGCTGGACTTAGCCATCAGGCACCCACGAGCGACAGCCTCGGAAGCTACTTATCGATTTCCCGCTTTGCTGCCCTTCGAGGAAGGACCAGTGTGACCCTCAACTTGCGGCGGCGATCCAAACCCGAGCCTGTGCGTCCTCCGACGTTGGAAACGTCTTCATCGGGCAAGGCAGCAGAATATTAACGAACCGCATGGTTTGCTCGACCCAGTGGATGTCGGTAACGACCGCGACCCGCTCCCAGCGGGTAAGATGAGAAATTCCAGCCTTCAAATCCTCCCATACTGCACCGGCATCAATGCCCGAAAAGTCGGATTGCAGCGCAAAATAAAGCCGAAGTTTTTTTCGTGTCTCCAGCGCCTTCACCACTGCCGGAATAACCACGGTTTCATAGTCCGCTTTCGTCACGTGCCCTTTGTAGGCGAAGCCGAGGATGTCGTTTGGAAATCCCGCCAGAAGCTCAATCAAGGTCTCTCTCCAAAATGTGGCGGGGTGGGCTCCGGTTGATCTCGAAGATCATCTAATCAAGAACGACGATAAACTTGCGCGTATTGGCTGGCCAGGCTCGGAAAATACTCAGGCCGCGACGAGCCTTAAATTTCAATGTCGCATGTTGGCACGAAGCTGCCATTCCGGGATGTCCTCTATCCGGTCGCTACCGGGGGCAAACCGGACATGGCCCGGACAGCCCATTTTGGCAGCGAATGACCCATCTCGGAAGTTGAGCGTGCGGCGCAACAGTTCTCTGATGACTCGCTTCCGGACGACCGTGAACTTTCCTGCCTCTGATCTGTTGGCTGTGGCAAGGGCCAGCGAAAGTGGAAGCGATTATGGAAACTAATCAAATTGCCACGATGCATCGTGACACCTTCATGCGCGACGTTGAATATGAAATGGCCAAAGTTCGAGCGCCAAGAAACCGTGTTCCGCAAGAAGGACCGGCAGGAGCGCGCTGCCGAGTTGCTGTTTTCCGCTGACACCTGCAAACTCAGCGACTAAGGATATCAGGAGCTGTTGGCACAAAACGGACCTAGCGCAATGCCCGCTATATCGACGCTATCGGGGATAAGCAGACTATGGATTGCGGGCCGCTGAGGCGACTACTCGCCCTTATATACAGCATATACAGCAGGCTGATGACGATGCCAGGGCGGCTTTGATGTCAACCGCCTTGTCGACGAGTTTTGACGGGTCCGTTCGAGCGGTGGAACGCTTGACCCCAATTCGCATTATTAGGTAGTGAACGGAGCACGACCATGCGCAAAGTTATTGAAGGGCTCGACCATGAACAGCGAGCGGCCTTGGCTGAGTGGGCAGACCTTGGCACATCCGTCTTTTCGTCCGCTCTCGCTGTTGCCATTCTGGAAAGTATCGTTGACCTTTTCACTTAAAATGGTAGCGATCTTATCGAAGAGACGGCGTTGAAAAACTGCGCTGACAATTGGTCAAATAAGTCCCGCTCGCGGAATTTCGCCTTGATCTGCGTCAAGAGTCGAAAGGCCTTTCGGCGCCACCGTCATCATTTCCCGCAAGGCAGATAGATCGAGCCGTGGCATGTCGGAAATTACAAAAACGTCGGGCGAGCAGAAAGGCGCCGAAGCCGAAGTCGATAGCTTTCGGAAGAACCTCGGCCCCTTTGTCGTTGCTGCCGAAACAACCCGAATGGCGATGGTATTTACGGACGCGACGGAGCCCAACAACCCGATCATCTTTGCCAACGACAGCTTTCTTTCTCTCACCGGCTACGACCGGCAAGAGGTGCTCGGAGAAAGCTTCAATTTTCTGATGGCGCACGGTGCCGATGCCGAGGCGCTGTCGCGAATTAAAGCCGAGTTCGAAGGTTCGTCCAGCGGCGGGACGGAAGTTCTCTACCGCCGCAAGGATGGAAGCGAGTTCTGGGCCGCTGTCTTTATCAGTCCGGTTCGCGGTGTGGGCGGTGACATCGTTCAGTATTTCGCATCGCTGGTTGATTTGACCAAACACAAAGAGGATGAAGTTCGATTAAGGATGCTCATCGACGAATTGAACCATCGCGTAAAAAATACGCTTTCAACGGTGCAATCGATCGTCTGGCAGACGTTGCGAACGACCACCGACCCCATGGCGGTTCGACAATCCATCGAGTCCCGGCTGTTTGCGCTCTCCCGGACGCACGACTTGTTGACCCGTGAAAAATGGGAAAGTGCAGGGCTGCTCGATAT
>Ga0182030_10018978_pt1 | contig 13133 bp, 8 predicted proteins | sample 812S3MmetaG_FD_121299 | JGI IMG/M metagenome (GOLD analysis project Ga0182030, IMG submission 121299) | Permafrost microbial communities from Stordalen Mire, Sweden - 812S3M metaG (Illumina Assembly) | ecosystem: Environmental > Terrestrial > Soil > Wetlands > Permafrost | place: Sweden... | reverse complement strand
TCCGCCGGTACCCTCCAGGCTGATCGACTGCGTTGCGGGAGTGCCGTTCAGGGCACTGTAGGTCAGCACCAGGTTTCCAGTGTTGACGCCACCGACCGACGGAACGAAATTCATCGATACGTCGCAACTGGTCCCCGGGGCGAGCAAGACGCCGGCGGCGCAGAGACTGGTATCGGCTGTATTTGCGGGAAAGCTCTCTGGATAATCCGGATTGCTCCCAGTGTTCGGCGTCGTGAAGACCAACGGCTGGTTGCCGCTATTCCAGACGCTGAAGGTCTGCGCTCCATCCGCTGTATCCGTGGAACCGACCGGGGTGGGCGTCGGAAAGATCGCACTTGGGGGATCGGCGAAATCCAGTTTCTCGATGCCGACACTGTTATCGGTGGCGAAGATGTTCCCGCTCGCGTCCACTGCCACGCCGTCGGCATTGTAGGAGCCGCTGCCCACGGTCTTGGTCTTGGCGTAGCCTCCCGCAGCCAGAATCTCATACAAACCAACGCTTGAGGCTACGTAGACGTTCCCGCTCGCATCCACCGCCACGCCTGAGGGATTTTCAAAGCCGCTGCCCAGGGTTTCCTCGGTGGTGTAACCCCCAGCCGCCAATACCTCATACACGGTGCCAAGCTCGCTGCTCGCTACAAAGACGTTCCCGCTAGCGTCGACTGTCAAGCCTTTGGGAATGCCGAAGCTGCAGCAGCTGCCCACGCCTCTGAAGGTGTTGTAGCCACCATCCGCAAGAAGCTCGTACACCCCAGCAGAATCGGCGACAAAGAGGTTTCTGCTCCCGTCCACCGCCACGCCGTAGGGCTTGTTGGTGAACGTGTTCACCACTTCGTCGGTGGAGTAGCCCCCCGCTGCCGGAATCTCCAACACGATACCGCTGTCGGCTTCGACAAAGAGGTTCCCGCTCCCGTCCACCGCCACGCCTCCGGGATTAAAGCTAAAGGCGTTGCCCAGGGTTTTGACGGTAGTGTAGCCGCCCGCTGCCGGAATCTCAAATACCGCACCGTTGTCGATATCGGGGACAAAGACGTTCCCGCTCCCGTCCACCGCCACGCCAGAGGGGTAGAAGGGGCCTCTGCTCCCCAGGGTGCTCTGTAGCCCGGGCTGGAAGGTTATTTGCGGCCCGCTACCTATACCGTAGACCGGAACTTCGGCGAGCAAATCGCCGCTGTCAGCCACGATTTCGACCCCGCCATTGCGTGCTCCGGTAAATCGGGGCGCAAACTTGACGTTTGCCGTGCAACTGGTGCCTGCTGTCACGCTGCCGGTGCAGGTGCTGCCATTGGCTAAAGTGAAGTCGAGATCCGGCGCGCCTAATGTCAATACCCGGGGAGCTCCCAGCATTTCGTTCTCCGTCACATGGAACTTCAACGTCAGGGTCTCGCTACATGGCGCCGGGGTCGTCTGGCCGGCTGGGCAGATATTCACGCTGCCGAAGTTGACCGAGGGACTCGTTCCGGCAAAGAGGATCTGCCCGGAGAGCGCCGCCGGAACGAGGAGTGGAAACAACGCCCCCAGCAGCGTCAGGAGATGAATGAATTGGGAGCGGTTGAAATCAGTCAAGGAAGAGGGTGATCGGGGCAGATCATTCACGAACATGAATCCTCATGTCCTTCCGGTGAGCGCCGGAATGTAGAGGGAGGAGCAGTCCTGGGACAGACAATTCCCCTCAGCGCGGAACAACTCCAATGCGAAGGACTCGGGGAGGGAACTCGTCCCAGGGGGCATTGGTGATTTAGCTTCGGATAATCCCAGTTCCCTGCGGTCACAAGAATAGCACGGAATCAGCACCGGTGATTAAGACTTTGTTGAAAATCTTTCTTCCACTATTGCGGACGGCAGCTCATTTGCGAAGCGGTGGGCATCGTTATGCGGGGAGCCCTGGAATACCGCCTTGATGCTATGGCTCCCAATACCTAGCCGCAAATGCAAAGTGGCAACGCCCGCGCTGGTCAGTTGGGCCTGTCCAGGCACGGCCAAATCATTGCAATGTGCCGCCAAAGCATTACAGAAAACGACCAACCCCGGACTTACCGCCGTTCCTCCCGAGGTGACGGTTGCTGTCAGCGTCACTACATTCCCCACGCCCACAGAACCAGACGGAGAGATGGCTAGAACGGTGCTTGTGGCCACGGGTGCCTGCCCCGGGCAAGCTGGCGGAGGGATCAGCAGAATGGTTGAGGCGAAACCCGAGACGCAAGAGACAAGTCTCCGATGTGCATTCATAACCCGCCCTCCGACAACCAAGGATCATCAAATGGCCAGTGGGGAAAGGTACCAGTCCTTGAAGAGCGACTCGCTCCGGTTCGCGGTTACAACTCAGCACGCGAATAGGCTTATGGGAACAAGTTCTTAGAAACTTCGAAGGCCTAATTGTGCCACCTCACGATAGCACGGAAACTGACGTTGGATGATTTTTTCCCTTCTCAATCTTCATCATTCAGCCAGACTCCTGCCGCTGTCCCCGTTGGCTGAATTCTTCACGGATCATTTCTGCCGCCGGGGCCGCGTCAGCCACGGGATTGACTGATCAAGCCAGAATCACCAGCTAACTGTCACTTATCTTCTGAGCAACAACCTGTCCATCCTCGTTCGTTGCGCCCTATACCCACCCCCGGTATACTATTCTCATGCATGTCCATGCGGCGTCTTCCCCGACTCCCGGCACAGATCGAACCAAGAATGTGCTGCGGTTCTCGCTGGTGGCTACGCTGGCCTACGTGGTCGTTACGCTGGTCGCGGGGATGCGGGCGCACTCGCTGGCGCTGCTTTCTGAAGCCGGCCACAACGCCTCTGACTTTCTGGCCCTGCTGCTGAGCTTTGCGGCTGTCTATTTCCAGACGCGGCCGGTGACTCACTCAAAGACCTTCGGCTATCAGCGGGCGGGCGTGCTGGCGGCATTTATTAACGCAGCCACGCTCATCGTGATTTCAATCTGGATCGGGATTGAGGCGGTTCACCGGCTGAATGCGCCGGTGGCCGTGCAGCCGCGGCTGATGATGATTGTGGCGGCGGCGGGCGTGGTGATGAATGGCGTGATCGCTGCGCTGCTGTGGGGTGTGGCGCGCGACGTGAACATGCGGTCCGCCTTCCTGCACATGGCCGGCGATACGCTCTCAACCGCGGCGGTGATCGCGGGCGGCGCGGGGATTCTGCTTACCGGGCAGAACTGGATTGACCCGGTGCTGTCCTTGGTGATTGCCGCGTTGATTCTGTGGTCGAGCATTGGCATCGTGCGCGAGACGCTGAATATTCTTCTCGAAGGTACGCCGCGCGACTGCTCGCTGCCGGAGATTCGCGCCGGCATGCAGGCTGTGGAAGGCGTGATCAACGTACACGATCTGCACGTGTGGAGCCTGGGCTCGCAGAGCCGCGCGCTGGCCTGCCATGTGTGCATTGCCGACATTCCGCCGTCGGAGAGCGCGTGCATTTTGCAGAAGCTCAACCACGTGCTCAAGGAGCACTTCCAGATTGCGCACACCACCATTCAGTTTGAGCACGATGTGTGCGGAGAACTGGAAGGCTGCGTGGTGCCGATGGAAGAGATGGCCGGGCCGCAGGGGCATGGACATCACCATCATGGGCACGCCCACTGACGCTGCTGCCTGCATGCAAGTGATCAGCGCTGTTTGCGGCTGGGCGATCTGTCCCCCGAGAAGACTTGCCGGCCGAGAATCGCAAACACGATGACGGCAAAGGGCAGCAGCCAGTTGAAGGCGCGCAGGAAAAAGCCTTCGCTTGATCCTGAAGCAGTTCCGGTCGCGGACGACTGGGATAGGCTTTGGTTCAAGTCTGGCGGCTTTCGCGCATTACGTCAATTACGGTCATAACCATAAGAACGCAACTCAGCCGGAGTCCCCTTTTTTTGAGAATTGCAGCTTGCGGGGACGCGTGAGCAGGCGCCAAGCTACTGCTGCTTCTGCTCGGCGATGAGCTGCTGGAACGCCGGGATGCCGCGCAGGCCGGCAAACTCGGTATCGGCTTCAATCTTCCTGGGATTGGTGAAGCCCTCGTTGAGCGCCATGCGCAGGTATTCGATTGCGCAATCACTCATGCCGGCACGTACGCAGCCGCGGGCCATGTAGTAATTCATGGCGCCACGTTCTTGCACGCTGGTGGGGTTCTGCACGCGCGGGCTGGAGTTGTTCTCAAAGACATGCGGATCAAGGCGAAGGGCAGCCTGGTACTCTTCCCAGCCTTGTTTGTAGCGGTGCTCGGCGAGCAGGCTGGTGCCCAGGTTCTTGTAGATCATGGCGGAGCGCGGGTCAACCTTGAGAGCCTTGCGATACCAATGCTCGGCACTGCCGTAATCTTTCATCGAGTCGTAGATGGTGCCCAGGTTGTTCATGACGCGAGCGTTCTTTGGATCGAGCCGGAGCGAAGTCTGATAGCAGCGCGAAGCTTGCGCGGGGTTGAACATGAGCTGATAGGCGATGCCCATCTTGTTCCAGACGTCGGCTGAATCGGTGGGCGCCTTCTTGTATGCCTCAATGGCTGCCTGGTAGCGCTGGTGCCACATGAGCGAGTCGCCCACCTCCTCAGGCGAGGAAGGGGGTTCCGGCGCTACCGTTGGCATCTGCATCTGCTGGGCTGTGGCGGGGGCTGGAACCGGAGCAGGGCCGGCGTCAGCGGGCTGCTGCTGCAGGGCGGCGGGCGGCGATTGCGGAGCAATGGTGGTGGGGGACTGTGGGATGGAGGCGCTGCTCACTTCAGGCGCCGATGCAGCCGGATTTTGGCTGAGACCGGCGTGAGCTCCAAAGGCCAGGGCAGCGATGACTGCCAGTCCCGGTAACCGACGAAAACCATCAGGCATGTACATATTCCCTCCTTCAAGAAGGAACGGGCACGAATGAACCTGCGGGCGGTTGCGGGGCGTTTGAATTTCACGGCCACGCCAGCGGAACGCGCTCCGGCGCAAGTTCAACACATATTAGACCACCAAATGGCATCGGCTGGCAGTCTAAAATTGAGCAACCGAAGGTTGGCGGCGCATATCCAATCACTTGGCCGGTTTCAAAGGGGACTCGTTCCCATCATGGAGAGTGCAGAGTGAGTGTAGCGAGTGAAGGCGTAACCAGTGAAAGCGCTGCCGGCGAAAGTGCAACGAGCGGATGTACACGTACTGACATTGCCGCCCGTTTCCGGGCCACCCGGCAGCGCACGCTGCAAATATGCGAGCCGCTGACGCCGGAGGACATGATGGTGCAGTCCTGCGCCGAGGCCTCGCCGGCGAAGTGGCACCTGGCGCACACGGCCTGGTTCTTTGAGTCCTTTATCCTGCGCGAGTTTGTGCCGGGATACCGGCTGTTCAATGCTGACTTTACGTGGCTGTTCAACAGCTACTACCAGAGCTTTACGGCGTTCCCGGAGAAGCGGCTCCGCTCGTCGTTTTCGCGGCCGGCGCTGGATGAGGTGCTGCGCTACCGGCAGCATGTGGACGACGGCATTGTGCGGCTGCTGGAGCAGGATGCGCCGGCCGAGGCGCTGAAGCGCATTGAACTGGGCGTGAATCACGAGGAGCAGCACCAGGAACTGCTGATTACCGACATTCTGCACGCATTCTTTACCAACCCTCTGCGGCCGGCGTACCGGCCTTCCGCAGCAAAGAGGAGCGAGCGTGACGCAGCACTGAGTCTGAGCGCGCAGAGCGAGTTTGAGACCTGGACGACGGAAAGCGGAGAGGCGGCGGTTTTACTGCCTGGGTCGAGCTTTGGCACTGTTCCCGCGCTGAGTTTCCACAACTATGCCGGCGGCATGTGCGAGGCCGGCCACAGCGGCCCCGGCTTCTGCTTTGACAATGAGCGGGCGCGCCATCGTGTCTGGCTTGATCCGTATCGGCTGGCCACGCGGCTGATCACCTGCGCGGAGTACGCCGCTTTTATGGCCGATGGCGGCTACAAGCGCGCGGAGCTGTGGCTCTCTGCCGGCTGGGATGCGGTGCAGACAAACGGCTGGCGCGCGCCGCTCTACTGGAGCGAGAACGAAGGCCGCTGGCAGATCTTTACGCTGCGCGGAGAGCTGCCGCTGGCGAGCCTTGAGAATGTTCCGGTGAGCCACGTGAGCTACTTTGAGGCGGACGCTTACGCGCGCTGGGCCGGCTTCCGGCTGTCCACCGAGTTTGAGTGGGAGGCGGCGGCGGAGACGCAGGAGGTGAGCGGCAACCTGCTCGACTCCGGTCGGCTGCTGCCCGCACCGGCACCTGAGAGACTGGAGAGCCAGGACTCTGCCGACACATCAGAAAAACCGGCGCAGCTCTACGGCGACTGCTGGGAGTGGACGGCGAGCGCCTATTTGCCTTACCCGGGCTTCAAGCCGCTGCCGGGCTCGCTGGGCGAGTACAACGGCAAGTTCATGAGCGGGCAGATGGTGCTGCGGGGCGGGTCGTGCGTGACGCCTGCGGCCCACGTGCGGGCCAGCTATCGCAATTTTTTTTCGCCGGAGACGCGCTGGCAGTTTTCAGGGATCCGGCTGGCGCTCTAGGAACCTGTTCAGGAATCGATTCCGAGGGAGGCCAGTTGGGGTTTCTGGTCTCCCACCCATTCGCAAAAAGCGCAAATGGATGGGGCACCGAGGCTTTGTGGCCGACTGGCGGTTCACATTTCCCGTTTTCTTGAAAAATATTAAGGCTGCTGCGCAGCCGGTTGCTGTTGTGGTTTAATTTGACGGAAGATATGCGGTGAATTTTGTTCAACTTCCCGTAACTACTACGAAGGCTGCCGCATCCAAAAGACCCGATGACTACGATTGCCCTTCCTCAAATGACAGCGCAACGGTTTGCCACGCAGACCGAGTCTCCAGTAGCCTCAGCGGTTCGCGAGGGCTTGTCTCGACGCCATAAGAGCCTGCCCGCGTGGCTGTTCTACGACGACGACGGGTCGCGGCTGTTCGACCAGATCACCGAGCTGCCGGAGTATTACCTGACGCGAACGGAGAGGGGAATCTTTGTTGCGCGCGCGGACGAGATTATTGCCCGAGCGGCGCTGCACTCCGGCGTGGGCGGCGATGATTCGCTTCCGGCGCGGCTACGGATTACGGAGCTTGGCGCGGGCTCGGCAGATAAGACGCGGCTGCTGCTTGTGGCCGCTGTGCGCAGGCAGGGGACAGTCTTGTACGAGCCGATTGACGTGTGCGGAGCGGCGCTCGACGATGCCCAGACACGGATCGAGCGCGAGATTTCCGGCGTCGAAGTTGTGCCGATTGTGATGGACTACGTGCAGGGGCTGGACCGGGAACGGAACGACGGGGAACTGAACGACCGGGGGCTGGGCCTTGATGCTGTTGAGCCGGGCGAGCGCCGCATGGTGCTTTACATCGGCTCCAGCATTGGCAACTTTGAGCCGCAGCAGGCTGAGGCGTTGCTTTACGGCCTGCGCACCGCGCTTGAGCCTGGCGATACGCTGCTGCTCGGAGTGGACTTGCGCAAGGATGAGGCCACGCTGCTGGCTGCTTATGACGACGCGGCCGGCGTAACGGCGCGCTTCAACCTGAACCTGCTGGCGCGGCTCAACCGCGAGCTTGGAGCGGATTTCGATCTGGAGGCTTTCGCGCATCGGGCGGTGTGGAATGCGGCCGAGTCGCGGATCGAGATGCACCTCGAAAGCCTGGTTGCGCAGGCGGTTTCGATTGCCGCGCTGGAGATGGAAGTGGAATTCAACGCAGGCGAGCGCATCCACACCGAGAACAGCTACAAATATGCAGCTGGCGGCCCCCAGGCGATGCTGACCGCGGCCGGGTTCGCGACAGAAGCCGTATGGACCGATGACCGCGGCTGGTTCGCCGTTTGCCTGGGGCGGGCTGTTTAGTGGGGAGACTGAAGTTCATCGAAGAACAACCGCAGATTCTTCGACTCACCACCCCCGAACTGAAAGACGTTCGGGGCCCCGTTCGCTCAGAATGACAGTCGGTTTTATGTTGCTTAGCCCAGACTCAGGACACTAGGGTGGGCCAGCACGATTCTTTATCAAATCCCTCAACGGAGGGAGCAGTGGCCTTCAGGCCACTGAAAGTCAGTCTCCAGCAAGGCCGGCTCCAGCCGCGGGCCTCTCCCTTAAGGCAATTGAGATCCCAGCCACCTCCGCTATTTCGGTGCCGCTATCCGGACCAGCAGAATATCGTGGCTCTCAATCTCGATCGGCATATGATCGGTCAGCGTAATCGACTCACCGCTCCACAAATTCTTCCCGGCCTGCGGCCCGTGCAGGCCAAGCTTGCCCAAATCCAGATGGAACGGGTGCGTCGTGTAACGGCTGTCTCCGGCGTCGAGCACAGCCACAGCCATCGCGCCGCCCGCGAGATACCGCGTCCACACCTCAACCTCACCGTCTGAATAAGCGCGCGTGCCTTGCTTGCCCAGCGTGTCCTGGTCGATGGCGATCACTTCGCTGTTGGTGAGGACGGCTTTGATCTCGGGCTTCATGTTGGGAAGGTCGTTGCCAGCCAACAGAGGCGAAGCCAGCAACGCCCACATGGAGAAGTGCGTTCGGTTCTCAGCGAGAGACAGTTTGCCGTTGCCCACTTCCAGCATGTCGGGGTCGTTCCAGTGGCCCGGGCCCACGTATTTGGCCAGTCCATCCTGCTGTTCCAGAATCCCGTAAATGCGGTCCCAGTGCGGGTTGATGTCGCCGGTGGTCCGCCACAGGTTGCCGCCCAGCGCCGGCGCCCACTCCCAGGGCGAATCCCATCCGTATTGGCAGAGGGAGAAGACGATGGGCCGGCCAGTCGCGTGGAGCGCCTTCGCCATCTTGTCGTAGGCGGCAATCATCAGTTTCATCTGCGCTGGCTTGTCGCCGGGAGCTTGCTTCTCCATCACGTCGGGAATGAAGCTGCACAAGTCGTATTTCAAATAATCGATGCCCCAGTCCGCGTACATCTTGGCGTCCTGCTCTTCGTGGCCCAGCGATGCAGCATAGCCGCCGCAGGTCTTGTTGCCGGGGCCGGAGTAGATGCCGATCTTGAGGCCCTTGGAGTGGACGTAGTCGGCGAGCGCCTTCATGTCGGGGAACTTGTCATTGGTATGCAGCAGGCCGGTTTCGTCGCGCTTGCCTTCCCAGGTGTCGTCGATGTTGACGTAGACGTAGCCCGCGTCTTTCATGCCTGTCGCCACCAGGTTATCCGCGGCGGCGCGAATGTCCTTGTCCGTAACGCGCTCGGCAAAGAAGTTCCAACTGTTCCAGCCCATGGGCGGGGTCAAGGCCGCCCCCTGCGGTGGGGCGGACTGCGCTTGTGAAGATGCGGTCAGCGAAGCGAGGGCAAGAACGGCAAACGAAAGCGAAGCGAGAATGCGCATGATGCGTGGTCCTTTTTGCGGAAGCGAGGTCGAAGCCGGTAAACGATTTCAGACGGAATTCTATGCTCGCAGGCCGTACTTGGGCAATTGCATGGCTTTGCAACTGCAACGTGCCTGCTTTGTATCAGGGCAGGACTTTAGTCTTGCCAAAACCGATGCAAGAAAGGCCTGGGCTTTAGCCCCTGCCGGATCTCAAGTGCCAGTGATTCATCATGCGTCAAAGACTCAATGGCGAGTTGGAGGTAAAATTCCGAGAAGTATTCTTCCGGAGCTAAAACCCCATGACCAAGCCCACTGCCAATGTAACCACGCTGTTTCTCGAATTCTCGCATCGCAAGCTGATTGATCACTACTGGGCGCGCATGCAGGCGTGCGTCGCGCCGCTTACGCCGGAGCAGATCTGGTGGCGGCCCAACGACGCCTCGAACAGCATCGGTAATCTGATTCTGCATTTGAATGGCAACGTAGGCCAATGGCTGGTGGCCTCGTTCAATGAATTGCCCGATGGGCGCGACCGGCCTGCGGAATTTTCTGCTTCCGATGGACTGACCGCTGCGCAATTGCTGGAGCAACTGGGCGCCACCATGCAAGAAGCAGGGGCGGTGCTGAAGCGGCTGGGCGAGGCCGAACTCATCGCGCCTTACGAGATTCAGGGCTACCACGTGACTGGACTCCAGGCTGTCTACCAGGTGGTGGAGCACTTCGGGCTGCACTACGGCCAGATTGCGTACATTGCCAAAAGCCTGAGCGGGCGCGATCTGGGCTTCTACAGCGAGCTCGACAAGACGGGACGCGCCACCGGCGGCCCGGTGCGCTAATCTAAACGCTCGACGGCCCATTGAACCCATCGAATCGAACGGAACACCAGGCACCCATGACGAGCGAAGACCTGAAGCATGATCGCGCCAACGCGGACCAACCCAGCCGGTTTGCGCTGCGCCTGGGTGCGTTCCACGACCGCATCTTTTCGCACGACAGCACCGCCGCGCTCAAGCACCTGGTGGTGCGGCTGGGCATTGCCGGCTTTGTGATTCACCTGCTGATGATCTTTCTCGGCAAGACGCTGGCGCATCCGCCGGCGCTGTTTGCCGGCATGGGCGATAGCTACCTGGCCGCCATCTCCACGCCGTTTAACTTTGTCCTGTTCTATGAAGTCGTCACGCTCATCGGAGCGCTGCATGAGTCCACCACAAAATCAGTCGCCTACCAGTTTGAAATTGTCTCGCTGATTTTTATCCGGGAGGTCTTTAAAGACCTGCCGGAGGCTGCCGGCATGGTGGCGGAGCATCGCATGACTTGGAGCGCGCTGCCGCTGTTCGTGGACATGTGGGCAGGGTTCCTGATGTACCTGCTGGTGGCGGTGTTTCAGCACGTCGCGCGGCGCGGGCCGGCGCTGGCTGTTCATGATGAGCCCTCGCGCGCGCAGGCACTGTTTGTGGCGCAGAAGAAGGTTGTCGCGTTGGGGCTGGGCGCGCTGCTGCTGGGCATGGCGGCCTGGAACATGAGCCTGATTGGGCTCGATGTTTATCACGTGGTGGTGACCGGGCAGGAAGGGATTGCGCATTCGACCACGTTTTACAACGATCTGTTTACGGTGATGATCTTCACCGACGTGCTGATTTTGATTCTGTCGATCGTGGTTTCAGGACAGTATGAGGTGGTATTCCGCAGCGCGGCGTTTGTTGTGTCGATTGTGCTGATCCGCTTCTCGCTGGCCGAAGGCTTTCCCTTCGGGCCGCCGCTCGCGCTGCTGGCGATGATCTTCGGAATTCTCACACTGGTGGTGTTCAACTACCACATGAGAATTGAGCACATGGGCGCGGAGCACCTGGGAGAGACGCATACAAGCCACTCGCCGTCCGGCCTGGCTCACACGCCTGCGGATCTGGACAGCGAGTGACGACCCCTGGAGTCCTGAATCTGAAAATCTCCCCATAATTGGCAGTGTCATTCTGAGTGAACGGGGCCCCAAACGTTCTTCAGTTTGGGGGTGGTGAACGAAGAATCTGCTTCTCGGCTTTCCCGAATTCTGTGAAAGGCTCTTACTTCAATGAGCTCATATCGATCACGAAGCGGTACTTCACATCTTGCTTGAGCAGGCGCTCGAAGGCTTCGTTGACCCTCTGAATCGGGATCACTTCAACGTCGGAGACGATGTTGTGCTCGCCGCAGTAGTCGAGCATCTCCTGCGTCTCCGGCATGCCCCCGATCATGGAACCGGCGATGGAGGCGCGGCGCGTGATCAGGTTGAACACGCTGAACGAGGGCGGCGTCTCCGGCAGGCCCACCAGCGTCATCGTCCCGTCCTGCTTGAGCAGAACAAGATAGTCGTCGATGGAGTGCTGCGCGGAGACGGTATCGAGAATGAAGTCGAACGAATTGGCGTGGGCCTTCATCGCCTCGGAGTCTTTTGAGAGCACCACTTCGTCGGCGCCCAGGCGCAGCGCGTCTTCCTTCTTGCTCATCGAGGTGGTGAACTGGACGACGTGCGCGCCGAAGGAGTGCGCGAACTTGAGCGCCATGTGGCCCAGGCCGCCCAGGCCGACGATGCCGACTTTCTTGCCCGGGCCCACCTTCCAGTGTTTGAGCGGCGAGTAGGTTGTGATGCCGGCGCAGAGCAGCGGCGCTACGGCAGCGAGGGCCAGGTTGGCAGGGACCGTATGTGCAAAGCGCTCATCCACGACGAAGTTATCGGAGTAGCCGCCCATGGTGATGGAGCCGTCGATGCGGTCGGGCACGGCGTAGGTGAGCGTGGCTCCTTCGGCGCAGAAGTGCTCTTCACCGCGCTTGCACGGGGAGCAGTGGCGGCAAGAGTCGATGATGACGCCGGCGGCGGCAATGTCGCCCACCTTGAACTTGGTGACGGCGCTGCCGATGGCCTTGACGCGGCCCACGATCTCGTGCCCCGGAACCATGGGATATACCGCGTTGCCCCACTCATTGCGGGCCATGTGCAGATCGCTGTGACAGACGCCGCAGAAGAGCACGTCGAGAACCACGTCGGTGGCCAGCGGCTCGCGACGTTTGAAGTCGAACGGGCCGAGCGCGGACTTGGCGTCCTGCGCGGCGTAACCTTTGGAAGATGGCATTCTGAATTTCCTTTCAAGGGAGAGTTTACAGCGTTGGGTCAGGGCCGCCTGGCGCAGGCGACGCGAGGAATGCCCTGTAGATCCGGCACAAATTCGATCTTTTCGAACCCGGTTTGAATGAGCAGTTCCCCCACTGCGGCCGATTGGCCGTAGCCGATCTCCATGAGAAGATAGCCGCCTGATTCGAGCGCGGCGAAAGCGTGCGGAATCAGGCGGCGATAGATGTCGAGGCCGTCTTCACCGGCGAAGAGAGCAAGGGTGGGCTCGTGGTTGCGGACTTCGATGGAGAGAGAGTCGCGATCGGCAGCGGGGACATACGGAGGATTTGAAACTACTACTTCAAATTTCTCAAACTCGACCGAAGCGAGGAGATCGCTCTCGATGAATCGAATGCGATCCGCGACAGCATTGCTCAGTGCATTTTCCCGGGCAATCTGCAACGCGCCGGCGGAGATATCAACGGCTGTGATTTGAGCTTGCGGCAGATGGTGCGCGAGGGCGATGGCAATGGCGCCGGAGCCGGTGCCTACGTCGAGGATGCGCGGGAAGCCAGAGTTTGCAGGGGCTAAAGCCCCTCCCTTTTCTGGAATGCTTTCGGCACGACTGAAGTCGTGCCCTGATACAGAACCAATTCTTTCGTCATGATTGAAGTCGTGCCCTGTTACGGAACTATTCAAGGTTGCGGCGAGTTCTAGAGCCTTCTCGACGAGGTGCTCGGTTTCGGGGCGCGGAATCAGTACGTCAGGCGTGACGCG
>Ga0182030_10018977_pt1 | contig 13134 bp, 15 predicted proteins | sample 812S3MmetaG_FD_121299 | JGI IMG/M metagenome (GOLD analysis project Ga0182030, IMG submission 121299) | Permafrost microbial communities from Stordalen Mire, Sweden - 812S3M metaG (Illumina Assembly) | ecosystem: Environmental > Terrestrial > Soil > Wetlands > Permafrost | place: Sweden... | reverse complement strand
CGCTATTTTTGATGGCGGCACGGATGCGCTCGCGGCTTTCTTTAACAGCATTATCAGGCAATCCAACCACGGTTATGTTGGGCAAGCCAGGGCTTATATCTGTTTCAATGGCAACAGGATACGCTTCCAGGCCGCAAAGGCCAAATGAAGAGATTCGGGCTAACATATTAAGTCCAGTTCTATAAGGGGGAATTAAAAATTAAAACGCGCCTGTTTAGGGGGTAAACCACCGCCTTTGGCGGGGCCCCGTCTGTTTTGTAGCGGGGCAGGAAATATATTCTTGTTCTTGGGGGAACAAGAATATGGTGTAGACTAACATAAAGAAGGTAGTCCGTCAACATTCTTGACTTGACAAGTATTTGCTTGTATACTTTAAGCGGGCAGAAGCGATTGGAGGATGTAGCATGAAGGTCGTTTATTTTGTCACGGATTCAGGACGCAAGCCAGTTGAGGAGTTTATCAAAGGCTTGAATGTTCATTCTCGGGATAAGTTTTTTACTGTCGTCCAGTTGCTTGAGGATTTCGGCAGGGGATTAGCGTTGCCTCACGCAAAATATATTGGTAATGAAATATTTGAGTTAAGATTCGATGCTGTTGAAGGGGCTACAAGGGGTTTATATTTCTTTTTTGATGGCGAGAAGGCAGTTTTGACTAATGGTTTCCAAAAGAAATCTAACAAGACCCCGAAGCAAGAAAAGGCAACAGCCATTGAAAGACGTAAAATTTATTTACAGACACATCAATCCCCGCCAGGTCGTTATCGACCAAGCGGCGGGGCCAACTGGGAGGCCAGCCATGAAAGAGTATACTTTTAGAGACCATTTGAAAGAAGAACTGAAAGACCCGTATTTTAAAGAACTGCATGAGTTAAGCCAGCAGAAATTGGAAGTGGTGAAAAAGATTATCGCTTACCGTATCAGGCACAAATTGAATCAACGGCAATTAGCCAAACAGTTAGGCGTATCCCAGCAACACATATCCAATATCGAAAACGGCACCTTCAGCAGTGTCGCAACACTTGAGAAAGTCTTGTTGGGTATTGGTTATTCCGTCAAGATCCAAGCTGTTCCTTTAAGCGGTAAAGCCAGAAATCGTTTGAACAAGGTTCTGTCGAGAGGTTAATGGAGCGACGGCATTCGTCGTTATAGAATAAGACGCCATGGTTGGTGTTTTCAGGGATAGAGCTATATGCACAGCAACCTTTAAGGCGTCATTGATAAAAAAAGGAGCAAATGATGATACTACGCTTATTATCAATAATCTTTGGATTTGTACTTATTTTAATGGGTTTATGGTGCATCATTTTTACTTTTATTATGATTTTTAACCTTTTACCATGTTTTGATAAATTCCCCGAATTTGTAAAAGATAACATGATATTTCCATTTAATATAGGTGGTAGAGGAGCATCCTACGTTGCTATGGATTGGGAAGCGATAAAACATGTATCTAATTTTATAAAAATTAAACATTTAGCAGTAGCAGTCTTCTGGGGCGTTATGCTAGCCTTCGGAGAAGTTGCGCTTATAGGAATATTGGGCCGCAAAAAAGACTGATAACACAATTTTCATAATGAAAGAAGACCAGCGGAGGATATAAAAATGCAATCCTCAGCGTAAGACACAGGATAATCTGCCCAAGTTAAAGGATGCAGGCGTTCTTAAGAGGGTTGGCCCAGATAAAGGTGGCCATTGGGGGGTCGTGGCTTGATGGTGTTAGGAGGGATATTTTAGCATCTGGGGGGCATATATTTTGGTGTCTGCGGGCGCTAAATTGATCGTGATCCTTTGGGCAGGGAATTCGTAATCGCTATTTTTGATGGCGGCACGGATGCGCTCACGGCTTTCTTTAACAGCATTATCAGGCAAACCAACCACGGTTATGTTGGGCAATCCAGGGCTTATATCTGTTTCAATGGCAACAGGATACGCTTCCATGCCGCAAAGGCCAAATGAGGAAATTCGAGCTAACATAGTCCGGTCTGATGGAGGGAACATCGCCTGCTTTCGTAAATAATTATATACTTTTTCATTCAGCAGGATATAATGTAGCCTAACACAAAGGAGATTTTCCGTCAATATTCATGTTAGGCCAATACCCACATTCGTTCTTTCCGGAAATTTTTCAAAACCGGATTTTTTTGATAACCATGGCCGTTTGGATCTTAGCCCAATCGATCAAGGTCATTTTGGGCGTAATCAAGGAAAAACGGTTTAATTTTCGTTGGTTTATCGGTACCGGCGGCATGCCTTCCAGTCACGCGGCCGGTGCGTCAGCTTTGGCAACTTCTGTGGGGCTGGAATATGGCTTTAACAGCCCTTTGTTTGCCGTGGCAGCTGTCTTTGCCATGGTGACTATGTTTGATGCTCAAGGAGTGCGCCGGGCAACAGGTTTCCAAGCTACCATCCTTAATAAAATGATGGATGATATCTATTGGAAGGGCCAGATCGAAGAGCAAAGACTTAAGGAATTGGTAGGACACACACCCTTCGAGGTGCTGACAGGGTTTGTCTTTGGCGCAGTTTGCGCCATGGCTTTATATAGTATATAAGACAGGAGAAGGTATGAATCAAAAGATCATTATTAGCATCGTAGCGGCTATCGTATTGGTTGCGGGCACAATCACTGTGCTTCATCATCACCATGCATCTGCAAGTTCTAAAGATTCCGAGGAAACGAATGTCCCGGTAAATCAGCTTTTAGCCCAAGCCTCCCAGTACGAGACCAAGGGGGACAAACTTAAAGCCAAGGAAGCCTACGACCAGATCATCAGTAATTATCCGGATTATGACAAGATCCAGGAAGTGCAGGACAAGCTGGGAAGTTTAAATATTGATCTTATTTTTTCTCAGGCCCCCATGCCGCAAACTATTTTTTATGAGATCGTGCCCGGCGATTCCTTGGGGAAACTGGCGCGCAAATACCACACCACTCCCCAGCTTATCAAAAGAGCCAATGGGCTCAAAAGTGATGTGATACGTACCGGCGAGAAACTGCGCTTATGGACCATGCCTTTCAATGTTTTGATCAACAAATCGCAAAATGTGCTGTTTTTGAAATCCGGCGATGAGGTGCTGAAGATCTATCATGTGTCGACGGGAAAAGATAATATTACACCGGTGGGGACCTTTAAGATCGCCACCAAAATAGAAAAACCGGTATGGTTTAGGAATGGGGGCTCACCGATACCTTCCGAAAGCCCTGAGAATGAATTAGGCAGCCGTTGGATGGGGTTTGATACAGACCCGCATTACGGGATCCACGGCACCCTTCATCCTGAAAGCATTGGTCAGCAGGTGACAGCCGGTTGTGTGCGCCTAACCAACCAGAATGTGGAAGAGCTTTTTGACATCATTCCTATCGGCACCCAGGTGGTCATTCAAAACTAAGGAGAAATTCTAATCCCTAAATCCTAAACTCTAAACAAATACAAATGACCCAAAATCCAAAAGATCAAAACAGTTTTGGTGATTAGAGTTTGAGATTTCAGTCATTGTTTAGAGTTTAGAATTTAGGATTTAGAGTTTAGTTTATTATGGCAACATTGGATTTCGAAAAACCTATCCTCGAGCTGGAACATAAGATCGAAGACCTGCGCCTGATGGGTTCCAAGCGGGTGACCCTCGAGCCTGAGATCAAGCGCCTGGAGTCCAAACTTGAGAAGATCAAGAATGATGTCTATAACAATATGACACCCTGGCAACGGGTGCAGATCGCCCGCCATCCTAAACGCCCCTTTACTCTTGATTACATCCGCATGATGACGGAAGATTTTTTAGAACTTCATGGGGACAGGCTTTTTGCCGACGATAATGCCATGATCGGCGGGTTTGCCAAGATCGACGGCCAGAAAGTGATGGTCATCGGCCATCAAAAGGGCAGGGACGTCAAAGAAAATGTTTTGCGTAATTTTGGCTGTGCCCATCCGGAAGGGTATCGCAAGGCCATGCGGTTGATGCGACTGGCTGCCAAATTTAATGTGCCGGTCATTTGCCTGATCGACACACCTGGCGCTTACCCTGGCATCGGGGCAGAAGAACGTGGGCAGGCCCAGGCCATTGCCGAGAATTTGCGGGATATGGCAGTCCTCAAGACGCCTATCGCGGCTGTGATCATCGGTGAGGGCGGCAGCGGCGGTGCTTTGGGGATCGGGGTGGCGGACCGTACTTTTATATTGCAGCATGCTTATTTTTCCGTTATATCCCCTGAGGGCTGTGCTTCCATCCTTTGGCGCAGTTCCCTAAAAGCGCCGCTTGCCGCAGAAGCTCTGAAGATGCACGGGGAAGATTTGATAAAGTTCAATATCGTCGATGAGATCATCCCAGAACCTTTGGGCGGCGCCCACCGCAACCCGCAAGAAGTGGCCCTTAATTTGAAGGCGGCGCTGGTTAAGTATTTAAAGAAAGCAGTAACATTAAATACCCAAGAACTTATGAATGCCCGCTACAAGAAATTCCGCGACATCGGCGAATTTATCGAGAAGAAAGCATTTCAACCTTAAAAAATGACCCTTAAGCCGGATATCCGTGACCTGTCCTTAGAAGAATTGGCGGCTTATTTAAAATCCGTCGGCGCAGAGACTTTTCGCGCCGGTCAGATCTTTGGGTGGATCTATCAAAAAGGGGCCTGGGGATTTGAAGCGATGAGCAATGTCCCCCAAGGGTTAAGGGGCCGATTGAATAAGGATTTTGTCCTTAAGCCCAACCAGATCGCCCAAAAGCTCATCTCAAAGGACGGCACCACTAAATTTCTCTTTGATCTGCACGACCACGAGAAAATTGAGAGCGTGCTGATCCCGACCTCGACCCGGACAACCGCATGTATTTCGACCCAAGCCGGTTGTAAATTTGGCTGTAAATTTTGCGCCAGCGGTATCGGAGGCTGGAAGAGAAATTTAACCTGTGCAGAGATCATCACCCAGGTTTTGCATGTCAAACAAGAGGCTTTGCAACATAAAAGGCCCTTGACTAATATCGTTTTTATGGGAACGGGCGAGCCGTTGGACAACTTTATTAATCTGATGAAAGCCGTCCGCATCATCAATTCCAATAAAGGGATCAATATCGGCGCCCGTCACATCACTATATCTACCGTCGGAGTCGTTCCCAAGATCAAGGAGCTGGCTGACGAGGGCTTGCAGTTGGAACTGGCTATTTCATTGCACGGATATGACAATCCCTCCCGTAACGTGCTCATGCCGGTCAACAAGAAATACCCGTTTGATGAGTTGATCGCGGCCTGCCGGGAGTATGTCCGCAGAACACATCGGCAGATCACCTTTGAATATATCCTCATCAAGGATGTCACTTGCACGTCCCACGCCGTGGCGAGTCTGAAAAAAGCTTTTAAAGGAATCATCTGCAAAATGAACCTTATTCCCTATAATCCGGTACCGGAATTCGATCACAAAACACCCTCAAAGGAAGAGATGGCGGCCTTTAGAAACAGCCTGGAAAACAGCGGTGTTCATGCCACTATAAGGACGCCTCGGGGCAAAGATGTCAACGCTGCTTGCGGACAATTACGGAATTTACATGATCAAGGGGTAGGGGCGTGATCGTGGTCGTGCTGCTGTAGAGCTTCAAGTTTTTGCAAAAAGGCTTTCATGTGGGGGTTATTCATTAGTTCCAAGATCTTGGGATTCTGTTGGACGGCCTGAAGATCATGATGAGTCACGGCGTCCACTAAAGCGGGATCCTGGAGCATTTGAGCAATTTCCGGGTCTTGCGCCATTTGCATCAGCAATGCCATGCTTTCGGGGTTTGACATCAATTGTTTTTGTTGGTCCGCAACCCGTTGGTTCAAATCAGGTATAGTTCCGGGAGATTGATAGGAGCCGGTGGGATTTCCCGGACCGGTTGGCTGTGCGCCGCTCTGCCGGTTGGTGATACTGACCACATCGCTGGCAGCTGCTTGCACATTGCCAATAATGGGGGCTTTGATCGTGTACACGCCGTTAGTGATGGACACAAGCTCACCTACGATTTTCGAACCGTCCTTGAGAGTGATCTCTTGTTCTTCGGCAAAACCAGACGTAATTACAGATAGGACAAAGAAGGTAAATAGACAAATTATTTTATTCATAATGAAAGTGTAGCATTTAATTTCAACTTTGGCAAATTTTTCTCGTATCAAAATAATGTAATTTGCATAAGCACCCAGATTTTTCTTAACGTATTTGGAATAGATAGGATTTAAGTGATCTGGGGCAAGCAAGTTTGACAAAAGGGTGCCGGGATGATATATTGGCTTCTCTTTATTGCGGGGGTTGGTCTTTTCATTGTGTAAAATCGGGGTTGTAGCTCAGTTTGGGAGAGCGCCTGCATGGCATGCAGGAGGTCAGGGGTTCGATCCCCCTCAACTCCACTTAATTTTTTGCCAAGGTGGCGGAACTGGTATACGCGCTGGTCTCAAAAACCAGTGGTCTCACGGCCGTGAGGGTTCAACTCCCTCCCTTGGCACTTAATATTAGATTAGGGAGTTGAAGCCAACCCGAGCGCCACTGGTCCGAGCGAGGGTGGCCGGCTTCGGATGAGGCCTATTGTAAACTTCACTTACCATCGCAGTTGACAATCCCTCCGGCTTAAAGGTATAATCTTTCCGATGCGCTGCATTTATTTAGACCATGCTGCAGGTACTCCGTGTGACCCCCGTGTGCTCGAGGCCATGCGTCCTTATTTTTTCGAACAAAGCGGCAATGCTTCAAGCCCGCACAAACATGGCCGCCAGGCCCTCAAAGCCATTGAGGAAGCCCGTGAAATATTAGCGGCTTTCTTAGGCGCAAATCCAACGGAAGTTATTTTTACCAGCGGTGCCAGCGAATCCAATAATCACGCTATTTTTTCAACAGCCAGAGCCCTGAAAGGTAGAGGCAGGCACATCATTGCCTCTGCCATTGAACATCACTCCGTATTAGAGCCATTACGTCAATTAGAGCAGGATGGTTATCGGGTGACTTTGATCAAACCTAAATCAGATGGGATCATTGCCCAAGAAGATATTAAGGCGGCCTTTGGGCCAGATACCATCCTGGTATGCCTGGCACATGCCAATAATGAGATAGGCACCTTGCAGCCTGTTAACGATGTAGGACTTTTATGCCGCCAGAGGGGTGTTTATTTTTTGGTGGATGCCACTCAGAGTGTCGGTCATATGCCGGTAAATGTAAAAAACATCCAATGTGATTTTCTCTCTCTTTCAGCGCATAAATTTTATGGGCCTCAAGGGGTAGGGGCCTTATATATCCGTAAAGGTATTGAATGTCCTGCATTTATTTTAGGAGGCGACCAGGAACGCGGCCGCAGGGCAGGAACATATAATGCCACGGGGATCGTCGGTTTAGGTGAGGCCATCAAACTTGCCCAAGGGCATATGACGCAAGAGGCGCTAAGGGAGATTGTTTTACGAAACAGGGTCATCGATTTTGTCTTAAAAGAAATCCCTTCGGCTGTCCTTAACGGGCATCGTGAAAAGCGCCTGGCGAATAACGCCCATTTTTCTTTTGCGGATATCAAGGGTGAAGATCTCGTCACTGCCTTGGATTTGGCAGGTGTGGAGGTCTCCATGGGTTCAGCCTGCACCTGGGGAAAGCTGGAACCCTCCCATGTTTTGAAAGCCATTGGTTTAACTGACAGCATGGCTTTAGGTTCTTTGCGCGTGACGGCAGGCCGCTGGACGACAGAGCAAGACATTACCTATTTTTTGGAGCAGCTGAAATTAAAAGTTAATTTATGCAAGAACACATCATTCAATTTTTAAAAGAAAGCGACGGGTATATTTCCGGTGAGGAGATCAGTCAGCGGCTGAAGATCTCGCGGGCCGCCATCTGGAAGCATATGCAGGAATTGCGCTCTCAAGGCTATGAGATCGCCGCTGTCCCGCATTTAGGCTACCAGCTGGTGACGTGTCCTGATAAGCTCTTGAGCTCTGAAATTCAATCCGGCCTTAATACAAAGATCGTCGGCAAGAACATCATCGTCATGGACACGGTCGGCTCCACTATGGACGAAGCTTTCCGGTTAGGCAACGAAAATTGTCCGGAAGGCACGGTGGTTTGCGCGGAAGCCCAAACCAAAGGCCGTGGCCGTCTGGGGCGTGTTTGGAGCTCGCCCAAGGCCAAGGGACTTTATTTTTCCATTGTGCTGCGGCCAAGTTTACCCCTCAATCAACTGGCCCAATTGACATTAATGTCAGCGGTGGCTTTGGCCCAAGCTATTGAAGGCATCAGCGAACTTCAGCCTTCGATCAAATGGCCTAATGATCTTCTTATAGAAGGCCAAAAGTTAGCTGGTATTTTGACAGAACTGCGCGCGGAATCTGACCAGGTAAAATTCATCATCATCGGCATCGGCTTGAATATTAATACATCCTTGCATCATCTGCCACCGGGGGCAAGTTCTTTAAAAGTTGCCGCCGGACATGGTTTTGAGCGCGCAAAAGTTTTTCAGGTTATTTTACGTTCCCTGGAGAAGGGGTATTTAAAGATTTTAAACCATGAGTTCGCCGGGATCATGGAAGAATGGAAAAAGCGCAGTGCCACGCTCAATAAGCGGGTGAGGATAACAGACGCCGCCGGAATTATTGAGGGGCAAGCTATTGATCTTGATGAGGATGGAGCATTGATGATCCGCAAAGATAACGGACTTATTGTTAAAAAGTCTGCGGGGGATGTTTTTTTACTGCGATGAAAACGATTTTTCTACAAAAAGAACTTCAAGACAGGACAAGTTTAGGGATATACCGGACCCTTAAGACAGTTGATTCTCCCCAAGGCAGGGAGATCACTCTTGAGGGAAAACGGGTATTGAATTTTTCCTCCAATGATTATCTGGGGCTGGCCAATGATGCGCGCATCAAGAAAGCGGCGCTTGAAATGATAGAAGAGTTTGGTTTGGGAAGCGGAGCCTCAAGATTAATTTGCGGCAATATGGGCCCGCATGAACGTCTGGAAGAAGATTTGGCGCTTTTAAAGAAAACTGAATGCGCCCTTCTTTTTTCCAGCGGATATATGGCCAATACCGGCATCATCCAGGCGCTAATGGACCGCCACTGCACTGTGCTTAGTGACAAATTAAACCATGCCTCTATTATCGACGGTATCATATTAAGCCGAGCCAAACTTTTGCGATACCCTCACGGGGATATGCCAACGTTGCAGAAACTATTAATGGGTCTTGGGCTCGCAGAACGCAAACTGATCGTCACAGATTCCGTTTTTAGCATGGATGGAGATAAAGCGCCGCTCAAGGAGATCGTTGAATTAGCGGCACGTTACGAGGCCATGGTCATGGTGGATGAGGCGCATGCCTTTGGAGTGCTGGGGGCCAGTGGGGGCGGATTAGTCGAAGAATTAGGGCTCGGGGCCCAAGTGGATATTCAGATGGGAACCCTGTCCAAGGCGGCGGGATGTTTTGGAGCTTATGCCTGCGGAACAAAGGTCTTAAGAGAGTATCTGATCAATAAAAGCCGAAGTTTTATTTACACCACTGCCATGCCGCCGGCATTGGCCCAGGCAGCACGGGTGGCATTGAAAATTATTGTTGAGGGCAACCAATTGCGCCGCAATTTACAAGAGAACGCCCGGTACCTTCGCACAAAATTACAAGTGATTGGATTTAATACGATGAATTCCAGCACACCTATCATACCTGTGTTGGTCAAAGACCCCCTTGCGGCGGTGGATATGTCCAAACGTTTATTACAGCAAGGAATTTTTGTGCAAGCGATACGTCCTCCGACGGTACCAATGGGAACGGCGCGCCTGAGGCTCACAGTGACGGCTACCCACACTAAAGATGATCTAGACCAATTGTTAAATGCGTTAAGGAAATTATAAGTATGCCGTTCTTTAAAACCCACAGAGGACTCAATTGGCATTATGATGTTTCCGGTTCGGGAGATGCCATTGTCCTGATCCATGGCCTGGGCGCCACAGGCCGCTTTTGGGATGCTCAACGGGATTTTTTACATACCGGTTTTCAAGTGATGACATTAGATCTGCCCGGCCACGGTAAAAGCGCCTGGATGCCGGTTACCTTAAGAGACATGGCCTTTGATATCCATCAGATTTTGATCGGCCTTGGGATCGCCCAGTTTTCCTTGCTTGCCTCATCCATGGGAGGGCTGGTGGCTTTGGAGCTTTACCGCATGGTCCCCCAGGAAATCATGCGCGTTTCCCTGGTGGGTTCTGTCCCAAAATTTGCCCGTGGCCCTAATTATCCCGCAGGGCTGGATATCGATAAGATCCATACGCTCAGTCATCAATTCGACGGGGATTATGCTACGATTTTGGATATTTTTTTCCGTTCCTTATTTACCATGAAAGAACGCCAAAGCGATCGTTTTAAATGGGTCAAACAGTTGCGTAAAGCCGAGCCCTTGCCGCAGAGGGAAGCATTAAAGAGTTTTTTGGATATTTTAGAAAAAACAGATCTGCGCGATCGCATTTCTTCAATGGTATGCCCGGTGCAGTTTATCACCGGAGCTGAGGATTATATAGCCCCTCGCGCGATCATGGATTGGATGGCCCTGCATACGCAGAACGCCAGGTTTGATTTTATTGAAGAGAGCGGGCATTTGCCGTTCTTAGTTGAAGCTAAAGAGTACAACCGTCTGTTAGAGGACTTTTTGTTTAGTTAGGCGCACTAAATATGACACAAACCATCAATAATAAAATCCGACGGGGATTCAGTGCTGCGGCGAAGCGCTATGATCTTTACTCCAGCCTGCATCGGGAAATTGCGGATAAGCTTTTAGCCCAAGTTGCCAAAGAACGCGCACCATCAGCTCTTCTTGATGTGGGCTGCGGCACGGGTTACTTGACCTCCAGGCTTAAGGAACAATTTCCTCAAAGTAAGATCATCGGGCTGGATTTTTCTCCGGAGATGCTCAAAATGGCAGCTGACAAGCATGATGGTATTGACTGGGTCTTGGCAGACGGCAATAATTTGCCATTTTCTGACGGAAGCATTGATATATTGACCTCAAATTTAGCCTATCAATGGGCAGAAGGCTTATCTGGTAACTTTACTCAGGCAAGGCGCGTACTGTCGCCCAACGGGGTTTTGGCATGCACCCTTTTTGGCTACCATACCTGCCAAGAATTATTTAATTCCCTGTTGGAAGCTAAAAAGGAAGATTTAATATTTACCCGTCTGCCCAGTCAAGAACAAGTCAGGGAAGCGCTCATCTCCAGCGGATTCAACGAGAGCATGGTTGAAGAAGAGCAAATTAAGATTTATTTTAAAGATATGCATGAGTTGATCGCCTGGCTTAAGATCATCGGCGCTAATAATCTACCGCGTGAAGGATATGTGGGCAAAGAAGCTTTTGGTCGGGCCGCGTCAATATATCGTGAGCGCTTTTCCTATAATAATGGGATCCAGGCTACTTTTGAGGTTATCAAGGTTTATGCCAAAAAGTAAGGTCATCTTTATTACAGCAACGGACACATCAGCGGGCAAGACAGTGGCTGTTTTTGTGCTGGGTGTTTTGCTAAATGCCCGGGGGTTTAATACCGGGGTAATGAAGCCGGTTCAATGCGCCGGAAAGGACGCCCAATTCTTAAAAAAAGCCCTGGGGCTTCAAGATGGTCTAAGATTGATCAATCCATTTTATGCGCCTGAGCCTTTATCGCCCCATCTGGCCTTTCAACGCTCGAAGATCAAATTTGACAAACAGCAAGTGCAGGATTGTTTAAAAAAATTGCAAGCGCGTTACGATGTTGTATTAGTAGAAGGCGCCGGCGGGCTCATGGTGCCGTTAACAAACGGGTATTATAACGCTGATTTGATCAAAGATCTGAAGGCGGAAGTTATCATTGTGGCCCGCCTGGGCTTAGGGACGATCAATCATACCTTGTTGACGATCTATGAAGCTCAAAGAAGGGGATTGAAGATATTAGGGCTGGTATTTTGTCAGACCAAGCCAGGAAAGAAAGGGTTGCCGGAGAACACCAACCCTCAGGAAATAGAAAAATTATCTGGCGTCAAGGTATTGGGAATCATTCCCTATTTAAAACCGTTAAATCGAAAGAATATTTTACAAAGATGTCAAAATCTCAAGCTAAACGATTAAAACAATGGGACAAAGAATATATCTGGCATCCGTTTACCCAGATGAAGGATTGGACCAAACAAGAGCCTTTGGTCATTGATTCGGCCGACGGGGTTTATCTTAAAGACATTGACGGGAATATCTATATGGACGGAGTTTCATCCTTGTGGGTCAATGTCCACGGCCACGCCCATGCGCGTATCAATGCCGCTTTAACAAGACAAATCAATAAGTTAAGCCACTCCACACTTTTGGGATTATCTAACACGCCGGCCATAGAGCTGGCCAAACGTTTGGTGGATATTGCTCCGGATGGTTTGAAAAAAGTATTTTATTCTGACAACGGTTCAACCGCCGTTGAGATCGCCATCAAGATGGCGTATCAATATTGGCAAAATACCGGAGAGAGAAATAAAACGCAGATCGTCCATCTGGCTAATTCATATCATGGGGATACATTAGGTTCGGTGAGTGTGGGCGGCATTGATTTATTCCATAAACTTTACCGCAAGCTGATCTTTAAGACCATTGCTCTCCAAGGCCATGGTTGGGAAGCCCTGGAAGATTTGGAAAAAATACTAAAAGGCAGCGGCAATTGCATTGCGGCACTAGTGGTTGAGCCATTGATACAGGGTGCGGCAGGCATGCTGGTTTGGCCGCAAGGCGCGTTAAAGAAAATGCGTGACTTGACCCGCAAATATAATGTTTTTCTTATAGCTGATGAAGTGGCCACAGGCTTTGGGCGTACGGGCAAAATGTTTGCCTGTCAGCATGAAGGAGTCCGTCCTGATTTTATGTGCCTGGCTAAAGGAATCACCGGCGGGTATTTGCCTTTAGCGGCAACCTTGACCACTCAAAAGGTCTTTGATGGTTTTCTTTTTGATTACAAAGAACAGAAGACTTTTTTCCATGGGCACACATATACCGGCAACCCGTTAGCCTGTGCGGCGGCCCTGGCAAATTTAGAAGTTTTCCAAAAAGAGCGTACTTTAGCTAAACTTGTCCCCAAGATAAAATTCTTGGCGAAATCACTTAAAATGTTCTATAATCTCCCTTCTGTCGCCGAGGTGCGCCAGAGGG
>Ga0182030_10018976_pt1 | contig 13135 bp, 9 predicted proteins | sample 812S3MmetaG_FD_121299 | JGI IMG/M metagenome (GOLD analysis project Ga0182030, IMG submission 121299) | Permafrost microbial communities from Stordalen Mire, Sweden - 812S3M metaG (Illumina Assembly) | ecosystem: Environmental > Terrestrial > Soil > Wetlands > Permafrost | place: Sweden... | reverse complement strand
GTGGCTTGCACGAACACAGACTACAATATAAACTAGAACGATCATTAAAGTAAAGTATTATATGATACTAATCAAATATATTACTTGCTACATTAATACGGTTTTATTGGCTTTTTTCAAAAAACTGGGGAAGTTAGGTTAGCGAAATTCGCGTAAAGATTTCATCCGTGTCTGTCTGTATGTCCATCCGTGGTTAAGAGCTCTTCCACTGCATGGTTCCGACTTGGCGGGTGGAATTCCCCGCCCTACGCCAGGCCCCGCGAACGCCGCACGGCCCATTCCACCGTCAACAGGCCGATTATCACAGCGAGCCACCCAGCCCGGTCCCAGAGCGGCGTTTTTTTATACTCCAGCGTGGCCGGCGTGGCGCCGCCCAATGCCAGACTCAGGGCGGTCTCGTCGTTGTGGGAGGCGGCCAGCACCTGTCCGCCCGACCAGTACGACAAGGCCGCGAGCGTTTCGGGTTTGGCCCGGATGTCGGCCATCTCAATATCCGTTTTTTCCCCCACGACGATCTGCCGGTCGTCGGCCGTCTGGCCGTCCTTGAACCGGGCCACCGCGTGCAGCACGAATTGTCCGGCGTCCGGCAGCTCCACCTCCGCCTGATAACCGCGAAGCGCCTCGGAATAAACCGCCCGAACCGACTGCAGCAGCTTGGACTGGTCGGACAACTCCAGGGTCACTTCGGCATCGGCCACTTCCCGGCCTTCCCGGCTCAACGCGGCGACGCGGACGGGTATGGCGAGGTTGGGCGCGCAATATGTTTGCGGCAGATCAATGCTCACGTGGCCGTGTTCCTGACTGGCTTTGTGCGCCGCCAGCCAGCGGACCGCATTCAGCCAGAATTGTTTGAAATACCGCGCGTCGCAATTGGCCGCATCAAGGGGAAGCAGGCGGTTTGATTTTTCGCCCCAGATTGTTTCAAAATAACGGCCCCAGCCGTAGGTCGTGTCCGAGGTGAACGCCATCGTGCGGCCCCGGCCGACATCCTGCGCGGCTAGGATGACGGCGGGTCCATCCTCCGTGCGATCAGTGGGATGTTCCAGCAACACCACCGCGCCCGGCTTGGCGCGGTCCACGCGGTTGTAGCCGAGCAGTTGCGGAAATTTGTCCATCCAGATGCGGCGGTTTTCCGCTTCGTCCGCGCTGATTTGCATGATGGGATGGGTCCAGGCGTCATCCGTCACCCGCGGCTGGAAGGAATTTTCTTTCAGGTCCGTTTCCCGCTCCATGGCCACAGGAATCAGATTGTCGATGATCGTGTCTTGATAGCCGCCGGAGCCGAACGAGGTGTAGCCGCCGACCATGACAAAGCCGCCGCCGAATTCCGTCACGAACCGTTCCGTGTTCCGCAATTGTGCGGGCGTAAAGTCCGACTTCGGAACGTCGCTGAAAATCACGGCGTCGTATTTGAGCAATTCCTCCATCGTTTTGGGATAACCCTCGGTGGGATGTTGCACCCGGTAGATCTGGTCGCCGTTTTTCGGGTCAACGTAGGCCACCTGATCGTTCAGCGACGGAGGTGCGCCGTTTTGTTCGACGAAGAGAGTTTTAACCTGTATGCCCGGCGTGTCTTCCAGCGCGTGTTTGAGAAAGAGCGGCTGGAATGCGCCGTCCTCCAAGCCGGTGGCTTCCATGTAAATGACGCGCAGTTTCTGGTCCACCACGGTCAATCCGAATTCGCGCCGGTTGTTGTCCGCCAGTCGTTCGCCGGGCTGGACGGGAATTTCGGCGGCGAACGTTTGGAAACCCGGCAACTGCGGGGTGAATTCGATTTCGACCCGCTGGCTTTCGCCGGCCAATACCACGTTGCGCTCGGCCAGGACCTCGTTGCCCTTCAAAATGCGCAAGGGCACCGTGCGGCCGGCAAACCCGGGCGAACGCAGGGTGACAATCGCCTTGGCGGTCCCCTGATTCCAGAGCGCCCGCTTGACCTGAATGTTTTCCACGACAATGTCCGGCGGATCATTCGTGTCTCCCAGCGCGACGGTGTGGATCGGAATTTTTTTCACCCCAAACGCCCGGGCGGCGGCCTCCGGGCTTCGCAAGGCGTTATCGGCACCATCCGACAACAACACGACGCTCGCCGGCGGGTCGAGCACGGTGGCGGCGGACAGGCTTTCGAGGGTCTCGGTAAACGCGGTGCGGTCCCCCGTCGGCACGGCGGCGGCGAGGTTGTCGAGCGGGAACAGATTCGTGCTGAATCCGTAATACGAGACTCCGAAATTGGCGGGCACTTTCAGCTCGTTTTTCACCCAGTTCCGGGCGAGATCCAGACGGGTCAGTCCGCCCTCGTCCAATCCCATGCTGCGGGAGGTGTCAACCAGGACGGCGATGTGCGCCGGCTGATAATGCCGGATTGGAGTCACGCGCACGGGATCCAACAGGCACAACCCCACGGCGGCCAGCGTCAGCAGGCGCAAACCGAACAACACCAGCCGCAGCGGCAATCCGGCCGGCCCGCGCGCCGAGACATAGGACCAGCCGATCAAAGCCGCCAGGAACACACTTCCGGCGGCCAACCAGAGCCAGTTGGGTTGGTAGTTAAATTCAACCACGTTTTAGTAATGCAGAACAGGGTGCTGGCTCATTTGGTGTAAGAAAGTCGGCGCAGGTATTCGGAAATCAGCGGCTCGAATTCCTTCGGATAATCTTCCGTGGTCATGTCCGTGGCCTTGACCTTGTCATCAAGCAATTGTTCCAGTTCCGTGATCGTGCCATTCAGGCCGGAAAGAGCCGCGTCGGCGCTTTGCGCGGCGGAATCACCATTCCCCCGCGCGATCTGCCCGGCGGCGGTTGCCTGTTGTTGGGAAACGTTCTCCATCTGTCGGCTGATACCGGATCTGATTCGCGGGTCTTTTCCAGACAATTCCCGGAGCCTCACAGCCAAGGCCGCGGCGGCCTCGCTTAATTGCTGCTGTTCCTTGCTCAAACCGGCGGCCGCTTCCGGGTTTTCCGCCGCGGACGGATTTTGATTGGTTGAATCTTGCCCGTGCGATGCCAGGTCATTGGTTGAACCTTGTCCGTGCGATGCCAGACCATTGGTTGAACCTTGTCCGTGCGACGCCAGACCATTGGTTGAATTTTGTTCCTGCGACGCCGGGTCGTTGGTGGACTGGCCGTTTGATGGGGTGGCCGAAGCGGTGGCGGACTGGCCGGTCCCGTTGCCGGGTTTGGAAGCATTATTGGTTCCCGCCGGTTGGGTCCCGCTGCCGATTTTGGCAGCACTGTTGGTTCCTGATTTTTGTTCGTTTTTGGAAAGCCGGTATATATCGGCGAGTTTGGCCTGCTGTTGGGCAATGGCTTTGGCCTGGCTGACGATTTTAGGGAGATCAGTCTCCCGTTTTTTCTTTTGGTCGTCCTTCAGCTTCTCAACCGCTTCGAGAACCACCTTCGTGCCGCTGCCATGGCACATGCAGGCCTCAAGCTCCGGCAACAACCGCGTGACCTGATACAAATGCTCCAGCGCTTCGTCTTCCGCCCGCAAGGCGGCGGGGCGCTGCAGACCGTCCAAGGAACCAGCGGCACTGTCCATGGAGGCAATCGCCGCCGCAAATTCCGTCCGCGCTTCCGGCGGCGAAATGCTGAGAACGTATGACTTCTGGTAAATCTCCGCGTACGATTTCGTCTGGCGCTGGATGGTGGCCACTTCGGGAAACCGATCCCGGGTCGAACCTTCCTCAATGGCGGTGGTCGCGGCGATGATCTGTTTTTCAAGCTGGAGCAAATTGATCTTCTGGGCGCTGCCCTGGCTTTGCGACAGCGGCTCGCTCTTGGTGGTGTACTCAATGAAATATACCGGCGATTTGCCGACGCCCGGACCATCGAGCGTGTTGTTGTCACGGGCCTCGGCATGGTAGGCGACCACTTCATATTCCTTAAGGTGCAACGGCGCCAGGTCAATCTCCGCGGTCGCCGTCGCGTTACGAAGGTCCGAGTTCGTCTTCACGCAAACGATGGTTTGCTCGTCGCCATTCAACTTGCGGAAAATCAGTTTGATGTCTGCCACGCCGAAATCGTCCGTGACGGAAATTTTGACCGGCACATGGTTGGTGGCATCCGCCCGCACGTCCATGCCCGGATCCGTGATCTCGACCTTCGGCGGCTCGTCGGGCAGGACTTTCAAATGGCGCGGGGATTCGTCGCCGCCCTTGCGGCCCGCGACGTCGGTCAGCTCGACGCGATAATCCAAGTCGTTGGTCGGAGTCAGGCTTACGGTCCAGAGGTCTTTGCCGGCCGGGACCAATTCAATCCCGGCGGCGTTGGCGAGATGCAGACGGGCGTGGGCCACGTGTTCGCTGCTCGTGATGCGAAAGGTCAGCTCGCTTGCGCGCACCACGCTCAGATCGGATTTGCGTTCTTCCACCGGCTCCAGATGCGTGTAGGCCGGAAACCGAACCCGGATGGCCAGGTCCTTGACCGTGGGCGGCACATACGTTTGCACCGTGTATTCCGGAGAGACGGCGTCATTCCCGGTCACCTGATATTTAATTACACCCTGAACACTCTTGAGCCGGGCGCTGTAACTGTTGTTTGTATCCTTGATCAATTCCATTGCTTGCCAGCTTTTGCCCGTGTCTTCCAGCCAGCGGAGTTGGGGAGCGTCGGGCATGACGCCGGTGAAAACCGCATGGATCTCCTGGTCGTTGCCAACGGGGATTTCAAGATTGCCCGGCTTCACCGACACATGGGTGTAAGTTTGTTTCGACCACGGCAGGATCACCCGTTCGAGCGCCGTGAGCGATCCGGGCGAAACCACCAGAAACACCAGCAGCGCGACTAGCACGGCGGCCATGGCGCTGCCGCTGTAAACCAGTTTTCGATAGTGGCGCGTTTCGACCTGGAGCAACCGGCGGGCGGCCTGCTCCTGCAACGCCTCCACCAGTTCGGGTTCGTAGGCCTGCGAAGGCTGCCGTTCGCCGCTCAGATATTCGGACGCCGTGGAAACCACGCAGCCCAGCTCCGGCCGCTGCGCTTCGATTTCCAACGCCACCTGCTTCAGGGTGGCGGGGCGGCGCGCGAATTGAATCAGCCGGACCAGCCAGACGATCATCAGGATGGCCAGCAATCCCGTGTCAATGGCGCGTTCAGCGGTGGTCAGCCGCCGCCAATAATCAATCAAGGCCGCGCCCAGAATAATCAGCAGGCCCGTGACCGCCACATTCAACGTCAGCGCCAGCCGCCGCGCCCGTTCCCGGGATCGTTGTTCCGACTCCAGCCGGCTGGCGTTGTTTTGCGAAGGTTGGTTCATAGTTGTCCTTTCAATTCAATTTCAGGCGAAGGTGCGGTTGGACAGCGTTGTTTCCAAAATCAGCAACACGGCGGCGCCCAGCATAAACATGCGCCAAAGTTCATTTTCACTGCGGCCCGGCGCAAACACATCCGCAACCCAGCCGCCTGCTGACCGGGCCGGGCCGCGAACCAGTTGCAGCTGGAATTCCTGCGGATTCATCGCCGCCAAATCCGATTCCTTCCGCGGCGGATTGACCGCCAGCATCCGAACGATCCGGCCGCCGGAATCCTTGATGGCATAGCAGCCCGGTTTCCCCAGCGGCAATTGCAATCCGCCGTGCGCGTCCGTTTTTACCGCCGATTCCGCGCCGCTCGGGGAATACACCCGGAAATTTTGGCTGCCGAAACCGGTGCCCAAGTCCAGTTCAGCGGTCGTGCCCGCCAGCAAAGATTCCCCTGGCCGGATGCCCGGAGTCAAAGCATCACCGGCAAGATAATGGCACACGCTGTGCAGCCAGGGTACAAACGTCTTGTGCTTGGGCCAGTCGGTCCAGCCGGTGTCGGCGGTGGTGTCGGTCAGCGCCACGCGGCCCTGACCCACATTTTTGCAGACCAGAAACGGCATGCCGTCGTCAAAGCGCGCCAACACCTGCGCGGAAGCCGCCGGCGCGAACGCGTATCGGCGCCAAAATTCCGCCAGCGTCAGGTCGCCGCTGTGCGGCTGGTTAAAAACCGCGAACGGCGCGGATTTCAAATCCATCTCCCCGAGATGCCAGTAGTTCTCGGCTGTCAGAGCCTCGCCTTCGAGCCGGCCCACGGTGGCGGGCAACAGTTCCTGAAACTCGGCGTTGTAGCGGCTGGCGTTCAAGCCGCCGCCCATGAAAAACAGCACGCCTCCGCCGCGTTGGACGAAGTCGAGCAGCGCCCGGCCGCTGCCCTCCGGCAGTTCGCGCAGGGCCGGCAGCACCACGAGCCGGTATGGCGAGGGGTTGCCGCTCAATTTTTTTGCGAGCATCTCCGGCGAAATTTTCTCCAGGTCAAACAGCGCCGGCGGCGAGTTGGAATCCCCAAAACCCGGTTGCAGGGCGCTGGCCACGAAAAAACTCTCTTCCTTGAACACCGGCTGGTCCGCGCGGGTTTCCACACACAACGTTCGCAAGGGCGGCGGCACCTCGACGACTTGATACCGCGCGTCATCCAGGGCGAACCGGTCCGGCGCCCGCAGGCGCGCTTCCACCCGGTGCCAGCCGGCCGCCAGACGGGGCAACGGCGCGGTCACGGTCGTGGTCTCATGGGCGAACAACACCACCGGCGACGAATCGCGCCTCTCGCCGTCAATGATCCAATCCAGTTTCCCGTCCCCGACGTCCTGATCCGAATAATTGGCGACGGTTGCCTGGAGTGGCGCTTTTTCCGCGACCTGCATAACGAGGTCCATCACGGCCAGGTTCGGCGTGTTGGTTGCGCCGAACGGGAAGATTTTAACTTCCACATCCTCCGGCACCGGGGCGTAAATCACCTTCTGGCAGCTCTGCCGCTGCAAATCGCTGAAGATGTCGATGCGCGGCTGGCCTCCGGAATTCCGGGCCGACAGCAGTTTCACCGCCTGCCGCAGGCCGTCGCCCACGTCGCCTTCGCCAAATCCGGGTTCGAGCGATTCAATCAGCGGTCCCATCTGTTCCGCCCGGACGAACGGCGACAGGACGGCGGCGGGCGCGGCGCAGTCCACCAGCGCGACCACATCATCGGATCCCATTTCAGCGACGGTCTTGCGCAGTTGCTCCTTCGCCCGGGACCAGCGGTTGGCGCCGCCATCGGTCGCCTGCATGCTGGCCGAGCGGTCCAGCACCAAAACCACCTGCCGCTTCGGATGCGAAGGGCCGGCCGAGGCCGGTTCCGGCAAAAACGGGCGGGCGAAGGCCGACACGAGCAGCGCCAGCAGGCAGAGCCGGGCGGCCAGCAGCAGCCAGTTAAACAGCTTGCGGCGGCGTCCGGTTTTTTCCTCCTTTTGCAGAAAGAATTGCAGCGTGCTGAACCGCAGCCGCACCTTCTTTCGCCGCAGGAGCAGATGAATCAGGATCGGGATGGCCAGTGAAGCCAGCCCGGCCAGAAATGCGGCGTGGATGAACGTCAGTTGCAACATAAACGCATCCTCAGCCTGAAAGTTTGGTGATCATACGCTGATGCGGCCTTGCAGATACGCGATCAACGCCTCCGTCACCGGCGCATCCGTGCGGAGCGGCTGATAATCAATTTCATATTTTTCGCATTCCGCCTTGAGGCCGAGCCGGAACGCGGCCAGCCGCCGCAGATATTCCGCGCGAAAACTGCCGGCGTGCACCGGAATCTCCTCGCGGGTTTCAACATCCTCAAAAACACATTCGCCGTCGTAGCGGAAGTCCAGTTCCTCGGGAGCCAGCAGGTGAAACACAATGGTTTCCTGGCGATGATAATGCAGCTGGCGGAACAGTTCGGAAACCGCTTCGCCGGGCATCAATAAATCGGAAATCACCACCGTCAGGCCGCGCCGGTCGAAGGTCTCCAGGAGATTCCAAAAATCCGGTCCGGGCGCCGGGCGCCCCTGCGGCGCCGCGCCGGCCAGCAACTGGAAGAGATCGTCGAGATGCCGCCGGCTGCTGTGCGCGGGCAGCCCCTGAACGGTTTCGGCGCCGAACAATGTCAGCCCGGGAGCGTCGTGCTGCCGGACCATCAGATACGCCAGTGCCGCGGCCAGCGCGCGGCCATACTGGAATTTATTGCACTGGCCGAAATCCATCGAGGCGCTCGTGTCCAGCAGCAGGTGGCACCGGAGGTTGGTTTCGCTTTCGAATTGTTTGACGTGGAGCTTGTCCGTGCGCCCCCACACCTTCCAATCCACGTGCCGCAGGTCGTCACCCTGCATATATTCCCGGTAGGAGGCGAACTCGGTGCTGTAGCCCAGAAACGGACTCTGGTGCAGCCCGCTCAGGAAACCCTCGACCACGTTGCGCGCCAGCAGCGGAATGTCATCGAGCGCACCCAGCAGGTCCGGATTCAATGTGAACAGGGAGGACATAATCAGCGGCCGCGCGGCCATCACGCCCCGCCGGGCCGGACCTCTTTCAATAACAGTTCGATGATTTCCACGGCGGTCATTTTCTGGGCGCGGGCATGGAAATTGGTCAGGATGCGATGCCGCAGAACCTGCCGGGCCACCTCGCGCACGCCTTCGTAATCCGCGCACAGCCCGCCGGAAAGCGCCGCGTGCGCCTTGGCGCCCAGAATCAGATATTGCGAAGCCCGCGGACTCGCGCCCCAGCGGACAAATTCCTTCACGTATTTCGGCGACGCCGGGTCTTCAGGCCGCGTCCGGGAGACGAGTTTGACCGCGTAGCGAACCACCTCGTCCGACACCGGCACGGCGCGAACGAGTTTTTGGATTTCGACGATCTGGGCGGCGTTCAAGACCGGCGCCCCCTGCGGCGACTCCACTCCGGTCGTATTTCGCACCACCCGTTCCTCCTCCGCGTTGGTCGGATATGTGCAATGGATGCTGAACATGAACCGGTCGGCCTGCGCCTCGGGCAGCACATACGTGCCTTCCATTTCAATCGGGTTTTGCGTCGCGAACACATGAAACGGGGCGGGGAGCGGATACGTTTTGGTGCCGACGGTGACCTCGCGTTCCTGCATGGTCTGCAACATGGCCGCCTGCGTTTTGGGCGGCGTGCGATTGATTTCGTCGGCCAGAATCAGGTTGGCGAACACCGGCCCGGGCAGAAACTCCAGCCGCCGCTTTCCCGTCGCGGGGTCCTCCGCGATGATCTCCGTGCCGGTAATGTCCGACGGCATCAGGTCCGGTGTGAACTGGATCCGGCTGCACGATAAATCGAGCGCCTTGCCCAGCGCGCTGATCAGCAGGGTTTTCGCCAGGCCCGGCACCCCGATGATGAGCGCATGACCGCCGCAGTAAACCGTCAGCAGCACGTTGTGGATGACATTTTGCTGGCCGACAATCGTCTTGCCGACCTCCTCGACGAGCGCCGAATGGCGGGCGACGAGGTTTTGCAGGGGCGCCACGGGGCCGGCGGCGGGATCGGCTTTGATCGGGGTTGGCGCGGTGAGGGTGGGCATGGAGTTCCTTGGGTTCGGGCGCGATGGGTTTGTGATCAGGTTAAACCGGATGATTTAATTTTCTTCAACGGATCAGGTGGTGATGCGTTCAAGATTGAAACCGAAACTCCACCGCGTCAACTGAATAAACGACTGGGGCGGCGGAATTCAAACCGGCGCAAAGTCAGTCCCCCGCCTTGAGCCACTTTTCCGCTCCGCTGTATTTTTTACTAATTTTCCCCCATCCCCGGCGGCTGAGACTTCGCCCGGCGGACTTTCGCGGGCAACATTTTAGAATTATTCTAAATCTTGACTTGCGGTTCCCCTGCGGTAAATTTTCTCGCGATGAAGGCGCGCAGCCACCCGCAAGATGAACGGCACCTGACCGAACAGTTGGGCGCGACCGGTTTGCGCCTCACGCCGCAGCGCCAGCAGGTCTATGACGTGCTGCTGCACAAGCGCGATCATCCGACCGCCGAGGAGGTTTTCATCCGCGCCAAACGGCAGATGCCGGAGATTTCCCACGCCACGGTTTACAATTGTCTCGACGCTCTGGTAAAGTGCGGGCTGGCCCGGCAGGTGACGCTGGATCGCGGGGCGACGCGCTTCTGCCCGAACATGCACGAGCACGGTCATTTTCATTGCGACGCCTGCGGCACGGTTTTTGACGTGGATCTGCCCGAGCAGGCCATGCCGTTGCCCAAAGGTTTCAAGGCCGGACATTTTGACATCGCCATCCACGGCACCTGCCCGGATTGCGACCAGAAGAAATAATTTTATCGAACGATGAGCACTGCGACCGACACAATCGAAAGCCTGGTCAAACAGGAATACAAATATGGCTTCGTCACCGATGTCGAATCCGAGTCCACGCCGCCTGGCTTGAGCGAGGACACCATCCGCCACATCTCGACCAAAAAAAACGAGCCCGCCTGGCTGACCGACTGGCGCATCAAGGCGTTCCGTTACTGGCAGACCATGACCGAGCCGACGTGGCAGTTCGTCAAGCACCCAAAAATTGATTTTCAGGCGATCAGTTACTTTTCCCAGCCCAAGCCGCCGGCCAATGCGCCGAAAAGCTTGGACGAGGTTGATCCGAAGCTGCTGGAAACTTACGAGAAGCTTGGCATTCCGTTGCGCGAGCGCGGCCGGCTGGCCGGCGTCGCGGTGGACGCGATTTTTGATTCCGTTTCCGTCGGGACGACCTATCGCGAAGATCTGGCCAAGAAGGGGATTATTTTCTGCTCGTTCAGCGAGGCGGTGCATTCGCATCCCGAACTTGTCAAAAAATATCTCGGTTCCGTGGTGCCGTACACGGACAACTATTACGCCGCGCTCAATTCCGCCGTCTTCACCGACGGTTCGTTCTGCTACATACCGAAAGGCGTGCGCTGTCCGATGGAGCTTTCGACCTATTTCCGCATCAACGCCGCCAAGTCCGGCCAGTTCGAGCGCACGCTCATCGTGGCGGACGACGGCGCGAGTGTGAGCTATCTCGAAGGCTGCACCGCGCCGATGCGCGATGAAAACCAGTTGCACGCCGCCGTTGTGGAACTCGTCGCGCTCGACAGCGCCGAGATCAAATACAGCACCGTGCAAAACTGGTATCCCGGCGACGAAAACGGCGTGGGCGGCATCTATAATTTCGTGACCAAGCGCGGCATGTGCAAGGGCAAAAACTCGCGCATCACCTGGACGCAGGTCGAGACCGGCTCGGCGATCACTTGGAAATATCCGAGCTGCATTTTGCTTGGTGACAATTCCAAGGGTGAATTTTATTCCGTCGCCGTCGTGAACAATATGCAGCAGGCCGACACCGGCACGAAGATGATTCACATCGGCAAAAACACGAAAAGCACCATTGTTTCCAAGGGCATTTCCGCCGGGCGCGGCCAGAACAGCTATCGCGGGCTGGTGGAAATTCGCAAAAGCGCGACGAATGCGCGCAATTTTTCACAGTGCGATTCCATGCTGATCGGCGACAAGTGCGGCGCGCACACCTTTCCCTATATCGAAGTGAAAAACACGTCGGCGAGCGTGGAGCATGAAGCCTCGACCTCGAAGATCGGTGAGGACCAGATTTTTTACTGCAACTCGCGCGGGTTGTCCACGCAGGACGCCGTGAACATGATCGTGAACGGCTTCTGCAAGGAAGTGTTCAAGGAACTCCCGATGGAATTCGCCGTCGAGGCCCAGAAGCTCCTCGGCGTCAGTTTGGAAGGCAGCGTCGGCTGATCAAAAGCCACAGATGGACACAGATTGACACAGATAAATAAGCTTTTGCTTTCTGCCGTCAAAATCTGTGTTTCATCTGTGAAAATCTGTGGCTAAAATAAATTTTAGAACATGAGCAAGCAACCTATTCTTGAAATCAACAACCTCCACGCGGGCGTGGAAAACAAACAAATCCTCAAGGGCTTCAGCCTGACGATCAACGCCGGCGAAGTTCATGCGTTGATGGGCCTCAACGGCAGCGGCAAGAGCACGCTCGCCGCCATCCTCGCCGGCCGCGACGGTTACGACGTGACCGAGGGCACGGTGACTTATCTGGGCAAGGATTTGCTCGACCTCGATCCGGAAGAACGCGCCCGCGAAGGCGTGTTCCTCGCGTTCCAGTATCCGGTCGAGATTCCCGGCGTGAACAGCACCTATTTTCTCAAGGCCGCCCTGAACGAAATCCGCAAGTCCAAGGGCCAGCCCGAACTCGACGCGATTGAGTTTCTCGACCTCGTCAAGGACAAGATCAAACTGCTTGAGCTCAAGGACGATCTGCTCAAGCGTTCGGTGAACGAGGGTTTTTCCGGCGGCGAAAAGAAGCGCAACGAAATTTTCCAGATGGCCGTGCTGGAACCGAAGCTCGCCATCCTCGACGAAACGGATTCCGGCCTGGACATTGACGCGTTGAAAATCGTTTCCAGCGGCGTGAATAAGTTGAAGCGCGCCGATTCCGCGCAGCTCGTCATCACGCATTACCAGCGGCTGCTGAATTACATTGTGCCGGATTTCGTCCACGTCATGGCCGACGGCCGCATCGTGAAATCCGGCGGCAAGGATCTGGCGCTGGAACTGGAGGCGAATGGTTACGATGGAATTCTCAAGGGACTTTGAGTAAGCTGGCGGCATGAATTTAACCGACGAACAACGGCAGCGCGTCACCGCGTGGATTTTACAGGGCGCAAAACTCTCCGAAGTCCAAAACCGGCTGGTCTCGGAATTCGGCATCAAGCTGACCTACATGGAGGCGCGCTTCCTTGTGGATGACTTGAAGCTGACGCCGAAAGACCCGGAGCCGCCGAAAGCGGTCGCCCCACCAGTTGCGCCGCCCGCCGCCGATCCGGCCAAACTAACCGTTGAAAAAAATCCCGCGCCGGAGGGGACGCTACCGGTTTCCGGCGGTAAAGTTTCCGTGACCGTGGATAAAATTACCAAGCCGGGCGCGATCATCAGCGGCAAGGTGGATTTCAGCGACGGCCAGACCGCCGACTGGTATCTGGACCAGACCGGCCGGCTCGGCGTGGTGCCGAAACAAACGGGCTACAAACCGTCCGCCGCCGACGTGCAGGAATTCCAGCTCGCCTTGCAGCAGGAAGTGGCCAAGCTCGGCTACTGATTTAATTTTAAGTTTTGAGTTTTTAATTTTTAGTTGAACCACGAACCGCGCTTCGTGGTTCCCAACTAAAAACTCAAAATTAAAAATTCAAAACTCCCTTCGGACTTGGCACATTGAGCCGCGATGCGTGAAAAATTCCGGGCCTGGGCCGAATCCCTGGAAACCTTCTTCCTCGAAGTCGTTTTCGAGGAACGCCATGAT
>Ga0182030_10018975_pt1 | contig 13135 bp, 7 predicted proteins | sample 812S3MmetaG_FD_121299 | JGI IMG/M metagenome (GOLD analysis project Ga0182030, IMG submission 121299) | Permafrost microbial communities from Stordalen Mire, Sweden - 812S3M metaG (Illumina Assembly) | ecosystem: Environmental > Terrestrial > Soil > Wetlands > Permafrost | place: Sweden... | reverse complement strand
GATTGCTCAGCGACGGCTTAATTACTACTGCCTGACTGTTCCTTGCGATGGAACTCAGTATTTCAACACGCTTCAGTCAGTCCGTCACGTGTAGCGGGCTTGCTTGCTACGGTTTCTGGTCAGCGCCGACCTAGTGTTTCCGCAATGCCCCTCGGCTCAAAGCTCTCAACTTGCGAGTGCTCACCGCTTATGCATCTAGTCTATCGAATTTGAGGCGGAGAGGAAGTACCCCAAAGAACTTTTAATAGATATAAATTGAAGCGCATGTAGTGAGATGGTGTCTCGCTATTGTATTGCGAAGAAGCTGACAAGCGCTCGATCTACAAAACGGCTCAGGGTCTCGGATTTGTATATACCATAAGGCGAATTTGTATATTCTAAATTGCGTAGCAACCCTTCTAAGTTAGGCGAACACAGATGACTTCTGCCAGGATTGCTAAAAATCCTCCGCTTGCAACTCCGCATAGGGGGTTACTTTTTGAGTGACTTGGCCGTTTGCCGATCTTGTTTGGCGCTTTCAAAATTGCTCATGGCATCATACATAATTGCCCGCTTTTCGTACGCTATAGGAAGAGCCGGATTCGCCTTTATTGCTGATGAATAGTCATCGAAGGCTAACTTGGTTTCCTCTGTAGCCCAATATGCGTCCCCTCGCTTAATCAGCGCATCATAGTTTTGTGGGTCAGCGCTGAGTACGTCAGTCTCAGTTTTTATAGTTGATGCGGCGTTCTTTTCGATTTTTCCAGTAAGCATATCTATGATGCCCTCACGGCAGAAACCAAGAACTATTATGGACACCAGGAGAATGATGTATCCAGATGGCTTCCTTATAAAATCGCCAAAATTGAAGTCGTTTTGTCGATATCGTTGCTTGACGTCCGACATGTCGTATTTTGCGCCGCAATATCGGCACGTCGAGAAGTCGGTGATGTCTTTTTGATGACAAATCTTATTTGGGCATATCTTAGTAGATGGACCGGCTTGCGATTGAGGGCTAACTTCAGAATTTTTGTCCATGATGTCAACCTTATAAGTTTGGTTCTTGCGGATTGGATAGGTCAATTTGAGAATCATTTACTGTGAAATCGAGTTATTTGTTCCCGTTTTGTTGATCGGCAATCACAGATAACTGAAAACAATCACTTTTTTTTTAAAATCGATTCACCGAAATAGGTGTCCGTCAATGAGAGAGTTGCTGTTTCAACGATCCAGCCCCAAGGCGCTCCGGTCAGCGGGGATAGCTCGCAGCGAAGGATAGCTCGTAGCAAAGGATAGCCCCCCGCATACATATAAGTAAGCCATCAAATTGATCCGCCAGATGCAGGCAATTAACGTCCTGCGCCGACTGTGTCTTGATTAGCTGATTCGAGTTCTTTGATCTGTGCGTTTGATGCCGGTGCGACTTCAGCAAGACTGGCTGCATGATCCGCTGCTGCTTTTGGCAAAAATCTAGCAAACCATTTTTGCAAATCGTCGACGTACGTAAACACCACTGGAACGATGATCAAAGTTAGCACTGTCGAAGTGATCAATCCCCCGACTACGCATATTGCCATCGGTGCACGGGCTTCAGAACCTGCTCCGATGCCCAACGCGATTGGCAACATGCCTGCAATCATGGCTATGGTCGTCATTAGAATTGGACGCATTCTTGCTTCGCCAGATTCAACAATCGCCTGGTACCGTGGTTTGCCTTCTTTCATCGCCATCAAACAATATTCGACAAGCAAAATCGCATTCTTCGTTACTAGCCCCATCAACATAACTATGCCTATCAATGCATAGAATCCTAACGATTGATGTGCCACCACGAGCGCCATCAGTGCACCGCCAAGTGCTAACGGAAGTGACATCATGATCGTGAAAGGGTGCAAATATCCTTCGAATAAAAGAACAAGCACAGCGTATATCAAAAGAATTGCTGCGGCCAGCGCTGCTGCAAACCCACTGAAAATATCCTTCTGAATTTCGACGTCACCGGAAGGGGTGTCTGAAATAGCTTTTGGCAAAGCCACATAAGCAGGAAGCTTGTGCACCAGTGCAAGCGCCTGACCAAGCGGTAAATCAGGAGAAAGGCTGGCTTCGATAGTTACTTGCCTGGCGCGATCCATTCGGTCGATTTGAGCGGGACCGCTTCCCATGACTGCATCGGCGACGGAACTCAGTGGTACCAGTCGGCCTTGTCTTCCGCTGACACGCAAATTTCTAATGGTCTCGAGTTCACCGCGATATTTCGGATCTAATTGCACGCGTATGTTGATTTGCCTGTCGCTCAAGTTGAACTTTGGAAGGTTCGCCGAGATGTCGCCTAATGTCGCGATCATTGCGGTGTGGGCTATCGCTTGTACTGACACGCCTTGTTCAGCTGCTTTCGCGAAATCTGGTTTAACTAAAATTTCCGGTCTTTGATTGGATGTACTCGAAACAATATCACTGATGCCAGTTATTGAGCGCATTTGAGTTGCGACTTTGTCTGCCTCGCGGCTCAACACCGCACCATCTTCGCTGGTAAGCACCACTTTGAGCTTGCCGGTAATGCCACCAATTCTGGTGAAGGCCAGTCTCGCTCCTGGCACTTCATTAAGTATCGGACGCATGGTGCTTTCAAACTTTTCTTGAGACAGCTTGCGTTTTTCTCTGGGTAACAAGCTCACGTACATAGTGGCTTTATTTACTTCACCGGCACTGCTACCAGAGTTCATCTTACCTGTAGTTGGAGCACCAATAGTAGCGAAGACCTGATTTACTTCTGGCCTTGCCTGCAATTTTTGCATGAGTTTCTGGACAGCGTTAGTGGTGTCACTCAGATTGGCACCAGGCGGCAGTTCAACTGTCAACATTGTTTCGTTACGATCGACGTTCCCTATCACTGAAGTTGGTAGGGTTCGAAATAACATAATACTGGCCACGAAAAATGCTATGCCAGTGAGAACTGATAGAATGCGGTGCGCCAGTGCGGCGTGCAAAACACGATCGTAAGTGGCCATCAGCCAACCGCCGCTTTTGTGCTCCTTCATCGCTTGCATGTAGTATGCAGCCATAAGTGGCGTGAGCATTCTCGCCACCACTAAAGAGAACATGACAGCGGCTGCGACGGTTAATCCAAACTGTCTTAAGAATTGACCTGGAATACCACCCATGAATGCAACGGGAACAAAGACAACGACTAGAGTCATCGTAGTTGCCACAACTGCCAGACCGATTTCGTCAGAGGCGTCGAGAGCCGCCTGGAACGGAGTTTTGCCCATGTTCATGTGGCGAACAATATTTTCAATTTCAACGATGGCGTCGTCAACCAGCACACCAATTACGAGCGAAAGTCCAAGAAGCGACATATTGTTCAAGGTGAAGTCGCCAGCCTTCATGATGGCAAAGGCTGGAATCAATGAGAGAGGCATCGCCATAGCCGAAATAATCGCAGCTCTCCAGTTTCCTAAAAACCACCAGATGACGAGAATTGCCAAGACCGCACCAAATGCGAGTGAGTCTATGCAGGCATCGTAAGACTCACGTACAAAGCGTGCTTCGCTGCGAATCTTTGTCACTTTGATGTCTTTCGGTAAGGTCTTTTCCAGAATGGCTAGTTTCGCGTCCACCCCTTTTTCGACGCTAACCATGTTGGCGCCCACACTTCTAACTATGGAAAAAGCTACTGCAGGCTTGCCATTGAGTAGCGCGCTCTGTCGCTGTTCCGATGTGCCATCTTGAATTGTGCCGAGCGTATTGAGCCTGGCAAAATGTCCGTTTGTCACCATGACTTGTGTTTGAGCTAATTCGTTGACAGTCTGCGCGCTTCCCAGCGTTCTTATTGACTGCTCTTTTGCCCCTAACGCGCCACGTCCGCCTGGCATGTTCATGTTCATGATGCGCAATTGCAAACTCACCATGTCTGCAGATGCGCCGAGAGCATTCAGGCGTGTGGGATCCAGGTCGACATTGATCTCTCTATCGACACCGCCAGCTCGCTGTACCTGACCGACGCCTGAGACTGAAAGTAAGCTTCGCGAAATCGTATTGTCGATTAGCCAACTCAAATCTTCAACGGAGCGTTTGTCGGACTCGACGGTATATGTAATGAACGCGCTTCCGGTAAATTCCAACCGTTGGACGATTGGTTCGTCAATGCCCTGAGGCAGTTCTTGACGTATTTTTGAGACTTCATTTCTTACGTCATTGACGGCTCTATCGGTGTTGGTTCCGAGGACGAATTCGATTGTGGTTGTTGAAACACCTTCATTTACTGTGGAGGTAATATGTTTGATGTTTCCGATTCCAGCAACCGCATCTTCTACTTTTCGAGTCACCTGCGTTTCAAGCTCGGACGGCGCGGCACCAGATTCGGTGACGGTTACCGAGACAATCGGCATGTCGATATTTGGATTTTCGTCGATACCGAGCGTAAAAAAGCAAAAGCACCCAATGACCGTGAGCACGAGAAATAAGACGGTGACTGGTACTGGATTTGTAATTGACCAGGCTGAGATGCGGCGGACATCCATTATTTGGTCACCCTGGCCCGTGGAGCGATTGCTACGCAGTCACCATCTTTGAGAAAGCCACCGCCATCCATAACTATCTGGTCGCCATCATTCAATCCTGAGCTTATTTGTACAAAATCACTATTTCGGTTGCCGATCGTCACCTGACGACTCTCGACTAGATCTCCGTGCAAAACGAAGACAGTATTTTTCTCGTCACGACTAATTACAGCTTGTGCCGGCACCGTTAATGCCAGGAATTTGCCGATATTGATATGCCCTTCAGCATACATCCCCGCCTTCAGACCGCTCTGTGGTGGCACATCGATCCGCACTGTAGCCTGTCGTGTATCGGCGTCGATCAACGGGCTGATCTCGCGAACACGTCCATCTATTTTGCCTTTTCCCGTCAACGCGGAGTCGACGACTACTACTTCACCAGCTTTGACTGATTTTAAATCCGTCTCCGGAACCTGCGCTCTCAATTCGAGACGATTATCGCGAGCCATATAAAACATCACTTTCCCGGCAGAAGAAATGTCGCCTAGATGCGTATCCCTTCTGGTAATTAATCCATCAACCGGAGCCTTGATGAAGGTCTCATCAAGCTGAGTTTGAAGTCTTTTCACATTACCCTTTATCTCAGAGACCGATGCTCTGGCAATGTCGATGTCTTCACGTCGGCCGCCGATTTGTGCCATGTTCATGCGTTCTCTGTATTGCTTCATACCAAACATTGCGGCATTTACTCGCGCTTGGGCGCTGCGGACATTGGCGTCATTAACCCGCGCTGTCGTTTCGCGGTTTTCGTATTCTTGAACGCTTACGACACCGGAATCCTTTAAATCGCGGTATCGACCCACGTTGGTTGTTGAGTTCTTCAAATTTTCTTGAGCTTGAACGAGTGCTGCTTCCGCATCGCGAACGTTCGCTTCTGCTTGAGCGAAAGCGGCCTGAATGCCATTTATGTCTTCTGGTCGATTTGGTTGGATTGATTTGCTAACGTTCGCAACGGCTGAGGACAATCTCGCTTTTTCACTATCCAATTGTGCTCTTAATTGGGCTGAATCGAGAACAGCGAGCACGTCGCCCTTTTTTACAAGTGCTCCCTCTTCAACACTAATCGCTTTGACTTCCAGACCGTTTGCGCTGGCACCGATAGAAACTGGGTCCCATGCGGATATGGTGCCGTGAACAGACAACTTATTCTGCATCGACTTCATTGTTGGAACAGCGGTGGTGACCGTAAGAACAGGCTTTCTATCGGATTGTGTGGCGGTTGCCTTTTGTTTTTGCTCTGATTTACCGGAATTAGCAATCACCAGTCCGGCTACTACTACCAGCAGAGCCGCTACAGAAATCGGCACCGTCTTTCTACTGAATATCTGTGGTGAGATGTGGTGTCGGTTCGGTAAGTTAGTTTGAGCAACTTTATTATGCGCTTCTGGCGCTTTTGGCAATTCCGTGGTGGTTTTCATAAGGGCCGCCGATTCCTGCAGTTTTGACAATGAGCTTAGGTTTGGCATATTGTAAAGGGTTAGAACTCCGGGTGTCGTGAGCTGAAATCAATGTTGGACTAGGCTTATAAGGGAATTATGCCGACATGGTCAGCTTTGCTTGACTTGCTTTCAATATTATAATGAATGAATTCATTTATAGTCAAGGTGAATGAATTCATTCATTAAATTAACTTTTGCTGAGCAATGGCAAACGAGAGAATGCAAACTCGGGCCGGCGGGTCTTTAAATTTAGACTCACGAGATAATTGTTAAGGCAAATATAAAGATTTCCTTAAGCCGGAAACGCTTGTGCCGTGCGTATTTCGGATTTAATAAAGTCCCGTAATGACCGTTTTACATAACTTTGTATATTAATTTTTGATTTTTGGGATGAATAAATTAAGATGCACATGCAATGAGCAACTTGCATCATGGCCTGTCAATTCGAGCGCCAAAAGAATTCACATGCATGGCTCATACAAGGGAGCGATTGAGAATCCATGATGGGGCGATAAGCGATCCGGCATATTGAATCTTCACCTGCGAGCCTGCTGCAGAGACGCGACCAAGCTCCGAGAGTAAAACTCGCATTCTATCGAAGGTAAGCAGATCCATCGAAGACGTCACCACTGGCGGTTCACTTCCGCCAAAAATATAGGTGCCAATCGGTTCATTAACAGTAAGGCTGTTTTCTGTTATGAATTCCTCGCTAATGGACGCCATTAACTCCGACTTCTTTGAACATCCAGCAGTCATGTCTGTGATGACACCATTCGATACTTGCAGAATCTTAGATTTTCCGCAGTCGCAAAATGCGATAAATGAATTTGCTAATGCACATAGCGCTTTAGATTGCACATAAGATCTCGCGGCTCGTAAAAACATACGCTCAAATTTTTCCGCGATTTCTTCTGCCGTCAACTCTATTTCGGAGAGATCTTCGATCTCGCCATCGTCCTCGATATCGATACCAACCGCATCATTCTCAACGGTTGCACCGTCTGTGATATCAGTATTTCGGCTTTCGCCTTGAGCAGTCGCAGCTGCCAAAGCCGTTGCCACGGCGAGTGCCCTTAAACGTAACAGTTTCTTGTAGTGTCTCAGCGCGAATGCCATGAACTGTCTTGGACTTCTACAAGATTCAGGTAAATTCCAATTTTGTACGAAAATGGTGAAACCTTCCTGTATCAACTCTTTTTCGATGAAATCAAAAAAGATCAACTCGTCGAATTCACCCGTTTCAAGAGACCGAGAAAGTCTAACGATTGGCTCAATCAAGTACGGTCCAGAAAACGGACCCACCATATGCTGCGTATTCCTCTCACTGGACCATTCGCGCAACTCTCTATCGTAGTAAACAAGTTGACGGCGTCCCGTTTTTAGCACCACATTGTAGGGTGGGTTGAGTCGTTTTATTTCGTCTGTTTCTAAAATTGCCGCTTCGAGAGGAGTATCACATTCGGTGACTTGCAAATCATATGCCCGAGTGAGCATCTCCAGCCGTCGAGCGTCCTTACCTGCACGTCCGCGAAAATAGCTGTTAACTCGGCTCTTGAGTGAAGTGGCTTTGCCTACGTACAAAATATTGCCGGCTCGATCGAACATCCTGTACACGCCCGGCTTATTTGGTAAGCTCGTGCGTTTCGTTTTCTCTAACGGATATTCAAGCTTCCCGCGTTTAGCGACTTTGGCTACTTTGAGCCATTCTTCCAACTCATGAGTTGTTCCAATGCCAAGTTTATGTAACTCATCAACTAGCCCGCGCCAAATTAGCCACGTTGCGTGGACATGGCTCGCGGAGCGTTTGGTATCGTGAATGGTTGCACCGAAATAGCCTGCTAATCCATTGATACCTCGGGTAGGCAAATTTGGAAATATTCGTTTTGCAATTTCATGCGTGCACAAAATCTTGTAGGGCGCTGGCTCAGTGCTTTGTGAGAAAGTTAAGTGCCAGTGGTCGAGAAATGCTTTTTCGAAGCGCCCGTAGTGAATAACCGCAAAGTTATTCAATGGTGTCAGTGGGGAAAAGAAACTGGTAAAAAATGTATATACCTCAGCTGGACAGGAGGCATCAATTAGTTCGTTTTCACCGATACCGGTGATCGATTGAATGATGAAAGGAATCGGGCGATCGGCCGGTTGTTGCAGGATGTACGAGCTGATTTGTTCGGGTTCGGGTTCAGAAAGCGCATTTGCTTTACACCACGCAATTTCCAGAATGTTGCCATTCGTAGGACTTGCGCCAGTAGATTGGCAGTCGGCAAAAATAAACTCAGCAGTTTTTAATTCCATTCCAAAAGTCCGAAACGTCTTTACCTATCTGTGTTGAAATTAGCTCTTTGACCGAATGTTTGAACCAATCTTTGGGCATCGATTGCGAATATTCTGGCAGAATGAAGCGCTTGTCCATTAAAACGATAAGCCCGGTATCTGTTTCAGAACGAATGACTCTGCCGGCAGCCTGCACGACCTTCGACATGGCTGGGTAAATGTAAGCATAATGGAACCCTGTTCCGTAGCGCTTCTCATAATACTCGCGATAAATTTCTCTTTCAAGATCGTATGTTGGTAAGGGCGGCCCTACGATCATCGCTCCTATGAGCATTTGTCCAGGGTAATCGACTCCTTCCGCGAAAACTCCTCCCTGAACCGCGAACAGAACAGTGGGAGTGTTCTGCATTTTGAACTGACTTAGATATTTATCAACTGTAGCTTTGTCTATTTCCTTTTCTTGCTTCAGTACACTGCTTAACGGCAAATTAACTCTGGAGTGCACTTCTTCCAGAAAAGCGTAGCTAGGAAAAAAGATAATGTAATTGCCCTGTCGTAGTGCAACCAATTTCTCAACCGCCGTAGCGATTTTTTGATAATTTGATTCGCGGTCTGAATACTTGGTAGATACCTGCGGAATAACGAGAATTTTGCGTTGTTTCTCCGGGAACGGACCAGGAAATTCTAGGAATTCGTAGGTCGAAGATTCGAAGCCGATCATTTGACCGTAATAGTCGAATGGTTTAAGAGTTGCAGAAAAAGCGGCTGTTCTTTCAAATGAGGAGTAGACCTCGCGCAATTTGTTCGCGGCGTCACAGCATATGATTTTGAGAGCGCCGCCGGAATAATCAGATTGAAAAATTGATTCAAACTCTTCGCCCTCGAATTCCAGTGCTTCAGTAAATGCACTCCATTCGTTAAAGAGGGAAATAACTGGGTCATTATTTCGTATCTCTAGAATGTCACTCAAATAGCGATTTAGTAAGTCGCTAATCACCAGAAGTTGTTCTGCAAAGAGTATTTTATCGATCGTTATTTTTGCGCTGCGCATTTTGCCAGGCGGACGATATCGATCAACTATTTTCATACAATTTTTGACGATGCGTTCTGCTCCAAGCAGAAGAGCGCGCTCGTTCATTGGCAAATTCCAGAGGACTGAATTGAGAAAAGTAATTGACATTGACGGCGAAAAATAACCGGTCGCTCTCGCTGGTAAGTTATGTGCTTCGTCAATTACAAGATTCGGCTTTTTTGTCGAACCAAACTTGCTGCCTGTCAATTTCCCAAGCATAGAGCGCGGCGAAAATACATAGTTGTAATCGGCAATTACCACATCAACCTGATCGACGCAATCAACAGATAATTCAAAAGGGCAAACTTTGAATTGTTCTCCGAGCTGTTTGAAACGTTCGCCAGTCAAAACCGGCTGTGCTGTAGCAATTTCGATAACGTTGTCGCTATATATTTTGGCGTAATAGTCGCGGGCATATTCGCAGTGGGTCGGGTTGCAGATCATCTCGCTTTTGAGGCAAAGCTTTGATTTTGCGGTCATGGTCAATGAAGTCAACTCAGGCTGCATTTTTCTTAGCGCTAATATTGCTTCTTCCGCAACGCTATGCTGACTATTCTTTGGTGTCACATATATTAGTTTTTGACCTCTAGCTAGCGCATGCTTCAACATTGGATAGCTTACGCCGATGGTTTTTCCAAGACCTGTCGCTGCTTGTATGAGACTGTTTTTGCCATTCTTCAGATTTGTGTCAATAGCAGAGATCAGATCTTGCTGCCCTGTCCTGAGAGATGAGTACGGAAAGGAAAGTGCGTCAGCAATTCTCTTTCTGCGAGTAGCCGATGTCTCTTTTAAAATGACTTCTACGCTTAGCTCCGCAAGTCGGCTCGCTAACCACTTCTCATACGCCAAAATATCAAGTGATACCGGAAGCGTCAGTTCGCTGCCGTCTCTAGTCGAGACAAGAACCATTTTCAACTCTGGTATTCGTCCGTGCTTCAAATAAAAAATGTAACCGTAAGTCTGCAATTGCAAAATATACGGATGATTACTTTCTGCTTCGAGCTTCGCCAGTAGTGACTTTGTATCAAACGCTGTTTTCAGTTCTTCTACGACTTCGTCTTCTTCGAAAAAGCCGTCTGAAAAGCCGGTTACATTGAAGTCGTAAAACTCGGTCGCAAACACATGAGATAGTTTGTATTCAGGCCTATAGTCACGACGCTGCTTCGTACGCTCATTCTGAACACGACGGTGTACGTCCTGTCCTGAATTATTTGGTGTTGCATAGCCTGAGTGCGTTTCTATGCTTCCAACTCTGGGAATCGGAAGGGCAAAGTCCCGCACGCCTATCGTCAATTTTCGCCTAGCCATAACTCTGTATGGTATATAATTAAACCCATAGAGTCAACTGCTAATATCATCAATAATCATCCCGGCTTGCGCATAAATTGCAGCTTGGTCCTGCCTTATGAAACTTGAGTTGAGAAGATGAGTCGCTGAGTGCAAATATTCAAAATCTACGTTTGTCTTTCCTGTCTGGTCGGTTTGCTGCAGATCATCGCTGGTATCGTTCTTGGTTCTGCATCGTCTGTTCCAGTTGCTTTCAGCAAGCTCTTCACCTTCTATGGCTACTTTGGTGCTTATGGAATTTTAGAGTTAACCTGGCTTGGTTTGTCGATAATCGCTGCGGTCTTTTGCTTCAAACAGAGTTTGCCGTTTCTTCCACCCGTTTTGTTTATCTTTTTTTGCCTCTTGCATCCGCTTATCGGAGTACTGGTGCCTGCGGCCGCTTTCGATAGCAATGCGGTTTCAGAAGTTGGTCGATTCATTCCCGCAGTCTTTGAGATGTTCTTCGGACTGGCATACCTGGTACTCAATGTGACTTCCTACAAATCCTATTTTTTCGTCCCGCGTTTGTTCGAAAAGTGACCTGTTCTTGCTCCCCGGTTCTTGCGTCTGCGGGACTTTGGGGCATATGAGATAATGTTAATAGGGCTTTAAGTAATCGGTCGGGTTTGACGGTAGCTCTGGCTTCGAGATGGGCATTAAGGGATATGGGTGTCAAAGGCTGGTAACATGGCAAAAAGTCTCGAAGAGTTACTTGGATCAGCGGAGGTTGCCTTCAGCAACGGAAGCTACACCGAGGCTGAAAACTTGCTCAGTGCCGCTGTTTTGCTTGCCGAGAGTGAGCATTCCGAAGATGAAAGCGTTGACGAACTGACTCGAGCAGTTGTTATGGATAATCTTGCCGAGGTTTACTTCGAGCAAGGCAAGTTCGACAAAGCTGAGCCCCTTTATAAAAAGGCTTTGCGGATTCGAGAGCGAGTTTTACCTGCGCAACACGAAGACGTTGTTCACAGTTTGAATAATCTTTCGGCTTTGTATTTCCATCAAGGCAATTTAGAAGAAGCTGAACCCATTTGTCGAAAGCTGATTCATATCTACTGTTATGCACTCGGGGAAGACCATCCTGAAGTGGCCAACTGCTTGAACAATTTGGCTTTGCTGTGCAAAGAGAAGAAGCGTTATTCTGAAGCAGAGCGCTTGTTTCAACAGTCTTTGATCATTCGTGAAAAAAATCTGGGGATGAATCATCCAGATGTAGGCTTTGGGTTAGCCGACCTCGCAACTCTTTATCAGCTGCAGAACAAACTACCTGATGCCGAATTTCTGTTCCGCCGCTCGCTGTCTGTTCTCGAAACGGCTTTTGGGCGTACCAATCCTGACCTGGTTCCAATGCTGGAAACCATCATCTTCCTGTTGAACGAGCAAGGTAAGTACACCGAAGTCGAAGAATTCCAGCGGCACTTACTCGAACTGAAGGAGTGCACGCTTGCTCCCAACCATCCTGAAGTTATGGCAAGCTTGCAAAATCTGGCGAATTATCACTTCCTGCAAAGGAACCTTGATGAATCGGAAAAGCTCATCAAGCGCCTTCTCTCAATTAAAGAGCGGTCTTTGCCTGCCTATCATCCACAAATTGCCAATAGCCAGTCCGACTTGGCCCTCGTTTTCCAGGCAAAAGGGAATTTTAAGTCAGCTGAAACTTATTTGAAGAGCGCATTAACGGCGCAGGAGAAGAGTCTTCCATCAGATAGCGAAGAAACAGCTACAACCATTAACCGACTTGCTTATCTCTACTCGTCTTTCGGGCGATGGAAAGAGTCAGAAGGATACTGGCGGCGACTGCTGCAGCAGAAAGAAAAGTTGCACGGATTCAAATCACCGCAGGTTTGCGAGAGCGTTTATAACCTTGCGATGTGTACGTTTAAGGCTGGACGCAACGATGAATCTGAGGCTCTTTGGGAAAGGTTGAAAGCGCTCTCTCCAAATTTACGCGACCTTGCCTATGCGACTCATTATCTGGCTGAACTTGCTCGAATAAAGGGCGATAACGAAAAAGCCGAAGAGCTTTATTTAAAGGCTATCGACCTCAAGACCAAGGCCTTTGGCGCCAGTCATTCTGAAGTCGCCCAGTCTCTTGAATGTTATGCGACTCTGTTGGCGAAAACTTTCCGAGACGACGCCGCTGAGCATATGCGTTCTTGTGCGAAGGCGATTTTGCGGTCTGCTCAACTTACCGCCAGTGGTCAGGTTCCAGTTCGATAACGTTTCGGTTCAATAATAGTTGGCACGCGGTTATACTATTTTGGCTTTGCGCTGTTGTGCGAAAGCTGAAAGAGCTTATAAGGGCAACCTGCGTGTTACGCGGTCTTAGTTGGTAGAATCATGACATCTCTGTGGCAGAATTCGACGGCGTTCGGTGCTCCTGGCATCGAGCCGCGCTGGACAGCGGCTCGGAAAGAAGCTGTGGGAACGGCTTATGCTTCGTCAAGCAGGATCTGGTTTACGCTGTGGTGCGGCATTCTCACTGAGGT
>Ga0182030_10018974_pt1 | contig 13135 bp, 9 predicted proteins | sample 812S3MmetaG_FD_121299 | JGI IMG/M metagenome (GOLD analysis project Ga0182030, IMG submission 121299) | Permafrost microbial communities from Stordalen Mire, Sweden - 812S3M metaG (Illumina Assembly) | ecosystem: Environmental > Terrestrial > Soil > Wetlands > Permafrost | place: Sweden... | reverse complement strand
GGTGCTGTAACCACAACGATTAACGACCCTACCGGCTTCGCAACAATCACTGTGGCCAACAACGGTTCGGGTTTTGATACGGCTACCGAAACCGGAACAGGATCGATCCACATCACCAATACGGGTGCAGGGGTTACTGCTACCAACAATGGCGATGGTGCGATGGTGATTAACAGCACGGATACGGCTGCTGTGACAGTGACCAACACTGGAAACGGTGCTGTCAATGTGACTGCGACAGGTTCTGCTCCGATCACCCTCACCCACACCGGTGATGATGACTTTACTTACCCGGCACCCGGAGCTGGACTTGGCCTCGGCACTGGCCTCGGTGGCAGTAACGCAACCAATACTACAATTTCCGGCAGCAATGCAATTGGTGTAACCACAACGATTAGCAGTGATCCTGCTAACGCTGCACGCATCAATGTAACCAACAATGGTTCAGGGTTTGTTACGGCTACTGAAGTTGGAGCGGGAACGATCAACGTCGTCAATAGTGCCGCCGGGGTTACTGCATCCAACACGGGTAATGGTGTAATGACGGTTACCAACACGGATACTGCTGCTGTAACAGTAACCAACACCGGGAATGGCAATATCACAGTGACTGCAACGGGTTCAACTCCACTGACCCTGACCTACACTGATGGTCTTGACCATACTTACCCGTAATATGGTAGTTATAAAGGTAACAATGATGTAAAGCAGTAACTAAAAGGCCGTCGCAAGACGGCCTTTTTTCATGTATGGTTTAGGACGGGTAAAGAAGAAAATCAACCTAGTAGACAGTTCCAAAACGATTACAAATAAACCGTTCGGCCTGAGCTTGTCGAAGGCTTGTATTAGCAGAGAAAAACGGTTCGACAAGCTCACCGCGAACGGTAACTGTTTTGCTGGAACGGTCTACTAGCCCGCGTGGTGTGTTTCTTTCTCCAGGGCAGCAACGATCAGGCTATTCAAACTCACACCACGCCGCGCCGCTTCGAGCGCAATCTGACGGTGTAGATCACGGCCAACCCGCACGTTGAATGACCCCTTGAATGGCTGCTCCGGCGTGATATCTTTTTCTTTGCACATTGCCAGATAATCATCCACCCCACTGTGGAAATCCTTGCGCAACTCTTCGGCGTTGCTGCCTTCGTAGCTAATCAGGGCGCGTATAAACTGCACCTTGCCGAAAAAAATACCATCTTCGTCGCTATATTCGACCGATCCGGTGTAGCCCTTGTGTTCCATCGTGTTTTTCATAGCAAACCCTCCTGTCTCAAAATATCCAGCACCTGATCAATCAGATAAGGCTTCAGTACCGGCGATGGGTGCGGCTTATGCATGAATACTGGCGCGCAATGCTCATGCTCAAACCTGACCCGCGATCCGTTGCCGCTCTGGTTGAGTGAATAACCGAACCCGGCCAATAGTGTGGTGACTTCCTGAAAGGTAAAGTCCTTCGGACGACTATTGAACCTCGCCAGCAGTTTTTCGTGTTTCCCCATGCGTGAATCCTACCCAATAGCTTAGGGTATTGCAACTAAATTTAGTTGCATATTTTTTAAAGGCGACTATAACGGCACCGTTTCGCCAGCCTTTACAGAAGACGCGGCACAGAATGCGCTTGTGTCCTCTATCGTTGCACTACTGTTGGTCGATCAAGCTTTACCAGAGAGCAACCGCAACCATGCGTTGAGCGGGGATTGGGACGGCTTGGTTCGCACAGCGAGTTATTCGGTTGATGTCAGGCTGTGATAGCGGATAAAGCTACGTTATACAATGCTATGCGTAAATATGATGCCAAGATGTAAAGCAGTAACTAAGGGAGATGGAAATTATTAAAGTACCGTTAATCGCGTCTCCAACATTCGCCCCCTCCCTAGCCCTCTGGATGAAACAACTAGCCATTCGACTAAGCTACAAAAAGCCGTAGCTAAGTCGCTGGTTACCCCGGTGGGAGAGGGGACTTAGCTTCCCTCTCCCACCGGGGGAGGGACTGAGGGAGGGGGTTCTTGGCTGGAATCACGTAATTTATAACTGGTACTTTAGAAATTTCCTTTTCCCTAAAAGGCCGTCGCAAGACGGCCTTTTTTCATATGGGCTTCCCTAATGCGTATACACTCCAACCCCACCAGCACTGTAATCCTACCGATATTGCAAAACCCGTGACAGTTTCTTCGCTGGAATTTGTCGCTGGAATTGAGTTAACCCGGCAGGCGTAAGCGGTTATATTGGGAAGCGGGCATGGCGGGTTTCATTATTATGTTAGATATATTTCTTATGTATGTTTTGTTGTGCACAGGAACTGTGGATAACTTTGTGAATAAGAGGTATGGAGTAATTCCCAACCCCTTATCGGATAACAATTTTGTTTCGCTGCTTAATTTTTGAGCTTTTGAAATTAACAATAAAAACAGTATGATAGTGTAAATTTCCGATATAGAAGTAGGGTATCTCGCGGCAAAGTGGCGTATTTCCTTGGGTTGTGGATTATTGCGGGTTGTCAATATGTTTTTTAATTCGAATGCACTTGAAAAAAATCGCGTATTCAACGTACGCGAACTTAACTTTGCGGCCAAACAATTGCTGGAAAACGGCTTGCCCTTGCTGTGGGTGCGTGGCGAGATTTCCAATTTTGTTTGCGCGGCGTCCGGGCACTGGTATTTTTCCCTGAAGGACGAGCAGGCGCAGGTGCGCTGCGTGATGTTCCGCCACAAGAGCCAGTATCTCGACTGGCAGCCGAAGAACGGCATGCAGGTGGAAGTGTTGGCATTGGCGACTTTGTATGAGGCGCGCGGCGAATTTCAATTGACGCTGGAGCAGATGCGTCCTGCCGGGTTAGGGGCGTTGTACGAGGCGTTCGAACGACTCAAGAAAAAGCTGGAAGGCGAGGGTCTGTTCGATGCGGCGCGCAAACGTGCCTTGCCCTTCCTGCCGACGCAAATCGGCATCGTCACCTCGCCGCAGGCCGCCGCGTTGCGCGATGTGCTGACCACGCTGGCGCGGCGTATGTCCGGCATCCCCGTAGTGCTGTATCCCACGCCGGTGCAAGGCGAAGGCGCGGCGCAGAAAATCGCGCAGGCCATCCGCCTGGCGAATGAGCGGGCGGAATGCGATGTGCTGATCGTGTGCCGGGGCGGCGGCAGTATTGAAGATTTGTGGGCATTCAACGAAGAAGTGGTGGCGCGCGCCATCGCTGCCAGCGCCATTCCCGTGGTAAGCGGGGTAGGGCATGAGACCGATTTCACCATCGCCGATTTTGTCGCCGACGAACGTGCGCCGACCCCAACCGCAGCGGCGCAGCGCGTAGCTCCGGATCGTGACGCCCTGTTGAGAAGTTTGCGCGATATGGCGCAACACTTGCAGCGTGCGCAGCGCAACCGCCTGCAAAACGCCATGCAGTCACTGGATTATTTGCAGCGCCGTCTGGTACACCCCGCGCAGCAGTTGCAAAATAATACTCAACAATTAGGACAACTGCAACAACGTATGCAGCGCGCCTTCGCGTATGGCATGCAACAGCAACACTGGCGTTGGCAATCATTGGGGCAGCGGTTGCGCGCTTCGTGCAGCGACTATGCACGCTTGCAGGACAGGCAAACAAATCTGGCGGAACGTCTGCTCAAAGCGATGCGCGCGACACAAGCGCAACGATGGGTGCGTATTGAAAACGCCGCGCAAAACCTTGCCTCGCTTAATCCGCAACAAGTGCTGGCGCGCGGCTACAGCTTGGTGCAAGACACAAACGGTGTCGTAGTGTCGGATGCAGGACAGTTGGCAATCGGCGCGGAGCTGCGCATCACCTTTGCGCAAGGCTGGGCGCGGACTGAGGTGAAGGAAAAGGGCTGATATGTATTAGCGAGTTTCACATTCTAATTGTCAATCTGTGGTGAAATGATCGGTGTATCTGTATTTAGGTTAAAATCCCGCCTCGAAATTTTTCTATCCCCTGAGCCGGAAAGCGTCCGCATGAAGTTATGGAACATCTGAACAAGTCCTGCACGGGCGCATCCCGGCGTTGGCTGTGGCTGCTGCTGGCAGCGGCGATCATTTGGTTCGGCAATATCGAATATCGCAAGTTGATCAAGCCAGACGAGGGGCGCTACGCTGAGATTTCCCGCGAGATGGTGGTGAGCGGCGATTGGGTCACGCCGCGCCTGAATGACCTGAAGTATTTCGAGAAACCCCCGTTGCAATATTGGGCGACAGCGACTGCATACGAATTATTCGGCGAGCATCAATGGACTTCGCGCCTGTGGGCCGCGCTGACTGGCTTCGCCGGTATCCTGCTGGTGTGGTTCGCTGGGGCACGCCTGTTCGGGTGCGCAGCAGGGCGCTATGCCGCCATGCTGCTCGGCGGAAACTTGCTGTATGCGTTGATGGGGCACGGCAACACGCTGGACATGGGGGTCACCTTTTTTATTACGCTGGGCATCGCAGGTCTTTTGCTCGGACAAGTACAGACAAACACGACGAAACGTCGTAACTGGATGTTGCTGGCCTGGGCTGCTCTGGGGCTGGCCGTGTTGAGCAAGGGCTTGATGGGTTTGGTGTTGCCGGGCGCCGCGCTGTTTATTTATGCCGTTGCGCAGCGCGATTTTTCCGTATTCAAACGCATGCACTGGTTGCCCGGTCTGGCGTTATTTTTTCTTATCACTGCCCCGTGGTTTTATCTGGTGATGAAAGCCAATCCGGAATTCTTCCAGAAATTTTTTATTTACGAACACTACACGCGCTTCACCACCAAAGATTTGGGGCGCTATCAGCCCTGGTATTACTTCGTGCCCGTCCTGATGTTCGGCATGATGCCGTGGACTGTGTTGATGTTCGATACTCTGCTGCGTACATGGAAAGACAGCTCACGCACGGACGACAAAACCTTCAACCCGGAACGCTTCCTGTTGATCTGGTCGGTGTTCATCTATCTGTTCTTCTCGGTATCCGGCTCCAAGCTGCCGCCCTATCTGCTACCAATGTTTCCGGCGCTGACGCTGCTGATGGGCAGGCAACTGGTCGAAATCGACACGCGCAGATTGTTCTGGATGATAGTCCCGATATTGCCTCTGGCGTTGGGGCTGGGGTTTGCGCCTTTTTTTTCGGCGCGGATGGCGGATACGCCGCTGCAAATGCAGATGTATGGTGAATATGCCTACTGGCTGATGGCGGCGGCGCTGATCTGGTCTCTGGGTTTGATTACTGCGCTGGTATTATTGCGACGCAGTAACAAACCGGTGGCTGTGCTGATATTGGCATTGAGTTCGCTGATGGCTATGCAACTTGGAACCTCCGGTTATAACACCATCGCGAAGGAACGCTCTGCCTACCTCATCGCCGATGCGATACGCCCCTACGTCAAGGCAGACGAGCCGTTTTATTCGGTCGCCATGTACGAACAAACTTTGCCGTTTTATTTGAAGCGCACCTTTACTCTGGTGCAGTATCAGGATGAGATGGAATTTGGTATCAAGCAGGAGCCGCAGCGCTGGATACCTGACATCGCCAGCCTGGCGAAGGTTTGGCAGGTACAATCGGAGGCGCTGGCGATCATGCCGAAAGATATTTATCCGCAACTCAAGCAGCTAAACTTTGCCATGAAAATTATTTATGAAGATACTCAATACATCGTGGTGAGCAAGCCATGAATTTAATCAGCTTCGGCCTGATTTTTACCGGCGTGATGCTCAACGCCACCGCGCAGATACTGATGAAGGCGGGAACCAACGTAATTGGTCATTTTGAATTCAGCATGGAAAACATCCCGCCCATCGGCTGGAAACTGGCAACGGAGTGGCATATCATTGCCGCACTGTTTTGCTATGCATTAAGCGTGGTTATCTGGATACTCGCGCTGTCGCGTGTACCCGTGAGCATTGCTTTCCCGATGCTGTCCATGGCTTATGTGGTGAATGCCGTGGCAGCATGGTATCTGCTGGGCGAAGCCTTCAACCCGACCAAGCTGGTCGGCATGGGCGTGATTATTCTGGGTGTGATTATTATTTCAAGGGCTTAAACTACACAATCGTCATTCCAGCGCAGGCGGGAATCCAGTAAATGAAAAATCCTCCGCAACGCGGAGACAAAGCCTTAAAGGCATTTTGAATAGAACCGCTGGATTCCCGCCTGATGAACTAACTAGCCATTCGACTAAGCTGGCCAAAAACGCCAGCAAAGTCGCTGGTTATGCGCGGGAATGACGAATTTTTAGAGGTATTCTCATGAGCAACTTTTTACCTTTCTCCCGCCCAACCATAGACGAAGCCACCATCGCCGCAGTCGGTGATGTGCTGCGCTCCGGTTGGATCACCACCGGCCCCAAGGTACAGGAATTTGAAAAGACGCTTTCCGCCTACTTCGGCGGGCGTCCGGTGCGCACCTTCAATTCCGGCACCTGCACCATGGAAATCGCCTTGCGCATCGCGGGCATCGGGGCAGGCGACGAAGTCATCACCACGCCGATTTCCTGGGTGGCCACCGCGAATGTAATCATCGAAGTCGGCGCGACACCGGTGTTCGCCGACATCGACCCGGTTACGCGAAATATTGATTTGGATAAGGTTGAAGCCGCGATCACCCCGCTCACCAAGGCCATCATCCCGGTCTATCTGGCGGGCAAGCCGCTGGATATGGACAGGCTGTATGCGATTGCGGCCAAGCACAAACTGCGCGTGGTGGAAGATGCCGCGCAAGCCATCGGATCGAGTTGGAAGGGCAAACCCATCGGCTCTTTCGGCGATTTTGTTTCGTTCAGCTTTCAGGCCAATAAAAACATCACCACCTCCGAAGGCGGTTGTCTGGTGCTGAATAACGCCGAAGAAGCGACGCTCGCGGAAAAATACCGGTTGCAAGGTGTCACGCGTAGCGGCTGGGACGGTATCGAGGTAGATGTACTTGGTGGCAAGTACAACATGACCGATGTCGCCGCCGCGATTGGTTTAGGCCAGTTCGCGCAACTGAATGCCATCACCGCGCAACGGCGCAAACTGGCGCGACATTATTTCGCCACGCTCGGCAAGGATTTTGAGGCGCAAACCGGCGCTCAATTGCCGCCCGCTGAGTTTGATAACACCAACTGGCATCTGTTCCAAATCGTCCTGCCGGAACGCACCACTCGCGCAGACTTCATGGCACGGATGAAGGAATACAACATCGGCGTCGGCTTTCACTACGCATCAATCCATCTGTTTAAACTGTATCGCGCACTGGGTTTCAAGGAAGACATGTTCCCAATTTCCGAACGCGTCGGAAAGCAAATCGTTTCCTTGCCGATGTTCTATGCGATGAACGAAAGCGATGTCGAGCGCACCTGTGTGGCGATGGTTGAAGTTTTGGCAGGGTAGGAGCTACGCCTTGCGCGAGTTCTGGGCGCAAGTTCGGTAGGATGGCTAAACACTTTCTTAATATCCCCGTGGCTACTAAATCATGGGCAACTCATGGTTTTGGCGCATCGTTTCGGTCACATCCTTGCCGGTTCCTCGGTAACCGGTAAAGCGGCCTGAGGTGTCGAACATCGGTTCTCCGCTCACCATTAAATATTGAAGCGAGCCATCTTGATTGGCCCGGCTGTAGACGAAATCAAGGAATGGTCGTCTGGCGGTAAGGTTAGCCTCAAGGATCTCTCGTTCAGTCTCATTCCAGCGCGCTCCCTGATCATCCCGTGTATTGTCCAGCGCGTCGTTGACCCGGATTCCGAGCATTTCAAGTACCGGGCCGTAAACCTTGGTGAAATGTCCGTTTGCGTCCTGTTCCCAATACCAGTCTGACGACAGCTCAGTCAGGCGGCGAAAGCACGCTTCGCTTTCACGTAATTCGACGGTTCGTTTCAGCACATCTTGTTCCAGCATTTGGTTGTAATGTTCCAGCACTTGGTTGGTATGTTTGAGTTTTTTGTACAACAGCCGCACTTCCAGCATGTTATGGATACGCGTTTGTGCTTCGACCAGATCAAACGGTTTGGAAACAAAATCTTTCGCGCCGGCGGCGAACGCACGCAGCTTTTGGTCCGGTTGGGCGGTGATTACGAGTACCGGAAGGTAGCCATCCGTTCCTATTTCCTTCAGGCCTTCCATCACCTGAAAGCCGTCCATGCCTGGCATCTGCAGATCGAGCAGGATCAGGTCGTAGCGATTTTTGCGATGCAGATCGCAGACCGCATAGGGATCATTTGTTGACGCAATGCACGCATAGCCGACATCTCGCAGCATTTCCCCCAGCAGAAGGACATTGGATTCCTGATCGTCAACGATCAGAATGCTGGCATTAAGAATTTCCTGGTCGCTAATCATCGTATTTGCCTGCTTTCATTTCCATTAATGATTCAGTCCTATGAGGACACGTTGCGTCAACTACCGCCACTGCCAACGGGTCGGTGCGTGTTGCAATGCAATATCCGTTCTTGCCTTTGCGCTTAGCCTCATACAAGGCCATATCCGCGTTCTTCATCAGCGTCTCCGCATCCTCGCCATGTGTGGGATAAATACCGACACCTGCGCTGGCGGTCATGCTCACGCTACGGCCTTGAATGCTAAAGGGTTGTGATACGGCCTGTATCACTTTTGACACCGGCTTGTCCACACCGTCGCCATGATTTAATTCCCACAACACAATCACGAATTCGTCGCCACCCAAGCGCGCCACCGTGTCCTCTTGGCGTACCGCAGACACCAGACGAGCGCCAATCATGCTCAGCAGCGTGTCGCCCACAGCGTGACCCAAGGTGTCGTTGATCTGCTTAAACCCATCTAAATCCAAATACATCACCGCCATATCGTGCTTGTTCCTGCGCGCATGGGCGATGGCAGACGAAAGTCTGTCCATTAAAAGCCGTCTATTCGGCAGCCCGGTCAGCGCGTCATGCAGAGCCAAGGATTCCAGCATCTTGTTGGAATCTTCGAGTTTTGCGTACAACAACCGCACTTCCAGCATGTTATGAATACGTGTCTTGATTTCCATCAGATCAAACGGTTTGCTGATGAAGTCTTTCGCGCCGGATCCCAACGCCAGTTGCTTGTGGATCGAATGGGCCGTGATCACGAGTATCGGAACATAGCCGTCGATTTCGACTTCTTTCAGACCTTCCATCACCTGAAATCCATTCATGCCGGGCATCTGCAGATCGAGCAGAATCAGGTCGTAGTGGTTGTCACGATGTAGAGTGCAGACGGCACGCGGATCCATCGTCGATGTAACATGCAGATAACCGGCTTTACGCAGCATTTTCTCCAGCAATTGCACATTGGCTTCCAGATCGTCAACGATCAGAATGCTGGCGTTAAGAATTTCCTGGTCGCTAATCATCGCATTTGCCCGCTTTCATTCCTGCTATTTAGAAACCATGTGTGCATCTCGCCCTTGCCCTTGATATTGATGGTGCCACGCTGTTCAAGCATGAACGTCTCACTCAACCGCAGCCGGGTAGTATCTGTTATCTGAATTCGTCCGGGCACGCCTTGGGATTCCATCCGGCTGGCAGTGTTCACCGTATTTCCCCATAGGTCATAGAGAAATTTGCGCTTGCCGATGACGCCTGCCACTACTGCGCCGGTTTCGATGCCGATGCGTACCTTCAGCTTGTGGCCGGTTTGCTCATTGAATCGATCCATTGCCTCGATCATGTCCAACGCCATGTGCGCCGCACGGAGGGCGTGATCCGCCACAGGAACGGGCAGTCCCGCTGCAGCCATGTAGGCATCACCGATAGTCTTGATCTTCTCTAGGCCACGGTTGTCGGCGATGCTGTCAAAGCGGGTGAAGATATCATTGAGCACAGCCACCAGAACTTCGGGGCTCACGCCCTCAGAAAACTTCGTGAACTCCACGATGTCTGCGAACAACACCGTCACCTCATCGAAACTATCGGCGATGACTTCCGTGAAGCTATCGACCATAACTTCTGGACGCCCTTTCAAGCGTTCAGCAATGGAATAAGGCAGCACGTTTAGCAGCAGTCGCTCTGATACCTTCTTTTCCGCCAAGACTTGATCGTAGAGTTTCTTCGTTTCCAAATGCAGTAAGCGGACTTCGAGCATGTTGTAAACCCGGATTAATACCTCTGCGAGATCGAACGGTTTGCTGACGAAATCCCTCGCCCCTGCTTTCAGCGCGCGCAGCTTGTGAGCGGGTTGAGCGGTAATTACGAGGACAGGAAGATAGCCGTCCGTTTCAATTTCCTTCAATTTTTCCATCACCTGGAATCCGTCCATGCCGGGCATCTGGAGATCGAGCAGGATCAAGTCGTAGCGGTTTTTGCGATGAAGCTCGCAGACCTCGCTCGAATCCATCGTGGACGTAAAGGCATCATAGCCGACGCCACGTAGCATGCGCTCGATGAGAACGATATTGGCTTCCAGATCGTCGACGATCAGGATTTTCCCGTGAAGAATGTCAGATGAACTTATCATGATAATCGTAGTGCCTTATTCGCTCATAACAGGTGTTTTTCCTGCAAATTCCAGAGCCACATCCAGCGCCTCCATGAGCTCATTGACCTTGATGGGCTTGGTTATATAGCGGAAAAACCCCGCCCTTAGCCCCCTTTCAACATCAAGCGGCATTGCGTTGGCACTGACGGCAATGACGGGGATGTGTGCCGTGGACGGGTCTGCACGTAGTATTTTCATGGCTTCGACGCCGTTGATGCCGGGCAGATTGATGTCCATCAGGATCACATCCGGCTGGGACGCGCGCGCAATCTCGATCCCGCTATTACCGTTCACCGCAGTCAACAGATTAATATCGGGGTGGCGCGCGATGATTTGCTCGACCAGTTTCAGGTTCGCCGGGTTGTCCTCTACATAGAGCACGGTATGTAGCCGTTCTCCGCGAGGCACATGTAGTTGAGCCAACGCCACTGCATCGCACTCTGTCATGGGAAGAAGCGGTTCAGCAACCGAGCTGAGTTCGAACCAGAATACGCTTCCCACCCCGACGGTGCTTTCCACACCGATGATGCCCCCCATCAGTTCGACCAGTCGCTTTGCCACTACGAGGCCGATGCCTGTGCCTTCCTCGCCGCCAGCCTCCTGTCCGAGACGATTAAACGGCTGAAAGAGTTGTGCCATCTGTTCCGGATACAGTCCCGCACCGGAGTCCATGATGCTTACGCGAGTACGTTCCGGCGTGCTCTCGGTGCATTTCACCTCGACCGTTCCCTGCTTGATGTTGTACTTGATCGCGTTGGAAAGCAGGTTGATGAGAATCTGTTTCAACCGGGTTCGATCGGCACGGACAAAGCAAGTAATGTCGAATTTTGGAAAAGTCAATTTGATGTTGCGCTGTTGCGCTTGCGGTTCAATCATTGCCTGGCATTCGAGCATGATTTCGGCCAGCGACACAGGTTCCTCCGACAGCGGCACCTGTCTGGACTCGACCTTGGCGAGATCGAGAATCTCGTTGATCAATTTCAGTAAATGCCATCCAGCCTGAAGAATCTGGGCTATGCTTTCCTTTTGGGAGGGCGTTGCAGGCGGAGAATCGGACTCCATCAGTTGGGCGAAACCGAGGATGGCATTGAGCGGGCTGCGCAACTCATGGCTCATGCTGGAAAGGAAATCCGATTTGGCGAGGTTGGCTTTTTCCGCCACAGACGTGGCGTTCTCCAGCTCGACGTTCTTTTCCTGTAGCACTTGATCCAGGCGTTTACGTTCGGTGATATCACGCGCAGCGGCGAACACGCCTTGCAGTCTCCTGTCTCGGTCATAGAAGGTCATCGCGTTGTAGGAAACCACGGTTTCCTTGCCATCTCGGGCGCGCGCGGTGAGTTCGTAGTTGGAGACCTTCTTTTCGCTCAGCACCGCCTTGATGCTCGCCTCGGCCCGCTCCGGATCGGTGAAGTAATTCTTGAACGGTGCTCCGATCAGCTCGTCACGTGTGCAACCGGTGAGTGCCTCCATTTGCTTGTTGACATCGGTAATGATGCCGGACGGATCGGTGGTCATGATCGCGTCCAGGTTGGATTCAATCAGCGAGCGCGTGTAGAACTGCTGGTCGCGCAACCGTTGATCGAGTATTTTCTGCTCTGCTTCGACTTGTTTCCGCGCGGTGTTGTCCGTGCCGATCAGCAGGTAGCCGATGATGGCGTCCTGCGCGTCGCGTAGCGCCGTGACCGAGACGACCGCCGGAAAGCGGCTGCCGTCCTTGCGGATGTAGGTCAGTTCGTAAATATCCTCGATGCCGCGCGAGGCCTTGAACACCAAGGCCTCGAAGCCAGGCTCAATCTGGGTTCCGAGTTCGACGCTCAACGCCTTGGCGCGCGCGATCACCTCCTCTGGATCGGAAATATCGGACGGCTTGATCTTGTTCATCACGTCGGTGGCCGCGTAGCCCAACATGCGTTCCGCGCCGACGTTGAAAATCTGAATCACACCCTTCGCATCGGTGGCGATACTCGAAAAATTGGCGCTGTCGAAAATCGCTTTCTGCAACGCCCCCGCCTTGAGCAGCGCCTCTTCCGCCTGCTTGCGCGCGGTGTTGTCGGTGCCGATCAACAGGTAACCGATGATGGTGTTTTCATCGTCGCGCAGCGCGGTGACCGACACGATGGCCGGAAAGCGGCTGCCGTCCTTGCGGATATAGGTCAGTTCGTAAATATCTTCGATGCCGCGCGAAGCTTTGAACACCAAGGCCTCGAAGCCAGGCTCAATCTGGGTTCCGAGTTCGACGCTCAACGCCTTGGCGCGCGCGATCACTTCCTCTGGATCAGAAATATCGGATGGCTTGATCTTGTTCATCACGTCGGCGGCGGTGTAGCCCAGCATGCGTTCCGCGCCGACGTTGAAAATCTGAATCACGCCCTTTGCATCGGTGGCGATACTCGAAAAGTTGGCGCTGTCGAAAATCGCTTTCTGCAACGCCCCCGCCTTCAACAGCGCTTCTTCCGCCTGCTTGCGCGCGGTATTATCCGTGCCGATCAGCAGATAGCCGATGATGGTATCTTCATCGTCGCGCAGCGCCGTAACCGATACCACTGCTGGGAAACGGCTGCCATCCTTACGGATATAGGTCAGTTCGTAAATATCCTCGATGCCACGCGAGGCCTTGAACACCAGCGCCTCGAAGCCCGGTGTAATTGGTGTGCCGAGTTCGACGCTCAACGCTTCCGCGCGCGCGATCACTTCCTGCGGATCGGAAATCTCGGCCGGGGTGATCT
>Ga0182030_10018973_pt1 | contig 13136 bp, 10 predicted proteins | sample 812S3MmetaG_FD_121299 | JGI IMG/M metagenome (GOLD analysis project Ga0182030, IMG submission 121299) | Permafrost microbial communities from Stordalen Mire, Sweden - 812S3M metaG (Illumina Assembly) | ecosystem: Environmental > Terrestrial > Soil > Wetlands > Permafrost | place: Sweden... | reverse complement strand
GCTGATTTCCTGGTCGGGATCGATGTTCGAATACCTGATGCCGTCATTGATCATGCGCGCACCGTCCGGAAGTCTATTGGAGCAGACCAATCGTCTGGTCGTTCGCCGGCAGAAAGAATACGCCGAACAGCTCGGCATTCCGTGGGGCATATCGGAATCCGAATACAATGCGCGCGATATCGAGCAGACCTATCAATATTCGAGCTTCGGCGTTCCCGATCTCGGATACAAACGCGGGCTGAGCGACAATATCGTTATAGCGCCCTATGCGAGCGGTCTCGCATCCATGGTCGATCCGGCGTCGGTGGCGCGCAACTTTTCCCACTTTACCCAGACCGGAGCGCGGGGTGCCTTCGGATGGATTGAAGCGCTCGACTACACCCGTAGTCGCCTCCCGGAAGGCGCGAAGGTCGCGCTGATCCGCGCTTATATGGCGCATCACCAGGCGATGATTATCGTCGCAATCGCCAACGCTCTGCATGACGGCCAGATGCGCGAGCGATTTCACGCCGAACCGATCGTCAAGGCTACGGAGCTTTTGCTGCAAGAGCGCATGCCGCAAGACGTCGCCGTGGCACGGCCGCCGCCGGAACTAGCCAAGGCGGCGGCTTTGGTCGCAAACCTCACGCCCGAAATTCTGCGGCGCTACACGACTGCGCACTCACATGCGCCACGGACGCATCTTTTGTCCAACGGGCGCTACTCGACCATGCTGACCGCTGTCGGGTCCGGCTACAGCCGTTGGCGCGATGTCACGATGACACGCTGGCGGGAAGACCCGACCTGCGACGATTGGGGCAATTATGTTTTCCTTCGCGATGTTGGCAGCGGCGAAGTGTGGTCAACGGGATACCAGCCGACCGGCGTCGAGCCCGATTCCTACGAGGTCTCGTTCCATGAGGACCGCGCCGAGATCATCCGTCGCGACGGCTCGATCACGACGACACTGGATGTGGTGGTTTCGCCCGAGGACGACGCCGAGGTCCGCCGGGTTTCTATTACTAATCATGGAAACCGCACTCGCGAGATCGATCTGACATCTTATGCCGAAATCGCCTTGGCACGGCAGGCCGACGATGCTTCCCATCCGGCTTTTTCAAAGCTTTTCGTGCAAACGGAATTCGTCCCCAGCCTCGGAGCCATTCTGGCAACGCGCAGACGCCGCTCGGCGGGGGATCCGCTGGTGTGGGCAGCGCATTTGGCCGTCGTCGAAGGCGAAGCATTGGGCGATGTGCAATTCGAGACCGATCGGGCCCGCTTTCTGGGACGAGGACAGACCATTCGGTCGCCGGCTGCGATCGCCGATGGTTGGCCGCTCTCTAATACGGCAGGCGCGGTGCTCGACCCGATCTTCAGTTTACGCCGCCGCGTGCGGATTCCGCCCGGCGCTACAGCGCGCATCGCGTTCTGGACAATGGCAGCGGCGTCGCGCGAGGATGTCATCGACCTTGCCGACAAGCATCACGACTCCATGGCGTTTGAACGAGCGACGACGCTGGCATGGACGCAGGCGCAGATGCAGCTTCACCACCTCGGCATCAGTGTCGACGAGGCCCATCTATTCCAACGCCTTGCCAACCATGTGCTTTATTCCGATCGAACGCTGCGGCCGGCGCCCGATGTTCTGGCGCGCGACTTACGAAAATCTTCAACGCTGTGGTCGCAAGGAATTTCTGGCGATCTGCCGATCGTGCTGGTACGGATCGAAGAGGACGACGAACTTGATCTTGTCCGACAGTTATTGCGCGCGCACGAGTATTGGCGCTTGAAGCAGCTTGCCGTCGATCTTGTGATTTTAAATGACCGCTCTCCGTCCTATGCCCAGGATTTGCAAGGTGAAATCGGCGCCATCGTGCGCATGAATCAGTCGATGCCGAAAATCGCCAGCGACAATACGCGCGGCTCGGTGTTCACGCTTCGCACCGATCTGGTGCCATCGGAGGTGCGCGATCTGCTGGCGGCGTCAGCGCGCGCCGTGCTTTACGGCCGGCGCGGAACACTGGCGGAGCAAATCAACCGCGCGCGTGAACGCATACCGGCAAACGCGCCGCCCACAGAGCGTGTGACGCCGCCAGCGCTGCTTGAGGCATATTCATCGCGACCGCAGATGGAATTTTTTAACGGCCTGGGCGGCTTCACCAACTCGGCCCGGGAATATCAAACCGTTCTCAACGGCACCGAAAGCACGCCGGCACCCTGGATCAACGTAATTGCTAATCCGCGCTTTGGCTTTCAGGTATCGAACGAAGGCAGCGGCTTCACCTGGTCGATGAACAGCCAACAAAATCAACTGACGCCGTGGTCGAACGATCCCGTCAGCGATGCGCCGGGTGAGGCGATCTATGTGCGCGACGAGGCGACTGGCGAAGTCTGGGGACCGACGTCGCTTCCGATCCGAGACAAAGCCGCGTCTTATTCGGCGAGCCACGGGCAGGGCTATAGCCGGTTTGAATATGTCTCGCGCGGAATAGCGCTCGAATTCCTCCAATATGTGCCCGTCGAGGATTCGATCAAAATCTCGCGGCTGAAGATCACCAACCAGTCGGGTCGCGAGCGCCGTCTTTCGGTGACCACCTATGTAGAGTGGGTGCTCGGTACGTCGCGTTCGGCGAGCGCACCCTTTATCGTCACAGAAATCGATCCGCAAACCGGCGCGATTCTGGCGCGCAATCCGTGGAATGCTCAATTCTCCGAGCGTGTCGCCTTTGCCGATTTAAAGGGCAGGCAGACTGCCTGGACGGGCGATCGCACTGAATTTGTGGGCCGAGATGGCGGGCTTGAACGGCCGCTCGGCTTGACGACCGGAGCGGTTCTGTCAAATCGTGTCGGTGCCGGGCTCGATCCGTGCGGGGTACTGCAAACACAGGTGAGACTGAGCGCGGATACCACCACGGAAATTGTCGTCTTTCTCGGAGAGGGCGCGAACAGAGCCGACGTTCAGGCGTTGATTGCAAAATATCGCAAGGCTGATCTTGACGTAGTGTTCGGCGAAGTCGTCCATCAATGGGACGACACGCTCGGGGCCGTACAGGTCAAGACCCCCGACCGGGCCTTGGACATTCTTTTAAATCGGTGGCTTCCCTACCAGGTGCTTGCGTGCCGGGTGTGGGCGCGCGCCGCTTTCTATCAGGCGAGCGGTGCCTATGGTTTCCGCGATCAACTCCAGGATGTCATGGCGCTCTGCATATCGCGCCCCGATGTGGCGCGGGCGCATCTGTTGCGGGCTGCCGCCCGGCAATTCGCCGAAGGCGATGTTCAACACTGGTGGCTGCCAGTGTCAGAGCGCGGCATCCGCACTCGCGTCTCCGATGACAAGTGCTGGCTGGCTTACGTGGTTGCGCACTACGTCAATGTGACCGGTGACATTGCCGTGCTTGATGAGCCGGTCAAGTTCCTGGAAGGGCCGGTGCTTCATGACGGAGAGCGTGACGCATTCTTTGAAGCGTCCGTCTCCAGCAAGAAGTCGAGCCTGTTCGATCATTGCGCGCTCGCGCTCGACAGCAGTCTTGTGACCGGCGCGCATGGCTTGCCGCTGATGGGCGCCGGCGATTGGAACGACGGCATGGACCGTGTCGGCGAGGGAGGAAAAGGCGAGAGCGTCTGGCTCGGCTGGTTCTTATTCTCCGGCCTTAATGCTTTCGCCTACCTGGCTGATCGGCAGGGCCGCAAGGACTATGCGAAGCGCTGGCGGACGAGTGCAGGGGGCTTGAAGGAGGCCCTGGAGCGGAATGCCTGGGACGGCGACTGGTATCGCCGCGCCTATTTCGACGACGGAACGCCTCTCGGCTCGGTTTCCGACAGCGAATGTCGTATCGATTCGATCGCGCAATCCTGGGGCGTCATCTCGGGCGCGGCTGAACCTGCGCGCGCCGCGCGCGCCATGGCTGCTGTCGACAAATATCTGGTGCGTCGCGACGAAAAACTTGCGTTGCTATTTGCGCCACCCTTCGACAATCCCTCGCGCGATCCCGGCTACATCAAAGGCTATCCGGCCGGCATTCGTGAGAATGGCGGCCAATATACGCACGGCGCGGTCTGGACCGCGCTGGCATTCGCGATGCAAGGCGACGGTGACAAGGCGGGCGAATTGCTCTCGATGTTGAACCCGATCAACCACACCGACAGCCCCACCGGTGTCCACCGCTACAAGGTCGAACCCTACGTGATGTGTGCCGATATCTATTCGATGCCGCCTCATGTCGGGCGCGGCGGCTGGACCTGGTACACCGGCTCGGCGGGCTGGATGTATAACGTCGCGCTCGAATGGCTGCTCGGCTTTCGCCTGCGCGGCGCCAATCTGCTGCTCGATCCCTGCATCCCGCGCGCGTGGCCGAAATTCGAGATGTCGTTCCGCTATCGCTCCGCGCGCTATGACATTTCAGTCGAGAACCCACTCCGCGTCAGCCGCGGCGTGATCGCCGTCAAGCTTGACGGCGTCATCCTCTCTGGCAGTGAAAAGGCATCCATTCCACTAACCGATGACGGCGCGCAGCACAGCGTTCAGATTGTCTTGGGGCAGAGCTGATGGCTGAAAAGATCAGTCCCCTCGCGGGAAAGCCGGTCACACAGGCGATGCTCGTCAATGTGCCGCGGCTGATCACCGCCTATTTCGAGCAAAAACCGGACCCATCCACTGTGTCCGAGAAGGTCTCCTTCGGCACATCGGGACATCGTGGCGCGGCGTTCGAATGCAGTTTTAATGAAGCGCATATTCTAGCGATCAGCCAAGCCGTTTGTCTCTATCGGAAAAAGAACGGCATAGACGGCCCGTTATTCCTCGGCATGGATACCCACGCGCTGTCAGCACCCGCTTTCGCGAGCGCGCTCGAGGTGCTCGCCGCCAACGGCGTCGAGACAATGATCGACCAGCACGACGGCTACACGCCGACACCGGTGATCTCGCACGCCATTCTCACGCACAATCGAAGCGCCAGTACCTCGCGCGGGGACGGTATTGTCATCAGCCCGTCGCACAATCCGCCTGACGAAGGAGGATTCAAATATAATCCGGCCAATGGGGGCCCCGCCGATATCGAGATCACAAGCTGGATTGAGAAAACGGCGAATGAGATCCTGGCCAATAATCTCGCCGATGTGCGGCGGATGCCCTACGAACGCGCGCGCAAGGCATCCTGCGTCCACGCGCATGATTACATCTCGGTCTATGTCAATGATCTCGACAACGTCGTCGATATGGCTGCGATTCGTTCGGACAGTGTGAAGATCGGTATCGATCCTCTCGGCGGCGCAGCGGTGCAATATTGGGAACCGATCATTGAGCGTTACAAGATCTCGGCCAGCGTCGTGAACAAGGCCATCGATCCGACATTCCGTTTCATGGCCGCCGACTGGGACGGAAAAATCCGGATGGATTGCTCCTCACCTTACGCCATGAGCGGATTGATCGCCATCCGTGAAAAATTCGACGTTGCCTTCGCCAACGATACCGACGCAGATCGACACGGAATCGTTTGCCCGTCGAGCGGCCTCATGAATCCAAATTATTATCTCGCCACTGCGATTTCGTATTTATGCGCCAATCGGCCGCAGTGGCGGCGCGATAGCGGCATCGGCAAGACTGTCGTCTCCAGCGGAGTGATCGACCGTGTCACGGCCGATCAGGGACGAGAGCTTGTAGAGGTTCCGGTCGGATTCAAATGGTTCAGCGACGGTCTCCTTGACGGCTCGCTCTGCTTCGGCGGTGAGGAAAGCGCCGGCGCTTCGTTTCTGCGACGCGACGGCTCGGTCTGGACAACCGACAAAGACGGACTCATCCTCGGCCTACTTGCCGCGGAAATCACTGCGCGAACCGGTCGCGATCCCGGTCGGCTCTATGATTCCATAACGCAAAAGCTTGGTCCGTCCTTTTACCAGCGCATCGACGCGCCGGCCTCGCGCGAGCAGAAAAAACGCCTGGCGGCGCTTGATGCTGACCATCTCGACATCACACAGCTTGCTGGCGAGCAGGTCGAGAAAAAGCTCTCGCGGTCGCCCGGCAACAACCAGCCGATTGGCGGCGTTAAAATCGTGGCCAAGAGCGGATGGTTTGCCGCGCGGCCGTCGGGCACGGAAGACGTCTATAAGATCTATGCGGAGAGCTTCCGGAGCGCGGCACACTTAAACGACATTCAAACGGACGCAAAAGCGGCCATCGACGGAGTTATCGGACTATAAGGATGTAGCTGTACTATTGAGGCATCTGGTCCGCTTTGTCGGTACGCACCTTCACGAGGGCTCCAAGCGCCTAGCCATCGTTATTCGGGAAGGTGGTTGCAAGACATGTCGATGTTCGTGGCCACATTGCTCGCAAATAAAAATTTCGCTGTCGGAGGTGAACTTGTTTGACCGAAACATTTTGAAAAGTGGCGTTCCGCCACATGTTCGGCAGCGGGAGGAGAGCGGCGGTTCGACGAGGATGCGCATGGATTATAGTTAACCGTTTGACGCTATCTGAGCCGAACGTTGAGGAATTCTACTAAGTATTAAACGCGGATTTATGGTTTAGGTTCCCCACGACGTGGGTAAAGATTAGTCCGGTTGAGTTGTCGCGATGGGCGAGGACGGGGCCGATACCGATGGTCCGACCTCCGAAAGAGGCGTTGGTAGAAGTTATTTAGCGCGGTGATCAATGGCGTCGTTTCGATCCCTGTTATGACAATGATGATGCTAATCACCTCCAACAAAAAGATTATGGGCAAGTTTGTTCTGACTAGAATCCTAAAATACGTAGGGTGGCTGGCCACCGCAGTCATGGCCGCCGCGGCTTTAGGAATGGGTATTACTGCGCAATTGTAATATCTGGCGTATGGAGCGCCACCTTGTTGAAACTTATTTAGTACGAATGGCCACCCCTTGCGCCATGGCAGTCGTCACGCTTGCATTAATTTATGTATCGTCGACACGACCCGAAGGGTGTGACCTCGTAAAAAATAATTGTTTCCCTTAAGCGTATTGGCTGGAACTGGTGTTGAATGGGTCGGTCGTCAATAACCCAAAACGGATATCACGTTACGATTGCAAAGCGGTCACTTCACTCCTAACATAAGTTGCTGTGAGCGGAGGTCTGCAATGGCGCCCAATAAAAAGCTCGCGTTCGATCCCAAAGCGTTTCTCACGAAAGTGAATGGTGGGCGAACCATAACCAAATATCGGATGAACCAAGTTGTGAATGAGCAGGGAACCCCTGCGGATTCTGTTTTTTATATTGAGAAAGGCAAAGCCAAAATCATCGTAACTTCCGAGCAGGGAAAGGAAGCCGTAGTCGGAGTGCTCGGAACCGGAGATTTCTGTGGTGAGGGATGTTTGGCCGCTCAGACGATGCGTATGGCGACGGTGGTCGCTCTGACGGAATCAGTGATCGTGCGAATGGCAAAGGCAAGCATCATACGTGTGATTCATGAAGAGCCGTCATTTGCTGAGTTGTTTATTTCGCATCTCTTGGCCCGAAACATTCGAGTCGAGGAGGACCTAGTCGATCAATTATTTAATTCCAGCGAGAAACGTCTGGCGCGGACTCTCTTGCTTCTTGCGAATTTTGGGAAGGAAGGTGAGCCTGAGCCGATCCTTCCCAAAATAAGTCAAGAGACGCTCGCGGAGATGATTGGCACCACGCGGTCCCGGGTAAGCCATTTCATGAATAAATTTCGGCAATTGGGCCTTATTGATTACAACGGGCACATTGAAATCCATCGGTCCTTATTGAACGTGGTTCTGCATGAGAAGCCCGAAATCAGAAGCTGATGTCGGCACGGATTTGATCTTACCGTGGGAAATTTCGGCTATTGCAGTCAGGTCATTTTGTGAAATCTCGCCGCGCGCGAAGCGAGCGCGTTGCTCCAGCAAGACCGCCGGCCGTAATAGGCTGCCAATATGCTCGGCACGAAATGGAGGTTTGTCACGCGTCAAAGAGTTAACGTGAACATTCATGACGCAGACCCTCGGCTAAGCCGCCCTATTCAAACCTACGAAAAAGCTATCTTCTCGATATCTCGCAATGCGGATATCGGCTGACTTGGGCTCCAAATAGGCCGGTAGCGATTGACCCAACTGCGACAAATTGCCTGTCGTCACACCGCGCCGCACCGTAAAGATCAAGGTGCGCCGTCAGAACGGCAAGCTGCCGCTTACCTTATAAGTCCAAACCGTCGTGTTGGTATTGCTGCCAATGCCGCCCAGTTCGCCGCCAGCACTGATCTGTCCGCCGTTTTTGAACTTCATGGCAACGCCCGTCGCAAAGCGGGTCGACCAGCCCTGCAGCATCATGGTCGGAGTTGCGCCAATGGGCACTCCGTTACGACGCACCGCACTGTGAGATTAAGCTACGCGGTCAGAACGGCACGGAGCCTTGCATCCGGTAGGTCCAGACCTTGGTGTTGGTATTGCTGCCAATGCCGCCAAGCTCACCGCCAGCACTGATCTGCCCGCCGTTTGCAAACCTCATGGCGAGGCCGGTCACATTGGAATCGAATTTTCACGAGCAACTGCTCTTATGGAACAAAGAGAGGCGATAGCTATTGTTTCATAGGGCGCTCGACGGAGTGACACAATGACCCGACTATACGCAACAATTGTGATCCTCTTTTTGTCCGGCGGCTTCGCGCTTGCCCAAGGCACAGGATTATCGACGATATCAGGGACGATTGGTCAGCCAAATCCAGGCCTGACACCTGCATCTCCGGGCGGAGTTGCTGTGGGGCTATCGCCAGGCGTCAATCCCAATAATGCGGAAGACATGACCAATCGTGCCAATTCGCAAGACAGGTCTCTGCCCAACGCGAGCAATCCGCAGCTAATGAGTCCTTCGCCCCTGCACCCATCGTGAAGTGAGAAGAAAAATTCAGTCGCGACCAGAGAACTCGCTTGAAACCTAGGAATTTTTGAACGCTAGGTTAGTGGTGGCATTCGAATAAGGCGGGTGTGTCATGATCCCCATCAGCGCGAATTTGGTACTCTAAAAGTATCAACTCACGTTGAACTAACTGATATTCCCGATAGGCGTCGAACGCGGAAGTCGCCCGTACGGATTCTGTGGCTTCCGGGAGGAACTTCGCCGTCTGCTATCGTACACACTGTTCCAGAGTTCATTTGTGGAACGTCGGGCCAGAGGTCTTATTTTGGAACCGACCATACGGGATTGGCGTTGATTAGTGCCGGAACACAGCTCCTCGTCTGCGCCCACGCACAGTTTTCGATCCGGCACCAACCGGTCAAACGCACAGGGAAGCAGCATGGCATATGCCGCCACGAACACTTCGTCCGTCACCAGCCTCAATCAGATCGCTCGCGGCTTCATCGCGGGCTTCGCGTCGACACTAATGTTTCATCAGGGCATGCTGATGCTTCTCTATAGCGCCGGTCTGACGCCAAATATGCCCTTTGACTTGCAGCCGACGCATCCCCTGGGCGTACCGGAGGTCTATTCTCTGGCGTTATGGGGCGGCGTGTGGGGCATCGTCTTCCTCTGGGTAGTTGGTCATCTGCCGCAAGGCCGGCTCTATTGGATCGACTCCGTGATCTTCGGCGCGGTAGCACCATCGCTTGTCGCTTGGTTCGTTGTCATGCCGCTCAAGGGCATGCCAATGGGGGGCGGGTGGCACGCCGCCGGCATTGCGACGGCTCTGCTCATAAACGGCGCGTGGGGGCTCGGCACCGGCCTTTTCTTGCGCCTCGGGCACGAGTAGTTCGCCCCCCAAGACCGGGTTCAGCGTGATTGTGGCCCCGGATCACGCTGGCCTCGATTCATGACGCTCCAGCCACGGGTAGCCTCACGCGGTGATTACCGAATTTATCGGAGTGCATAAATGGCATTAATCGAACATGTATTAGAGCCGAACTCGGCGGAAACTCCGACCTGTATTTGCGGCAAGGACATGCGCCTGGCGAAAATTGTGCCACATCCCATCGCGGTCGATACCGAAATACGTGACTTCAATTGTGATTGTGGACACCTAATGAAGTTGATGATTTGGACAGACCAAGTGGTGTCATCTAATTTGTCTAATCGGCCTGCTCTTTGACCTGAGCCTATCCCGTGCACCCGCGCACTCCGAATTTTCAATCCGCATTCCCGCTAGCGAAACCCGCACACTGCGGAATTAGCGTCCCTGCGCTATCTGAGTAGCGGGCGCCCAAAAACACGCGCTGCAGGGCTAATTGTACGCGATTACGACGGTACGAAGTGTAGTGCCATTTCTTATCGAGCTGTTCTATTTTTGCAAAATAAATCCTAAATGCCGCAGGCATTCTTGGTCCGATCACTCGAAGTGGGGCGATCACCTTACCGAATTGTTTTTTGCTGAAATAATATGCCAGCTTCATAGCAAAGCTATTTGGCTTTTCAATTGGATTCATGAATGGCTTCATAGGCCACCTTTATTCTTTATAGAGCCATGCGCCAGCCAAGGCGCCGGACAAAATTGCAATCAACCCTAAGGCAGATTGCCCTATTAAAAGCTTCAAGGGGAATACGCCAAGCCCGATCATGTCGAGCGCAACGCAAAAGCGGGCGACGATCCATACTAAAATTCCAGAAAGCAACGCAGTCTTCGCGCCTGCGCCGTAGCGAGGTCGCATACCAGCATAGATCCAGACGCTCACCATTCCATCGAGCAAAGCCATGACGGTCCAAAGAGAGACCTGGGCTACTTGTGAAGGAGGGTGCAGATGTCCTTCCATGCTGGCCACCCAGCTCAGAAAATCATTTTGCAGAAGAAGTGTATTTGCCACACCGGTGATAATGCTAACGACGACGCCTGCTAAAATGCCACCAACCACAACCCGCGCGAGATTCATCTTAGCCTCTGTTTCGATTGCATTTCTCATAATTGAGAGCTAGCATACTAATTAGTATGTTGTCAATCGTTGCTAGCTCTGATTAAATCAACTGGACATGAAAAAGCCTATCGCCGCAAAAAAACGTAACCTTGAGGCGTCTCGAAAGGAGATCTTGGGGGTCGCATTTTTAGAGGTATTCACGCACGGCTTTCAGGGCGTCAGCATCGACGACATCGTCAAAAAGACTTCGATGACCAAAGGTGCTTTTTATCATCATTTTCCGACGAAACTGGATTTGGGATACGCGCTGGTCGACGATGTCATTAAACCCATGATCATCGAGCGTTGGATAGCCCCGCTGGTAGATTACAAAAATCCGCTCGAAGGTATTTTAGTTCAGATGCAGCGACTTATGCGTGATGTTGAACCAGAGATTCTAAAGTTTGGCTGCCCGCTGAACAATTTAGTGCAAGAAATGACTCCCCTCGACCGTGGTTTCAGGAAGCGTCTCAAGGCCGCCCTTACCCTTTGGGTTTATGAAATGGAAGCACACCTCAAAAGGGCGCAGGCGAACGGCAATATTCAAAGTGACGTCGACGTCCGAGAGGTCGCCTATTTTGTAGTGATGGCTCATGAAGGCTTTTACGGAATGATGAAAGGCTTGGGACGGGAGGATGCGTTTGCCGCGCTCTACAATTCGATGAAGGTTTTTTTTCAAGCAATATCGGTTGGGAACAAGCCTGAAACCCGATTGACCTGACCGGACATTTTTAGACCAACTGTTGTGCAAGAATTGTTTGAAAATTGTTTTCCGAAGTGCAGCTTTTGTGCCTAAACAGCATTGTCGCGAAACAGACATTGTCCGACACATTTTATATGACCCCATTACGCCATTTTTCTTGCAAGACTATTCTGCTTTTAAATTCGTGGTATTTGCATTCTATTTTGCTTGGTATTCCACGACATCGTCCCCGGCCAGCTAGACGACCGTCGACCACGCCTCCAGCGGCAACGATTAATCGCGAATTTCACTAAGCAGGGAATCGCAGCGGGTACTTCGGATCGCACACTTGTAGTGAACACCTGCAAGCCATCTGTGCACTGTGAGAAATTTGAAAAATGTATCGTGGCTTCGGCGGCAGGCCTGCCCAAGGCACCTAACGCCGGCGGCCGGGACGGCCCGCAGGTCTCGCTGGGTCGCCCGTGACGCGCCCGTTTCTTCCGAGCGCGCCGAAGGCAACGGTCCCCCGGCCAAAATGGGTCACGGGTGTCCTGGCGAGAAGTTGGCCGGGACCGCGACCAACCTCGGTTGGCCGCGTGGGCAACGAACCAGCCGTTGGCGCACCTGCGCAAGTGGCCCAGGCCAACACCTCCTTCATGCGGCGATCCGATCGAAGTCCGCCTATCGCATAGTTCGGTCTTTGCGATAATCTCCCGCCGCTACTTCTTCTTCCTGCGTGGAACCCGCATGTACCGGCCTGATCAATTTCGCGTCGATGATATGCCGCAGATGCACATGCTCATGTGTGCTAAGCCCTTCGCTACGCTGGTATCCGGAGGAGCAAGCGGCCTCTACGCCAGTCATTTACCTACAGTGCTCAAGGACGCAGGACCATGCGGGGTCATCGAGTTCCACCTCTCGCGTGCTAACCCGCATTGGAAAGATCTTGCCGAAGGCAACGAGGCCCTGATGATCTTCCACGGGCCCGAGGGCTACATCACACCTAACTGGTATCCCTCCAAGGCGCAGCATGGAAAGGCCGTGCCTACCTGGAACTTTGCGGTCGTCCATGCCTACGGGCGTCCCGAAGTGATGAAGGACAAGGACTGGCTGCTCCGCCATGTGACTGAGCTTACCGCTCAACAGGAAAGCAGCGAAGCCAAACCGTGGGCGCCGTCGGACGCGCCCGCAGCATACATCGAGGTTATGTTACGCGGCATCGTGGGTTTTCGTTTTGCCATCACGCGCCTCGAAGGCAAGTGGAAAATGAGCCAAAATCGCGAGACGCAAGACCAAGTTGGAGTCGTGAACGGTCTGAGCGCGCGGGCTACTGGCGACGATCTTGAGGTAGCCGAAGTCGTCTCGCGCCGGATCACGCCAAGCAATTAACGACTGCGAGCAGAATATGCGCAATGTCGGTTTATGGCACTTCGCTGCGTTCGCTGCATCGCACCGCCAATGACGCTATTGGACCAACAGCCGACAAACGTCGGCGCTAGGGCTGAATTGCTAGGGCGCAAATGACCCAGGCTGTGTGAAAACGTCCTGCTTCAAATGATTCTGGCGGTATGATTCCCGCACGATTTGCGGGAGGATCAGATGAAGCGCTTCGTTGAGGGGTCGGATCGCGGGCAAAGCACGC
>Ga0182030_10018972_pt1 | contig 13136 bp, 9 predicted proteins | sample 812S3MmetaG_FD_121299 | JGI IMG/M metagenome (GOLD analysis project Ga0182030, IMG submission 121299) | Permafrost microbial communities from Stordalen Mire, Sweden - 812S3M metaG (Illumina Assembly) | ecosystem: Environmental > Terrestrial > Soil > Wetlands > Permafrost | place: Sweden... | reverse complement strand
CCACCTACGTCCTCGGCCCCGTCCCGGAAACGCCGGTCTTCCAGACTGCCCGACCAGATTCCACCGAAAAAACGCCTACCATGCTTGCCCCTCACTAAACATATGGCCTGACAGGACGCTTACGTTGTCCTGACCCCAATTTTCGCAAAATGGATAATGGTCCATGCTCCACGGAACGGAGACCCCGTCGAACTGCTGCGAGGCATGGAGCCAGGCACCTTTTAATGTTATTCCAACCTTACAATGGCCAAGCTTTTAGAGCAAGTTTGGCTAGTCTTTTTTGTCGTTCTTCGATTTCCGAATATCCCCATTTTTCATTTTTAACAAGGCCTTGAGTAATTTTAAGTTTGGATATTTTATAAACTTTCTTCTTTTCTGAAAAACCATTATTCCCAATCTTGGAATTTACTTTCTGTTTAAGCAAAGTTAAATTTCCTATTCTTTTGTAATATCTTTTTACATCATCAGGATTCAATGTGCCCCATTTTTCAGAAGGATTTTCTGGCAGTATATGTTCTAAATTAATTTCTTCTTGATTTTCGTTTGGTACCAATTCAGGTTCTTTTTCGCCATTCATTATTTTTTCTAGAGCGCATAAGTAATACCTTGCAATATTGGCCCTGGATACAGATGCTCTAAAAAAAGAATCTTTAAATACTTCATCCGGTGGCACATTCTCTTTTAATTCCAATGCCAACTCATTTCGCGTATTGATTTTCTCATTTCTTATTTTCGGAGGGATTTCCGCCATAATTCTTTCAATCATTCCACTTCCCAAACCACCAACAATTAAATATCTAACAGAAACAGAAACCATATACCGAAAAGTTTTTTCCACTTCTTTTTTATTAAACTTTTCCAACACCGCCATTAATAGTGGCCTTGAATGACCAAGCCCGAGATGAATTAGTGTCTGTGCGGATTTCCGTGTTTGTTCAGAGTACTCTTTCCACATCTCATGTTGAGGATTTAATAGCGCTGCGTACAATTTCGCGCTTTTTTCTAATGTATTTCCAAATTCGACAGCTCTTTGTTTACTAGTAATTCTCTTTTTTATTGATTCGTATAACTGTTTTTCCCTAACTGGCCCATGCAAAGAAGCCCACAAATGTCTTAAAAATGTTACCGTTATATTTTCTATACCAGCGGCTTCTAATATACCTAGCATTGCAGTCCAAGATCTTTGTAATTCTTCGATTCGATCTTTTGCTTCTCCAAAAAGAAAATTCTTTAAAAGATCTGCAATTGAAAGTTCTAGGCCCCGATCATTTAGCGTCTCAAATATTAAGAAAGCATTCGTATGATCCGGGACTGTTACTAAGATGATTTTCACTTTTTCTCGAATATAATCAATCCAATCAATCAAGTGATCAGCGTTTGGATTAACCTTAACAACACTTTTTATAAAGTCCTCTGCTATTTTCCGAGCCAATAAAATCGACTTATTAGAATCTCGTTGAGGTAATTTCTTTGATGAAGCTTGACCTGGGCGATCTAAAATTGCCGTTCGGAAATAATCATTGTCATAGGCATTTAAAGTTAATCGGGGATTTTTTTCTTGAGTTCTTAAATCTTTTTTAAATAAGTAATCCGCTTCAATATCTCCAGCTCTTGATTCGTCTTTTATTGATAAATAATGATTTCTTATTGCTGCCAAAAATATAGTAATTGTTGCCAATCTCTGTTGGCCATCTACAACTTCAATTTTCCCATCACCTTTTTTGCTTACAACCATTGCCCCTAGAAAATATTCCTGCTCATTTCTTGAAATGGCCCCTGAGATATCTTGAAAAAGTTCCATGACATTTGAATCTTCCCAAGAATAAGATCTTTGATAGCGCGGAACTGCCATAAAACCCTGGGTTAATATAAAACCTATACCCTCGAGAGCAATTTCAAGTTTTTTTATTTCTGACATAAAACCTCTCCGATTTTTAATTCTTGATCGTTTTATAATTCTTAAGTTTTGTATTCGAAACCAAATACTTTAATGTTTTAAAAGTGAACACTTTTCCACGAGTGGCTAATAGCATTTTTTTCATATCTTCATGACGAATTCCAAAACCTCGACCATCAATACATGCAATAACTTCAAACTTCGGATTACTTTGATTTCGATTTTTTAAACTCAATTCGCCCAAATGCTGTATACGTGTCACTTTATCGCGTGCTGTTCCGTCATCTTCAGTAATCTTGGCTTCTATAATTATTTCTGGGTTGTATTCACTTGGAATTGTAAAATCAGGCGCTTGGTCAAAGCCGGGTATTTTCCCCGCTCTTTTTGTTTTACGAAAACTTATACCTGCATCGTGAAGAACATCTTCAATTGCAGATTCCATCTTATTGCCGATATGGCCACTTATCGAATCTCTGTGACCTGCAAATGGTCTCCCTAAAAATCTTTCATATAAGAGCATCGCATAAGGTGCTCCAATATTGGCCAAATTCTTAATACTAGATAACCCGTTTTTTGTGTCGGCTTTATCTAAGCGATGAATTAATGCTTCAGGCACTATTGGACTTTTTTCCGAAAGCAATTCACAAGCTACTTTGATAAGAATTCTTAATTTAATTTCAACAGTTGAAGTAATTTTCAAATCTTGCAATGGTGCGATTCTTATTTTTCGGTCTATTCCTCTTATAAATCCTTGATCGATCGATGAATCGTATTTTTGATTCGCAACATAAGCCCATTCTGGAGGGGTAAAACCTAACATCGAACGCAAAACAATAACTACGACAGGTTTTTTAATCATCGATTTAAAAATCAAATCTGGCGATATTACGCGGAAGTTTTTTGTAACTTGTTTTAGAGTTTCATAACCCTGTTCAAATACCGAATATTCAATGAAGCCCTTCCCTTTTGGCAAAACAAGAAAATCCGATTCTAATGTTTCAACAATTGCTGAAACATAATTATCGGGATGTGCACTTAACTCAGAATAAGAAACTTCAAAACCGTATCGAGCCACTTATTTCTCCATATTCAGTGTGTGTTTCAGAAGCTTTCCAGCTCTGTAATCTTTCAAAAGATTCGGAAAGTAATTCTTGAATCCCAGTTAAACCACCAAAACTTTCTATCTTAGATTTAACAATATTAATTTTTTCTGATGTCGGACTATTTAGATCCCATACCTTTTTTAAATTCCAAACCGCCAATCTAATAAGGTGCCCATAAATGATGCAACGCACATCACCTTGAGTCGGTTTGATTTCACCAGAACGCAATTTCGAGACATCAAGCATCACCATTTCAGCAATATCCTGAGCGTAATCACTAATCAATTTCTTTGATACTATTCCAGTTGTACGGCAAACAAATACAGTATCCACAACCGACGAGCCAGTACCATTTATGTGTATTGATCCACCCATTTCCGCAGGGCACGGAATAGATGCCGAAATAACTAGATTGGCGTCCAACAATGCAACGGCTATTGGTAAATAAGCCTCAATATCATTGTGGTGATACGTAAAAACAAATGGAGCGCCAACTTTAAGCGCTTCTTTCATTCTTTGAAATACCTTTGATAAACCATCAGCAAAATGTTCAATTCCCCGCCCCATTTGGTCATTCTCAGTTAATTCAAATTCATTTCGTGTAGAAATCGCTTTAAAAGCCGGATCATCAGTTATTAATTTCCTCAGCCAAACATAACAAAAATCCATCAATTCAGCGTATTGGACATTTCCAAAATAAGGGGGGTCTGTAAATACTGCATCTAATTTTCCTTTAGGTAAATTTAACTTCATTGCGTTTTTGCATTCAATACGAACATTTCGTTTCGAAGGCGGTTTAGTACCATTCCTATAATCACCTATCCATTCATTTAAAATAGGAACCTGGACTTTATGTCCTTTACTTTGAATAATTTCAAAAGGGTTATCGCAATATTGTTTTGCTTTAAGATATTTAGTTGTGATATTTATCCAACCACCACTCCCAATTACGTTTTTTTCATTTGCTAAACCAATGAAATTAGATTCACATTGAATTAGACCAACTGGGAATCCATGTACAGAAAATATATCAAGTGACTTCAATGCCATCGAATCATAACGGCACAGCATATTTTGATATCTAAGCAGGTCGGACATGTTTGTTGCTAATGCATTTTTTATCCGAATGTCTTTTTCCTGATGAATAAGGCGACCCGTGAGTTCCAAAGATAAAAGTTGTCTTGCGTTGAACATTTCTTTGTAATATTTGTAGCCCCACCGCAGCAAACGATCCGTTTCGTCCCCGCGAGGGATATGTTCAGAAGGTATAAATTTAGGTGTTATTTCCTTTAACAATTTCTCTGACTTTTTGTAATTTAAAAGATCCTTATGATCTGGTTTTTTAAAGAAGCGGCCTTTGTGGGCAGCTTTACATTGTGTGCAATAATATTCGATCGCAAACATTCTTTGTCTTGGCGGGCCTTTTTTAGCGTCAGGAAATTTAATTTCTTTACCACAATATCGGCAGGAACATTTGCTTCTTTTCGCGGGACCATCTAAAACTAATAAAGCACTGCAACCCGAACATTTCCCAAGATTTTTCAAATCTATTACTTCGCAGAGTTCCCCGCACTTTGGACAAACCAACACGTTTTTAGGATGTCGTACATCTTCGGCAATTAGGTAACCCGGAAACAAATCGTTTTCTTTTTTGCAATTGTCACAAGCTTGAATTGTTACCCACAGAAAATATTTAACATAAGCTTCAGGGGATGAGCAAATCTTGCATGTGGTTTTATAAAAATCGCCTATCTTCTTTTCTAATCCTGTTTTTATATCGATAGAAGATTTTTTATATTTATCCAAATCTAAATGTTCTATTTCTTGACGAACGATCCAATAAGCCATTGGATTAATGTCGAACCCCAAAACATCACAACCCAATCGATTAGCTTCAATTAGTGGAATACCGCCACCCATAAATGGATCAGCAATGCTTATACCTTTGAGATCATGACTTTTATAGTAAGATTCACTTAAAGGGGTTTTTGCAAATTCGGAAAGAACAAGCGATCTAAAAAGTGTCCCTGGTCGGCGTGCGAACCATTTATGTACTGCAATTATCGGACGGTAATTTTGTTGCACTTGCTTCTCTTGCAATGCAAGCTTTGAAACAAAGGGAATGTCAAAATCCCGCTCAATCACAATGTCACCCTATTTGGATTTCAAATTTACTGTCCAGCATTTTAGTGTAATTACGGTTTGAATATGCTTGGTTTTATACAAAATTTAATAAAATGTCTGGCACCAATTTTCCACTTTGTGACACCCAAGTATTCTAAAACCACCTGCCGGAAACTAGGATAACAGCCACTCCAGTTCCTCCCGTTTTAAGCCGCTTAAGAAACCTTTCTCGCTTCCGAAAACCGCCTTCGCCAGTTTCCGCTTTTTCGCCTGCATCTCCAATATTTTCTCTTCCACCGTGCCCCGGGTGATGAGCCGGTAGGCGAAAACATGCCGGGTCTGGCCGATTCGGTGGGCGCGATCCATGGCTTGGGCTTCCACCGCGGGGTTCCACCAGGGGTCCAGCAGGTACACGTAGTCTGCGGAGGTGAGATTGAGCCCCAGGCCGCCCGCCTTGAGGCTGATGAGGAAAAGCTTGCACTGGTCGTCCTCCTGAAACCTCTTCACCTGCTCCTCCCTATCCCGGCTTTTACCGTCGAGATAGGCCATTTTTAAATTCAAAGGGGCGAGGTGTTTCTTGAAGATGGAAAGGAAAGAAGTGAATTGGGAAAACACCAGAACCTTATGCCCCTCGGAAAAGACTTCCTGCAACTGAGGAATTAGCATTTCCAGTTTTGCGCCCAACAGGTGTTTCTGGGTGGAATCCACCAAGCCCGGATGGCAGGCCACCTGGCGCAGTCTCAAGAGCGCTTCCAAAACGTGCATCTTCGATTTGTTTAAGCCCTGGCTCTCCACTTTTTCCATCAAGGCATCGCGGTAATGCTTCCGCAGGCCGTCGTAGAGGGAACGTTGGGAGGCATCCATGTCGCAGAAAAGCACCTGCTCGGTCTTGGCCGGCAGGTCTTTGGCCACGATATCCTTGGTTCGGCGAAGGAAAAAGGGCCTCAAGGCCCTTGAGAGAAAGGTCTGCCCTTCCTTCTCCAATGGTTCCATTCCCGAAACCATATCCATAGCCTTGGAGGCCCCCAGCATGCCGGGGTTGAGAAATTCGAAAAGGCTCCACAGCTCGTCCAGGTTGTTCTGGACGGGGGTTCCAGTCAGGGCCAGCCGGTGGTTGCCCTTCAAAAGGCGAGCCGCCTTGGCGCTTTGCGATCGTGGGTTTTTAATGACGTGCGCTTCATCCAAAATAACGTAATCAAAGGTGTGACTTGCCAGCCAGGAGGCATCCCGGCGCAGGGTGCCGTAGGTGGTGAGGATCAGGTCATAATCCGAAAAATTTTCGCCAGCCTTGGAGCGGTGGATGCTCGTGTGGTCCAACAGCCGCAACCCGGGGGTGAATTTGGCGGCTTCCGCCATCCAGTTGAAAATAAGCGACTTGGGGACCACCACCAGGGAAGGTTCCCGCCGGGTTTTCTTGTCCTTAAGTTTGCCCTTTTCGAACCGCCGGTTTTCCAACAGGGCCAAGACTTGCACAGTTTTCCCCAGGCCCATATCGTCGGCCAGGCAGCCCCCGAAACCAAACTCACGCAGAAATTGGAGCCATCCCAACCCTTCCCGCTGATAGGGCCTCAAGACGCCCCTGAAATCCCCCTGGGGGTTGACGGGTTTGACACCCTCAAACTGCTGGAGCTTTTCCCGGGCCGCCTGGAAAGTCTTGTCGCCGAGGATTTCGGGTTGGGCCGCTAAAAGCGTGTCCAAAAGGCCCACCTGGTTTTCCTTGAAGCGAAGCCCTTCCTTTTCCTCTTTCCCCATCCGGGAAACCATTCCCCACTTGGCCAGCCATTCCTCCGGCAAGATCCCGTAGGTTCCGTCGTCCAGGAGCACGGTTTTCTGCCCTTTTCGAAGGGCTTCCAAGAGCGCCTCCACGGGCGCTTCTACGTTCTCAAACCGGCCACTCAGTTTCAGTTCAAACCAATCCAACCCGGAAGTCACCTTCGCGGTAAGGTTTGCCCCGCTGCGGTAAAGTTTTCCCCGCGCTTCCACATGCCATCCATCCCGCACGAGGGCCACCACCGCCTCAGGCAGGCGGGTGCCGGAGATTTCCCAGTAATAACGGATTTCCCTCGTCCCCTCGCTTTTTAACTGGAAACCCAGGGAAACCAGTTTCGCGGCCTGTTCCCTTTCGGCATCCTGGTCCCGTTCCCATAAAATTCGCTTCTTAGCCTGGTAAAGAACGACACCTGTGTTTTCCGCATTGGCCCGCAAGCCCTCATAGTCGAAGGAAAGGTCACCCCACAAAAGGGTTTCGCCCGCCTCTCCCTTGGCGGGCGCCAAAAGGAGGCGGGGTTGGGGCTTGATCTTGCGGCGCTGGGGTTTCAACTCTTCAGGCAAATCCAAATCGGGCGGCGTGACCGGCCTTGCGTAAAAACTTTCCAGGAAATCATCGGCTTCCTTTTGGGGGACGGTTAAGAAACCCCAAGCGCCCAATTCCTTGACCCATAGTTCATCTTTTTCATTCTCAAGCCTCAAGAGCTTGTCCCCGGCCAATACCAAACCCGAACCCTTCAAGACCTTCGTTTGGTCCAAGGCAAGTTGTTCCTTCCCCCGGTGGAGAAGACCCGTGAGGTGAAACCCCTCTTCCTTCCTGGCGGGGGCCAAATGTAACCTCAGGCTCCATGGCTTTTCCCCGTCCCACGTTAAGGGGGTAAGGGCGTCTTCCAGGGTGATTCGACTGTCGTAAAGGCACCGGCCCGTGGAGCAAGCCAAGGGAAGTACCTGCCTGGCGGCCGCCGCCGAAAGCCGATACTGGGAACTGGCCTGGTTTTGATTAGCGGAGGAGGAATAACTGAAAAAGGAATTGGCCGCGGGTTTGAACCCCCTCAGGAGGCCGAAAAGTTCTTTATCTAAAGGGGTCACTTGGACCGGCCACGCGTTGTCGCCCAACTTAAGGGGCGTCATTTTGCTCCACTGGCCGCCTTTTTTGCGGTAAGACCTCAAGAGCTGGAGCAGGATTCCGCCCTGGACCCCGGAAGGATCGGTACCTACCACATAAAACATGGATTCCTCAGCCCCGAGGGGATGCCCGGGGTTTCCCACAGAAGGGGCGCTGACGGCCCATTTCAGCGCGTCCCGCCAAACAGGCCTTTGGGCATTCGAAGCGCGGCGGGCAAGCGGTTGAGGCCTGGGGAAAGGCTGGTCTTCTTCCTCCCCAACCCCTTCGGCCAGGTCCTCATCCTCATCCACCTGGGATTTATGAAGATCCGGGGAAAGGCCTTCCACATCTTCCCAAAGGCCCTGTTCGGAACAGGCGAGGATCACGCCCCAGACATGTTTGCAGTCCCCGAACCCATCCGCGTTGTAGGGGCAGTCGCAACTCATCGCGACCTTGTTTCCTTTCAACTCAAGCGAAACCCCGTAACGCCGGGTCCCCCGCACAAAGGCCCGGACGGAATGGCCATCGGCCATTTGCAGTTCCACCTTCCCCTGGAAAAAATAAGCGTCACCCCTTTGCCGGATGCGTTGGAGGAAATAAGGTCTCATTTTGTTTTTAAGGCTCTGGGTCACAACCAAGTCCTTTACTAAAGCCGCCGAATGTTCGGGGAGTGAAAATCCATTGAAAGGGGTCAGGCATCAAATAGCAATGAATAACGCAGCCTGATATTGTACACCACAAATTTTCCTGAAACGTTCGCGCTTTGGTCTATTGTGTAATATTCAGGCCTTTGTTCCCGAATCATGTTTCCAAAGGCATTCAACGTATTGAATTAGATAGGGGATTGTTCAGATGAGGGATGGGACGATCGGCCTGAAGGATGACCATAAGACCCATTTCGTGAAAGTTATTTTAGGTCCATAACGCCGCTGCTTTAGAAAGTGGATAATGGTGGCCTATTTCCCTTTGCTTTTGCCTGGACATTCTTTTTCACAGGTCACCCCCATTTATTACCGCTATAATGGGCCAAAATTAGGAAGAGAATTAATTTGGAGTCTTCAAAATCCAGTCGGGGTTTATGGACGCTTCTGGCGTTCTCCCTGCTTCTCAATGCCGTTCTCCTGGTTTTTATCACTCGGCATTTTCAGATTTCCATCTACCCGAAGCCTTTGGCTCTTTCCCAAACCCCTACGGTCGTCCCGTTGCCGACCCTTCCCAACCCCATTCCAAAGGCTCCGGTAGTCCAACACGAGGGCGAGGATCGGACTACGAGTCCCCAGAGGGAGTATTCGGAAGCCGTCAGGCCCGTATTCCCCCATGAACCTGTACCCGTCAAGGTATCGCATGAATTTTCGGATGAATTCCCGAGCGAAGACAGTCTGGACCATTTTGTCTGGACCAATGAAAATTTCGGTTATTCGGACGCCGCAGCCCAACAATGCACCGTCTCAAATAGCGAACTGTTGCAAACCGCCCCTCCGGGGGGGCGGGCCAGCGTCTACGCTGTCGTCCACTCGGCGCTCTTCGATTGGTCCCTGAGCGATTACATCGTCGAAGCGGACTTTAAGCTCGAGCATTGGTCGGGCAAAAGCGGTTTGTTCGGCCTGCTGTTTCGCTCAGCTTCCAACGGGAATGCTTACGTCTTCCAGTTAAACAGTTGTAACGACCGAAAAATTCCTCAATGGCAAATTGAAAAACGCACGGGCCCCAACGGTGGCAGTTATACCTTCCTGCCTGGGTCAGGATTTGGAATGGGGGCCAATGACCCGGTTTATCCGTTGGGAAGCTGGGTCCATTTGAAAGTCGTAGCCCTGGGCAACCATTGCGATTGCTATGTCAATCTCTATGACGGCAAGGGAGACCAAAAGGTTTTCAGCCTCTCCGATCCCGGGGTGCCCTTTTCAAACGGGGGAGTGGGCATTCGAACCCTCTGGCTGGTTGACCCGAACCAACTTCACGTGCGCCATTTCCATGTGAAGGCGGCGGGATCCCCAATTGCATTCTGAAATTGAGACGACCAAGTCTCGCACTTACCTTTAAAAAAGAGGTCGGGTTGGATTTTCCACTTTAGAACTCACAACCCCGATTTCTAACTCATCGTATTCCCAAATCCCCAAATAATAGTTAGAACCCTTACTTTTTCTCTTTATTCCGACCGGGGATGAGGGGCAGATATATGGAAGCCAGGTCCGCCAGGAAAGCAGTGACCATTCAATACTTGCGGTCACCTCGAATTGGATCAATAGGAGGGGTCAAACCTAACCCCATTCACGGTAAAAAGTTTCGGCTCAAAAGCGTTTGGTAGGCTTTTTCTTCTTCACTTTCACCTTGTAAAGGGCAGGCGCTTCCCGGGCTTGGGGTTCTCCCGTGTTGGGGCCATCCAGTTCAGCCAGGAAAGCCGCTGGATTCAATATTCGGATGCCTTGGTATTTAACCAGGGACAGAAGATGAGCATCCCCTGAAACAATCGTGTCCGCCTGGGCGGCCACCGCGCATTCCAAGACCCGGTCGTCGGTTGGGTCGGCTTTGATGACTTGAAGCCGCTGGGCGGGATACACCATGAAGCATAGTTCTCGGATCTCCTGCTCATGTGCCGCCAAGAGCTCGGGAGCAAACTTGAACTTGCGCCCTCCCAGTATCCGAAGCGTTTCGGCCAGCAGGTCCATCGAAATCGCGACCTCGAAAACCCTCAGGATCGCATGGTCTAAAAGTTCGTGGACCCGGCCCCTGAAGGCCAGGGCAGATACCCAGACATTGGTGTCGAAGACGACCCTTCTCAAGTCCGGCGGGCTTCCCGGATGGCCTCTTCCACATCCTCAGGTTTTAGCCCCAGACGACGGACATGGGCATCCGTACGCTCAAAAATCTTATCCCAGCGAGAACGCCTCTCCAGGTATATCCGCAGGGCCGCGCGCATTAACTCGGAACGGCTTCGCGATTCCCTCTTGGCGAGCTTGTCCGCCTGAGCGAGCAGATCCTTGGAGATTGAAAGGTTGATGGTCGATGTTTTCATGGTTTTCCTCCCGTTGGAACAAGTCTATACAATCCTTGTATAGAATTCAATTTCTAGTTTTTTCGACCCGGGATGAAAGCCAAAAACATGGAAGCCAAGCCCGCCAGGGCCGCGCCCACCATGAAGGCCGTGGGGTAGCCCCAAACCGTCCCGATCCATCCGAAAAGAAGGCTGGCGGGCAAGGCCCCCAGGCCCACCACGAGGTAATAGTAACCGAAAGCTGTGCCCCTCAATCGGTTGGGCGCCAGGTCGCCGATATAAGCTTTTTCGGTTGGCTCGCACAATCCGTAAAAAAGGCCGTAAGCCAAAAAGGCGGCGACGGCCCATTCCTTTTCGGTGATGAGGGCGAAGGCCAAATAAATGAAGGCGTAATAAAGCCACCCTGAAACCAGGATGGGCTTGCGGCCCCAACGGTCCGAAAGGGTTCCCCCGAAATAGGACGTAACCATCCTCACGCCCCCGTGCAGGCCCCAGAGAAAGAAGATCCAGGACGCGGCAACGCCCAATTGGGACAGGCGCACGATTAGAAAAGCGTCGGTTGAATTTCCCAGCGTGAAAAGCAGGAGGATGCCCAACAGAACCTTGAAATTCTTGCCCAGTTTTTTCCAATCCTGGAAATTGGTTCGCGGCTTCGCCTGGGCCCTTTTCTTCGACGGGGTTTCCTTTAACGCCCAAAGAAACAACCACGCGGCGATGCCGGGAACGATTGACCACAAGATGATCGACCGGTAGCTGAAGCCCAGGGCGGGAAGAACCAGCAGGGCCGCCAGAAAGGGGCCCAACAATTGGCCCGCGTTGTCCATGGCGCTGTGGAAACCATAGGACAGCCCGTAATTGGAAGGCTTGGTCGCGTCCGCGATCATGGCATCCTGGGGGGCGGAACGCAGGCCCTTCCCCATCCGGTCGCAAAACCGGAACAGCAAAACCAACGGCCAGGAAGTCTGGACCAACCCGATCATGGGACGAAAAAGGCCCGAGACAGCAAACCCCCATATAAGGAAGGGCTTCCGGGTACCCGCCCGGTCGGCCCGGATACCGGTAAAAACCTTCAGGATGGAAGAGGTGGCTTCCGCCACGCTTTCCACCAGCCCCAAGGCCACCGGGCCCGCCCCCAGAATCTGGGTCAGGAAGAGGGGTACGACGGGATAGATCATTTCCTTGGCAAGGTCGTTAAAGAGGGCGACAAGTCCCAGCCAGAAAACCGTTTTGGGAATGGCTTTAAAGAACTTCATGGGGTGATTCTATTTGAGAGGGGGGATGGGGTTAAACCTAAAAACTGCCGTTGAACCGCTATGCCGCCAGGCTTCTGGGCTATTGCCGCTAGGTTTGTTGGCCATGCCGCCAGGTTTTTGGGGGGCTAATCGATTCTTTCGATTCATTACTCGACCGAATCGATTCAAGACCCGTGTGAATCGATTCATGGGCGCGGTGAATCGATTCATGGCCGATTTGAATCGATTCGTCGATTAGGAGGAACTGATGAATTTATTGGGTTTTTGGGGGGCTAATCGATTCATTCGCTCCATTATTCGACCGAATCGATTCATGACCGGGGTGAATCGATTCATGGGCGCGGTGAATCGATTCATGGCCGGTGTGAATCGATTCATGGCCGGTGTGAATCGATTCATGGCCGGTGTGAATCGATTCGTCGATTAGGAAGAATTGATGAATTTATTGGGTTTTTGGGGGGCTAATCGATTCATTCGATCCACTATTCGAGCGAATCGATTCATGGGCACGGTGAATCGATTCATGGCCGAAGTGAATCGATTCATACCCGGAGTGAATCGATTAGCCGATACGTGAATCGATTTGGGAGAATCGACTAAACCCTTCAAAAACCAGGGAAATTCGGTAGTGGGTCAATTTGGGTGTCATTCCGAGGAGCAGAGCCAATAGGCTCGATTTGCGACGTGGGAACCTCAGTTCGCCTTTCGTGTTTGCCTGAAAGTCTTATTTAAACTGAGATTGCCACGTCATAACCGCCCGACTATTCGTCGTGCATTCCTCCTAAGAAACAATCTCTCCGGTACCTGCAACCACTAGGGTATACCCGAGCCGTTTTGCCTGTCGTTTCAGGTTGTCCGCCACATGCCGCTTATAAGCTTCCTCATAGCGAATTTG
>Ga0182030_10018970_pt1 | contig 13137 bp, 10 predicted proteins | sample 812S3MmetaG_FD_121299 | JGI IMG/M metagenome (GOLD analysis project Ga0182030, IMG submission 121299) | Permafrost microbial communities from Stordalen Mire, Sweden - 812S3M metaG (Illumina Assembly) | ecosystem: Environmental > Terrestrial > Soil > Wetlands > Permafrost | place: Sweden... | reverse complement strand
TTGAAGAATCGCGTAATCGTCAGGCATGGTTATATTGTGTACTATAGTACACAACTACGCAAACAAAAAAGGAGGAAAATCCAAGAGGTCGTCATTTTCGGTTACTATTTTGTCCTGCACCCCAAGAAAAGCGCAATTGAATTTGACACTGGCACGCCGCCCCCCTAATTTTATAGAGAAAAGAGATAATTATGGCTGAGAATAATCCCATCCCGCTTGGAGGCGCTTTGCCACCCAAGCCCGCTGAAGCCGCCAAGGTTCAGCCCAAAAAAGAAACGGTTCGTATTAATTTGCCGCCCAAACCCACGGCCGCACCGACCATTAAATTGCCGACCTTGGCCCCCGGTTCAGCGCCGCCCAGCATGGGTGCAGCCGCTCCGGTCGCCTCCGCCGCCGCGCCGATGACTCCCCGACCGGCAGCAGCGCCCCCGCCCTCTTCGGCAGGGGCCCGCGCGGCTGCTCCGGCCGTCCAACGAGGCGCGCCCCATGCGGCAACTGCGCCCCGTCCCATGCCCTCGGCTGCGGTCGGGTTGACCGTATGGGATACGGTTTTTGCCATTTCCGCGGCCGTCTCCACTTTGGCCGGATTGGCGGCCGTGCTTTACCTGAAATACGGGCTGCCGGATACGGGCGCGTTTTAAGCTGAGTTTATTATGTCCTCCCCCAACACTCTGAAATTAACTGCGGCGAATTTCCCGACTGAAGTGCTCAATGTCCCCGGACCTGTGGTAGTGGATTTCTGGGCCGAATGGTGCGGTCCGTGCAAGATGATCTCGCCATTGCTGGACGAACTGGCGTCCGAATATGACGCCCGCGTACGCATCGGCAAAGTCAATGTGGACGAAGAACAGGCCCTGGCGTCTCAATACGGCATTCGCGCCATCCCGACCCTGCTTTTTTTCAAGAGCGGCGAGGTGGCGGCGCAGATTGTCGGCATGTGCTCGAAACGGGACTTGAAATCGAACATCGACAAGCTGCTCGGCGTATAGGGCCCCTGATTCGTTTGGGCGCGGCCAATGCCATTGATCATTACTCCCCGGCAGTTGAATCAACGGGCGGAGTTGTATCATCAGCTCGGCATCATGATTGCCGCCGGGCTGTCGGTCCGCAACGCCCTGGAAAATCTGCAAAGCCATCCGCCTTCCCGTGATCTGTGCGCGCCCATTTCGGCCTTGCTGGAGCAAGTGTCCCAAGGCAACACGGTGAGCGATTCGCTGCGCAAGACCGGCAAATGGATTCCTTCCTTTGACCTGGCCCTGATTGACGCCGGAGAGCAAAGCGGCCGCCTGGATGCCTGCTTCAAACTTCTGGCCATCTATTACCGGGAACGGGCGCAAATGGCCCGGCAAATGATTTCGGACATGATTTATCCGGCCTTCGTTTTTCACTTTGCCATCGTGCTCTTTCCGCTCATCGATCTTTTCAGCCCGAAGGGAAATTTGACGCGGTTTTTATGTATGACAGTTGGAATTGCCGTGCCGCTTTACGCCATCGTTTTCCTGATCATTTACGCCTGCCAGGGGCGGCACGGCGAGGCCTGGCGCAGCCGGATCGAACAGTTCCTGCGTCCCATTCCCCTGCTCGGAACGGCGCGGCATTACATGGCCCTGGCGCGGCTGTCCACGGCGCTGGAAAGTCTGCTGACCGCCGGCGTGCCGATTGTCACGGCCTGGGAACTCGCCGCCACGGCCAGCGGGTCGCCTGCCCTGGGACGAACCGTGCGCGGGTGGAAAGAGCCGTTGGAAGACGGTTCGACCTTCTCGGATTTGATTTCGAAATCAAACCTCTTTCCAGATCTCTTTGCCAATTTGTATCACACCGGCGAAGTGAGCGGCAGCACGGACCAGACGCTCATCCGGTTGCATAATATCTACGAAACGGAGGGCCTTTCCAGAATGCGCGCTCTGGCCCAATGGACACCCAAGCTGGTCTATTTCGGCATTATTTTGTTTGTCGCCTATAAGATTATCGCTTTTTATAGTGGTTACTTTCATCAGATAGACGACATCCGAATTTAAATGACTATTGCTGAGATTTTATCCAATGAGGAATTGCGCCGGCACGAATTTCCCGTGACGCGCAAAAAAGTGTTTCTGGCCCACGCCGCGGTGTGCGCGTTGCCGCGGCGGGTGGCGGACGCGATTAGCAAATACGCGCTGGAATCCACTCTGGGCGACCAGGAGGAAACCATGCCCATCGCCCAAATCCAACAGGCGCGGGCGCTGGGGGCAAAATTGATCCAGGCCCAGCCGGAGGAAATCGCCTTTGTCGGGCCAACGTCGCTGGCGCTGAGTTTTGTGGCGGGCGGGCTGCCCTGGCGCAAGGGCGACAACCTTCTGGTTTATTTCGAGGATTATCCTTCCAACGTTTATCCCTGGATGGCGCTGGCGGAAAAGGGCATCGAGGTGCGTCTGCTCAACATTCGCGAGTACGGGCGCATTCGGGCGGTTGACGTCATCGGCCAGATCGATGAACAAACGCGGCTGGTGGCGCTGGCTTCCAATCATTTCGTGGCGGGTTATCGGGTGGATCTTGAGGCCGTTGGCAAAGCGCTGCGCGACCGGAATATTTTATTGTGTGTCGACGGCATTCAATCCGTTGGCGCTTTTCCCATCAATGCGGCTCAGGTGGATTTTCTGGCGGCCGACGCCCACAAATGGCTGCTGGGCCCATGCGGCGCGGGCCTTTTTTACGTGCGAAAATCGATGCAGGCCAAACTCCGCCCCACCGTCTATGGCTGGCATAATGTCCGTTGCCCGGATTTTGTCGCGCAGGAACAATTGGCTTACCAGCCCGATGCCCGCCGATACGAGGCCGGGTCGGCCAACCTGATGGGGCTGGTCGGATTGAACGCGGCCATGGAGTTGCTTTTGGAAATCGGCCTCGAGAATATCGCCGCGCGGCTGTTGCACCTGCGGGGCTTGCTGGTGGCGGGCTTGCAGCAAAAAGGCTGGACGGTCTTGCAGCCGGATGTTCCACCGCAAAACGCCAGCGGCATTGTCAGCTTTTTCCGGCCGGAAACCGATATGGCGGCCTTGCGGGAAAAGCTCCTGGCAGGCGGCATTGAGACGTCATTGCGCACGGATCGCGCCGGCAAGAATTACATCAGAGTGTCGCCGCACTTCTACAATACCGACGAGGAAATCCAGCGGCTTCTGGAAAAGCTTTGATCGCCGGCCCTGCCCGCAGCATCGTGCGGCGCGCAGGCTCTCAGCCGTTGCCGGCGTAGAACCCTTCGACTTTTGCGGCCACGTCTTTGTAACCCGAATCCACTTCGTAGATCTGTTTGTATTGGTCCATGGATTCCTCTTTTTTGCCCATCTTGGCCAGGACGCCGCCCAGGGCATAAATCATTTCCTTCTTTTCGTCGTCGAAGGCCAGTTTTTCCTCGATGGCTTTTTGCAGGCTGCGCGCGGCCATGTCGTTCATGTTGCGCTGGGCAAAGCACTGCCCCAGATAACTGAGCGATTGAATGCGCTTGTTGGGATTGTTTTGCGCCTTCTGGAATTCCCTGATGGCCTCGCTGGTTTTCCCGGTCTGGAAATAGAGTTTCCCCAGCTCAAAACGAATCAGCAGATCGTTCGGATATTTTTCCGCCCGCTGCTCGCAATCGGCCAACAGGAATTCATCGCGTTCGGCTTCAAGCTGTTTGGCCTTGGCCGCCGTTTCAGGCGCCTTCGGATCAAGCAGTGAAATAAGGTGGTCGAACCTTTTGATCTTCGTGTCCGCAATCACTTTTTGCAGCGAGGCGTCTGTATTGCCCTCCTGCACGACGATTTTTTGGTAAGTTTCCAGCGCCTTGTCGTAATCCTTCTGCTGCTCATACAACTCCGCCACAGTGCGGTGCAGCTTCAAATTCTTTGGTTCCCTGACCAACTTCTCCTCGTACTCGGCAATCATTTTTTTGGACAGATCCACCGTCTTGACCTGGCGTTTCTCCTGTTCGAGAGCCACGGCCTGGTCTTTGTCCTTGAGGATGTCGCGATAAGAACCCGCTCCGGTCGAAAGCGCCTCGTAGCCTCCTTCGGAAAGCGTCTTCTTGGCCGAGATATCTTTCAGTTCCTGAACCAGCCGGAGGTCGTTGGGATGCAATCGCATCAGCTCGCTGAAAATGGCTTCCGCCTTGTCTCCCTGGCCGCCGGCCGAATAGGCTCGCGCCAGATTTTTCTTTATCTCCTCGTCTTTGGGCGCATTTTTGGCCGCGATTTCCAGGGAAAGAATGGCCGTCTTGGGCAAATCGGCCAGCATGGCCGCCTCGCCCAGAAGCTTGTGGGCCGCCGCGCTGTTGGGATCGGAATTGAGCACCTGCTCGGCGATTTTCAGCGCATCCTTCGGCTCCTTCATCAGGGCCAACTGGCCTTTGGCCAGCATGGGCGAGGTGCCGGCCCCGCTCAACATTTTCTTGAAAAAGCTGCTGCCCCCGCCCGCTTTCTTGAACTGCGAGGCCCGCAATGCTTCCCGGCAATCATAAAAACCGGGTTCCTGCTCAAGGACTTGGTTAAAGATGGCGATGGCGTAATCAAAGTTATGCCGATCGAAGGCTGTCTTGCCTTTCTCGTACTGTTCGCGCAAGTGGCGTGGTATCTGGCTAATCGTTTTCTCTGCCATGGAAAAATTGTATTAGAACTCCACAAAAAATCCACTTTAAAAATAAGTCCTTTCCGCAGAGGGCGCGTTGCCGGGCGTCATCGCAACCACGCATCGATGGCGGGCGATAATTTTCCGGCCGCTGCTGCGGCGAGAAATGCCGCCAAAGCGCCGGTCACGACGTCCATGGTGTAGTGCGCTCGCAATACCAGCACGATGAGCATTTCCCCCAACGCCACGATCACCGCAATGGCCGCGAGCCACCCTGGTCCGAAATAGACCGCCTCGATGGCGCCGAGCACGGCGATTGCGGTGTGGCCGGAAAAAAAGAAGTCGTTGCCCACCGAGTAGGTCGCGAGCAATGCCGGGAAGCCGGGCTTTCTCCAAATCATGCCGGGAGGCGGCGGAAGGGTGCAAAAACCCTGGCAAATTTGGCGCAAACCAAAAAGGATAAGAATGGCCAAAAACGGCGCAAAAGTGGAACCGAAGATTGCGACGCCGATGAGCGAAAGCCCTGACAGGTCAATGAACATCGAACTGATAATCAGCGCCGCGTTGGCGGCGCGCTCATGAGTGAAGAGGTAGCGATTCCACCGCGCCGTCCGCTCGTGAATCAAGTCCCCGATTCCCTCCTTCGGCGCGGTTTTGCGCGCAATGAGCGATTGCGTCCAGAACCAGACGGCCAGGGCTCCAACGACAACGCCAGCGCGAAGGCCGATGGCGGGACAGTGCCACGTTGCAAGAAAAGCTGTCATGGTTTCGCGTTTCCGTTGTGCCGGCGGGCTTTGCTTTCTTCAAGCATCATTTCAAGTTGCCGTCGAAGTTCATTCCCAATGGAGTCCCCGCCGGCACTGCGGTCCCGCGTGGGCGCAGCTTCAATGGCCTCGCCGACTGAGATGACCGCACGCAGCGGCGGATGCGGTCGGGCGCGGTCGGTTAAGTCCTCCTCGTAACGCTCGACGGTTTCCAGCAACCGCTCGGGCGGCGGCGTTCCAGCCAGGTAATCTCCCGAGTAACAATGCAATTGTTGGGCGACATACAAATCCGCAAGCTGCCGCCAGCGCCGCGCGCGCTCTTTCTCTGTGAGGTCGCCGTGAACCATGTCCGGCAGAATGGCCGTGCGTAAACGCTTGATGCGCGTCATGGCATCCGGCTCGCGTCGTCCCTCCGTCCATTCCCGCTCAAGCGGCGTCAGTAAATGATCGAGCAGAAGCGAAAGCCGTTCTTTGGCGGAGCCGGATTGCGTTGCGCCCAAATATTCCATCTCTTTCAGCGCAAGCAAAGCATGGCCGGCATTGACGATTCGTTCGCGCAAAGGAAATTGATTCTGTGGCTGCCAGGACAGCCGGGCCTCGATTTTCTGCAGGACCGGCGCGAGGGTTTTCTCGAGATCCCCTTCAAAAAAATAGCGGACAAAAACCGGATGAACCACAACCTTGCCAAGCGCGGGCGACGCGGCGCGTTGTTTGGCCGCCGCCCGCGCCAGAAACGCGACGCCGTCCATCAAGTTCATCAGCCGGTCGTTGTTGCGGGTGACGAAGCCTTCCGGAAAAACGACCAGGGGAAATCGGGCTTCGGCCAGAATGCGGGTGGCGCACTTCAGAGATTCGCGATCCAATCCTTCGCGATAAACGCTGAACCCGCCAATGCGCGGCAACAGGAACGCCTGCACGCGACTTTGCATGAAAAGATGCCAACTGGCCATGACATGGAATGGACTTCCCACCTGGCGCGAGAGCAGTGCCAGAACCATAGGATCGCAGGGGCGGCAATGATTGGAAGCGAGCAACACGCCGCAGCCGGCATTCAAAGAAGCCGTCAGGCGTTCCGCCCCAACGCACTCCCATGAAACGATGCCGAAACTCTTGCGAAGATACGCGGGCAAATACCACTGGATCAGCCGCCACCAGAACCGGCTGAATCGCGGCGGCACGAAGCGATACGTTTTATCAATTATGATATTTTGCATGGCTGCGAAGTGAATTGCACCGCGAGTTCCCGGACCTTCCGCAGGTCCAGCTTGCCCGTGCCAAGCATCGGCAGGGCATCGATATGAAAGAATTGGTCGGCGCGCGGCTTCCACAGATTCGGCAGATCAAGCTGCGACAGCTTCGCGCAAAGCTCAGTCCATTTCGCCTCGGTCAGCTTGTGCAAGACGACCAGGCGCTCGCCTTTTTTTTCGTCGGGCACCCCGGCGACGACAAACGTTTGCTCCGTTGCCCCGGCCAGTTCGTGCAGCTTCTCCTCGACGCGAATATGCGGGACCATCTCTCCGCCGATTTTGCTGAAGCGGCTCAGCCGGTCTGTAATCTGGAGAAACCCATCTTCATCCAGAGCGGCAATGTCGCCGGTGACATACCAGCCCTCGCGCAATACTTCCGCTGTCTTGTCGGGGCGGCCAAGATAACCCTGCATGACGTTGGGACCGCGCACCAGCATCAGGCCCGGCCGGCCGGGGGGAACGGGTTGTTGCGTCTCTGTGTCAACGATACGTACGCAAAGCCCGGGCAGCGGATGGCCAATGCGTCCGCGTTTGACTCCGACCTGGTGAAACCCTGCCGATCGGAAATCATGTGTATTGACCGCCACCGCCGGCGCGCACTCGGTGCATCCGTAAGCCTCGAAGGGCCGGACGCCAAATTGCTCCTCAAACACGGACGCCAGTCGATCGGGAAGTTTTTCCGCGCTCACGGCCACGACGCGCACGCTGCCGAATTGCTCCGAGGTACACCCGCGCATGTAAAGTTGCAGGAAGGTCGGCGTCGCCAGCAGGAACGTGACTTCATGGTCGCAGACCAGTTGGCCAATTGTTTTGGCATCCAGCGGATTGGCGTGATAGACCGCACCCACCGCCAGCACCGCCGGCAGCCAAAGCGTGCCGGTAAAACCGAACGAATGGAAGAAGGGCAGGACACCAAGAAAACGATCCCGCCCGTCCAGGCTGAACACTTGCTCCATCTGCTCGATGTTCGAAACGATGTTGTAATGGCTCAGCATGACGCCTTTCGGATCGCCCGTGCTGCCGCTGGAAAAAATGACCGTGGCCAAATCGTCCAGCCCCGCCTTTTTCCGACGGCCCAGGAGATGTTCCAACCACCCTACGGGCAACGTCCAGGCCAGGAAAAAAATCGTGAATTTTTCCAATTTTCGCGGATGCGCCGCGCATTCCTCGATGAAAACCACTTCACATGGAACAGTCAGCTTGATCTTTTCAAGAAACATTCTTGACGTCAGGACGGTTTTGATTTCGCACTGGCGAATGCAGGAGGCGAGGGATTGTTCTGACAATGTGTAGTTGAGATTGACCGGCACTTTGCCGAGCAACATCGCCGCAAAATTGACCAACGCGCCGGGCACGGAAGGCGGCAGCAGCAAGCCCACTTTTTCCTGGCCGGCCCAAACCTTTTTCAATCGCCGCGCCAAGAAGATTGTTTTCATCAGGGCGGAACCAAAACTGACTTTTGGCGACTGCGGATCGGCCACGGCGAAGCGGAACGGAAGCCGCCGCGCCGAATGCACGAACGCGCGATGCAACGGACGCATCTGTTCGCGGCGATAACTCCAGGCCGATGCCAGCAGTTCCTGCACGGCCTGACGCACTTCAGCGACAGTGGCGCTCGGCGGCATGGGCCGGCCGAAGCTCACGGTGATCGGATACGGAATTCGCCTCGGAAGCTTCCAGACAAAACGCCGCTTCTCGAAACTAAAGATGCTGCCCCAAACGCCATCCAGCGCGACGGGAAGGATGGGCGCATCCAGGTCCTGCATGATTTTTTCCATGCCGCGGCGGAAGGGGAGCAATTGCCCGATCCGCGTGATTTGCCCCTCGGCGAAGATGCAGACCACGTCGCCGGCGCGAATGGCGTCGCTGGCAGTCTGCAACGATTTGAGCATGTCGCGCGGGCGTTGCGCGGAGGAAATGGGAATGACGCCAAGGATGCGCGCGAAGGGTTTCACGTAGGGCAGCTCGTAAATGTCAGCGAACATTAAAAACCGCACATGGCGGTCAGTGGAAGCGATGAGCAAAAGCGCGTCTACGAATGAGACGTGATTGCAGACGAACAGCGCGCCGCCTTTTTCGGGAATACTATCGCGGCCCAGCACGCGGACGCGATAAAGCGTACGGGTGAGCAGCCAGAGTCCAAACCGGAGCAGCGCGTCCGGCAGCAGCCAGACCACGTAAATCGTCCCGGCCAGCGTGGCGGTAGCCGTGAGCAGGAAGACCGTGGACGGGCTGAGGTGCAGAACGACTGTAACCAGATAATAAACTCCCGACGCCGCGAAAATACCGACAAACGAAAGCAAATTGGCCGCCGCCAGCACACCGCCTTTGCTTTCCTTGTCCGGTCGATGCTGGAGCAGCGCGGCAATGGGGACGATGAAGAAGCCGCCAAAGAAACCGAGCAACGACAAATCCACCGCCACATTGACAAAGGAAAGTCCGCGCCTCCCCAATAACGCGGCCAGGACGGTCATGCCCATCGAGCCCAGTGGGATCAGGCCGTATTCGATTTTGCCGCCGGAAAGATAGCCGGCGGCAAAGCTGCCCAGCCCGATGCCGATGGCGGTGGCGGCCTGGAGGTAGCTGCTTCGTTGCGGATCGGAAATGTTCAGGACGTCCTTGGCATAAATGACGATGAGGAATTGAATCAGGGCGGCGAGGGCGAAGAAGTAAGTGTTGCCGATTGCGGCCAGCCAGAGCACGGGATCTTTGCGGATGAGTTTGATTTGGTCCCATAGGTCAACGATGAAGTTCAGGCGGAATTTTTTGGCGGGGTCGGCGGCGGGCACGTTGCTGATGCCGAAGCTGGTGAAAAGGCCGAACCCAGCCAGCGCAATCAGCACGACACCGGACCAAGCCTGTTGGCCGGCAAAGGTTTTGCAGAGCGACGCGCCGACCACGGTTCCGCCAATGATTGATACAAACGTGCCGAGTTCGAGGACGCCGTTGCCCCAGGAAAGTTTTCCCTCCGGCAGCAATTCCGGAAGCAGGCCATATTTGGACGGGCCAAAAATGGCGCTGTGGACTTCCATTAGGAAAACGCAGGCGATGGCCAGATAAAGGCGATTGGAGGCCAGCCCGCACAACGCCAGCATCATGACAAAAATCTCAAAAATCTTGATACCGATGGTGACGGAACGTTTGCTGAAATGATCCGCGAAATAACCGCCGGCCATGGAAAAAAGAATAAACGGCAGCGCGAACAAAGCGCCCACCACGCCGACAAGCTGGTCGCGTTTGTCGTTGGAGAATCCCATGCCCGTAATGAGAGAAATGACGAGCCATTTAAGGATGTTGTCGCTGAATGCGCCCTGGAATTGGGTGATAAACAGCCACCAAAATCCGCGTTGTCGATGGTCCGGGTCAGGTTTCATGGTGGTTGCGGGTGAGTTTGGTCAGAATGAGGTGGGTTGGCAAGTAAGCTAGCGTGAATAAAGCCAGAATCCAGGACAACAGATACACGCCTGGCGGCATCCAAGTTTGAGCATGGGCGTCATCAAAGCCGAAGACGTAGTTTATATTGCGCGGCCATTTAGGGTCCGCCAAAGTTGCGCCCGCCGGTGGCAGCAGAAAAAAGGCGATGACGCACAGGACAGCGGCCAGTCCCGTCCACATTTTCAAAGCGCGCCGGTCATAGCCCAATCGGAAAACAAGGTAACAGAGCAGGAAAGGAAGCCAGCCGTGAAACAGCGAGAGGCCGCGCAAGATAAGAGAGTGGTTCTTTTCAAACATATAGCTGGTCATGCCGGTTAGATGAATTCCCACCAACTCAGCGCCAAAATCCACGCACCAGAAGAATTGCGGAATGAGAATGCCCACTGCGGCCATGGACGCCAACAGCGCATTGTTCGTCCAGAGGGCGATCAAAGCCAGAAACAATGCCGCATCGCAAAAGTAGAGGAAATTGGTCGGTCCATAGTTGGCCCAGTAAACCGGCACCAGCACCATGACGAAGGCGGTGTAGGCCCATTTCAGCCACACGGGCACGCGTGGATTCTCCGAGGTGATTGCCTGCATCGTAGCCGTTTGCGGAAACACGTTTGTCTTCATGCGTTCCACGTTGGCAGAGTGCCGCCGGGCGGGCAAATTGATAAAACAAGCTCTTCTATTGATTTGTACGATGCGAGAAAGCGTTATGGAATATGCGCATCTTAATTTCCAAGCAGAAAATGAGCATAGGGGATTAGTTAGTGGAAAGGCTCTCCCTCATCCCGGCCTTCTCCCCAAGGAGAAGGAGAATCGTTCGCCGTCTTTTGAAAAACCTGCGATGTCCAAAAACTGGGATGAGCTTTTGTTGGAAGTGTTTGGACATTGGCGGTTTTTTCCAATAGCTTTGACGCACTGTTGCACATGAATACCGAAGAACAAATCCAATCGTTTCGCCAGGCTTATCAATCGCTCCGCGCTGAAATCGGCAAGGTCATCGTCGGTCATGAGGCGATCGTCGAAGGAACGCTTATCGCCATCTTTGGCGGCGGGCATGTGCTGTTGGAAGGCGTGCCTGGCCTGGGCAAGACGCTACTGGTCCGCACTTTGAGCGAAGTGCTGGACATGAGCTTCAATCGCATCCAGTTCACTCCCGACCTCATGCCGGCTGATATTCTGGGCACAAACATTGTCATGGAAGTCGCGGGCGGGCGGCGTGAATTTCAATTCCAGCGCGGACCCATTTTTGCCCATCTCATCCTGGCTGACGAAATCAACCGCGCCACTCCCAAAACGCAATCGGCCATGCTCGAAGCCATGCAGGAACAGAGCGTGACAGCGGGCGGGGAAATCCGCAAATTGGAGCAGCCGTTTTTTGTCCTGGCCACGCAAAACCCAATCGACCAGGAAGGAACTTATCCGTTGCCGGAAGCGCAATTGGACCGGTTTTTCTTCAAGCTGATTGTCGGTTATCCCAGCGGCGCGGAACTGACTGAAGTCCTGACCCGCACGACTGAAGGCGGGAAACCGGACGTTGCGCGCGTGCTGGTCAAGGAACAGATTCTCGAATTGCAAAAGCTGGTGCGGCAGGTGCCCGTGGCGGCGCATGTCAAGGATTACGCCGTGCGGTTGGTTCTGGCCACGCATCCGAAATCCGAAACAGCCGCGCCCATCAGCAATCAATATTTGCGTTTCGGCAGCAGTCCGCGCGGCGGTCAGACGCTTCTGCTCGCCGCCAAAGTCCGCGCGCTAATCCAAGGCCGGTTTAACGTCAGTTTCGACGACATCCAGGCTGTTGCGCCCGCCGCCTTGCGTCACCGCCTTATCTTGAATTTCGAAGCGGAAGCGGAAGGCATCACGACCGATCACATCATTACTCAAGTTTTGGAGAACGTTCCGCGGGACGCGACGGCGGTCGAGGCGTGATGATACGTTTTCTCCTCGCGGGCATGATCCTTGTCGGCTGGAGGGTTGCGGCGGAAACGAATCAATTGCGCCCAAGTGTTCTAATACTCATTGCTGATCAATGGCGCGCGCAAGCGTTCGGTTATGCCGGGGATACGACTGTCAAGACTCCGCATATCGACGCGCTGGAACATGAAAGCAGCGACTTCACCCACGCCATCGCCAGCGTGCCGGTTTGCTGTCCAACCCGCGCCTCGCTTTTAACCGGACAACGCGCCCTGACTCATGGCGTCTTTTTAAACGATGTGCCGCTGGCGGCGGACGCGGTGACTTTTGCCAAAGTTTTGCAGACGCAGGGTTACGACACAGGTTACATCGGCAAATGGCACTTGAACGGCGATGGCCGGTCGGACTTTATTCCGCGAGAACGCCGACAAGGATTCGATTACTGGAAGGTCCTCGAATGCACTCATAATTACAACCACTCGTTTTATTATGGCGACGCTCCGAAAAAGTTGGAATGGCCTGGTTACGACGCGATTGCCCAAACTCATGACGCTCAGGAATATTTGCGCAACCGGGCCACGAACAGCCGGCCATTTCTTTTGGTGCTCTCATGGGGGCCCCCGCATTCACCCTACGGCACCGCGCCCGAGAAATATCGCGCGCTGTATGAGCCGGCAACAATGACGCTTCGCGGCAATGTGCCACGAGAGACTGTGGCTGGTTGGCGGCGGGATCTGGCTGGTTACTACGCCCACTGCAGCGCCCTGGATGATTGCGTAGGCGACTTGCTGCAAACCCTGCATGAAACCGGCCTGGAGCAGAGGACCATTGTCATCTTTACTTCTGACCACGGCGATATGCTGGGCTCACACGGGCTTTCCGCCAAGCAAAAGCCGTTCGACGAATCGATCCGGGTTCCGATGCTTTTTCGCTGCCCTTCGGCGCTGGGGATCAAGGCGCGTCCGTTGGATGCCTTGATTACTTCGGAGGATTTCATGCCGACGCTGCTCGGATTGTGCCGCGCGCCTCTTCCGGCCACAGTGGAAGGAATTGATTACAGCGATTACATGCGGGGCAAAGCAAATCCGGCGCAGGATGCGGCGCTCATTCTAAACATCGCGCCATTTGGTGAATGGGACCGCCGGCACGGCGGCAAGGAATATCGCGGTATTCGCACGCAACGTTTTACCTATGTGCGCGGATTGGAAGGG
>Ga0182030_10018969_pt1 | contig 13138 bp, 12 predicted proteins | sample 812S3MmetaG_FD_121299 | JGI IMG/M metagenome (GOLD analysis project Ga0182030, IMG submission 121299) | Permafrost microbial communities from Stordalen Mire, Sweden - 812S3M metaG (Illumina Assembly) | ecosystem: Environmental > Terrestrial > Soil > Wetlands > Permafrost | place: Sweden... | reverse complement strand
GTAGGGGTTTGAATGCTTCCATTGTCCGTCTGCCTTTTCATTGCTTTCTCTTTTATTCCCATTGACTGGACGCGACGGTAATTCTTTCTCTGCCCCTTGAAGACCTGGTTGGATGGAGTTAGGCCAATTTTCTAAGGAGGTTAGGCTTTTCCGACCCATCATAGGACCTCCGCAACTTTCATCGTAAGGGTTCGGAACAGGAATATCATAACCCACCATTCGCTTGGGTGTGCCTTTTCATGCTGAGGTTGAAATGCATCGAATCTTCCCCCTTTGATTAACCAGAAATCCTTTTCGTCTTTCGCCACTTTCAGCTCCTTGACTAATTGGTCTCGCAAAATCTGATATGATTTGGCGCTTTGGATAACGAGGTTGTTGGGATTGAAAACGATGACGTAAGTACCCAGGCCGACAATTATAATGGTGTACTGCACATAAGAGCAGTGGAGGAGAACATGTTGTTGATTGACTACAGTCACTCTTGATGACCAAATGGTTAATATGAGAGTGTCAAAGGATAGATTTAGAGCGGGGAATTTACGGTGCAGAATGCTAGAGGCAAGAAGAAGATACTGATAAGTGTCAGCAGCTTTACATTCTCTCCTAGGCGAGTCGAAGCCCTGCTTTCCATCACAGCTCTTGCGTTAAAAAGCTATCAGCACAATCAGCTGTTTGACCTCAAGTAGAAGCATGTCAATCATTACCCCGTCTCTGAGAGCCTTTGTTGTGGTCAACTTCTCAGCAAATTCGATACGCAGCTGTTTCAAGGCGGCTAGTACTCGTACATTAGCAAATACTGACAATATGGAAATGACCTTGGTATTTGAATCTTTTTGCTTCAAAGAAAAGCGGAAAACCTTACTGATAGAATCCTCGATGGTATCAAAGTCTCGCCGTTCCGATGACTTCAGCCATCCCGCTTTGAACAATGGCCTTATCCTAGCCTCATGGTACATCTCCCATTGCAGTATGTTATCACTAATGCTCAGGTGAAATTCTGTAAGATATATATGGCCCAAAAGTATTTCCTAGATGTTGTAAATACCTCATCGTCCCAAAGAAGCCTGTCGTGCTCTTCTGGTCTCAACAACGTATCTCGTTCATCTAGTAGTTCTTCAAGGTGGTCTCGAAGCTTACTTCAACTGTCTCGTAGCCTTCGAAAGCAAACTTTGATCAGATCAAGGGCGATCGCATGCATTGGTTCATCTATGGTTGACGGCGAGCTGAGTCTTCGGGCGATGAAGTAAGACGGAGTAAGTAACATCAATGTCCAGGTATTGATAGACCCATTGGGATACCTGCGGTTCCCACGAGAATCTTCTTCATACCCAGGAACTCAAAACAACTGTAAAAGTGACGTTAGCGGGGGGCCCGAAATGCTATATGAGCAATTGATTTTTATGGTAAAAGCACTCTTGCACAATTTGTTGTTGTTACCCCCATGTAGAGGGCCCGATTTCCACGGCCCTCTGTCGTTGAATTTTTTATTCTCTGATCGAAATGAATGCACGATTTGAAGAAATGTGACGTGAAATCGCACTTCCGGTATCCAAGTAGTGGTTAACAAGCTCTGCGTAAAAATTTAACTTCATCAAGCGCTTACAGCGAATGTGAGAACGGAGACCGGTAAATTATTAATCCCAGTTCTTCGCTTCAGGTTTGCGGGAGAGGAACGGAGCAACTGGATGCGGTTCCTCGGGTGTATAAGAAGGGAAGTATTTGAGTTCAACCTGTGCATGGTTGAGACCTTGGCAAAATCTATTATTCGTGTGAGCAATGAGAACATATAGCCATGATAATCGAGAACCCATAGATGTATGGTAATGAAAGTATGACAAGTGTTGAGCATAGAAGTTTTTCAAGGAAAACGAAGACAATTCTCACATTAAACGCCGCCAGGGCTCATTGACTGCAGCTTCCTGGGAAAAGTGTCGGGGGACAAGTGACTTGCCCTTGATCTTGACAGCTTCGCCTAAACTTATCGAGATGGTTGTGTGATTCTCGGGTATATTGATCCATAATCTTGAGATTAACGAAATCATCTCTTTTCATCTTATTTTTGAACACAGCTAGCAACGGTAATCGCTTCTCAATGTCAGTAGTATTGAGATCTTCGAAATGTTCTAGCGAGAACGAAAGGGGAATTCGGCCATCCTCAGGTATTGTCCAAGCGTCTCCGAGTTCCTTTCTGAGAAGCGTGATATTGTGTAAATTCAAGTCGGCTAGGGGTGAGGACCAGTCTCTGTATCTGATCCATTCAAATTGATGAGTTGTGCTTTCGAGTTTCCACGCATCTGATGATTCAAGATGCACTAAAGATTTTCCGGGAGAAAATGGCCGTTGGCTTTCAAGTCCGTCCACTGACCTATGAAGGGAACCATTGGAATCGACTGCCGTATCCGCCAAGCTCTGACTTTCCAATTATGGTAATTGAGTCAGGTTTGCAATGCTCTCTTGAGAGCAAGAATTGAGGGAAGTTGGTACACGAGGAGGTTTTAAGAACAGCGGGAAGCTTTTCCACTTTTCGGAGTCGCCCTACCTTCGGAGGGACTCATAACGTCCTCGGAAGAGTTCGAAGAATGGCGAGGCTTAATTGACTTTGATGGAGCACATGAGAAGTCAAGTGGTTAGGACGGGAAAACTAAGAAGGCATGTGCATAGAGCTGTACGCAGAGTCATTTGTCGCGTGACCCACGTCGTCCGCGAATATTACGTATGGATCCGTGACATTAAAAATTTATAAATATTATAAAATCACGGGAAAATCTAGATAATAAGTTATATATAAGTACTAATGTATAAAGTAAGAATTACTAATTCAAGTAAAATAGTTATATATTATAGATATAAAATAACAAAATTTTAATAATAATATAAATCAAGCAAAAATATCATTATAGATAATTAAAAGTTTTGGGGAAGCCGTCTTGCTTAAGAGGTCTCCAGAGGACGGTTTGACCCTGTAGCGATCCCAATACACCCCTGCCAGAACAGTGAGATAGGACATCTCTTCGCTTAGTTAGGCAGAATTTAATAAGGTATGTTAAACGCTGAGTTCATCATGTGACACGTTAGCATAACAAAAGCCAGTCCTGTCGCCAGAATATGTCTGTGTTCTCCTTCTCTCATCTCACCACACGGTGTACTACTCCGATGATGAACAACTTTTTTTACTGTAATTAGTTCTGAACTGAATTGTCTGGGCAGTAATGTCCAAGCAGTTTCAGTGGCTCCACGAGGCTGTCACTATTAGATTCATCTGTTATCAAAACCCACCCTGCCCCTGTAGAGCCTATAGCCCTAATCACCTAATGACAGATGCACAAATGAGTGATCTTTTCCCCAGATACCCAAGCATCGGCTCCACTGATTTTCTCCTTCAGCTTACCAGAGGGATACTTGTGTGCTACTGTCGTTGAATATCCAACCCGTCGAATCCATATTTGCGACGTCGAAGAAAGCATCTGTCAACTGGAACGGAAGTTAGGGATGCTCTAATCTCGCACTAAATCAGACACTCACCGTGATATCCCAGTCGGCTTCCACTGGTGCAGTGTATGGTGCAAGCAGGGTCTCTGTCGGGTGTTCAGCTTGGCGTTCTGCCATGGTTTCAAGTATTGGTATGGTAATAGATTCGGCCTCTATTGCGGCCTTGACCAAGGACTGTGAGATCTCGTCTTTTCCGAGATTCTGCATCAGACCTTCAATCTGCGCCCAGATCATGCTGAACATTATATAGCCTTTCACATTTGGTTCTCCGATTTTAATTCGATTCAGACTCCACTCTCGGGCATCACGCAGGACAGCAAGGAGATCTGGCCGAATTGGGATGGATTCTAGCCGCTCATCCTCTTGTATCTGCGTCCTGAGTTCCAAGGCAACAAGAAGGGCAGCTTGCATACCAGCTACACGAAAGATACCAGGCCCGCAAGCTCCAAAGCGTGAGAGCGCAGATACAGTCGCAGAGGGCATGGCCTGACCTCGAGAATAACTGCTTAGGCCATTGGCCGATGGGCGTAGAATGTACCATATCTTGAGTGCAGTTTCGACGAAGACTCTCCTGGAAAAGGCGAAAGTTGATTGATTTAATGGTGGGTTGGAGAAAGGCACGTGTAGCGCCGATAGATACGCTTGCATAAGAAAGTCGATCATTTGCAGCCCAAACTGAGAGGAGCCAGGGCCATTACTGATTCTGTGTGGCTGAAAGGCGTAGGAGATTGTCCTATAAGCAGTCCTCAGTTCAGCATCAAGCCGCAATATTTCCTCATAAGTACAAGACATATGGAGGCCATTCAGAAGCTGCACAATGGCGAGGCGCGTTGGAAATGTATTGCACAAAGCGAGAGAGAATGAAACTTGAGTGAATTCATTTGCCGGCTTTGAAACGGGATCTACAACCCCGAGCTGATCGTCGTCGAGATTCCGGGGAGCTTGCGCGTCGAAATCGTTGAGAGATAAAAGAGGTGGTCCTCCCGATGTCAGGCTGGACTGCACGCATATTTCCAACACAGTATTCCACATCCTTCTGCGCATTTCTGTTACCATGGTAGGGGCATGCGCCGGCTCCATATGTAGGCCCATAGTCACTGCTCTTCTGAGAAGGTCCCCAGCGGAGATGTAAACAGAGTCTCCGTCGACACCGACAATACCACGGGCCAAAAGCATCAACGCCGGAATTTGCAGGCCTAGTAAGTTGAGGCAATGCTTGGTGCATGGGTCTGCTAACCAAAGCTATGCCTCATATACCCAATGGATAGCAGATTTCCTGAGAGAGAACGCGTCATCGTAGGCGGCAGCACCGATGGCTAAGATCAACTTGACGAGTATAACGAAAGCTGGGTCAGGCTTTGGATCCGGCCCCCAAAGCGATTCATAGTCTCTTCGAAAGGAGGGCACGTGCACGATCCGAAACACATTTTCCAGTGTGCGCAAGTAGCAGTCTACCAGGTCATCTGACACGGCCTTTGAGGGCAACTGAGTGACGGTCGGTGGCTAGGCCGGTTTCCTTCGCAGCTTGATGGTCTTTGCTAGTGACTTACACTTCTGAAGATTTGGTATCACGGTATATGTCGGTTCTCGTATGAGTGGCTCAATATTCATGAACATGTCGCTGAACTAGCAGGTTCTGGTCAATGCTACACTTAGCAAAGACAGGTGGGTATCTCACCAACACGGCCACATTCATCCAATGGCTTTGCCCAAACTGGCGTGTCTTATGTGCCATACCGCTCATGACGGGCCGAGGGCTGTCGTCGCCGTGCACATACCAGGTGCCGCCAACACTGGACGTATACGACTCGAGGCTGGTCGAAGGAGTGACCTGCGGGGAGGTCGGTGTCGGAGTTGCATGAGACAGCTGCGCCTCAAACTGCCCCGCCTTCCCTTTCATGTCCGCTGCCGTTCCATTTCCCACTATGGCCTCTTGGACGGGCGCGTGAGTCGGAGAATCAGCATGCGCCTTATTTGTGCTGCTCTGGCGCGCGGCACGTGGCTGGTCTTCTCCGCCGATGCACAGGCTCCGCCATGACTCCTCGTGCTGAAGAGGGCGGCGGCACAAGCAATGAAGCGTGATACATATTCTGGCAATGCTCAACATTTGTTGTGTTTGGAGATGAGCCTGTGGCGTGCCTAAATTTCCCGGTCCGCAGCGGAGGAACGATCAGCAGCTACCTAGATACTAACCCATAACTAGCACAAGATCCATGTATATCGCTCTCGTATCAGTTGATTTATATCACACCTGCGCAGTAATAAAGTAGAAGTTTTACAATTCGATTCCTCTCAGATCGCCATGCGTGGTGCGTTCCAACAACTCGTTTGGTGCAAGACTCTGGTGGGGTGTCTACCTAGGCATTCGAAGCTGCGCTGCTAGGCAACGCGACCCGTCAGAGGTAAACCCAGATTTCTTATGCTGTTCAACATGACAATGTATAAGCATGCATTGAAGCATGCATTCATGGAAACGCCTTATCTTATTTATTTTCGAGGTAGACAATCTGTGTTTTATTGTTGTCTATTGACTCTACGTCTTTTCAGGCCAGCCTGTTAACGAAATCTATGGTCTCCTGGTGTCTAGCTATCTAACCCCCAATGTTTGGACCGGGAGCGTAATGAGTGAGTGACTTTTATCTCGGTTCATGCCCTCGGACTTAGCAAAGACGGCGGCTACAAGAGATCCCTGGTCAACCGATAATGTGCTCTATAAGTGTGCTGGAAATTACAGGGACCTACAGGGCAGTGACCACTAAAAATTCAGGATTATCGGCTGACCAGTCAACTCTAGTAGGCCCTTAGCTAACGTCACGGCGCCACTCAACATGGAGACTTCGCAGAACCCTCCGTGGTGGTCGACTAGAACGCCGTTGACAGCTGGTCCAATGAACGTTCCAAAACTAGCAATGAACAGCCCCATGCCCATATAGGTCCCAATCTTTTGGAGATTGTGCGTACATACCGAGAGGACTGCCCCCGCACCGGATATGATGGCGCCGGAACAGAAGCCAAAGAAAGCAAGAGTATACGACCAATGCTGCATTGCTCTTCGCCAAGTTTAGGCAGAAAATAATGAGACTAGTTGGTATGCCCGCCAGAGCAGAGACGTCGATGCGCCCGAAGGTTGAGGCGCCATTGAGAACAGCGTGATTTCGCATAGGTTGGAATGTAGAAGATCGGAACGTACATGCCCATGAATGAGAAGAAAATGGCGGACGAGAGCCAGAAACTCTCTGTATTTTAAGATTTCAAGATTAAAAGGAACTAAGAAAGACAAAAAGTTATCGACTTGTACGAAAGAGTCTGACCCGGAAGACGATGTGATAACAACAGCTTCGGGGATAAGCGTACGGGCACACCGGGGATCAGCGAAGAGCCGGAATATTACTACGGAATATTACTCTGGAATATTACTCTGGAATATTACTCTGGAATATTACTTCAGAAAATGGCGGGAAGATGGCGTGTGCACTTCCAAGCACTTTAGGAGTAATTCCTTAGTAATATCTACCAAGCGGGTCTGTACCGAGCCATGGCTGCATAATCCTCACAGCTGCAAGATGCATCTCCAAGGCACCCCCCTACTCCCCCGCGTAACAAATCGCTAGAGCTAGTAATCAATTATTCAAGCTTCTACGTTAAATTATTTTATAATATAATATTCTATAAATTTTTATAGAATATATATATTTAATTTTTATATATAAAGCTTTTATAGAAAGTAAATACTAGTTTTTATATAAAATTTTAAGTCTTTTTTATTTTTATTAAAATTTTAATAAATCTAATAGATATTTTACTATTATTATTAAGTTGAAAATAATTTAAAATAATTATTTAATAAAAAGTTATTTAATATTTAGATAAAAATAAGTCAAAAATCGATTGATTTATTAGTTGATTTGATTCGTTGCTGAGTCAGCCCTTCTAGTATATCCTTCAAATTTAGCAATAATTATTCTGCTAGAGCTTTTGCTATCTCAGGACTCAAGCGACCACAGGACATTATCTTCAGCCACGAATCGAAGCACAACGCGCTTACTACGGGGGTGTGGGTTGAATTATGGCCTTTGCTAGTCAGGCGTCCTTCGGGTGCTTAGTAGTCATTGGTATCATTATGTGACCCAAAGCCTCCGAGAGTTCTTCACATCGTATCAGACTTTATTCATGATGAGGTAAGCAGTCATCATGAAAATAGGAGTCAACTTCAGTGTGCCAGCTCGTAGCTTGCGTGGAAGTCTCCGAGCAAGCTTCCGACCAGGTCCACAGTTCCGATACCTGCGCGCTATCAGCATGTCCGACAAGCCCCCTCTCGACTATGAACTAGACGCCTGTTGCCATAAGGAAAGATGCCTTCACGAAAGCAGGCGTCTGGGATGCTGAGCGTACAACCATTTGGGGATTCTTAAGCAAATGATATTTCAGAGGTGGCTTGTTACGATGCTACATACTGAGCTAGGGTGCAAGGACTACACGTTGATAAGCTTCTTAAATCAGGAAATCTGCACATGAACCAACTTTGCATGCTCTACTGTGACACTGAGCCGATACTGTCCACCCCCTGGCTTGGTGGAGTCTTTTAAACCCCCTCAGAAGCATAGGTGCTTTCTAGCTCAGCCAGTCACTCATTTTACTCTCGAAAGTATCGAACAGGTGACTTAGTCTTGGGAACCCAACTCATGACTGAAAAGTTCATAGAGCCAACCCCTAAGGCGATATGGACACTCCTAAGGTATCCATGTTCGGTCTTGCCCACAACGCACAATGATATGGGTTTCACCATTTCTCCCATACAGACGAGCTGATCACACTCCCCAGAGATCCCAATGCGTTTTAGTGAAAAATGGAGCGCTAGTACATCCTGCAGGATACAGAACAGTCTTGAGATGTGGGACGAGCTACTACATGGCCCGTAGGAGTTGTCAATATTCGACAGTCGGTCAAATGGCATGATCTTCGGCAAAATCCACGTGATTCAGCCCACCATATCATTTTGAGGATGATCCTGATGCTCCGGGTCAAACTATGCAGCCTCGGGTGTTTGTACTAAGAATGCCGATGGATATGCTATACTGCTCCGATGCTTTCCGAATAGGAGACCGGTGACTTTTCATATGTTAGTACACGTTGGTCGAAGATAGTAGCAATTAATTTCCGGGGCTTCGGTTTATATGGGTGTGCTAACAATGATTTCCGCTGTTTCATTTCCTCAAGAACATGTCTGACGGCGATTTTGGCACTTGAGGACAAAGAAAAGGGTCTCAATTAGATGATTGCCACAGTACTGCAATAGTGTTTACTGGCATCCATCGAAATGTATGATCTTAAGAAGGATAATTGGGTTGTTCAAAAGTTGGGGGGGACAAGTATTGGGAAGTTCCCAGATAAAGTGAGTTCTAGACCTTTATTGTCTCTTATTCGATTTGATTGTGCCCGCTCAACTTTCTCATAGGTTGCAGACATTATAATAAGGTAAATCCAAGTTACTTGATTACTAGATGGCACGATTTGCGCCGCTAATGAACCTGGGCAGTGCGAAACTCAATGGTTATAGACCCGCTGTGGTGTGCTCCGCGCGCAGCTCTAGCAAGAAAGCCTTTGGGACGACAAGCCGGTAAGTTGTTGCTGAGGAGCACAACCACAATTAACCTGTCTTTGGGTTTCACAGATACTGAAATAGTTCATTACATATAGCTTACTAGAGGTGTACCGAACGCTTGGACGCATTGTGGCGGCTGCACACGACAGTAGCGTGCAGAACTTGCTGCTGGACAATCTGCGGAGCATCATCCGCGATATTCAGGATGATCATGTGTCTACACTACGGTCCTTCGTGCACTCTCCTGAAATACCAGAGGAGACTACCCAGCAGATTAGAGAAGACTGCCAAGAATTACTCGATTATATCGATGCTGCTCGCCGCTTCAATCTCGACGTTAACGGCAGGTCAAAAGACAAGATGGTCAGTTTTGGGGAAAAGCTAAGCTGCCGATTCATGACGGCTATGTTGAAAGACAGGCAGGTTGAGGCTGAATATGTAGATCTCTCTGACATCATATTCACCTCCAGTTCGAATAACTTGGGGCCAAGCTACCTGCGAAGTGCGGCCGTTATTTTTGGAAAGCGGGTGACGGCATGTAATGGCAAAGTGCCCGTCATTACTGGCTTCTTCAGCTGTGTCCCAGGTAGCTTGACTAATGGCGGTATCGGAAGGGGCTATTCGGACTTGTGCGCAGTCTTAATTGCTGTTGGTCTTCGAACGGAGGAAGTTCAGATTTGGAAGGAAGTGGACGGTATCTTCACTGCTGATCCGACAGAAGTCCCGAATGCGAGATGCTTGCCATCGATAACAACCCTAGAAGCAGCCGAGTTGACGTTCTACGGGTCCGAGGTCATCCACCACCTCGCTCTGGCCCTGGCCATACAAACCGAGCCTCCCATTCTGATACGTGTCAAAAATGTGCAAAATCCAGGAGCTCATGGCACTGTAATCGTTACAAAAACAGCCAAGCACTGTATACAGCAAACTAAGCGTCTGGAATCATCCGATAACGCGTCCCGATCGGGGACGCCCCCCCGGCAAACCCACCGCTTTCACTATTAAGAGAGATATCATCGTGATCAATATTTGTAGCAATAAACAGTCTATGTCTCACGGTTTTTTTGCTAAGGTTTTCACTATCCTAGAAGACCGGGGTATTTCAGTAGATCTCATCTCTACCTCCGAAGTCCACATCTCAATGGCTATCAGTACAACCAACACGGAGGCCGCCCAAATCGAGGATGCATGTACAAAATTTACAGAAGCGGGTGAGGTCAACATGCTCCCTGGCATGGCTATACTAAGTCTGGTGGGCGTGGAACTTAAGAACATGATCGGCGTTGCCGGGTGAATGTTCGCGATTCTAGGGAATGAACGAGTCAACATCGAAATGATTTCTCAAGGTACGTCCGACTACTTCCGAAGAGACCAGCACCAGGTACTTGTATGTTGATTTGTATGCGTTGTAGGAGCTAGCGAAATTAACATTTCTTGCGTTATCTCTGCGAAGGATGCTATACGAGCTATCATTCGGCTACATGTAGAACTATTATCTAATGAATGAATCGAGACCATCGGTATTATACGGATGCCTCGCATGGGAAAGAATTGGCACGATAGAAATAGACCTATTGTACATGGAGGATCTGAATGGAAAGCCAAATTTACAGGTCGGCTTTGAAACATTGAGACGAGAATATTCTGTGAATATTGGTCCATTTGAAGGCCCCTGTAGCAAGACATATAATTGAAGAGGCTCGGATCGCACGTGGCTGTTTGCGCTGGCAGGCTTCGGAGTAGTAGTAGTAGGTGGTGGCCTGTTGGCCTTACCGGCGGTTTGGCTACGCCTCCATGGGATCCAAGCAACGATGGATGCCCATGGGAGCTTTCTAGTTCAGAAATCCTTGTATTTAGTACAGCAAGCCGCATAGGCATCGTCAAGTGAGTGAAGCACTGGAATGATGACCCCCTTGTTTTGCTGGGAACATTGCTCACGTGAGTAGAATACCCCTAGACTCAGGATTAATTTTCCTTTCTGCTGGTTCCGTTTTAGTCTCTGGACGTGAGCAACTGCTGCCTTAACCTGAGCTGAGGTCGAGCGTACCTGATCAGAACCTGAGCATCCTGAGCACCATAATTGTGGAACCCATTTTGCCTCCTGTGTGGCCCAGCTATGGTTTCCTTATCAAAGTTTGCTCGGAAGTCCGTTTCTGCATGTGGCTACCTCAGGCAGCGTGATGTATTTAGGGTGCTCCTGCATCACCACAGCAATACATCCACCTCTTCTACACTCGACACACCACACTGCACCCTTACAGGGTTCCTGCTGGAGCAGATTTTGGACCCTATTGTCAAAGAGCTCGTGTAGTAGTAATTCAGCCTTACAAGTCAGAATACGGTGGGCTATTTTGAACCTCTATGGGCATGATCTCAGTGTACTTTATTGTATGACGATTGATACTTCCTATTTTTTATTTTAGGTACTTAGCTATAATCTGGAAGGAGTAAGGCTTATGTACGGGTTATGTAATTTCTGTTTCTCTTGTATATAGTCTGAGATCCCTTAGTAGCGGTAATCATTTGGTATTTTTATTATTTTGCGAACGTAGCCTCCGGAACTACTCACTTCTGAGACTATCTTTTCGTACAAGTCGAACTGGATCGGCTTAACGTGAGAATGCTGACTTGTGGACGGAGACAAGAAAGTTGTGAATTGCAAGGAAGGCTGTGGCTTGGGAGGTTAATTTTAGTGTTATGCTAAATAAAGATTAGTTAGAGCCAGCATTATCATTGGATGTTAGTCAATATACCGAGCACAGGACGCGCCACACGTAGCCATATTACGTAATCATGTTTGGGCATGGCGTTCATTGATGCCTGGATTATATCAGTGTCAATCCAAAATGCTGTTGGGTAGGAGAACTGCTATATCCGTTACTTCGTCACACCTTTGAGCCGTTATCGTCGCTGCTATCCTATAGCTTCAATAAAATTTCTGTAATAGGTCCAGTACTGCCTTCTTCTTTGGTGTGAGTTCTCCAGGGAGACCTTCTAAGAGCATTTCTAATATTAGCTGCCAGCGTACTATGTCGCGCCTCCCAGTGACCTTAGCCATCTTTCTTCAAGGGTTGATACTTATAGTCTCAGCTCGTGCGGTTCCTCCAACCTCAAATTTCCTTGCCGGATCAAACGAGGCTATCACTACCCGAGACGTCGTGTCAGATATCAGATCTCAAATCAAGAACTATGCGCTCCCATATGGCGGTTTAGGGTTTCTTTCACACGTCTTGACGTATTATACGGAGGTAATGCTTGTACTTGGTCGACGGCCACTGATGCCATGGAAGAATTCCAAGCGGTCACTATGGGACAGCGCTTTATCTGTGTGCACATTGATTGTTGCAACGACTGTCTCGGGAATCACTATTGCACGATGCAGGACTAATGATCCTTTTAATCTTAGTTATATAGCAGGCTGGAAGCTTGCTTTGTCTCTGATGTTCTCTGTTTTGGCTTTGTGTCGTTCCCAGATGGACCAAGAGAGCACTGGAACTGCGTTTCACCGAAGCTTTAACGCTGGCATGGGGTGCATTTTTGTAGTGTTAGTAAGCTTTTACTGGATCGGTGTGTTTTTTGGGTTAATTGGATTGGGCACAGTCCTTCGGAAGACTTGGCAAATCTTTATTGTCAACACTATCACAAGAGTCTTCCTCGGGTTTATGGGTGCAGTATCAGTATTGATGCTGGTAGTTACTTATTTTGCTATCTTCATTAACCATTCTTTAAGTGCTTTAATAAAACGCAAGTGCTTTGGTTCTAGAACCCCACCACATTGGTTTCCTTTTGTTGTACCACCTTTTGTATTTATAGCGCTTTTCATCCTTTTGTTTCCGTTCTGGGCAGATTGGACTTTGGCTGCTGCCGTGGGTAGTTGGACTGGCTGGCCAAGCAGTGATATTGCTCTTCTCTATTGGGCTTATTTTATAGCAAAGCGTCTACCTATTCTTATGATCTAAATGTAGAGTATGCGCCGCAGGATAAAGGTCAAATATAGGTCTGAGGCAGGGCAGGGTTCGGCAATCGGCAAGTTATGTTTAAGGGTTC
>Ga0182030_10018965_pt1 | contig 13141 bp, 9 predicted proteins | sample 812S3MmetaG_FD_121299 | JGI IMG/M metagenome (GOLD analysis project Ga0182030, IMG submission 121299) | Permafrost microbial communities from Stordalen Mire, Sweden - 812S3M metaG (Illumina Assembly) | ecosystem: Environmental > Terrestrial > Soil > Wetlands > Permafrost | place: Sweden... | reverse complement strand
TGGCCCTCCTTCATACTCTCGATACCTACCTTATCTAAACATGATTTTCGATTACACGAACATTCAGGTTATGCGATATGCAGCGTTTGATCTCCCACAATCACCTGTACTGATATTTACCCAACATCGACTTGGGCCTCGTCTGCAATACAATGGCCGAGCGTGCCAAACCGAGGCCTTGATGGGGTCACAATTCTTTACAACTTGAGGTTTGGCTATTTTAAAATGCAGGCTTTGAATGTCTCACAATTTCTTACGATGTCTGCAGCCTGTAAAAGATAGGTTTGAAAACTACAGAGGAACGTTGTGTGCTCGAACTTGGAGACGGGCAGGTCGCCCAAGACTCCTACCAATCACGCAACTTGTCATCCTAAGAAATAAGAGGTAACCATCCTGATAGATTCAATCCTTGAAGCACCACTGACGCCTACATTTCGAAGTACAGCTCTGGCCACAGCCTAGGCTGTCCACCAGCGAAGAGCAAGACCGAGCGATCGCGCTACAAATTGAGAACATAGATCTCAGCCAAAAGAGACAGGCTGTTGTTGTACTGTACTCAATGGTGGAATAGTTCCCTCGACCTGGAATCTTACCCGCAGCAGAAAAGACATATAATCTTTCGTTGATTGTCTCTGTTATTTGGTTGGTTTTGCCTCTCCTTCAGACGAGGATCCGTCGTCTTATCATCGGGACCGCGGCTTTCTTCCAATACAGACATAAAGAGGGAAGTATACCTATTGCTTTTAGCATATACCTCTAGGAGGAAAGCTCGTCAAACCTTCAAGGTGGGATTATCAGCCTCTAGCCGAGCTTGAGCAACAAGCAAATGCACATCCGCGATTGGAATTCTATGATTTTCTATTAGACATACAAAATCGATTCTGGCTTTGGTATATGTACCCCAGTCTCTCTGTAAACGGATATACAGCTAGCGAAGACAGCATTCTTTGCACATTCTCTCGGTTGGCAATACCAATCTCGTTCTCTCTTTGCTCTGCATGTCCAAAAGAATGGTCAGCTCAACCCCTTCCTAGCCTCTATCGGTGTAGAAACGTGGTCACCTGGATGGCGAGAGGCTTTTCGCGATGGTATCGAGTAGAATTGCCATCGAAACTCACCTGTCGACCAGCCGCAAGTGTGCATTTGTATCATTCTATGCTCAACATCGATGAAGCCCGCGTCTCTCATCAAATTCGGCAATCGCAGAGGGACTCGGATATCTTTCAAGCCTTCCTATTCGAATAAAAAAGTCAGTAAGCGTAGAAGGGCTCAATTCAGATCCGAGAGCTGGCGCATGAGCTGTATGTATTCTTGAGGCGATGATACCTCGGGATACAGCAAGACGCTTGGGCATCAATCAGAGAGAAACCCAATACCATACCATACTCTCAAGATACCGAGAACTCCATTGACGGATGGCATGAGCTGGACACGTTCGTTAACCGGGTTATGTGCTCAGAAACGTTCTTACTGACCGTCGGTCAAGCTTCCGTTGTCACTCTGAACATTGAAATACAATTCGACCATCTGGCACCACCCTCCACCTCTTCTACGTCGAGGATATCGGAGTCAGTATTAATTTTCTCAGTGATCAATGAAGGTTCGAGAGACGTATTTCAGAAGTGCCAAGTAAAGCATGACTCAACTCCACGGACTTGGCTTGAGATAGGAGCTTTACTCCAGGAAGCGGGATCTTACGTAACGCGGAATATATCACGAAGATAAGAAGTCCATCTGTTTGAGTGTATCCCGGAGGCCATCATCTGAGAATGAACAAGGTCAAAATTATGGGCTTGGAAGGATAAGCTGCCCTTAACCTATTAGTTCCACTTCTGGCAGAGAGGAAGAAGCATGCACCTTCGATTCAAATCATCCACTTGCAAGTAAAGGTTTTCCGGCATCTCTTCTGGTTGCATTGACGGGTTGATGTCAACCCCAAGAACCTGAAGAACGAGTCAGCCTCACATGGGCTTGGTTTTAGGAAAACTTGTTCCCGAGACACTCCGCTTTTCAGACCAGGACCACCCCGAATTGCAGATGGCTCAAGAAGTAACATGGCTGATGGAAAGAGGATTCTTGACCTCACAGCGAGGATGCAACTCTGCTACCTCCAATGCCCATGAAGCAGTACCAGACCCACAATCCAATATTCGTCGAGGCCTATTCAATGGCGGAAATATGAGCCGGCCATCGAATGTTTTCTGGAGGACACTATACGCAAATTAGCATGGGCCTGGGATAACAGCCCAGCTCCTGAATATCGCAAACAAAAGACGGGGGCTAGACCTACTGATGCTCGATATGGAGCCTTTCCACTTCTTCCTCATTGGGCTCAACGTACTTTCTATAAGGCTTGGTGGAACACATACCTCATCTATGGGGGCAAAATAAGTCTGATTCGTTATCGCGTACTGCTGATATAGTCGATTGTTGAGAAACATGTTGTCAAGGAAGGTCCCAGTGACTGCTTCTGTTCCGGCTTCGGGATTACTACTCTCATGGAGAACCCTTTAACGGCTGGCCATCCCAAGTCTGCTGACACGGGAGCTTACCTTACCATTATGACGTTTAAATAATGCTCACGTCTGCAGCTTTTGATTTTCTGCCGACAATGTGGCTGAGGATTAAGTTCGACCTCCAGAGCAATGTTTCCGCAAGTTTGATGAGAGGATTTTGCAGGCGCGAGGATTAGCAAATGGCTACACGCCACCCAGAGAAGCGACTTTTAAAGAATATTCGGTCTGGGCTCGGCTTCTTTGATGTGGGTTGTTGAGAACGGCTCTCTGCTGCCGCTTCAGGCCTTTTACACTCCCAAACTGCGATCTCCAGTAGCCGGAGTGCAATTCTGCCTGTGCGCTGTGTTGGGGAGCTATGTCCCCCTTGCGTTTCCTGGATATCTACAGTTGTGTAGGTATATTGTATGATGACACCCCACTTGCTCCAGCTAAGCCAGCTACCAATAGAGCCGGGGTGAGGATGCAACGACGGATCCAGCTAGCGCTTTGGCCCACCAGCATATAAGGAGGCCAGGATCATTCAGCATTAATGAATGTTGTCTTCCCGCGTCAACGATAATGACTCGATACTCTGTTCGACTCTGCCTTTCTGAACCCTCTAGGGTATACCTCAACCAATTAACGCCTATTCAGAGACATTTACACCACATCCTGGACGGGTACCGCTAGCGGTTTATGATATGCATACCGCATGAACTCTATTCGGTGGCAATGTTTCTTTTTCTCCCACAGATGCCAGACTTTACGGCGCTGCCGTAACACGTAGCGCTAGCACGGAACCGATAGTTTGGCTGCGGAAGCTTATACATGTACGTGCTACACGAAAGATCAAAGGTCAGATCAGAGCATCCATCGCTGGTTGGTCATAGTCTATGGTACAGGAGCTTGTTTTGAATCGTTCCTCGGTTACTGTCTGCCGAGTGTTGTCCGACAACGCATGAAATTAAATCGTCTTCGCAAGACCAATCTAAGGATCTGTGGGCTTAAAATTTTGCCCAAACTTTTGATCGGCGAGAAGCCGCCACCTGCACGTTGTTCTCTAGCCTCAACAGTCTCTGTCAATAAGAGAATAAGGAGATGACTCTATCATATGGTGGATCAGAATCAGAGGATTCTAGTTCGGCTCGTTGCTACCCGACAAACGTCCGCTCTGTGTATTAGGTAGGCACAATTCAGAAATGGGGAGTCGCTAAGGCACGTTACCGGGGAGTGGGTTTGCTGGATCGAATCATGGCTAGCCCTTGCTCCATACGTGGACAAGCCTGTGCATTTTGTTCAGCAGCCATAGATGGCTGATCTATATGATGCTTGTCCTCGAATACTGTCAGGAATATCGTCGAGTGCTCTTCCAGCCTTCGAAAATGAATGATATAACACCAATTGGAAGTCATTGTATCATCGCGGAACCCATCCATTCACCGCCCTAGTATTATTCTTGCAGCGACTATCTTTTCGCAATTTTGAGACGGGCTTTACGTGCTATAGCAACCTCAAAAGTACTCGATCGGTTCCTAACATAGTTTTGAAAATTGATTGTTCTTTCCTAAGATCAAAGGATGAGGCTTAAAAATGCAATTCACCCTAAATAAATGCATGCACTGTACCAGATTTGCTATAGTCACCCTCAAAGCCCATTGAACAGAAGCTGGGCGATTGTTGTGAGATGCTCAAAGCATCAGCAAGGACTTGGAAACATGATAGACCCAGAATACAATCATAAGTTTCATCATTCTTCGCAATGCTAACTCGACGAGGCCCTAATTTAACGCTGAGAGAGAGCCCACGCGCAAAAGTCTTTAATTTTCCTTCCGGAACGCCCCGCCAAAAAAGTAACCGAGTTAGGATAATATCTAACGGCTGTTCGTTTTACCCATACCTCTCTTTCCAGAAAACTGAAGGAAGTCATTAGTCTATGGTTTGTAATAGAGGCTTTAAAGATAACTCACCAGGTGCTTTGGCATCACACCAACCACATGTCTGTCTGCCTCACCCTGCCTTGCCATGCGATTCATCTTCCTTTGACTCAATTTCTGAGCTCTCTCGGCCTTTGTCCTGGCTACTTCGTTGGTGACTCCGTCATCTCGTCTGTTGCTCTGGCTTCTTGCCCGACTCTTTGCCCGCATCTTTGCTTCGTAACCGGGGTCATCGACATCCATGGCATCTTCTGTACCAGTTCTACTTCTCAATACACTACGACCTCTCGATTGTGACCGAGCCCGAGCACCAATGCTTGTTGTGTCTAATCCCAAAGAATCAAGATGATCTTCCATATCTGTCAACTTCTTCCGCGTTGCCGTACGAGGAATTATGGCACGGTTTTTGAGCGATTTTTTCATCTTCGCTTCGTTGCGGATAAGTAGCCTCTTCTCTCGAATTAGCTCTGCTTTCATACGAATGTCTGCATCATCAGCGTCTTCCAAATCTTCGTCTGAATCATAATAGCCATCCGCCTCTAGCTTCTCTTCTTCTTCCTCCAAAGCCGCGAGTTTCTGCTCAATATCGGGGTCAATGAAGTCGTATACATTCTTTCCATCAAAGACTTCAGGGATCTTATCATGTTTCCATTCCGGATTCTCAAGTAGGTAGTTGTCCTTGAGATCGACGTTATAGACTCCCGCGCCACCTTCGTCTTCTTCAATGTCTCGTGCTAGCTTCCTACGCTCAGGATCATTCTTATCGTATTTCTTCATTTGCTTAACGGCTTCCGGAATGAATGCTTCTCTGACAATACCGCCCATAGGACGTGCCACATGGATTCTGGTCAAAACATCTCCTAATCTACCGCCAACGGTACCGCTACTGTTTGTTCCAGCCTTCAACTTCTGGGCTACACGATCCGCAATCAGGCGTTCGCATGCGGCATTTTTGACATCTTGTACGCCCTCGGAAGTTGTACAAGAGAGTTGCAGCATCTCAACATCCCCAGGCTTTAACAGAGCCTGCAGTTGAGCCTGCGTCGCCTCATCAAGATCCTCGGGTCGAACAACGTCGATTTTGTTGATTACAATGAAAACTAGCTTGTTAGCAAAGAGAGGCTTGATACTTTGAAAGAGTTGCATCTGAGCCTCAACAGTATAACCACATTGCTCGGAGAGATCCATAAAGTACAGAATAGCGGATCTCAGATGAGCGATGGCGGTGATTGACTGCATTTCGATAGTGTTCATTTCTTCCAAAGGGTGATCCAGAATACCAGGAGTATCGATGGCTTGAAATCGAAGGTACTTATAGTCGAAATGTCCAACAAATAAGCTTTTAGTGGTAAATGCATATGGCTGAACATCAACATCTGCTCTCGTGACACTTTTTAGGAAGCTCGACTTTCCAACGTTTGGGTAACCACAAATCAGGAGGGTTCTTGTGTTAGGGTCGATGGATGGAAGACGGCCAAGATGTTGGCGTACTTGATCGAGGTAGAGGAGCGGGTCTTTTAATCTTCGACAGATGGTGGCCATTCGACCAAGCGCCGCACGCTTGAGCTGCTTGCACTGGAAGAGTGATTGTGCATATTTGAGAAGTCGGACATAATCGCGGGAAACAATTTCAATCAGATGTTTCGCTGTCGACAACTGACCAAGAGCTATCCTGAAGTGGTCGGCATCATAGAGGGTGTTCAGAAGATCTTTGTGGAAGGGATGGATATCTTGCAGCCGAGGGAAGCCGTCCAGAATGAGAGAAAGCTTCTCGGTGAAGGTCTCTTGAGTAAATTTGACTTTTCGAGTGTAGAAATCTGGAAGCGGAGTTAGACACATTGGTGAGGCACAAAAGCCAGAGCTGAGACGTACTTCTAATTCTGCTGATCTGGAATCCCGCGCGGATTTGAGTAGGCAATCGTCGCTGGGTTCGACTCAAGACAATATCGAGGAATTCCTGCGAGGTAGGCACCGGCTGGATATCTTTCCAGGTGGTCTTCATGATGGAAAGACTGAAGGGCGAGGTGTCAGTCAATCAAGATAGCCACAGATTCGAATCGACGCAAATTGGTCAATCACTTACATTCAAAGTAGGTAGTTCATGGGATCAACTATGAAAAATAAAATAAAAATCCTCTCCAGGAAAAAATGTCCATGCGCCAAGACGCTAGTCTAATCTTATCGTTAGCCGAAAGTTTGCGCTTCTGCCCCTCCACGCATCGCTGCACCTCATCCAAACGATTTTTCATTCTTAAGGTTGGAATTCCGGTGTTAAAGTTCTCTGGACCTTCACTTTCAGTACATCATCATCATCCTTTATTCAACGCGATTTTCGGAATTATCCAACAACTTTCCAAATGTCTTCTAATACCGGTCTTCCATCATACAAAGTCGAATTTCTCAAGGCTGCAATTGATGGTGGGGTTCTCAAATTTGGCAGCTTCGAACTCAAATCCAAACGAATATCACCATACTTCTTCAATGCGGGCGACTTCTACCACGCCAATCTCCTTCGTGCAATCTCCACTGCATTCGCGAAGACTATCATTGAGGCTTCTTCATCCTCAACGCCACTGGAATTCGATGTTCTTTTTGGTCCAGCGTACAAGGTGAGTTCAGCCCCTCTAAGAAGGATTCCCAACTGGCCAGGCTTTGAGAGTTGAGACCTGATTAGAGCATGCTTTGTGATTCCACGACATGAGCTCATACTCATCACCGAGAAAGGCAATACTGATTCTGAGATCCCGAGTACAGGGAATCCCGTTAGCAACGGCTACAGCTGACAAGCTGGCCGATTTGAACGAGCAGCAATATGGAGAAATCTGCTATTCGTTTGATAGGAAAGAGGTGAAAGATCACGGCGAAGGAGGAAATATCGTGGGGGCGCCTTTGAAGGGAAAACGGGTGCTCATTGTGGATGACGTCGTCACTGCGGGAACCGCGAAAAGGGAAGCTATTGACAAGATTCGAAACGAAGGTGGGATTGTAGTCGGTATCGTGGTCGCATTGGATCGTATGGAGAAGCTACCCTCGCCAGATGGCGACAATAGCACGCCCATGCCCAGTGCCATTGGCGAGATTAGGAAAGAATATGGCATTCCAGTGTTGTCAATTCTGACGTTGGATGATATTATTGGAGGTTTGAAGGGCAGGAGCTCTGAGGAAGATATAAGACGTCTGGAAGAGTATAGAGCCAAGTACAAGGCGAGTGATTAGACATTAGATACCCTTTGCTAATATCGGAAACCGATGGGCACCCCAGCGGATTGACTCTACCAATCCATACCATATTGCCTAAGAAAGAGAATTCCGGTTACCAATTGCGCTCTTAAAGGACTGGAACTCTTTTTAACCGTAAGTCACCCGGGCTTCAGGTACTTTTAAGCCAAAGACCTTGATAAATCGTCAATTTTGCTCAAAATTTATGACACGGAGAACCCACGATATCGTACCACCCTCCCCCACCGAATCGAGCTTTACTTTTCCCGCTGTTGGTGAATCCGAGTTTCTCGTACCACGACACTTTATGCTAAGAACACGTAAGCCTCAAAGGCACCAGGAGAATCACATTGTCCTGATTTCATTACTTACATCACGGGCAATCAAAGCTAACCTGTCAGCAATTCCTGCTCCATTCATCTGCTGCATGTAAGCTCTCATGAGCACCCTTCCAAGGCCTCGTCCTTGAAATTGCGGTAGAATAGCAACCGAATGAAGAACAATCGTCCGGCCGCCTTCCTGGTGTCCCAGATTGGATGGAACCGGTTGGGGGGAGTCCCAATCCCTAGGGAAATCCATCGATTCGTCAGTGACTAGGGAATTTGTTGTTTTGGCTGCCACAATATGTCCAAGAAGAACACTGACAGCTCCATCTTTTCGGCTGGTCTCGACTAGTCTTCCAGTTGCCAGGGTCTCCGCATTAAAGCCAGAGCCTGGGGTGGCTGTGCAGAAAAGGCCCAAGCATAGCTCACCACACTTGGTGAGCCTATAAATAAACTGTTCGCAGTTAGTGACATAGCGCAAAGTAAATGAATAAGGGTCAATCTTTGAGTCCGTCGTGTCCGTGTATAGGAGCCATCGGGGATGGCTTCTCATGGGAAGCCTTACCTTTTCTCGAGTTGCCCTCTCTTGCGGATCAGAAAAAGCTGCATTCTCAAGAGCGACTACAGATTCTAGGTCGGAGATGGTGAGTGGTCGAGTATAAGGATGAAGATTTGTTCCCGTGTGCTGCTGATCCTGTGGAATAATTACAAATTCTCTTGAATGATCTGTTGAGATTGCATCTTCAGGCTTATTTGGACTATCTGTCACCGTAATTGGACTTTCTGTCAATGGCACCGTGGGTTTCTCTGCCTTGAAATCGCGAGGCATCGTGGGTGTCGTCCTCTCTAAGGCAGCCTTATGCCTGCAGGATGCTTGGGTTGGGGTCGTTTGATTGCCGCTGCTTGGGCTCAACAAGATGGGATGGGTTGTAGGAGTCGCAATTCTAGGTCAGGGAGGGTTGTTGGTTGCAAGGTTGAGCGAGACAGTACCTTTACCTATCAGAAAACATGGACGCCACCACCCCACATTCTCCCACATCAGCCTCGCCGATTGAAAGTCAAGCGAGACTTTACTAGTACCCAAAGCCTAATGTTCCATCTAGATTGGGAATTTTACATCCATCTCCATTACAAAAGTGTTCTTTACAAAGCCTCCAAATAACTTAAAGTAGTTGAGAGACTGCTGGTTTGGACGTGACTCTTTATTCTACTTACCTAATGGCTACTATAGTATACTATAGTATAAGGTATCTTACTCCTCATCATGATGCCCTTAATGAAACCTTTGGCCGAGACCCAGTTCCAGGTGCGATGTACCTACCACCAGTAGACAAAGCCCCAGACAACGATTGTTTCTAAATCAATATATGCTTTTGACGTGATTGATAAGTTGGGAAGCAAAATGATTGTGACGGCAACGTTCAGCAGAAAGCACGAGCTCTTTCGGTTCTCCCCGAAGCTCAGCCTTGCGCTTATTTATTCACCTTACGAAACACACGGCTGCCTCTTTTTCCACATCTACGTTCCTTCTTTGCCTTCTTTACCTTTCATACGAAAAGACCATCCTTGGTATCATTTTCAACTCAAGGTCATCGCATTATTGTGTTGAGACTTTTGGCCTTCTGTGAAGTCAGCCCGCAACTTCTTCGGCAACCGTCGTATTGCCACTGATTGACAATATGTTTGTACAAGGTCTTGAAAGTTTTGAGGTGACGTACTAACACTTTCTCAAGGCATATCACACTCAACATAACTGCTCCAACGCATGAGGACGCCGATCTTCTGTCTCTCGATATACCCCCCGAAACCACCGTTGGTACCTTGAAAGAATCCGTCCAAGGCGAAACTCAAATCCCCAAGACTTCTCAACATCTCTATCACAATGGACAGCTTTTGAATGACGACTCTAAAACCATGGAGCAGTTGCAAATTGGAGACGGGGAGATGTTGGCTTTACACGTCCGTGACATGGTTGGAAGCACAGGCTTACCGGCTGGTCAGCAGCAGCAACGAGTTCAACAGCAACCTAATCAACAGACGCGGGGAGGTCGAGGCTATCCAGACCCAGAAACCCTCCGTTTGCAGTTCCTTGGAAACCCAGAAATGAGACAGCAGGCTATGAGGCAAAGACCGGAGCTGGCGGCTGCGATTGAGAATCCGAGCGGTTCGCCCAGGTTCTTAATCAAATGCAGGATCAGGAGAGGGAGGAACAAAATAGGAGGCGACAGCAGATTGCGGATCTAAATGCAGACCCATTTGATATTGAGGCCCAGATGAGAATAGCTGAGATGATTCGGGAGGAGCGTGTGCAGGAAAATTTACAGAATGCCATCGAGCACAATCCGGAAGGTTAGTACCATGCACATGTCTAATAGGCTATTGATCGGTGACGCTGGTCTAGTATTTGGTCGAGTTCACATGTTGTAAATCGACGTTGAAGTAAACGGTCATAAAGTCAAAGCTTTTGTCGATTCCGGTGCCCAAGCAACCATTATGTCACCAGCATGCGCCGAAGCTTGTGGTATAATGAGGCTCGTGGACAAGCGTTTTGCAGGCATTGCAAGAGGTGTAGGAACGGCAGCCATTCTCGGACGCGTACACTCAGCTCAGATCAAGATCGGGAGCTTATTCCTCCCATGCAGCTTTACCGTTATGGAAGGGAAGGATGTCGATTTGTTACTCGGCCTCGATATGTTGAAGAGACATCAAGCTTGTATTGATCTTTCAAAGGATAAGCTTGTAATTCAGGGGGTTGAAGTCTCATTCTTGGGCGAGGCGGATATCCCCAAAAATATGGAAGAGGAGAGAGCCGAAGAACCCAAGGTGGCCGGTCCTGGAGGCACAACTGTATGTATATCCTCGAATGCCCCTTTCTCTGCTACTCTATCAGCTCGTACTATATCAGAGCTCTGTGTCGGAATGCAATGACTAACTTCTTAATGTCTAGATTGAAGGCCGATCTGGCGTAGTATCGGGTCCTTCTAATTCTCCGGCTCTGGCCCCTGTTGCTGCTCCAGCAACTAATCAACCCACAGACCTAGCCCCGCAGGCCAATTTCCCACCTGAATCGATAGACCAGCTCGTGGCTCTAGGGTTTTCCAGGGAAGAAGCCGTGAACGCTCTTGCTGCATGCGGAGGCAATGTGGAATACGCTGCAGGCCTCCTGTTCCAAGGTTAAATGACATAGGGGAGTTGGCGTATGGGTGATAGATAGCATCGGGAGCAAGGTTGAGCATCGCATTTGAGAAATGGGCTGGCGTTGACAGATCTCCCCCGTCGCATACTTGTAAACACATTACTCAAAAAAACTTATGACTATTGTTGATATAAAACTCTCATCTTCGTGAGAGATCATCTTCGAAAATTAGTAAAATAGTGCAATTGATTCGCAATCTCTAGGTAAAGGCAATATCAATCATGATCCATGCCTTATCGCAGCTTGTACACACATGGCTTCAAGATACCGGATTCGCTCGAAACTAGTGTCTCTTCCTCCTCAATAAACTTCCCTTTTACTTTCTTTTTCCAGGTCTCCAGTCCCATCTCCGCCATACCCTTCGGGATTGGTACACATTTTCCCTTGACTGGAGTTAAGCCCTTGACAAAGTGCAACTTCACGAACATCTTGTTCCTCAAATCCGGCTCTCTATGCAACACAAACCCTCGCCTTCTCAGCACCTCCACAAAAGCCGACACGTCAGTCTCTTGCTTATTGTTATCTTGCCCATCAACCTCGACTGCTAAGTCCTTCTCGTCGACTTCTTCCTCCTTTCTTTTCAAGGCCTTCTTGTCTGGTGTTCTTGACCTGTTTCCTACAGAATGCCCAACTCGTTTCTGGCGAACATTCCCTACCCGGCCAAATCGACTTTTGATCTCAGCTACCCATAATTCGCCCTTCCAGCGTAATACACGAAAAGCTTCTTCAACAAAATCTATCCAGTTGGTACCCATGAGCGCTAGACAAAATATAGCAACGTCGATGCTGTTGTCTTGAAGGGGTAGATTTGCAATATCAGCTTTTGTGACAAAAGGGCTGGGGTTATGCAGATCATAACTGTATATCTTGAGCTTAAGCTTCTTGGCAGTCTCCTGGAGTCCTTGTGCAAGTGCCGCATCACCGCATCCTAAGTCTGCAATGTGAGACCTGCCCTCAGTACGAGGCAATGGAGTAACTGACATGGAACCCTTGGCTTCCACAGCCCCTTTTGAGCCCCTCTGCCGTCCCCGCACCTGAATCTCCTCAGAGAATCCATCGACCGGATTCTCAGGCCATACTTCGACTTGTTGCCGAAATCCTTCATGGTATTCATGGAACATTTCAGGGTTTTGCTTGAAGATTTCAAGGGAGTGACTTGAGGGGGTTGTGTAAAGTGTTTCATTGAGATACCGAAAACGTGCTGATATTAATTTCTGCCGCATAGAAGCTTGAAGTGGCGTCAACTGAGCGTAAGGTTTCGGCGGTACGGGATTCGGTATAGCTTCTGGAGGAGTTGGAGCATCTGCAGAGAAATCCTTGGATTGCCTCAAAGCTTCTTTTTTCTCACGCTTTTTCTCCTTCAACGATTTGCTTTTCTTCGTCAACCCATTACTTCCACTCTCCTTCTCCAAATGTTCGTTCCGAAATTGATCGTCGCTATCAGCAATCTTCTGGCGCTTTTCACCATGTCCCTTAGTACTGATTTTCGAATTCTGGGCATTCGCAGAAGCCTTCGTTTTTTGTTCCGATTTTCCCTCAATGACAGTATGCCATAAGTCTGCTAGGTTGGTAGGAGTTACTACCAATGCTTTGGATTTGCTGCTGTCGCGTTTGCGTTTCTTGCTCGATTTCGTGGTTGGATCTATGCCGCCATTTGTCGCAGCCTCCACAGACCCTTGACTTTGTGTTTTCAAATTGTCAGATGAGACTGACCATCCTGGTACGGCAAACATGTTGATCGTTGAACTTTTCGTTGAATCACCGCAAGGCTGATGAAAGGTTTTTTCGAACCTGAGGTCGAAAATCGAATCACGTTTGCCGAGCACAGACCAACGTCAGTCACTAGAACTAGTACAAGAGATCCCTGGTCAACCGATAATGGTCCTCAACCGATAATGTGCCCTATAAGCCCACTGAAAATTACAGGGAGTTATAGGGCAGTGACCACTAAAAATCTAGGATTATCGGTTGTGG
>Ga0182030_10018964_pt1 | contig 13141 bp, 7 predicted proteins | sample 812S3MmetaG_FD_121299 | JGI IMG/M metagenome (GOLD analysis project Ga0182030, IMG submission 121299) | Permafrost microbial communities from Stordalen Mire, Sweden - 812S3M metaG (Illumina Assembly) | ecosystem: Environmental > Terrestrial > Soil > Wetlands > Permafrost | place: Sweden... | reverse complement strand
GATGGACGCGCTCAGCGAAGGCGGCGGCGCGCCGACGGCGCTCAACGCGGCCAACGAGGTCGCTGTAGAGGCTTTTCTTGCCGGCCGCATTGGATTCAGCGCGCTTTCCCGCATCGTCGAGCGAACTCTCGGGGCGATGCGCGCGGCCGGCGAGACCTCTTCTGCCCCAACAACGGTTGCGCAGGCGCTGGCGATTCACAATACCGCGCGAGAAAGGGCGCTCGTCCTCCTGGACTAGGGTCGCCGACGCGTCATTGCGATCGAATTGGCGCAGGATGACTCCCGGACCCGTTCGTCACGGCGGCGCCTTCTCACCCCCAAACCGTTTGTCGATGTAGTCAGCCACCAGCGCCTTGAAATCTGCCGCAATGGTCGGGCCACGAAGAACCAAGGCTTTGGCGCCGTCGATGAAAACGGGCGCCGCCGGCGTTTCGCCGGTTCCCGGCAGAGAGATGTCGATATCGGCGTGCTTGCTCTCGCCCGGACCGTTGACGATGCAGCCCATGACAGCGACGTTGAGCGTTTCGACGCCTGGATATTTCTTTCGCCAAACGGGCATGGCGTCGGCGAGATAGCTCTGAATTTCGCCCGCCAATTCCTGAAATACGATCGAAGTCGTGCGTCCGCAGCCCGGGCACGCGGCGACCTGCGGCGTGAACGTGCGAAAGCCCATGGTCTGCAAGACTTCCTGCGCGACTTTCACTTCCAATCTGCGATCGCCGTTTGGTTCAGGCGTCAGCGAAACGCGAATCGTGTCGCCGATTCCTTCCTGCAACAGAACCCCCAGCGCGGCCGAAGAAGCGACAATGCCCTTCGAGCCCATTCCCGCTTCAGTGAGACCGAGATGCAGCGCGTAGTTCGAGCGCGCAGTCAGCGTTCGATAGACGGTTATCAGATCCTGCACCGCCGACACCTTCGCAGAGAGAATGATGCGATCCCGCGCGAGCCCTATCTCCTCGGCGCGCGCGGCGGACAGCAGCGCCGACTGAACCATCGCTTCGCGCATCACCGCGCGCGCTTCCAGCGGCTTCGGCGCGACCGCGTTTTCGTCCATGAGATGCGTCAGCAATTCTTGGTCGAGCGAGCCCCAGTTGGCGCCGATGCGCACGCATTTGCCGTGACGGATGGCCATTTCGACGATCTGTCCAAATTGCAAGTCGCGCTTATTGCGAAAACCGACGTTGCCCGGATTGATGCGATATTTGTCGAGCGCTTCGGCGCAAGCGGGATGATCCGCGAGCAATTTATGGCCGATGTAATGGAAGTCGCCGATGAGCGGCGCGCTCACGCCCATACGCGCCAGGCGATCGCGAATGTGAGGCGCCGCGGCCGCCGCTTCGTCGCGATCCACAGTGATTCGCACGAGTTCGGAACCCGCGCGCGCAAGCGCCGCGACTTGTCGCACCGTCGCCTCGACGTCGGCGGTGTCGGTGTTGGTCATCGACTGCACGACGATTGGCGCGGAGCCGCCGACGATGACGGCCCCCCCCGCCTTCTCCGACCCGCACGCCGACGCTCAGCCGGCGCGGGCGAGATCCAAAGGCGATATCGGAATCGGCCTTATGCAACGGCATGGTTCCCATCTCTGAACGGATCCCTCTCGAATTATGCGCTTTTACGCTTCGACGCATTCTGGATTTTCTAGATCTTTTCGATCGCCCGACGATGAATTTGGAAATCGCCAGAATTCTCGTCCGCAAAAGTCCTCAACCCCCTCTATGAGTTCTGAAATGGCGCGCAAACAGCCGCGCACTTCCGGGTAGCTATTTAGATCGCGCCGTCGCCTTGGGAAGATCGCGTCTGAAAGACCCTCGCGGCCGGCTCGAGACTCGCCGCGCGGCGAATTCGAGCCGCCGCCCTGCGACGATGGCGGCGTCTTGCCGCCGCCCGCCTAATTTCGAGATGCGGCTGCTGCGGTCCGCTCCCGCAGAGCCCCGGCTTTGCAGCTCGGACGGAGGCGAGCCGTCGCTGGTCGCCCTAACGCCTGCGGGCCGGCATGAGTAGATTCCGAGTCTGCCTTCGCGAGCCCGAAGCTGGCTACGATTGGTCGATCGGTCTGGCGATTGCCTGACCAATCCGTGACTCCTCGGTAATTGGCCGAGAGACAGGTTGGCCAATTGTGCCGCCAGTGAAGCGCCTTTGTTCTAACCGCTTGTGGTTAGAGGCTCACATTTGGGAGGCAACATGCTCCAAGGCATAAACAGCCCGAGTGACTTGCGGCGCCATAAGCCGGCGGACCTCAAACAAATCGCGAAAGAACTCAGGGCAGAGACCATAGAGGCGGTTTCCGTCACCGGCGGCCACCTGGGCGCGGGTCTTGGCGTCGTCGAACTGACAATCGCGTTGCACTACATCTTCGATACGCCCAAAGATCGGCTGATCTGGGACGTCGGGCACCAAGCGTATCCTCACAAAATATTGACCGGTCGACGAGATCGGATTCGGACGCTGCGGACCGGGGGAGGCCTTTCGGGCTTCACCAAACGATCCGAAAGCGAGTACGACCCGTTCGGAGCCGCACATGCCTCGACCTCGATTTCAGCCGCCCTCGGCATGGCGGTGGCGCGCGACCTGAGAAACGAGAAACACAATATCATAGCGGTGATCGGCGACGGCTCGATGTCGGCCGGAATGGCTTACGAGGCCATGAACAACGCCGGAGCGATGAATAGCCGACTGATCGTGATCCTCAATGACAACGACATGTCGATCTCGCCGCCTGTCGGCGCCATGTCCGGATATTTTTCGCGCCTGATTTCGAGCCAAACCTATCGTTCCCTGCGCGATATTGGCAAGCAACTTGCCCGGCGACTGCCGAAATCCTTGGAAATCAAAGCCGAGCGCCTGGATCAATTTACGCGCGGCTTCTGGACCGGCGGATCGCTGTTCGAAGAACTTGGATTCTCTTATGTGGGGCCGATCGACGGGCACAACTTCGACCACCTCCTGCCAGTGTTGCGAAACGTTCGCGACGCCCGCAACGGCCCGATCCTCGTGCATGTCGTAACGAAGAAGGGCAAAGGCTACCCGCCCGCGGAAGCCTCCAGCGACAAATACCATGCTGTCGCAAAATTCGACGTCGCGACGGGAGAACAATCGAAAGCCAAGGCGAAGGCGCCGTCATTCACCAGGGTTTTCGCAGAAAGTCTCATCAAAGAGGCGACGAAGGACGATCGCATCGTCGCAGTGACGGCGGCGATGCCGGCCGGCACCGGGCTTGATATTTTCGGCAAGGCCTTCCCGACACGAACGTTCGACGTCGGTATCGCCGAGCAGCACGCGGTGACGTTCGCCGCCGGCCTCGCCGCGGAAGGCTACAAGCCGTTCTGCGTCGTCTATTCGACGTTCTTGCAGCGCGGTTACGATCAAGTCGTTCACGATGTGGCGATTCAATCGTTGCCCGTGCGCTTTGCGATCGACCGGGCTGGGCTTGTCGGAGCCGATGGTCCTACGCACGCCGGTTCATTCGACGTCGCCTATCTCGGCTGCCTGCCAGGCTTCGTAATTATGGCGGCGGCGGACGAGGCGGAGCTCACCCATATGATTGCGACCGCCGTCGCGATCGACGATCGCCCCTCGGCGGTTCGTTACCCCCGCGGCGACGGCGTCGGCGTGGCGATCCCGGAAGTCGGCGTTCCGCTCGAAATCGGCAAGGGACGAATTGTTCGCCAAGGCGACAAGGTCGCACTCCTTTCGTTTGGCGCCCGCCTTGCGGAATGTTCAAAGGCCGCAGTGGAACTCGCCAAATTTGGTCTTTCGACCACGGTCGCGGACGCTCGCTTCGCCAAGCCGCTCGATGTCGATCTCGTCTTGAAACTCGCTCGCGAGCACGAAATCCTCATTACGATCGAAGAAGGATCTATCGGCGGATTCGGCTCTTACGTGCTGCAAACGCTGGCCGAGCACGGGCGGCTCGACGACGGCCTCAAAGTCCGCTGCATGGTGTTGCCCGACGTGTTCCTAGCGCACGACACCTCGGAGGCGATGTACGCCAAGGCTGGGCTCGACGCCGAGGGGATCGTCGCCAAGGCGCTCGATGTTCTTGGCGGCGGCGCGAATCAGATCCGCCCGGTCGAAGCCCCGGCAAATGCGCACGTGCATGCCGTGGCGCCGCTGCATCGCGCCCCCTTGCGAGTGATCCTCGCTCAGCCGCGGGGCTTCTGCGCTGGCGTCGTGCGCGCGATTGAAATCGTCGAACGCTCGCTGGAGATCTACGACCAGCCGGTCTATGTTCGCCATGAGATCGTTCATAACAAGCACGTCGTCGACGGCCTGAAGGCCAAAGGCGCCCGCTTCGTCGAGGAGCTGTCCGAAATCCCCGATAACGCCATCACAATATTCAGCGCGCACGGCGTGCCGAAAAAGGTGGAGCAGGAGGCGGCGGCGCGGCAACTCGTCGTCCACAACGCCACGTGCCCACTGGTCACCAAGGTTCATATCCAGGCCAAGCGTTACGTGATGCAGGGACGAACGCTTATCCTCATCGGTCACGCGGGCCATGCGGAAGTCGAGGGAACGCTTGGGCAGATTTCCGCTCCGGTCGTGCTCGTTCAGACCGAGAGCGACGTCGCAAACCTCACGATCCCCGCCGACACGCCGGTCGGTTATGTGACGCAGACGACGTTGAGCGTCGACGACACCAAAGGGATCATTGCCGCCTTGCATCGGCGGTTCAGCGATCTCGTCGGTCCTGACACGCGAGACATTTGCTACGCGACGCAAAACCGTCAGATGGCGGTCCGCGACTTGTGCAAAGAGGTTGACGTGATCATAGTCGTCGGCGCAAAAAACAGTTCCAATTCAAACCGGTTGTGTGAGATCGGCGCGGAAATGGGAGTGCCGAGTTATCTCATCGCCGACAGCGCCGATCTTCGTCACGAATGGGTGGAGAACGCCCACGCCGTCGGCGTCACCGCCGGCGCATCCGCGCCCGAGCAGCTCGTGCAGGGCGTCGTTCAATGGCTCGGCCGCCTTGGTCCTGTCGAAATCTCGACTCTTGATGGTCCCGATGAATCCGTAGAGTTTCGGTTGCCTGTGCAGCTGGCGCGAGCGTGATTGGCTCTCGCTTCCAAAACCGCGCGATGCGACGAGCGACCGAAGGGCAAGCTATGACGATACCGTTTTTCAAGGAAGCGAAAATTGGCCTCTATGTGCTCAAACAGAGACTAGCGGGCAGAGAGCGCTATCCTCTCGTGCTCATGCTCGAGCCGTTGTTCCGCTGCAACCTCGCCTGCGTGGGTTGCGGCAAGATCGATTATCCAGATCCGATCCTCAATCAGCGATTGTCGACGCAAGAATGTCTCGACGCGGTCGATGAATGTGGCGCGCCGATGGTGGCGATCCCCGGCGGCGAACCTTTGATCCATCGCGATATCGGCGACATCGTGAAGGGGATCGTGGCGCGCAAGAAATTCGTTTCACTCTGCACCAACGCGCTCTTGCTCGAGAAGAAGCTCCACCTGTTCGAGCCTTCGCCTTACCTGTTCTTTTCAGTGCATCTGGACGGACTGAAGGACCACCACGACAAGTCGGTGTCGCTCAGCGGCGTTTTCGACATCGCTGTCGCGGCGATCAAGAAGGCCAAGGCCAAGGGATTCGCCGTCAATGTCAATGCGACGATCTTCGACGGCCATGCGCCGGAAGATATCGCGGCCTTCCTCGATTTGGCGAAAGAACTGGAAGTCGGCGTCTCGATTTCGCCCGGCTACGCCTATGAGCGGGCGCCCGACCAGGAGCATTTTCTCAATCGCCGCAAGACCAAGGAATTGTTTCGTCGGGTCTTCTCGCTGGGCAAAGGCAAGAAGTGGCAGCTGATGCATTCCACTCTCTTCCTGGACTTTCTCGCTGGCAATCGCGAGTTCCACTGCACGCCTTGGGGCATGCCTACACGCAACGTCTTCGGTTGGCAGAAGCCCTGCTATCTCCTGGGCGAGGGATACGTCGGTTCGTTCAAAGAATTGATGGAGACGACCGACTGGGACAGCTACGGAACTGGCCGATATGAAAAGTGCGCCAATTGCATGGCGCATTGCGGTTATGAACCGACAGCCGCGAACGTAACGATGAGCCGTCCCTGGTCGGCGATCTGGACGGCGATTCGCGGCGTGCGAACGGACGGCCCGATGGCGCCGGAGATCCCGCTCGATCACCAGAGGCCGGCGGATTTCGTCTATTCCCGCCATGTCGAAACGTTGCTGGCCAAAGTTCGACGGAAAGACGACTCGATCAAAGCCTCGGAGTCGGAGACTTCGACTCCGGCTCAATAATCGGCAAGGCGACTTCCTCGCACGGCGGACTCGGTGATCAAGAAACTCTCCGCTTGCTGCGAGGCGGCCGCGAGATGAGGCGGTTATCGTAAATCATGCTCACGTCCATCATCGTTCGGATCGTCGAGTTTTGCATTCGTCGCGCCTGGATGGTCGTTGGCGTCGGCTTGCTGATCGCTACTGGATCGAGCGTCTACACGGCAAGCCACTTCCGCCTAAACTCGGACGTCAGCGCTCTGCTTTCGGACAAACTCGACTGGAGCAAACGCGACATCGCATTTGAAAGCGCGTTTGACCGTTTCGGAATCATTGACGTGATCGTCGCGGCGCCGACGCCCGAGTTGACCGGAGCGGCCACTGTGGAATTGACGCGGGCGCTCGCCAAGGAGAAGGCGCTGCTTCCCGATGTCTCGAACGCCGGCGCCACGGAGTTTTTCGCCCGGCACGGGCTTCTGTTCTTGCCGAAGGAGGCGTTGGAGAAGAATCTCGGAGGACTGATTCAGGGCGAAGCGCTGATTCAGGATCTCTCCTCCGACCGCAGCCTGCGTGGGCTGATTGCGGGGCTCGAGGACGTGCTTCTCGGCCTTCAGTCCAATCATTTGAAACTCGACGATCTCGGCCACCCGTTGAACCAAGTGTCCGATACGCTGGACAATGTGCTCGCGGGACGGCCGGCGAGTTTTTCGTGGCGGGTCCTAATGCAAGGCAAACCCGCGGCCCCGAACGATCTTCGCGGCTTCATCGAAGTCCATTCCGCGCTCGACTTCAGCGCCCTGCAGCCGGGCCTTCGAGCGAGCGAGGCCATTCGCCGGATCGCGGCGGACATCTTGCCAAAATATCAGGCGAGCATGCGTCTCACCGGTGTGGTGACGATGAACGACGAACAGTTTGGGACAATCAAGGAGAATGCGGTTCGAAACGGTCTCGTCACTTTGGCGATCGTCGCATGCATTCTCTGGCTCGCGTTACGCTCGGGGCGGCTTATGGCCGCAATAGCCATCAATCTCTTTGTCGGCCTCGCCGCGACGGCGGCTCTGGGGCTGTTCATGGTCGGCGCGTACAATCTCATTTCTGTCTACTTTTCCGTGCTTTTCGTCGGCATTGGCGTCGATTTCGGCATCCAATTCAGCGTCCGCTATCGCTCCGAACGGCACGATATCGACAATCTCGCCGAGGCGATTCAAAATGCGAGCTTTCGTGTCGGCGCGCCGCTGACTCTAGCGGCGTTCGCGACCGCAGCGGGGTTCCTGTCGTTTCTGCCCACCGACTACAAGGGCGTGTCTGAATTGGGCCAGATCGCCGGTTGCGGCATGCTGATCGCATTCGCCACCACCATCACGCTTCTGCCGGCGCTGATCGTCCTGCTGAACCCACCCGGAGAACCGGAGCCGCTCGGATACTCGTCGCTCGCGCCGGTTGACGCGTACATGAATCGACACCGGATCGGCATTATTGCTGGCACCGCGATCGTCGTGGTCGCTGGGTTGCCGCTACTGCATTGGCTCAGTTTCGACTTCAATCCGATCAATCTGCAGAGTCCTAAAACAGAGTCGATCGCGACTTATCTCGAACTCAGTCGCGATCCCAGCACCGACACCAACGCCATCCAGGTGCTGGCGCCGTCGCTCGAACAGGGAAATGCGATCGGCGCGCGCGTTTCGAAGCTGCCGGAGGTTTCGCACGTCGTGACGTTGTCGAGCTTCATTCCGGAAGATCAGGCGGAAAAGCTCCCCGTCATTCAAAACGCCGCGAATAAGCTTGCCGCCGCCTTCGATCCCAAGAACGTTCAGCCTGCCCCGACCGATGTCGAAAATATCGACGCCTTGAACGAGGGCTCGCAGCGACTGACGGAGGCGGCGAGCAATCTGACGGGATCTGGGGCCGACGCGGCGCGGCGACTTGCTTTCGACCTTTCCAACTTGGCGCTTGCGACTCAGGCCGCTCGCGATAAGGCGACGGACAGTTTCGTATGGTCGCTGGGACAGGTCTTGGACTCGTTGCAAGCCTCGCTCCAGACCCCACCGGTCACGCGACTGTCTCTGCCGCCGGACCTTACGCAGGATTGGGTGACGTCGGACGGCCGCGCTCGCGTTTCAATCGCGCCAAAGGACGATCCGGACGACAATGACGCCATGCGTCGTTTCGCGCGCGCGGTGCTGGCTGTCGAGCCGAGCGCCACTGAGGGGCCGATCACCATTCTGGAGGCGGGCGACTTGGTCGTCCACGCCTTCGTCGAAGCCGGCGCATTAGCGCTGCTGTCGATAGCGATCCTGTTGTGGCTCGTGCTCAGGCGCCTCGGCGACGTTCTGTTGACGCTGATTCCTCTGGCGCTCGCCGGCGTGGTGACGTTGGAACTGACTGTGTTGGTGGGTCTGCCGCTCAACTTCGCCAATATCATCGCCTTGCCGTTGCTTCTCGGCGTCGGCGTGGCGTTCAAGATCTATTACATTATGGCCTGGCGCGAAGGGCAAACGAACCTTCTGCAGACCAGTCTCACCCGCGCCGTCATCTACAGCGCGCTCACGACAGCGACCGCGTTCGGCAGTCTCATTTTCTCGAGTCATCCGGGCACGTCGAGCATGGGCAAGCTGCTGGCCCTTTCGCTCGTATGCACGTTGGCGGCGGCCGTGTTGTTTCAACCAATCCTGATGGGCAAGCCGCGAAAAGCGCCATCAGAGATCTGACCATCCTCGATCACGCGAAGGGAGAATTCAACGATGCTTTCCAAGGTTTTGCTCTCCGCGGCGTTTGTCGCCCTCTCGTCTGTGGCGTTCGCCGAATCGGGCACGCCGCAAGAACAAGCCGCATGCCGTCCCGATGTCCGTCGCTTCTGCCATACGGTCAAAGAACAAGACGGCGATGATGCCTTTCTCGCCTGCCTCGAGCTTCATCGCGACAACCTGTCCACGGCCTGCAGAGACGTGCTGAAGGACCATGGCAGGTGACCTCGCTGAGCGGTCCGACCAAGAGAACCCGAATCGGCGCTCCAGCGGCGGGGTTTCTCGATCGGTCGGTCGCGTCGGCGAACGGCGCAACACGGCATGCCTTGGTCGCAGCGACGGGCATGTTTCCATCGCCGCTTCGGGAGATGGAAGATGAGAACTAGGCTCAGGTTCGCCGTCGCGGCGGCGATCGCGATGTTGACGACGGGCTATGCTCGTTCGGCGTCGAATCAAGACGCGATCCCAGTTCCGGCGCCGAACCCATTCAGGACCGCGGCGCCGGCGCCGAACCCACCCAATACGGCGGCTCCGGCGCCGAGCCCTGCAAAGGCCGCGGCTCCCGCGCCGAGTCCATTCAAGACCGCTGCTCAAGACGCGATCCCAGTTCCGGCGCCGAACCCATTCAGGACCGCGGCGCCGGCGCCGAACCCATCCGATACCGCCGCTCCGGCGCCGAATCCATCCAAGGCCGCGGCGCCGGCGCCGAATCCATCCAAGGCCTCGGCTCCGGCGCCGAGCCCATCCAAAACCGAAGCCTCGGCGGCTTACGACCACAACACCGCCGCCGGGTTCTGGCAGGAGACCGACGATCAAGGCCGTCCCGGAGCCTGGTTTCTGTTCGTTGAGAAGGATGGGCTCTACGAAGGGCGGTTCGTCAAGATGTTCAAAGAGCCTGGAGAACAAGAGCTGATCCTAACCTGCCAGAAATGCACGGGGGACCAAAAAGATGCGCCGATGATGGGCCTGACGATCGTCAAAGGCATGAAACGCTACGGCAACAAATATGCCGACGGCGCCATCCTCGATCCCCGCGACGGCACGGTCTATCACGCTCAGATGGAGCTAAGTGCGGACGGGCAGCAACTCTCGGTGCGGGGCTATCTGGGCATTCCGCTTCTTGGCCAGACACAAATCTGGACCCGGCTGCCGGACGATGCGATCGCGCCAGAAGACATTCCCGAGGACTCCGTCGGGCCGGACGCGACGCCGAGGTGAAACTTCATCCGGTCGCCCCGAACGCGCCGCCGCCTACGACATCCCGAAGCGTTCGATCAGCCGCCTGCGTCACATTCCAAACTTGATGATCGGACCGGATATCGAGTTTTTGTATCGGGCAAGCGCCCAGAGCGGGAAGAACTTCGAATAGCCGTGGTAGCGTAAATAGAAGACGCGGGGAAACCCAGTCGCTGTGTACCGTTCCTCGTCCCAAAACCCGTGCGTTCCTTGGGTTTCAAGCAGGAACTTCACGCCACGCGCTACGCACGGATCGCGGCTTCGCCCCGCCGCCATAAGACCGAGGAGCGCCCAAGCTGTCTGGGAAGCCGTGCTCGGCGCCGGCTCGTGGCCGTGATAGTCGAGTTTGTAGCTTGCGCCATCTTCGCCCCAGCCGCCGTCTTGGTTTTGGATGGCTGCGAGCCAATCGGCGGCTCGCGCCATTTCCGGCGCGTTCCGATCAATTCCTGCCATGTCGAGCGCGCAAAGCGCCGACCAGGCGCCATAGATGTAGTTCATACCCCAGCGGCCGAACCAGCTGCCGTCCGCCAACTGCGTCTGTCGAAGATAACGCAAAGCGTTGCGCAGAGCAGAGCTGGTCTCGGGTTGTTCGCCGAGTTGCGCGAGCATCGACACGCAGCGGCCCGTCACGTCCTCGGTAGTCGGATCGAGCAAAGCGCCGTGATCGGAGAACGGGATGTTGTTGAGGTAAAGGTAGTTGTTGTCGGCGTCGAACGCCCCCCAACCGCCATTGCCGCTCTGCAGGCCGCAAATCCACTCTCTCGCGCGCTCGATGGCGTCATGAAACGATTGATGGCCGCGCGCTCTTTGCTGCCGGTCCATAGCCATCACGACGACGGCGGTGTCATCAAGATCGGGGTAATGCGGATTGGCGAATTGAAACGCCCAGCCGCCCGGACGCACGTTCGGCCGGCGCGCGCTCCAATCGCCCACGACGTCCAGCTCTTGGCGGGGCAGCAACCATTTCAGGCCGGCGGCGGCCGCCTCCATCGCCCGCTCGTCGCCGACCTCCAGCAACGTTTGGCACGTCAGCGCTGTGTCCCACACCGGGGAAACACAGGGTTGGCAATAGGCTTCCTCGGACTTGACGATGAGAAGTTTGTCGATCGAGCGGCGCGCGGCGAGGTAATCCGGATCCAGACGATCGCGGCCCAGCGCGTCGTACATCATCACTGAATTGGCCATGGCGGGAAAAATCGCCCCAAGACCATCTTCGCCGTTGAGGCGCTCTTTCACGAACGCGACGGCCGCGTCGACGGCCCGCCGGCGCAATCGTTTCGGAAAATGCGGTTCGACAACGCGCAAAATTGCGTCGAGGCCATTGAAAAACTTCGACCACATCAGACTTTGGTGCGGCGCCTTGGGCAGCAGGCCGATCGTTTCGGGCGGCTCGAGAAAGAGCTCGTCGACGCCAATCCTGCTTGGATTGCGCGCTTGGGGCTTCAGGGCGCCCAACACCAACAGCGGCACGATGACCGTGCGCGCCCAATAGGACATCTTGTTGAGATGGAGCGGAAACCAGTTCGGCAACAGCATGATCTCAACCGGCATCACCGGAACCGCTCGCCAGCTGACGACGCCGAATAGCGCCAGCAACACCCTTGTGAAGACATTGCTCTGCGCCGCGCCGCCCCGCTCGCGGATCGCCTCGCGCGCTCGGCGCATGTGCGCAGTCTGGGGGTCGTCGCCAATCATCTTCAGCGCAAAATACGCCTTCACGCTGGCGCTCATATCGAAGTCGCCGCCGTAGAACAGCGGCCAGCCGTTGTGTGCGGCCTGGATGCGGCGCAAATAGTTGGCGATCTTGCCTTCCAGCTCGGCGTCGACCGGTTCGCCGAGGTAGTGTCTAAGCAGTACGTATTCGGCCGGGATGGTGGCGTCCGCCTCGAGTTCGAACAGCCAATGTCCGTCAGGGCGCTGAGCGGCCAGCAAGGCTTCGGTCGCCGCGGAGATCGCTCGATCCAGCGATTGCCGGCCATCTTCGGTCGAGGGCGGAACCTTGCCGGACGCCATCGTGGTCTCGCGCATCGATGTGCCTCTCATTCGCTTTGCGCATAATTGCGGCCGTTTGATATAGGTCCCGCTCCAGGATCAATCGACGCCGTCGCTCACTGTCTTCTCAACGCCATGACAACGCAATTCGGCTGAAAATCGCTGTCACAGCGGCGCCAATCTTTCCGCCGCCTTTGCGCCCGAGCGGATTGCGCCCTCGATCGTCGCGGGCAACCCGGTTCGGGTCCAGTCGCCAGCGAGGACGAGATTCTCCCAGGCTGTCTCCGTGGCGGGGCGCTTGGCTTCTTCTCGCGGCAAGGCGGCGAACGTCGCACGACGTTCGCGCACGATTTGCCACGCCGGCATGGCGTCCGCGAGATTGGCGATTACGGCGACTTCGCTCCAGATTCGGGAGGCGAGATCCTCCCGCGACAGGTCCAGCAGATCGTCTGCGGCGCTGATCGTGACCGATAGGCGCCCAGGGAACGCGAAGAGCCACTGCGCCAAGCCGTTGACGACGCCGATCATGGGCGCAAGGCCCCTAGGCGGATCGATGCGGAAATGCGCGTTGACGATGGCGCGAAATTCCGTCGGCGTCAGCAATTCCGGTACGAGAGACTCCGCGGCCGTTGGCGGCACGGCGAGAACGACCGCGTCGCTCGACGTTACCGGAATAGACGCGTCGCCGAAGTCAAGCGCCGTCACACGGCCGGCGCCGAGCGCAAGCTGGCGAAGCCGGCGACCGTAGTTCACGCTGCCGCCATGGTCGGCGATGTAGCGAAGCGCCGGCGCGATGAAAACGTTGGAAAGACCATTGTGAGCGATCAACGGGCGATAGTTGCGCCCGCCGGCGGCGAGCGTCTCCCGGACGATCGCCGCCGCCAATGCCGCCGAACCGCTTCGCGGCTCGGTGTTGAGCGCGGACAT
>Ga0182030_10018963_pt1 | contig 13141 bp, 8 predicted proteins | sample 812S3MmetaG_FD_121299 | JGI IMG/M metagenome (GOLD analysis project Ga0182030, IMG submission 121299) | Permafrost microbial communities from Stordalen Mire, Sweden - 812S3M metaG (Illumina Assembly) | ecosystem: Environmental > Terrestrial > Soil > Wetlands > Permafrost | place: Sweden... | reverse complement strand
TGGGACACCTGCGGCACGGCAGACTTGGAAGTCTGCGCTACGACCGTCGACGCATTTCATCGCGCTTTGAGACATTTTGTGGCTACAGTTTTATTTAAACCGCTCTATTACCCCTGAAAATAGACATTTCATACTTCGCCGTGGTCCATAATGGAGCGGTGGATTCCACCGATAATGGCGAGGAACCGTTTTGGAATACTGCTTTACAGAAAGGCGAATCCTTTTGCGGCCAACGCCAGCCGGCGGGACGCCGACTGGATGCGACCGGGACGGTCGCGCTCCCAATTTCCAATTGTTTTGGTACGGCTTCTAACTCTTAAAGTCGGGCGACCAGCAATTCGCGCTGGAAAGTCAGTTCCTTGGGCAAGTCTGCGTAAATTTTGAAGAAAAGTTCGTCGTGCGACAAAATTTCGCGCCGCCATTCCTCCAGGTTGATCTCCTGGGCCGCGGCCATCCGGGCAGGATCGAAATCCTCCATTCCAGTCAAATCGAAATCCCGCGGGCCTGGCACCCAGCCCAGCGGCGTTTCGCGCGCATCGGCCCGGCCACGCGCCCGGTCCACGATCCACTTGAGCACCCGCATATTTTCCCCGAAGCCGGGCCAGATGAATTTTCCCTCGCCGTCGCGCCGGTACCAATTGACATGAAATATGCGCGGCGGCACGGAAATCTTTTTGCGCAGGCGCAACCAATGTTGCAGATAATGCCCCATGTTATAACCGCAAAAAGGCAACATGGCCATGGGATCGCGCCGCACTTTGCCCACCGCGCCGGTGGCGGCAGCGGTGGTTTCTGAACTCAACGTCGCCCCCAGATAAACCCCGTGAATCCAGTTGAAAGCCTGATACACCAGCGGAATGGTCGTGGCGCGGCGGCCGCCAAAAACAATGGCGCTGATCGGCACGCCCTTGGGATCGTTTACTTCCGGAGCGCAAGCAGGGTTATTGATCAAGGGGGCGGCAAAACGGCTGTTGGCGTGAGCGGCGGGTTCTTTGCTGTCCGGTGTCCAGGGGCGTCCCTTCCAATCGGTCAAACCTGCGGGCGGCTCTTTCGTTTTGCCTTCCCACCACACATCCAGGTCGGGCGTCAGCGCCACATTAGTATATATGGTATCGTGCGAAATCGTGGCCATTGCGTTGGGGTTGGTCTTGGCGTTTGTCCCGGGAGCAACGCCAAAATATCCCGCCTCGGGATTTATGGCATAAAGCTGCCCATCTTCACCAGGCTTCATCCACGCAATATCATCGCCCACAGTCCGTATCTTCCACCCGGCGAAATGCGCCGGCGGCACCAGCATGGCGAAGTTTGTTTTCCCGCAAGCGCTGGGAAAAGCCGCCGTCACGTAAGTCTTTTCGCCCGAGGGTGACTCGGCGCTCAAAATCAGCATGTGCTCCGCCAGCCAGCCTTCCTTCCGCGCCAGCCATGAGCCCAGCCGCAACGCATAACACTTTTTGCCCAGCAACACGTTGCCGCCGTAATTGGAGCCGGTCGAGATGATCGCGTTGTCTTCCGGAAAATGGACGATGTAGCGCCGCGCGGGATCAGCGTCCAACATGCAATGGAGGCCGCGATTAAAGTCATCGCTTTGCCCCAGATGCTCATAGGCCACCCGGCCCATGCGCGTCATAATCCTCATGCTCAACACCACATAAATCGAGTCGGTTACTTCGATGCCTACTTTGGTCAGGCTTGAACCCGCCGGGCCCATCAAATAGGGAATGACGTAAAGAGTGTGCCCGCGCATTCCACCCGCGCAAAGGCCATGCAGCTTGGCATACATGTCTTTGGGCGCGGCCCAATTATTGGTCGGACCGGCGTCGTCCGGCGAAGAAGTGCAGATAAAAGTGCGGTCCTCGCTGCGAGCCACGTCATCGACTTTGGAGCGGTGATAATAACATCCCGGAAGTTTCTGCTGGTTGAGCTTCAGCAAAATCCCCTTTGCCACGGCTTCTTCGGTAAGTCTTTTCTTTTCTTCTTCGGATCCGTCGCACCAGACAATCGTGTCAGGTTGGCATAATTGGACCATCTCTTCGACCCAGCGAATGACGGCTTTATTGGTGGTAGTGGGTGGATTCATCAATAATTCACTTTCTCTGCCGCTGAGCATATCGCAAAGCGGCGTTCCAAGTCAAACGAACGAACTTATTTCGACTGTCCATCCGCAACGGGCGCGCGGAGCCAGACGCGGTACGTTCCGCGTGTGCTGCCGGCATCGGCAAAGGGCACGAAGCTTGCCGCCGTAAATTTGGGTTGCTGCGACGAAAAAATCCCGGCCTTGCCCTCCAGTTCAGATCCGCGCTCCAACTTAAAACCGGGTTTGGTCAGGCTCGCCAAACCAATGTCCGCAGCCGCAGGCAGGCCGCGGTTCATCGCTTCATCGTAGGCCAGAACGAATGGGCCCCATGCCAGGGCCGCCTTGCCTTCGTTATCGTGTTCTCCACGAACAACCCGCGCTGCCAGGGTGTAACGCAGCTCCAGACGATCCCCGTTGTTCCAGTCACGGGCCGGGATCAAGGCCCAACCGTCATCGCGAATCGGCAAATCGCATTCCTTCCCATTCAATCGCGCTTGCATCGGCATGGCCCAAGGCGCAACCCGGATTTTCACGGCAAAATGGGTTGGATGACTCAAATTGAACGTGATCCGCGATTTGCCGCGGCGCGGGAATTCACTCTCCTGTCGCAACGTCACCGGCTCGCCGCCGAGATTTAAGGCCGCGCCCGATGTCTCAAAGGTGCTTATGACCAAGGCCGGGGCGCCGTTGACCTGAGTTTTCAAGTAGGTCGTTTGCGGAACGAGTGCCATGCCGCGGGGACCGCTGGAGTGGCAGCAGGTAATGCCGGCGTCGTAGGGCTTCGTCCCTTCGAGCGAAGTGTAATAACACCAGTCGTCGCCGCGCGGGATTTGGGCCGCGGCCAGATGATTATACGATGATTTTTCCAGTTCGTTGGCGAACTTCGCCTCGCCTGTCAGCCGCAGTAATTGCAAATTCAATTGCATCCACGTCACCGTCACGCAAGTCTCACAAAGGTGCGCGCCGGGCTCATTCGGTAAGACGTGGTCCGGCTGAAATCTTTCCCACGCGCTGGTGCTTCCTGTGATGTAGAGGCGCTTGTCGGCGATGTCCTGCCAGGCGTTAAGCACTGGTTCCAACCATTGGCGTTCGCCGGTGGCGCGGGCCAATTCGCATAATCCAACCAAGTTGGAAAGCATTTCGTAGGCCTTGGCGTCGGCGGTTTTATCGACTCTTTTCCCATCCAACAAACTGCGGATGATGGCGGGGCCGTTTGGCTCATTCCACGACTGCACGATATAGCGGGCGAACTCCAAATAGCGCCCGTCTCCCGTGCAACGGTAGAGCAGCACCATTGGTTCCAGCACGCTGGTGGCTGCCATCCCCTTGTGGGTGCCCGCCGACAGAATACTCTTGCGGCCGGGGCCGAAAGTGCGGAGCAAAAGATCGCCTGCTTTCCGGCTGGCGTTAAGCGCCGCCTCATTGCCGGTGTACTGGTAATAGGTCAGCAACCCAATCAGGCAATACTTGTGCGACCACACGTCCCAGTCCGCCGCCGGATACAACCCCAACCGTTTCTCCGGCAGATAGGTGCCAAGGTAACCGTCCGGCTCCTGAGCTTTAATTAATTCAGCCGCAGCGTAGTCTATCCGCCGCCGCAAGGCTGGATCACCCGTATAAGCCCATGCCAGAGTGGCGGCGTGCAACCATTTGCCGATGTGTTCACCAATCCACTGATGCGAGCCTGGTTTGTGGCGAAATCCTGCCAGGAGCGGTTCCAGGTCCGCCGTCATGAGCCGATTGGTCGCGTTGGCCGTGACCCGGGTTCCGAGCCACCCCTCCAGGTGAATATCTCCCGGGGCGAGAATCTCCATGGAATCCGCCATGCCCGCCGGCGCACGAAAATCCAGCGGTTCCACCGCCGCCATCCCGGTCATCGAAGCCAGGGTAAAACCGATCAGGGCCAGGTGGCAAAGTATCCTTGTCTCACACATGCGTATCCATTGGTCAAGTTGGTCTCTTAAATCGTTCTTCATCCTAATTCGCCGAACCTGAAAACCAAGAGATTAATACCGCAACGAAGATTAGTCCTGATAAAGAAAGCTGTAACTTATCCTTCTTTTGTAACGTCATTTCAATTGCCTAAATGCTTTGCATAATATATGCTAAGAATAGCAAAAAATGTTGAGTGTGAACCCCTAACCCGTTTTGTATATGTTTGACCTTTGCAACAATTGCGTGCGGACTCCCGTGGTCAACCGCCGCCAGTTTTTGTCCCGCATCGGCATGGGTTTCGGCGCCCTTGGCCTGGCTTCGCTGCTCAGCGAAGATTCCCTTTTTGGCGCGGATTTCGATGCCGCGGCAGGCCCTCTTTCTCCCAAGGCGCCGCCCTTCCCTGCCAGGGCCAAGCGTGTCATACACATTTTTGCCCAGGGCGCGCCTTCCCAGGTTGATACGTGGGACCCCAAACCGGCTCTGGCCCAGCATGACGGCCAGCCCATCGGCAGTCGCGGCGTGGCCATGCCTTCTCCGTTCAAATTCGGACGTCATGGCAAGTCTGGAATCGAAGTGAGTGAAGTCTTTCCGAAAATCGCCGAGCACGTCGATGACATGGCCATCATTCGCTCGATGTACACCGATATTCCGTCCCACGAAATCGCCACGGTCATGATGAACACCGGTTCTCGCCAGATTGTGAAGCCATGCCTCGGCTCCTGGAGTCTTTACGGATTGGGCACCGAAAATCAAAACATGCCCGGCTTTATATCGCTTCATACCGGCGGCGGATTGCCCCCCGGCGGCACACAAAACTGGGGCTCGGCCTTTTTGCCCGGCGTCTATCAAGGCACCAGTATCAACACGGGGGCCGACAGCGTGGATAAAATGATCGAAAACATCAGCAGCCCTTACGTCTCGGATAATGAACAGCGCCGCCAGCTTGATTTAATTCATCAGCTCAACGAACTCCACGCCCAGGATCTGCAAAAAGATGCCCACCTCGAGGCCCGCATCGAGGCCTACGAAATAGCCTTCAAAATGCAGGCCGCCGCTTCCGACGCATTCAATCTCCAAAAAGAGCCGGCGAGCGTTCACGATTTGTATGGGCGAAGTCCCCAGGGCCGCCAATTAATCATCGCCCGGCGCTTGCTGGAACGCGGGGTGCGTTTTGTCCAAGTTTGGGCCGGCGGCTGGGACCACCATCAAGACCTCGACAAGAAACTTCCCGAAACCGCGCGCCAGATCGATCAGCCTCTCGGCGCGCTGATGACGGATTTGAAACAGCGCGGCCTGCTCGATTCCACGCTGGTGATTTGGGGCGGCGAATTCGGCCGCACCCCCACCAAGGACCGCAACGGCAACGCCAATCCAGGCCGCGACCACAACGCCAAGGGCTTTAGTTTGTGGATGGCCGGCGGCGGCGTCAAAGGCGGCACCGTCTATGGCGCTACCGATGAATTCGGCGCCCAGGCCGTGGAGAATCCCGTTCACATCCATGATCTTCACGCCACCATTTTGCGCCTGCTCGGCTTCGACCACACCAAGCTGACCTACCGTTACAATGGCCGGGATTTTCGTTTGACCGACGTTTCCGGCAGCCTCGTCCAGGGTGTGATGGCTTGATTTCGTATGAAGGGCCTCTCCAAAACCATGACGATTCTTCCCGGAGCGCAACCGTCCCGGTCGCACCCATCGGTGTCCCCCCAGCGGATTCTGTCCCTTCTGTTTTCTTACCAAAGTAGGAGACGACGTAAGGAGTCTCTGTTTAGATCCTTGTATCCAAGGAGATGTGAGACTCCTTACGTCGTCTCCTACAGGAAGGAATTATTGTTAAACGGCCTGGTCACCGTCTTATCCTTGTTGCTTTCGCTGTCCCTCCGCGCCCAAGCTCCCGCAGCGGGCGGCACTGATTTTTTTGAGAACCGAATCCGCCCCATTTTAGTCAACAATTGTTATCCATGCCACAGTTCCCAGGCCGCAAAGCTCAAAGGCGGGTTGTCCGTGGAATATCGCGAAACCGTTCTCAAAGGCGGTGAAAACGGCCCCGCCATCGTTCCGGGCAATCCCGACAAAAGCCTCCTGATCAAAGCCGTTCGTTATAACGATCCCGACCTGCAAATGCCGCCCCGAGGCAAAAAGCTTTCCGAAGAGCAGATCACGGATTTGGTCACCTGGGTCAAAATGGGCGCGCCCGACACGCGTCTGCTTGCAAAAGGAGCGGGCAGCGCAACCGTTTGGAGCAAGGAACGGCGCAATCATTGGGCCTTCCTGCCGATCAAAAAAGCCGCCATCCCGGAGGTTAAGGACACCAATTGGGTTTCCACTCCCGTCGATGCGTTTATTCTGGCCCGCCTGGAAAAAGAAGGACTCAAACCCTCACCGCCGGCTGACAAACGCACGCTCATCCGGCGCGCCACTTATGATTTGACCGGCCTCCCGCCCACACCGGGCGAAGTCCAGGCCTTCGTCGAAGACCAATCCCCGGAAGCTTTTGCCAAAGTGGTGGACCGCCTTCTGGCTTCCCCGCAATACGGCGAGCATTGGGGCCGGTTCTGGCTGGACACCGCCCGCTATGCCGATACCAAAGGCGACATTAATCAAAACCAAGACGTCCCCCTGTTCCCCTATGCCTGGACGTATCGCGATTACGTCGTCCGCTCCTTCAACGACGACAAACCCTACAATCATTTTGTCGTCGAACAACTCGCCGCCGACCGGCTCATGGTGACGAGGGACCGCTCTGGCCTCGCCGCCCTCGGCTTCCTCACTTTGGGCCCCCGTTTCAACGGCAATAAAAATGACATCTACAACGATCGTATTGACGTCGTCTGCAAAGGCTTCCTCGGCCTGACTGTCACTTGCGCCCGCTGCCACGACCACAAGTTCGATCCGATCCCGCAAAAAGACTATTATGCGTTGCGCGGTATATTTGACAGCAGCGTCGAACCGGAAGAAGAACCGCTGCTCGGCCCACCCCCGAACACCCCCGAATACCGTGCTTTTGTGCAACAGCGCGACGCCCTGAATCGCGAAATTCTGCAAATCGAAGCGCAGTTGAAGGAAAAACGCATGATGGCCGCCAACAAGAAGGACAAGAAAGACCTGCGGCGAGACGTCAATGATTTGCGCCGGCAGATTGCCCGCATGGAATTCACCAACTCCGCTTCGCCGCCCTGCGCCACCGTTTTGTATGACGTGGTCAAGCCGCACAATTCCCCCGTCTTCCTCCGCGGCGAGGCGGAAAACAAAGGCGAGTTGGTCCCGCGCCGTTTTCTGCAGATTCTCTCCGGCCCCAACCCCCAGCTTTTCCTCAATGGCAGCGGCCGTCTCGAACTGGCCTACGCCATTGTCAGTCCCGCCAATCCCCTGACCTCCCGCGTCCTGGTCAACCGCGTCTGGCTGCATCATTTTGACGCGGGAATTGTCACCACCCCCGACGATTTCGGCAACCAATCCGATCCGCCCAGCCATCCCGAATTATTGGATTACCTGGCCATGCGCTTCATGCACGACGGGTGGTCGATCAAGAAATTGCACCGGCTCATCATGCTTTCCAGCACCTATCAGCAGAGCAGCGAAAACAACCCGCGCTATGCCCAAATCGATCCGCAAAACCGGCTCCTCTGGCGGGCCAATATCCATCGTCTCGAATTTGAGGCCGTGCGCGATTCCATCCTCGCCCTCGGCGGGCAACTGGACCTCACCGTCGGCGGACGCCCCGTGCAATTGGAATTGGGTGAAGGCGGTTTTTCCCATCGACGCACCCTCTACGGCATGGTGGACCGCCGCAACCTGCCCGAGCTTTACAGTCAATTCGATTTTGCCAATCCCGACATCACCACCGGCCAGCGCCATGAAACTACCGTCCCGCAGCAGGCCCTCTTCATGATGAACAACCCGCTGGTGGTCGAGCTGGCCCGCAAGCTTGTCAATCAAAATGCCTTTCAAAATCTGACGGGCGGAGAGGAGAGAATCCGGTATCTGTATGAGCGCATTTTCCAGCGCGAACCCACGGACGTCGAGATCAAGCTTGGCCTGGATTTCATCGAAGAATCCCCCGCGCCCGAACTGATCAGCAGCGACGCCCGCCAGCACATGAAAGATCAGCGTCAGGAGCAGCGCAACAATCCGGCTAAACGCGGCGGCGGCCGTGTCATGACTATGGTCAGCCTTGGACCCGGCCAAATCCGACCGATAGGTGCGTGGGTTAAATATGCCCATGCCCTCCTCCAGGCCAACGAAGCCATTTTCATCAATTAGCCCTCTTCAACGGCAGGGCGAGACTCCGTCGAGCCCCAATTCGATTTCCGACTTGACGCTGCAGTCTCAAGAGCTGTTGTTGCGCAAGCATGGCTCCTGAACCAAGATGCCTTGCACCTATCTAAGATGCCGCCAGGGAAATGCGTAGCGCCAGATGAAGCGCCCACCCGAGAAATTTGAGGTTCTATCGGGCGATGCAGGCTGCTATGTTCCGCGCATGGAAATCGCGCCGCCCATCATCGCCCCAGTTCCCAGCGCACCCCTCATCGAAGTGGCTGGCCTGACCAAGTTGTACGGAGATTTCCCTGCCGTCACGGATTTATCCTTTTCGGTCCGGCCGGGAGAGGTCATTGGCTTGGTGGGGCCGAACGGAGCGGGCAAAACAACCACCTTGCGCTGTCTTTCGGGCATCATTCCCATGACGCGCGGTTCTGTCCGCATCTGCGGCCGGGACATGGCCTCCGACCCCATCGAGGCCAAACGGCGACTGGCCTTTTTCTCCGACGAACCCCGCCTGTTTGATTACTTGACTGTGAACCAGCACCTGAATTTCACCGCGCGCATTTACGGAATCGCCAATTATCAGGAGATTGGGCGCGCCTTGTTGGAAGAATTGGAAATGGCCGACAAAACAGACAAGTTGCCGGGGGAATTATCGCGCGGCATGAAACAAAAACTGGCCATCGCCTGCGGCCTTTTGCACTCGCCCGAAGTCATCTTCTTCGACGAACCGTTGACCGGCCTCGATCCCATTGGCATACGCCGGATGAAAGACTCCATTCTCAAGCGCGGCCGGGCCGGGGCGGCGATTTTAATCAGTTCCCATTTGCTGCATTTGCTGGAGGAAGTGTGTTCCCACGTTCTGATTTTGAAAAATGGCCGCAAAATCATCGACGGCAGCCTCGCCGATGTCCGCCAAAGATTTTCCGAACAATCTGGAGACAACACCCTTGAGGAAGTGTTCTTTCGCGCCACCGGTGAAAGCAAGGATGCCCCATGATCGCCGGCGCGCTCTTATACTACCAGAGGCACTGGTGGCACAACCGGTTGTTGACTCGGCTCCGGCGCTTGCGCCAGCCCAAGTATCTTTTGGGGGCGATTGTGGGTGGACTTTATTTTTATTGGTACATCTTCCGCGCTTTTGGCCGGGCCGGCCGGGGCGCGCGCTTTTCTCCGGAACACCAGGACATAGCCCAGGCAATCGCCGCTCTGGTGCTGCTCATCATGGTTGTGCTGGCCTGGATTTTGCCCCATTCCCGCGCCGCCCTGGCTTTTACTGAAGCCGAAGTGGCATTCCTGTTTCCAGCGCCAATCGGACGCAAGACGCTGATTCATTTCAAGCTTCTCAAATCGCAGTCGGTCATTCTCTTCAGCGCACTTTTTGTCACGATCATTGGACGCTCCTGGGGCGGTGGCAGTTTTATCACTCGCGCGTTGGGATGGTGGGTGGTTTTCTCAACCTTGAATCTGCATTCGCTTGGCAGCTCCTTTGCGCGGACCATGCTGCTGGACCGCGGCATTTCCAACTGGCTGCGGCGCATTCTTGTTTTAGGGGTGATCTGCCTCCTGGCTGGTGGAACTGTTTTTTGGCTGTACAACACCATGCCACCGCCGCCACCCATCGCCGAGGGAACCGAGAATTCCGCCTGGCTCAATCGTTATGCCGCACAAATTCTGCAGGCCGGCCCCGTTCCTTACCTGCTCTTTCCCTTTCGCCTGGTGGTTGCGCCGAGTTTTGCAACCAACGCCGGACAATTTCTTATCGCTCTTGGCCCCGCCCTGCTCGTAATGGGGCTGCTTTATTGGTGGGTCATCCGCTCGAACGTTGCTTTCGAGGAGGCATCGGTCGAGCTTTCCCGCAGGACGGCGGAGCGCATCGCGTCCATTCGATCCGGCAACTGGCAGGCGCGAAAACCTAAAAAAGGGCGTCGTAACCCCTTTAAAATGGCGCCAGCCGGCCATCCGGCGGTCGCATTGTTGTGGAAAAACCTGATCAGCGCAGGGAACCTGGTCACCGCAAGAGTGTGGATGTTTTTACTTTGGATTCTTATCTTTGGCGGTTTCATGTTGCGGTCGCAAACTCAGGGGGAAGCGCACCTGGGGCAGGCGCTGGCCTTCCTTGCTCTCATTCTGACAGCTCTGTCCCTTTTTTGGGGGCCGCAGATGTTGCGCAACGATCTGCGTCTCGATCTGCCGGCCACCGATGTCCTGAAGATGTTTCCCATGCCCGGCTGGCAGGTGGTGCTGGGCGAAGTGCTGGCCCCGGCGGCCATGCTCGCGGGCTTGCAATGGCTGCTGCTCCTCTTGGCTGTGATTTTGTTCCCCAACCGATTCGACAATTATTCGGTCACGCTGGGACAGCGCCTCGATATTGCGCTGGCGGCGGCATTGGTGCTGCCGTGCGTGGATTTGGTGGCCATGCTTATTCCCAATGCCGCCGTCCTCTTTTTTCCCGCCTGGTTCCACTTGGGCAAGGACGCGCCGCGCGGTTTCGAAACGACCGGGCAGCAATTGATCCTGATGTTCGGCCAACTGTCGGTCCTGGCACTCTCCCTGTTGCCCGCCGCCGCCCTGTCTGTCGTGTTGTTTTTATTGACAAACCACTTTTTTTCCACAGGCCTGAGTGTGCTCCCCGCCGCCGCGGGCGCAGCCGCTGTTCTCTTGATTGAAGCCGGCCTTGCCATTCGGCTGTTGGGCGGCGTGTTCGAACGTTTCGACCTCTCCGGCGAAGTATTGCAAACCGGGTAGGAGACGACGTGAGGAGTCTCTAATTAGATCTTTGGCTTTACGCGATGGACGTTCGCACAATGTCGCCAGCGTGAGAGTCATGCACCCGAACGTATAATTTCCAGAACTTTGACCAGTAGCCTTCCTCGAAAAGATCCAGCTTGGGATATCCCGGAATGATACAGCCGGTGTAAGGCCATTTTGCGGACTGCTCCACAAGTTCGGCACGAAGCGGATTGTTAGCGATGTAGAAACAAACCTTGGCAAAGGCATTTCGCGTCCGCTGCTGTTGATGCAGGACCGCGTCGTGAGCTTGCGGCTGGAATTTTACCGGCGACAAGACTGGTTCAAGATAAGTTCGCAGAAATGCCATGCCGTTGAGTTGATCCGTGTCCAAACGCAATCCCATCCACACGAGATGCATGTGGTCGGGCATCAGGCAATACACCGGACACAACAACCCCTCCCGTGCTGCGGCATGTAGCATCAACTCACGGAATCGGCTGTGTAAAGTGGGGGACAACCAGCCATTCCCCTTGTCAAACATCGTCAATGTCCAATGCACTACCGCATCGCCTGCGTAATGTTCGCGGGATAAACGAGGCAATGAACATGCCCGATTCAGCGGGTCGCGGAGTGTTTTGGCGGGGGACGGGGTCATGCGAGCACCAAACTCGACTTTTAGTTCGTTGTCCAGCTCCGATTGAGTCAGAGACTCCTTACGTCGTCTCCTACGCTTTGAATGGCCTGTTTTTAAGCCTCAACAACCGCCCTCCGGCCGTAACCCGATACCGCTCGCCGCTCCACTCGATGCTATTCCCAAAAAAGGCTGCGGCCCAGATCGTCACGTCCAGCAGATCCTTGACCAGTATGAGCCACCAGTAGCCCGCATGAGCATTGGATTGCGTCAGGCGCTTTTGTTCTTGCACTGCGCTCAGCACTCGGAAGACCAACGCGACCAAGAAAAAAGACACTGCCGAACGATCGGCTCCAAACGCCAGCCAAAGCAGCGGCCAAAGGGTGGCATTGCTCAGCACGCTCATAAGATACGGGAGGGGCTGGCAGTAGCGGATCGTCCGCGCCCAACGCAATTGATGCTTCCAAACCTCTTTCCAGCCGATGGGCGCTTCCCGGCAATCCACCACCACACTGGCAAACTCAATCCTCCCTCCGGCGCGCGTGATGTTCCTTCCCAACTGATAGTCATCGGCCAGATAATCAGACAGCGGCGCAAAGCCGCCGATCTGCCGCAGCATGGTTGCGGGCATGGACATGACCGCCCCCAGCGCAAAATCCACCGGACGAAGGCTGCGGGACTGCAGCACCTGGCTCCAAAAGTCCGCGTTGATGGCGATGGCCTCCCAGTGCATGGCGCCGGTGGCAGGATTGGCCAGACGATAAAAACAATTGACAAGGCCTGCGCCCGGCGCGGCCAAAAGCGGCGCAATGCCGTCCGCAAAATCCCGCGGCACCTCGACATCGGCATCGCTGACCATGATCAGCGGATGCCGGATGCGGGGCTCCAATTGCCGCAAGGTGGACACTTTGCCGTTGGCCCCAAGGTTTTCCACGCAGAGAACAAGCTGCGCATCCGCCCCGGGGAATTCGGCGATCAACTCCCGCACCAGCGCGCACACCGGATCATCGGCCGCCGCCACGCCGCACAATATTTGCACCGGCCCCGGGTATTGTTGGGCGAACCAGCTCCGCAAACAGCGTTTTGTTTCCGTGTCGCAACCTTTGAGTGGTTTGAGCAGGGTCAGGCCCGGCTTCGTTCCCGGGCTGTTTTTGCGGCGATGCAAGGGAAAGCGTTCCGAAACCACCCACCGCCACAAGGTGAGCACGAAACTCAAAACTGCCAGTATGGAAAAGACCCGGTCCAGCACGACTAGATTTCGTCCACGGAAATGACCCGCAAGATTTCTTCCAGCGTGGTTTCGCCGATGCAGGCCCGGCGCAGCCCCCGCTGCCACATGGTTTGCATGCCTTGTTGCATCGCCACTTGTTGCAACGCTTTCGTCGGCAATTTTTGCATGACAGCGTCGCGGAAAGGTTGGTCGACCGTCAGCAATTCCACCACCGAGGTGCGTCCGGAAAAGCCCGTGTTCAGGCATTGATCGCAACCGGCCCCGCGGCGAAAAG
>Ga0182030_10018962_pt1 | contig 13142 bp, 13 predicted proteins | sample 812S3MmetaG_FD_121299 | JGI IMG/M metagenome (GOLD analysis project Ga0182030, IMG submission 121299) | Permafrost microbial communities from Stordalen Mire, Sweden - 812S3M metaG (Illumina Assembly) | ecosystem: Environmental > Terrestrial > Soil > Wetlands > Permafrost | place: Sweden... | reverse complement strand
TCTCGCCGCAACGAGGCTGCTGGATGCCGGCTGCGGCACCGGCGCACTCAGCGTGGAGGCCGCCATGCGCGGCGCGCACGTGACTGCCATCGATCTGTCGCCGACGCTCGTGCTGCTCGGGGGGGAGCGCCTGCCCGATTCCCTGGGCAGCGGCCGCATCGACTTTCGCGTCGGCGACATGTCCGATTCCACGCTCGGATCGTTCGACCATGTGGTCGCGATGGACTCGCTGATCCACTACTCGCTCGAGCACGTCGTCGAGGTGCTCACCGGCTTTGCGGCGCGCACCGACCGTTCGATCATTTTCACATTTGCGCCGAAGACGCCGCTCCTCACGCTCATGTGGTGGTCGGGGCGTTTGTTTCCGCGACACGATCGGGCCCCCGCGATCGAGCCCTTGAGCGAGCGTGCCCTGCGACGTCGATTGGCGGCGGAGCCGGCGCTTGCCGGGTGGCGGGTCGGCCGCACGCAGCGTATCGCCAGCGGCTTCTACACCTCCCAAGCCATGGAGCTCGTCAAACAGTGAACCGCCTCAGCAAGAAACTCGTGAACCGATGGATGCGGATCGGCACCGAATTTCTGCCGTTCGCCGATGCGGCGAGCGCCGAGCTGCCCTTGGGCCGCCTGTTGCGCTTGTCGCTGTTTCAGGTATCGGTGGGCGTCGCCATGGTGCTGTTGATCGGAACGCTCAATCGCGTGCTCATCGTCGAATTGGGCGTGCCCGCTTGGCTAGTGTCCTTGATGGTCGGACTTCCGCTGGTGTTCGCCCCGTTTCGCGCGTTCATCGGCTTTCGCTCCGACAACCACCGCTCCGCGCTCGGCTGGCGGCGCGTTCCGTACATCTGGATGGGCACGCTGTTGCAATTCGGCGGCCTGGCCATCATGCCGTTTGCCCTGCTCATTCTGTCGGGCGACACGCACGGCCCCCTGTGGATCGGCCAGGTGGCTTCGGCATTTGCGTTCCTACTGGTCGGTGCCGGTCTTCAAACGACACAGACCGCCGGACTCGCGCTGGCGACCGACTTGGCGCCGGCGGAAGTGAGGCCCCGGGTCATCGCACTCATGTACGTCATGCTGCTCGTGGGCATGGTCGGAGCCGGCCTCGCCTTCGGCAGGCTGTTGGCCAATTTCAACGAGATCCGCCTGATCCAGGTGATTCAGGGATCGGCCGTGCTGACCATGGCGTTGAATCTGACCGCCCTTTGGAAACAGGAAGCGCGTGGCGCACCGAGAGCGTCGGTGGAACCTTCGACGGCCAAATTCCGTGATTCCTGGCGCCAATTCTCCAAGCATGCGCGGGCGATTCGGTTTTTGGTCACGGTGGGCCTCGGCACCGCTGCGTTCAACATGCAGGACATCGTGCTCGAGCCCTACGGGGGTGAAGTGCTGCACCTGCCGGTGGCCGCCACGACCGTGCTCACCGCCATGCTGGCGGGGGGCATGCTCGCCGCCTTCTCGATCGCCGCCCGGTTTCTCGGCCACGGCGCCGATCCTTATCGGATAGCCGCCTACGGAGCCGTCATAGGACTGTTTGCCTTTGCAGCGGTGATCCTGGCCGCGCCCATGGACGCACCGCTCCTGTTTCGCATCGGCGTGCTGCTGATCGGTTTCAGCGGCGGATTCTTCATGGTCGGCACGCTGGCGGGCGCCATGGCGCGCGAGCGCAATGGCGAAAGCGGGCTCGCGCTCGGCGCTTGGGGCGCCGTGCAGGCCACGAGTGCCGGCCTCGCGATCGCGCTGGGCGGCGCCATACGCGACGGTGTGACGAGCTTGGCCGTTCACGGCTCCCTGGGCCCGACCCTCGCGGGAGCCTCGACCGGCTACAGCGCGGTGTATCAGATCGAGATCCTGTTGCTGTTCGCGACCTTGGTGGCCATTGGTCCCTTGGTGCGCTCGGGGCGCGATGTTCACAGCGGCGAACCGGGATACGAGTTTGTCTAGCTTCCGATTTGAATCAAATTTAGTGCAGAGGAGTCCGTAATGAACACTGGAACTGGCGCAATCACCGGTTATATCGACGTAGCTCAAATCGCGCTCTACGTATTTTGGATTTTCTTTGCCGGCCTTATCTACTATCTCCATCGGGAGGACAAGCGGGAGGGATATCCGCTCGAGTCGGATCGATCCGGAGGGCGGATCAAGGTCCAGGGATTTCCTGCCATTCCGAAGCCCAAAATCTATCGCGCTCACGACGGCCATATCACCATCTCACCGCGCGATGAGCACGATCCGCGCACCATCATGGCCAAGCCTTCCGCTCCGTTTCCCGGTGCACCGTTGATCCCCACCGGAAATCCCATGGTGGATGCCGTCGGCCCTGCATCCTATGCACTGCGGGCCACCTATCCCGATACGATGCTGAGCGGCGAACCGATGATCGTGCCTCTGCGCATCGAGCCGAATTTCTCGATATCGCTCAAGGATTTCGACCCGCGCGGTATGGAAGTTTACGGGGCCGACAAGGTTCCGGGCGGCGTCGTCACGGATGTCTGGGTGGACCGCGCCGAACCGCAAATCCGTTATTTGGAGGTCGAGACGACGAATGCACGGCGCGTCCTGCTGCCCATCTATTACACGAGATTCGACAAGGTCCGGCGGCGCGTCAAGGTGAAATCGATCTTGGGTTCGCAATTTGCGACGGTCCCCGCGCATGCCAGTCCAGACCAGGTCACGCGGCGGGAGGAGGATCAGATCATGGCCTACTTCGCGAGCGGGCATTTGTACGCCACGGCCGCCCGCGCGGAGCCGCTGATATGAGCGATCATGACTTCGATTTCGAGCCGATCCGTGGCCTGCCGGCCTTGCTGCCGGCAGGAGAAAAGCTTCTCTGGCAGGGATCCCCCGACTGGAAATCTCTGGCCATCCATGCGTATCACGTGCGCAAGATCGCGATCTATTTCGTGTTGCTCGTGCTGTGGCGTATCGGCATCGGGATTAACTCGGGGCATAGCGCTTCGGCCATCGCCACCTCGTGCCTCGTCCTGGGTGGATTGGGATGTGTCGCCATCGGGGTACTAGCGTTGCTGGCCTATTGCAATGCGAGGTCGACGGTGTACAGCATCACCAGCCGGCGCGTGCTGTTGCGCCATGGGATCGCGGTGCCGTTGACGATGAACGTGCCCTATACCTTGGTCGACAACGCCGCTCTGAAAAACTTCTCCGATGGCACCGGCGACATTGCGCTGGCGCTGTCACGCCGCGAACGAGTGGGTTACCTGATCACCTGGCCCCATGTGCGGCCGGGGCGCTTCGCGCGTCCCGAACCAAGTTTTCGCGCGCTGAGCGACGCTACGGCTGCCGCGCGCATCCTGGGACTGGCCTTGGCGGCGCAAAGCGCGCCCGCTGACGCCGCGCCCATGGCGGCGCCCGCGGCGACGCCCGCGGCGACGGCGAGATCCGCCGAGCCCCTTTCCATCAGCCAAGCGGCCGCCTGACCATGCCAGCGGTCGCCGAGAATCCCAAGCTTCCGCGCGGCTTCATCATGGCGGCGTGCGGGATGGCGGTGTTGGCCCTGGTGATGGCAAGCATCGCGCGTCTGACGGGCTATCAACCGGATCGACCTCCGCCCAGCACCGCCGTGGAGGTCCGTGACCTGCGGTTCCTGGACCAACCGGACGGCGCCGTGCTGGTCTACGATGCGGCCGACGGACGCCTGACGTATACGGTGCAGCCCGGGACGAATGGCTTCGTGCGCGGCGTGCTTCGCGGCTTGGTGCGCGACCGAAGGGCCTACCACATCGATTCCGGGCCGCCTTTCAGGCTCACCCGGTGGGCCGATGGACGGTTGTCACTCGATGATCCCTCGACCGGCCATCACGTGGATCTCGAGGTGTTCGGGCAGACCAATGCCCAGACGTTTGCGGATATTCTGACGGCCAGCGGCCGTCCCAAGGAGGCCACATGATCGACGAAGTGATCGGGATCGATTCGGCGATCGGGGCCACGCGCAAGGCCGAGGCCAACACGCTGTTGAGTCCGCGATTCTACAAGACCGACTATGCGGCGCTCGAGCAGCTCAATGTGGCGCCGGTGCGTGCGGAGTGGGACGAGATGATGGCGGCTTTCCGTCGCGACGTGAACAAGGACCATTTCAACCGCGACGCGCAATTCGACGCCGAAGTGAACAAGCTTCCCGCGGACCTGCACCAGGAATTTCTCGATTTCTTGATCAGCTCGGTGACGGCGGAATTCTCGGGGTGCGTGCTGTACAGCGAAATCAAGCGCAGGGTGCGCAATCCGGACGTGCGCGACCTCATGGGCTACATGGCGCGGGACGAGGCCCGCCATGCGGGATTCATCAACCAGGCGCTGAAGGATTTCGGTGTCGCCGTCGATTTGGGCTTCCTGCGGCGTGACAAGAAATACACCCATTTCCGGCCCAAATTCATTTATTACGCGACCTATCTCTCCGAGAAGATCGGCTATGCGCGCTACATCACCATTTACCGGCACCTCGAAAAGCATCCGGAGCACCGATTTCACCCGATATTCCGCTGGTTCGAGCGCTGGTGCAACGATGAGTACCGGCACGGCGAAGCGTTCGCCCTCTTGATGCGCGCCCATCCGCAACTGCTGCGCGGTCACAACAAGCTGTGGATTCGCTTTTTCCTGCTGGCGGTGTTTGCAACCATGTATGTCCGCGACCATTCCCGGCCGCTGATGCACCAGGCCTTCCATATCGATCCGACGGATTACGATTTCACCGTGTTCCGCATCACCAGCGAGATCTCGAAACAAGTATTTCCCCTGTCGTTGGATTTGGAGAATCCCAAATTTCGTGCCGGCTTGGAGCGGCTGCGCCGCATCGCTGCGGCCACGGCCGAGGCGAAGGCGCAGGGCGGCGTCATCGGCGCCCTGAAGCGAATCGGACTCGCCGCCGCGGCTACGGCGAGCTTCGCGCGTCTCTACATCCTGCCGGTACAGCACCACGCTTTACCGCACCAGGTGTGCGTGGCGCCGGCCTGGTGATGTCTTGAGCGATTTTGGCATGCCCGCCGCTTACGCGGTCCTGGTGTGGTGGTTTGCGACGGGGATCATCCTGTTCCTCGACGGCCTGCCGCGCTGGACCTTTCGATGGAGCCTGGGCGCCGCCACCGCGCTGCTGACTCTGGTGGCGGTCGAATTGCGCGCGAGCTCCGGCGACCTGAGCGCGGGGGGCGCCTATGCGGCATTCACGTGCGCGATCGTGATCTGGGGCTGGCTCGAGATGGGCTTTCTGATGGGGTTCATTACCGGTCCGCGAAAGCACGGATGCCTGGAGTGCTGTTCCGGTTGGCGCCATTTCCTTCATGCGTCGGAAGCCATCATGTACAACGAACTGGCCACGCTCGGCGGCGCCCTCGCCATACTGGCCGTCACTCATCACGCGCCGAACCAACTGGCCTTTCACACGTATCTGATTCTTTGGACCATGCGACTCAGCGCCAAGCTCAACCTGTTTCTCGGAGTACCGAACCTCGGTGAGAAATTTCTCCCGGCCCATCTGCAGTACCTGAAGGGCTTTTTTCGCAAGCGGCCGATGAACGTCTTGTTCCCGGTGTCGGTCACCCTGTCGACCATTGGCGTCGTTCTGCTGGTGCAGCGACATCTTGCGGTCACCGATCCGTTCAAGACGACGGCCTACGCCCTGATGGCAAGTCTCCTCGCCCTCGCGGTGCTCGAGCATTGGTTCATGGTGATCCCGCTGCCCAGCGAAAAAATGTGGAAGTGGGCCATGCGCCCGACGGAACCGGGCATCACCGCCAAAGCGCCCTGACCCCGACAAGAACGGCCCTTCGCCAATGGGTATTGCGTCTATACCTATTTATAGGTAGTGTTCAGTACCAATTAAAAAAGTAAATCCGGCGGGTAGTGGGTTCCACGGCTGGGAGCAGGCAAGCAGGCCGTGGACACCCCCCCAAAGCGGGATTTATTGCTGGGAGGGCAGCATGCAAACAGAAGACTCCGCCCCTGAGGATCGCGAAGGGCATTCCTCCGATCCGTTGGTGGCTGCCAGCCCACCCCATTCACCGGGGCCGCCGCGAAACGGCCACGCCCGGCGAGCGGCACTGATCAGCACCATCGAAGGCGAAATGGTGCCCCGCCTGCTCATGCTGAGTCGAACCGCCGGCCCCGGGCAAAACACGACGAGTTCCCCGGGCAAGACAACCGAACCCTGGGATGTGGAGGAATTGGCCCGCCTGCTCGTGGCTCACGGCCCGGAAATTGCCTGGGCGTTCGTCGAGGCGGCGCACCGGCGCGGCGTCAGTTACGACCGCATCTGCGTCGGGCTGCTCGCTCCCGCGGCGCGCCGACTGGCCGAACAATGGGAACATCGGGACTTTGGCAAATCGGAGCTGACGCTGGGACTGCACGGGCTGCGCACGGTTCTCCTCGAGATTGGTAACGCGGCAAAGAACGAGCGCCACGTATCCCGCGAGGGCTGATCCGCACCGCCCCGACACGGCGCTGCCGCGGCGGCGTGCCCGCGACCGCGACCGGTCTGCAGGGTTGTCGCAGACCTCACGCCCGCTATACTCCAAGCACAACTATGCGACCCGCACCCGTGACGGACGCCGAAGTCAAGTTCGGCGAAGCCGACCTGACGACCTGCGACAGAGAACCCATTCATATTCCGGGTTCCATTCAGCCGCATGGCGTGCTGCTGGTGATCGACCGCCAAACCCTGGGCATCGAGCAGGTCGCGGGCGACGCCGGGGCTCTGCTCGCCATCGCGGACAACCCGATCGCCGGAATGCCCCTCTCCGCCGTTCTGGACGCCGACGCTGACAGTTTCGTCGCGGCCCAGCTGGCCGTTGCCACCGAGAACGTCGCACCCGTCATGCGCCTGAACGTCGGGTCACGAACGGGCACGAAACCCCTGGACCTTACACTGCATTCCTTGGGACGAACCGCCATCGTCGAGCTCGAACCCGTGCGATCGGAATCCGTCGGGGACTTCAGTTCGACGACTGATCCGATTCCGCGATTGAAGCAATTGCTCTCTGCGGTGCAGATGACGGCCAGTGTCGAGGAGTGCTGCGCGGCTGCTGCAATATCACTGCGCAAAGCGACCGGATTCGATCGCGCCATGGTCTACCGATTCCTGCCCGATGACAGCGGCGAAGTGGTTGCAGAGGACGCGCGCGAAGGCCTGGAATCCTTCCTCGGCCTGCATTATCCGGCCTCCGACATTCCGAAGCAGGCGCGTGAGCTCTACCGGCGCAACTGGATCCGAACCATTCCGGACATCAATTATGTGGCGGCGCCGCTCACACCGGCGATGAATCCGCGCACGGGCAGAACCATCGACATGAGTCATTGCGCACTCAGGAGCGTGTCGCCGATTCACGTTGAATACCTGAGAAATATGGGTGTCTGCGCATCACTGTCCGCCTCCATCGTATGCCGGGAAAAACTTTGGGGCATGCTCGTCCTGCATCATTACTCGCCGCACTACGTTGCCGCCGATCTGCGTGTGGCATGTGAAACCTTCGCGCAGATCTTTTCCCTGCACGTGGATGCGAAGGCGCAAGCCGAAACCTCGGTGCAGCGCCTCGATGCCCAGCAAAGCCGCGAAGACCTCGTTGCCACGCTGGCGGGCGCAAGCGATCTTGGGGCGGTGATATCTGCGTGGGATCTCTTGCCCTACGTCGGCGCCACGGGCGCCGTCGTGCATCTGGAGGGCAACGTGCGTTCGGTGGGCGTCACGCCGCCGCCCGATGAAGTAGCCGCGCTCATGGCGTGGCTCAACGGCATGAACCGACCGTTGTATGCCACGGACCAGCTGTCGGCCGTCTACCCCAGGGCCTTGGGATTTTCCGCCATTGCAAGCGGCCTGCTCGCGGTGGGCCTGTCGCGCGAGCCCCGCGATTACGTGCTTTGGTTCCGGCCTGAGATCGGCCGCACGGTGCGTTGGGCGGGAAATCCCTCCAAGCAGGTGAAAGTCGATCGTCACGGAGAGCGCCTGACGCCGCGCGGATCGTTTGCCGAATGGCTGGAGGTGACGCGCTCTCGTTCCGCTTCGTGGTCGAGCGTCGACCTGGAGGCTGCGGAGGCGCTGCGGGTCGTGCTGCTGGAAAATGTGCTCAAGAGCATCGATATGACCCGGAGGGAGAAGGAACTCGAGACCACGCGCGCCATGGCGGAGGAACTCGAGCGCCGGGTCGCGCAACGGACCGAGCAGATTCATGTGCTCGCGTCCGCTCTGGAGGCGGTGGAGGATCGCGAGCGCAGGCAGATCGCGCGGGATCTGCACGATGACCTCGGCCAGACTCTCGCGGCAGCCCGCATACGCCTGGCGGCCCTCTGCGAAGATCGGCGCGCCGACGTGCAATCCAAGGCCCGCGAGGTCGGCGGATTGATCGATGCGGCCAGCCGCTCGATCCGCTCCCTGGCCGCCCAGCTCGCGCCGGCCGTTCTCAACGAGCTCGGCATTTCGGCAGCGCTCGATTGGCTGGTGGAAGAAATCGAAAGTACCTTCTCCCTGCGCGTGACGCTCGTCGAGGACGGCGCGCCCAAACCGCTGAGCCAGGAGGCCAGGTCCGTCGTGTACCGCGCCGTCCGCGAGCTGCTGATCAATGTCGCAAAACATGCCGGCACGGATTCAGCCACCGTGGAGTCGGAGTGTCGCGGGGGGCTCTTGCTCATACGCGTGATCGACAACGGCAAGGGCTATGACCCCGGCAAGGTGGTCACGAGCCCACAGACGGGACTTGGGCTGATCAGCATCCGAGAGCGTTTGTCGCTCATTGGAGGTACTGTGGAGACTCGAACGGCCTTGGGAGTGGGCACCCGCAGCGTGCTCACGGTGCCCCTGACCGATGAGCTTGGTGGGATTGCGGGCGAACCCAGGACATGAAAATTCGCGTACTGCTGGTGGAGGATCATCGCATGGTGCGCGAGGCCCTTTGTGAGGTCCTTAAGAAGGTGAGCGACATCGAGGTGGTCGGCGAAGCGGGTGACGCGCGGGACGGTATCGAACGGGCCAACTCCCTGTCCCCCGACGTGATAGTTCTCGATATCCGGCTGCCTGACCTCAACGGAATCGAGGTCGCCGCGCGCCTTCGCGATGCCGGCAGCACCGCGAAGATCGTCGCGCTTTCGGCCTTTTCCGACAAACGGTTCGTGCACGAGATGCTGCGCTCCGGTGCTTCCGGCTACGTAACGAAGTCCGCGGCCGGCACGGAACTGGTGCGTGCGATCCGCGCCGTGGCAAGCGGCCAGGGCTATTTCTCTCCGGAGATTGCAGGCACGCTGGTCGCGGACGTGCGCGAACGCGCAAGCGCTTCGGCCACCCAACCCCTGGCCCGAAGGGAGCGCGAAGTGCTCCGCCTGCTCGCAGAGGGCGCGCGCTCGGCGGCCATAGCGGCGCAACTTCACATAACTGCTGCGACGGTTGAAGTGCACCGGCGCAATATCATGCGGAAGTTGGGGCTGCGCACGGTGGCGGAGCTCACGTAATACGCCATACGTGAGGGCATCGTGTCTCTTTAGGTCCGCGGCGCGCAGGCCTCCAGTTTCAAGGTAGGCTATACTCCCTATAAAAGGTATGTCCGGCCACGCGTGAACTGGGTACGCTTCCCCAAGCTTAGGAGCGCATCGCTCTACTGATGAAAGACAATTTGCACTCCATCGGTGACCGGACAGCAGCTCTTGCCACTGAGTTTCCAGCCGACGAACTCTTTGCCGCGGCGAGTACCGCGGTTCTCGTGGCGGATCACACCACAGGGCGCGTGATCGCCGTCAACCCCGCCGCGCAGGACTTGCTGGGACTTCCGTCCGCCGATTTGGTCGGGCACCCCTGGCACAAGGCCTTCATCCATCCCGGTGCCGAAGAGTTGAATGCCGCGAGCCAGCGCGCGGCCGCCCTGGGGACCGTAGCGAGGGTTTCCGTGTGTTCGTCCGGCCTCACCGGCGACGCACTGGTGGCGACTCTCTCAACGTTCTTTGTGAGCCAGGTTTGCTATCTGCTGCTCCAGCTGGACACCGCGCACGAGACCGGGCGCAGTCGCCAGGCTTTTTCCGGCGACCTCTTCGACGAACTCGATGACCTGTCGCTGGGTTTTGTGATCACCGATGGGGCACTGTGTGTGCAGTTCGGGAACCGGGCATTTCTGGAGCTCACCGGCGATGCCTCCCGGGAGGCGATCGAAGGCCAAAATCTACTACGCTGGCTGGATTTGACGCAGGATGATCTGATTCACATGAGCCGGCAATTGCAACTGCGCCAGGCAGCCACCATGATGACGACGAGCCTCAGCACGAGATACGGCCGCGGGCCGATGGTCGAAGTCACTGCGATCGCGGTGCCGGACGCCACGAGTCCCTACTGGGGATTCGTTCTACGGCAGATGTCCCGACACCCCGTGGCGCCCGGGGGCTTACGCAAAGATTCCTGATCGAGGCTATGAGCTCGCCGCGCGCCGGTATAGGCGCGGCCGCCACACCGCCAGTGCGATGTTGACCAGAGCGAGCGCCGCCAGGATCCAGAGTCCGCCCCATTCGGTGCGCAGAAGCTGGGCCAATTGCGCGGGGTCCCCCTGCCCCGAGGCCGCAAGGGCCGAAAGCTCGGCCGCGTGCCGTGCGCTCGACCCGACGGTGAGCAAGGTACCCTCGAATGTGCCGAGGCCGAGCAGGGCCTTCACCCACGCCCAAGCCGCGCTCTTGTAGGCCTCGTTGACGGCGATTGCCAGCAGTCCACTGATGAGCACCATGACGAGCGAGGGGACCAGCAGCCACTTCGAAATGGAGGCGATCCCCTGCAGCACGGCCGCAAACGCAACTGCCGAGGTCGCCGGCGCCGTGGCGAGAAGTACGATGCAGGCAGCCAACGATCCCAGGGTGCCGATCGCGCCGATCTCGTGAAGCGACTTGAGTGATTTCGCGAGCATTGCCGTGTGACGACCGTAAGGCCGTCCTGTAATGATAGCTCGTCACCCGCGCCACAACGAGACCATCAACTTCGGATCAGTGCACGCCGAGCACACGCAGCACGAAAAACAGCGCCGCGCCGAACAGCGCCGCCCCGAGCAGCACGCACACGGGCAGTGTCAGCACCCAGGCAAGAACGATGTTCCGTACGGTGTCCTTCTGGATGCCTGAACCGTTGGCCACCATGGTGCCGGCGATACCCGAGGACAGGATGTGAGTCGTACTCACGGGTAATCCGAGCAGATCCGCCGCCTCGATGGTGCCGAAGGCGACCAGTTCAGCCGATGCTCCCTGGGCGTAGGTCAAATGCGCCTTTCCGATTTTCTCACCGACGGTCACCACGATCCGCTTCCATCCGATCATGGTTCCCAGTCCGAGCGCGAGCGAGACCGCGATCTTGACCCATAGGGGAATGAAATTGGTCAGCCGTTTCAGTGATTGTTGATAGCGTGCGGCCGATGCCGGCTCGAGCTCGGCCGGCAATTGATGCGCTTTCTGCATCCGATTCAGCGTTTCCGCCACGAGGTAGACATCCAAACGCAGCGCTATCCGGTCGGCAGAAGGCAGTGCAGCCAGATCGTCGACATGAGCCAGTCTCGCCGCCGCTCCGGCGTTCGCGACGCTGAGCGCAGGCAGAGTGTCGGGCTCGATTCGCCCCGAGCGAAGATAGTGAGTCAGTGTTTTGTGTGCGGCCGCAAAGTCCGTGGACCGCGCTTGAGCACCGGGCACTTGCTCGAGGGATTGGGAGAACTGCGCTGAGGTCGCCGCCAATTGGTGCAAATCCGCGCTTGAAGTCGCGAGATTCAATGCGAACGTCGTCGGCACGATGCCAACCAGGATCAGTACGATCAATCCCATGCCCTTCTGTCCGTCGTTCGAGCCGTGCGCGAAACTGACTCCCGTGCAGGTTAGCACCAGCAATCCGCGAATCCAGGGGGGCGGGGGCTTGTCCCCCTCGGGCGCCTTGAACAAGGCGGGATTGCGCAGCAGCGCCTTGGCCGCCAACAGCAGGAGCGCCGCCGCGACGAAGCCGAGCAAGGGCGAAAACACCAACGCCTTGACCGTGTCCTCCACCTTGGCCCAGTTGACTCCCTCACCGAATGCGCTGCCGGGGCTCATGAGCGAATTCATCAACCCAACCCCGACAATCGAGCCAATCAGGGTGTGTGAGCTCGAAGCAGGAAGGCCCAGATACCACGTGCCGAGGTTCCAGATGATCGATGAGAGGAGCAGCGCGAACACCATGGCGAAGCCGGCGCCGGACCCCACATTGATCACCAATTCAACGGGCAGGAGTGCGACGATGCCGAACGCCACCGCGCCGCTGGAGGTCAGCACGCCGATCAGATTCCACATGCCCGACCAGACGACTGCCTGGCTGGGCTTCAAGGTGTGGGTGTAGATGACGGTTGCCACGGCGTTTGCCGTGTCATGAAAACCGTTGACGAACTCGAAACTGAGTGCGAGCAAAATGGCCAGGCACAACAGGACCGCGGTAGGCAAATCGATACCAAGGCTGGACACGGGCAATCTCCATCTTGTTCTCAACCCATAGCTGTCCGACACTAGGTTCACTCCGTGACAATTGTGTGACGCAACACCCCTCATACGGGGGATATCGCCGCCCACGGCTGTGCGGTCCTGGGGTTGGAGGGTAGATTTCTTTCATGAGCGCGGAACACATGAGGCTTTCGGGCATGGACCGCTTGCGGTATTTCGTGCCGACCGCGATCTGCCTTTATCTGGCGGCACTTTGCGCGGTACTCATCGTCACATCCGCGTTTCTCGTCAGCCTCCAAAATGCCGTCGCCGTGACCGCGGCGGGCCTGTTCGGCCTCCTGCTATCATGCGGCCTTGGCTTCTTTTTCTGGCGGGCGCAGAGACGGGATTTGGAGTTTGTACAAGTTGCGACATCGTCCGACCCGCAGTCCAATTTCGAAACGGTCCGCTCGGCGGTGCTTCGTGCGGGTTGGCGCATTCTGTCCGAAGAACCGGGGCGCGCGCTCGACGCTCAGACGGCCGGCGCGCTACTCGACATCGGAGAGCGTGTCGCCATTCAGTTTCGCGGCAGTCAGGTATTCATCGCCAGTATCTGCGATCCGAGCATCGGCTTCTCGCTCGCCGGTCGCCGGCACTGCGCAGCCCACCGGGAATTCATCAGAGCCGCTGTGCTTGCCACAACCGCCGACACGGCCGATACATCTGACAAAGTCGGCGAAGACCGCATCTAG
>Ga0182030_10018961_pt1 | contig 13142 bp, 9 predicted proteins | sample 812S3MmetaG_FD_121299 | JGI IMG/M metagenome (GOLD analysis project Ga0182030, IMG submission 121299) | Permafrost microbial communities from Stordalen Mire, Sweden - 812S3M metaG (Illumina Assembly) | ecosystem: Environmental > Terrestrial > Soil > Wetlands > Permafrost | place: Sweden... | reverse complement strand
TCCTGCCGGCGCGCACTGGTGCGGGTGCTCGCCAATCACCGCCGTAAGCTCGGCTTCGATCAGCGCCTGGTAGATCGTCTCGGCCGCATGCCGGATCCAGTCATCGACCCTCCGCGGCTTTGAGTACTTCCAGGACTTCGAGCAGGGCAGACTGGTCCAGGGCCATCGTGTGCGTGTCCCTCCGCGAGGACCATTGGCGGGTCCCGCTGACAATCACACGGTGCCCCTTCCAGTGCGCTCAGGCGCGCTGTCAGGGCCGACCTTTTACACCACCTGAGGGGACGTCACCCACGTCAGCCGACGGCGCCCCCAAGTACCATCCATCCGTGAGCGTCACGTCAGTGACATAGGGCCTGTAACGTGCTGGACGCAAGCAGTGTGTGAGCAAGGAGGCGACATGGATTTGGCGTACCATCAGTTTCCTGCTGAACTCGGGCTGAGGAAAGGTTCGACTAGCGATCCGGTCAGCACAAGCGCGTTCGACCACCTGCGCCCGGCTCGAGTTCATTCGGGTGGCAGGCTGCCCGCCGGGAGAGACACCACCAGGTTTGACGGTGAAATCTTGTCTCCGCAAGCGTCGTCGCTGATCTGACTGCCCCGGCTATGCCCGAAGAGCTCGCAGGCCCAAGCCCATTTCATGATGTCGGGCGCATCTTCCCGGATGACGTCGACGTCTGCTCTGTGGAACCGTCGATGAGCGTGGCCGATGCCCTCAGCCTGATGGCGCCCAAGCGCTACTCCCAGGTCCCCGTCGTCGCTGACGGCCGAGTGCGTGGAGTCTTCTCACTCTGGTCTCTTATCTATCAGCTCTTGGCTGCCCCCGGTCTCTCCCCGCTAGACCTAGCGGTTGAGGATGTAATGGAGAGCATCCCCTCCGTTACGGTGGACGACCCTCTAGATCTTGTACTCGAGCACCTGAACCTCCATGATGCTGTGCTCGTAGGTTCGCCTCACGGCCTCCAAGCCATAGCTACTGCGACCGATGTGCTGAGCTACTTCTACAGAATTGCAAGACCGTACGTTCTGCTGCAGGAAATAGAGCTCGGGTTGCGCAACCTAATCGACATGTGCGTAACCGAGGCTGAACTAGAACAATGCATCGACCGCGCGCTGACTAGACAGTATGAGAGCCGAAAAAAGAAACCGCCAACCCGGCTCAGCGACATGACATTCGAGGACTATCGCAGCATCATCGCAAGCAGGGAGAACTGGGAGTTCTTCCGCGGCGCCCTAGGTCAGAACCGAGAACTCGTATCGAGCAAACTAGAGCAGGTCCGCCGGATTCGCAACGATGTATTCCACTTCAGGGACCCTGTTTCCGTCATTGATCATGAGACCCTCGCTGCTACCCGCTACTGGCTTTTCGACAAGGCAAGATCGATGCGAGAGCGACACCGCAGGGAGCCGACATCATGATGGGTGAGACGCTTCACGACGAGCTTCGCGAGAGAGAACTCTTTCCGCACCAAGTGGAGTTTATTGAGACGGTGCTCGGGTCCGGATCTGGCCGCAGACTTATTTTGGCCGACGCCATAGGGCTCGGCAAGACGCGCGCCTGCGTGGCTCTTGTATGGGCTTGGAGCAGGTTGCATGGTAGACAACCGCGGACGTTGATTCTTGCACCGCAAGCCCTGCTTCCAATATGGCGGGCGAGCCTCGCGAACTTCGAGGTGGTTGCGGACATCGTTGACGCGGCCAAGTTCCGTCACGTGGAGGCTCGTACTCCAGCGGGTCAGAATCCGTGGACATCACTCGACATAGTGATCACAACGGTCGACTTTCTGAAGCGCCACGATCGAGTTCGGACCCTTCTCGAGGTTTCCTGGGATCTGGTCATCGTGGATGAGGCGCATCTGTATACGGGCGCCTCTCAGGCAGGTGAGGTTCTTCGAGCGCTGTGGGACGCAGACGAAGTAGACGTCATGGTGGCTGCCTCGGCTACACCTTCTGGGAGACTCGACGATCTGGTGACGTCCGCTGGCCCAACTGTTCGCGTCCTTCGTCGGTCCGCGACGGATCTGGTCGATTGGGAGGGTCGGCCCATTCTTGGCGCCGAGGCCTCGCAAGTTGTTGAGATCGTGCGCCTCCAGCTCACAGCAAGAGAACGCGATCTGCTCGAGGTGACGCGCTCCCTGCTGCAACGATCAGCGACCGAAGATCCCGGCCGACGATTTCTTATACGTGCCTATGTGCAGGCGGCTCAGAGTTCCCTCTTCACGTTTGAGAACCTTCTCCGGCGGGCGTTGTTGCGAGCAGATCGACAGGAATTCACGTCCGTCGTGAATTCGCAGTTTGCAGCGCCAGAGGTCGACGACTACCAAGACACGCCGGAGGCGACTCTCTCATCTCCTCTCTCGCGCGAAGACCTTCTTCATCTCATTGAGCTCATCGATCTGATCGAAGTAGACACGAAATGGAGCGCATGTGCGCAAGTGCTTCAAGCCAGGCTGCCTGAAGATGGAGGGTCAGCCGTCATATTCTGCGACTTCGCGTATACAGCTCAGTACGTCGCCGGTCTAGTATCCAAAACCGGAACACCGGTTGAATTGTTGATAGCCGCGATGTCGGCGGAAGAGCGAGACCATGCTCTGCAGTCATTTCAACAAAATGGCGGCGTACTTGTTCTCACGTCGGCTGCCGCTGAAGGCGTGGCGCTAGCCTACGTCAAGCTATGCGTCCACTACGACCTACCGTGGGACTCAGCCGTTCTCGCCCAGCGCCTAGGGCGGATTCGTCGAATTGGAGCGGGACCCGGCCCGGTGCGACACGTACTGTTCGCGGATGAGGTTCTCCTCCCCGAGCCTCTTGTGAAAATGCTCTTCTCGCTAGATGAAGATGCTGCAGCGAGAACACCGACCGAAGTGTTGTCGGAATTCCTTGGGATTCCCTAAGGGAGTCGCCGAAAGAACGGAAGCTCGCCGCAACGGAAAACCCACCTATCCAGGTCGCTGCCCCGGCCTCGATCATCTCCGCCGCGGCCAGCCGCACACGCTCCCGGCGGGCCCGCTCCGCCGCGTCCCGCCGTACGGAAAAGGAACCGCGAACTGCGGGAACCTCGCCGCACGGCCGACCCAACCGACGCTTGACCCCCGATCGCGACGGCGGGGGATGGAGCCGTCGTGGGTACGCGCCGGGTCGCGCTATTGTCGGGCCGTGGAGGAGGGACTGAGAACTGAGCTGCGGCCCATGCTCGTCGGCGAAATCGTCGGGCAGTTCCTTGTGCCGGGTTACCAGCGAGGGTATCGCTGGGGGCGCGAAGAGGTCACCCGGCTCCTTGACGACATCAGCGATAGCTCCGGACGGAAGTACTTCCTCCAGCCGGTAGTAGTAAAGCGCCGCGACGACGGCAAATGGGAGCTTGTCGACGGTCAGCAGCGCCTCACAACGCTTTTGTTGATCCTTCGCTACATCCATGAGCACCTGCCGACGGTGCGCCCGAAGTACTCGCTGAAGTACGAGACGCGGCCCGGCAGTGCCGACTACCTGGACCACCCGGCCCCGGAGCAGAGCCAGGACAACATCGACTTCTTCCACATCTTCGGCGCGTTCTCGCGCGTCCGGGAGTGGTTCGAGAGCCGCGACGACGTCACTCTCGCAGCGATCAACTTTTACAAGTACCTATCAGAGTCCGTGTACATCATCTGGTACGAGGCGCCTGCCGACGTCGAGTCCACGACGTTGTTCACGCGCCTCAACGTTGGGCGCATCCCTCTGACCGACGCCGAACTCGTCAAGGCCCTCCTGCTCACGCGCGCCACCGAATTGAAACGCGAACGTGAAATCGCCGCCCAGTGGGACACCATCGAAAGAGACCTCCGCGCCCCGGAGCTGTGGGCGTTCGTCACCGGAAGGCCCGGCCAGGAGGCGACTCATATCACGCTGCTGCTTGACACCCTCGCCGTCTGGCCAAAGGGAAGTCAGCGTCCGCTGTTCCACACGTTCGAGACGCTCCGGCCGATGATCGAGAGCGGGGCGCAGGACACGTGGAACAAGGTCGTCGGGCTCCACTCCCTAATCATGGGCTGGTACGACAACCGCGATCTGTTCCATAAGATCGGGTACCTGATCGCCCGGGGTCGGACGTTCGACGAACTAGTCGACCTATCCAAAGACTGCACCAAGCGCAAGTTCGAGGCCCGCATCGACGCGTGGATCCGCGCCGACCTTTCGCTGAAAGCCTCAGATCTGGCAGAGCTGCGGTACGGGAACACGAAGACGGCCGCTGTGCTGCTGTTGATGAACGTCGAGACGGTGCGAAGCATGACATTGTCAGCCGAGCGGTTCTCATTCAAGGAATACGCGGCGCAGCGGTGGAGCATCGAGCACATCCATGCGCAGAACGCCGAGCAGCTGAACCGGGCCGCGCAATGGGTAGATTGGCTGCGCCTGCACCGAGACGCCCTCGCCGGGATCCCCGCGATCTCGGAGGCAGCCCGCGCCGATCTCGCCGAGCGCATCAACATCGCCATCGGCGACATCTCCGCAGAAGCGTTCGCGCCGTTGGAGCAAGAGCTCACCACCCTCTTCAGCCTCGCAGGTGAGAGCGGAGATGTAGACGCGATCGCGAACCTCGCGCTCTTGGCGAACGGCGACAACAGCGCGCTCAGCAACTCCGTCTTCGAGGTGAAGCGCCGCAGCGTCCTCGCTCGGGACCGGCTCGGGTCGTACATCCCGGTCTGCACGCGCAACGTGTTCCTCAAGTACTACACCGACGCCGAAGGGCAGCAAATCCACTTCTGGGGCCAGCATGACCGAGACGGCTACCTTGCCGCGATGCGCCAATACGTCGGTCCCTACCTGCTCGAGGAGGACGCGACCTGATGCCTGGCTTCCTTACGTCGTACGCCGGGCTGTTCTCGCCGTCCGCAGCGGATGCGCCTCGGGTGACGAGCATCGAGATCCCCCTCATCCAACGGGACTACGCCCAAGGGCGCACTGACCCCCGGACATCCGACATCCGCGAGCGTTTCCTCGATGTCCTGCACGAAGCACTTACCGACGGAAGAGACGTCGGCCTCGACTTCATCTACGGCGATGTCGAGGACGGCACGCTGCGTCCCCTCGACGGCCAGCAACGCCTGACAACGTTGTTCCTGCTCCACTGGTACCTGGGCTACCGCGCGGCGCAGCTCTCCGAGCGGCAGGCGTGGATGAGTTTCTCCTACGCGACCAGACCTTCTGCGCGCCTATTCTGCGAGCAGCTTGTGACCGCACAACCGCCGCCAGACGAGTCAGCTCCGGCGGCGTGGATTGTCGACCAGCCCTGGTACCTCTACGTCTGGGAAAACGACCCGACGATCCAAGCGATGCTGGTGATGATCGACGCCATCCACAGACGGTTCGCCGATTGCGACCCCCGTAGTGCGTGGCAGCGCCTTATCGCCACCGACGCCCCGGCGATCTCGTTCCAGCTCCTGCCGATCGACGATATGGGCTCGGGCGAAGACCTCTATATCAAAATGAACTCGCGCGGCAAGCCCCTGACACCGTTTGAGAACTTCAAGGCCAGCTTTGAAAGGGCCATCGTGTGGGCCGGTGACAAGGCAACTGAGTTCGACCACCGAATCGACGGTTCGTGGTCCGACATACTCTGGCGCATCCACGGCTATGACGACATCGTTGATGACAAGTTCATGCGTTACTTCGACTTCATCACCGACATCTGCCAGTGGCGCGCCGGACAGCTACCTGGCGGAGTCCGCGCCGAGACCCGCGCCCTTCAGCTGTTCGGGACGGCCGGGCGACAATCTGAGGAAAGCCTGGAGTTCCTCTTCCACGCGTTCGACACCTGGGCCGACGCCGACATCAGCGACGAATTCGGACAGCTCTTCGCCACAAGCCGCGCCGATCTGGCCCGCGACCCCGGCCGGCTTCTACTGTTCGGAACGGAACCAGGCGCCAACCTGTTCGAGGCGTGCTGCCGGCACTACGGCACTCCGCGATTCACCTACGGCCGCACACTTCTCCTGTTCGCGGTGCTCCTGGACCGCGTCAGCCCCTCCGAGGACTTCCCGCGGCGGCTAAGGGTGCTGCGTAACCTGATCGAGGCGTCGGAGAGCGAACTCCGTCCGCACCGACTCCCCGCCCTGGTTGCCGACGTGCAGCGCATCGTCGCGGACGGCTCACTAGACGAAATCAACGGCTTCAACAGAGCGCAGGCCGACGACGAGCAGGCGAAATGGGCCTTCCTGAGGGCGCATCCCGATTTGGCGACAGTTCTGTTCCGGCTCGAGGACCACACTTTGCTCCGCGGCTCCCTACAGGCGTTCGACCTGGACGCCGCCACTTTCGCCCAACGGGCAGCGGCCTTCGAATCGCTGATGGCCGCGCCGGACGGATGGCGCGACCTCACCGGCGCCCTGCTCGCCGGCGGCAGCTACGCGCGGCGCCGCAACGACCGCGATCTGCAGTTCGGCTCCCCGTCGAACAGCGAACCGTGGCGGAACCTCCTCACGGGGACCTCTCGCGCGAACCTGCGACCAACCGCCGACGCCCTCGGCAAGGTGCTCGACGCCGTCGCTGCAGGAACGGCACCGCGCGCGTCCTTGCGGCAGATGCAGGACGCATTCGTCCGCTCCAGAGAGGCGACCGGGGAGTTCGACTGGCGCTACTACCTAGTGCGGTATGACACGATGCGCCAGGGCGCATCCGGCATCTACGCCAGTGTCAGCGGGAACATGGGCTACCTCATCTGCATGCTCGACAAGACCCAGATGAACGGGCGCTACCGCGACCCGTACCTCGCCGCTCTTGCCCAGCTAGCAGGCGCAGACGCCGGGTTTCTCGAGGACGCGGCCGGGCCGGTGTTCGCCGGTGGACACGTCGATTACATCCGTTGGATGGAGTTCCCGCGCAGCGGCGCTGCGGTGCGCTGCACCCGCGACGGGTGGGTTCTGCGACGTCCCGAGCGCGAGGAGTTCCTCGAACGCTTCGACAACGTCTGCGCCGAGTTCGACGTCGATGAGCAGCTCAAGCTCACCGTCCCGCAGCAAGTGCGCGACGGCGGGTACGTCGACGCTAGCGACCGCGTCCAAGCCGGAGCCCGCTTGCTCAGAGCACTCGCAGCCGCGGGCCTCTAGCGCGACGCAGCACAGCCTGGCGGGAGGCGCGGCGGCCGGCCACGCAAGGCCTGGCCGAGGAACTGAGTCGCTGCGGGGCGCGCGAGGGCCTGCTGCTGCCAGCACGGAACCGCCGACGCCCACTCACAAGAGTCCTCGTCCAACGCCATCGGAGCGGCGACACCGCCCGCATTACAGCGGACGCGTGGACCGGGGTCGGCTGGGACGCCACCCACTTGCGCTCGCCGCCAGGCGCAATGGTCGACGCGCGGCAGGCTATCCAGTGAACAGACTCTAGGCTAGGAGGCTGTTCCTCCCTTGCGGTGACGCGAGGAGCCGACGGCCCAACGTCCGCTCAATAGGCATGTGAGTAAGATGCCAGGTCAGAGGCTTGAGGATGAACGGAGCCAGTCTAGCCACGTAGTGACCACAGAGCCGATCAGTTGCCGCGCTTCGACCAACGTCATGGTCCGCTTGGGCGGGTCACCCTTCAAGCGGGCATGGCGGGCCAGGTCGCCGCTGACCTCTTTCCGATTGGCAGAGGCGGTGAATGTACTGATCTGGTCCTTGGTGACCCAGCCGCGCTGATAGAACCCGGGCACGTTGTCGAGCAGGATCTCGTGAATCTTGTACAGGTCCGACCAATCGGGCGCCGGGTCAGCGTTGCCGAGAATGTCCAGAACCTCAGCGACGTCCTGATGGATCAGTGACAACTGCACGTAGCCCGGGCCCGGTGCTGGTGGCGCTGGAGGCTGCTCTCCGCCGCCTGACACCGTACTGAGGTTGACGCGAGCACGTGCTACGGCCGAGTCCGCCAAGACGACCTGGTGCTGTCCACCGGTCTCGTCACTGAAGCGTCCGGTAAGGTCCACTGGCCGAAAGTCGCTTCTGAGTGTCTGGGCCGCGCCGTTGACCCGGCGAAGCAGCACCGACGCGGCATCGTGCAGCCGCGCGGCATCGTCAAGGATCTGGTCGGGCACGGTGAAGCTCAGTTGGTAACCCTCGTGGTCGGCGACAATAGCAGGCTCTCCCTCCCGGAACAGCTCCGCGAGGGTTCCCAGATCAAACTCGTGGCCCGTCAGGCGCGCCTTAATGAGCATCAGCAGATGCTACCGACTGAGGCCAGGTCAAGCGTGCGAAGGCGAGCGCACGTGTCGCCCTGACGGCTCATGTTGGTGAAGGTAACTTCAGTGAAGGCGTGCCCGGTCGAAGTCGGCGGCCCGCGTCTACGGTCCGGCGATCCCGGACTGCCTGGCGTCCATCCGGCACGCTCAGGCCGTCGGCTTCAGCTGGAGCACGTCCGCCAGGTCGGGGTGCTGGGTATCCGCGAGAACGCCAGCCGCCGTTCGGTACCTGCGACGAACGGCATGAACCTGCCGCTCACCGCGCGCAGCGCCTGCCGTCCGGCAGCTCGACCTCGACGGCGCGCTGTGGTCGCCGCCCTGGCGTTCGCGCCACGGCCCTAAGGTGCGCCACGGCCGCCGGCCACCGGCAGCGCATCACGGAATGTTCGTTCGGGTGCGGCACAAATAGCTCCGCAGAGCCACAGTAACTGGCGCCATTGGGCGGGAATGTGTGCGGGCGCGCGTGGACAGAGATTACTGTCCGTGACGGCTTTACCGCCGACTCTGTTCCTAACTCGCCGAGTTCGCAGCTATCGAGTGCCCACGTGGCGCGCACGGCGAAGGTCCTGCCGGGCCCGCGTCGCTCGACCCTGTCCGCGGCAAAAGAGGATGTTCAGACACGCCAAGCTCATAGCCGAATTAAGATCAGACTATGCGAAGTAGCGTGACGACTCCGACTGCAGGATTGATCGATTTTATCGAAACTTGGTGGGGTGACTCGCTTGGTGTGCTCGTGCAAAAGATAGACCGCGCTCCTGCCTACCAAGTTAGGTCTTTTATCACCGATATGCGGGACCGATTTCCTGCGCCTCTTCCCATACCGCCAATGCGCGTTGGATGCCTTCGTCCGGAGGTCCGAACGACTATGGTCGACATGATCTTTAGGTCAGGCTCGCCAGGGTTCTCAATTTGGAGCGCTCCCTGGCTCCTCCTGTATGCAGAGGAGGTCATAACTGAAGATCCTATTGACAGTTTTCTGCGGAGGTTTGGTTACGACGAGGAGCCACACTGCGACCCGCGAGGCTTTCTTCCTGAGGCGATAAAAATGCTGTCGGATGTCCGTTCGCTTATCAAAGATGGTTCACTGCACCTCACAAGTTTTCCTGAATCTGATCAACTTAGTGAAACTGTGCCAGAAGCTACTCGGCTCTCCCTTTACCAGAATTCTGCAGAGCTTCAAATGGAAGAGAAGATCTTCCTTCAAAGTTTCCGCGGGAAAGCTACTTCTAAAGATTTCCAAATCGCCTTGATGATGATGTGCCACGATGTTACTGAGTCGCTGAAGTATTCTCAGGATGGGCGTATCACTCCGTTGCTCCATGGTCGCGGTGAGTTGGCTGTCCTCAATGGGCTTAGTCAAGGGCACGCGCGCGCCATTGCCGATGGCCGTATGCGGCGCGCGCAGAGTCTTGCAGAATTGACCTTGCCGACATCGCGAGCACCAATTGATCGGATAGTAGCCCTCCGCAGTAACGAAGAGGTATTCGCGAACTTTAGAGATACACTATCTAGTGCGCTAACCGATATCGCGGGATTGGAAGCGAGCGGAGAGGAATGGATCGATCATGCTCGTGAAAGCTTGCACGGGAGCCTAGCTCCTGCCCGTGTTCGGCTAGCTAAAGAGGTATCACGACGGAGGATGCTAGGGGGGATGTCGGAGCGGCTTCAGGGGCTTGCTTTTAGTTGCGTGGGGGGCGGTATTGGAGCGGCTCTAGCCCATGGAAATCCTGCAGCATCAATAGCAGGCATGTCAATAGGGGCAACCGCTCAAACTATAGCTGAATACGCTAGGAAGCGGCCTATGCAGCAACCAAAGAAAGCGGCGATCGAAATATTGCTGTCACTAGGGAACCCCACTCCTCGGCTTACAAGTAAAGTAAAATAGTGGATAAATTGATAGCTAAGTTCGTTCGCGACATCCGCAACGGCGAGCCAGGGAGATGGCATTCACGAATATCAAGAAGCTGCAACCTTAGCTTAGCGGCAGCACTGCCATCGCGCCTAATGTATTGCTCCTAAAGATGGCTCGCTCATCGGCATGAGCGGTAAAGTGGCTAGTCGGTCAGAGGGCTTGCTCAAGCTCTCGACACTGACGGCGTCGGCTTCATTTGTCGCCGGCAGCGCGGTGTGATAACGCGCACGCCCCGGCCCGGCCGGTGCTGGCGCCAGGTGCCGGGTTTACTGGCGGGGCGCGGGTGTCTTCAGGGGCTGTCGTCCATGATGCGGTCGTAGGTGCGGCGGGCGCTGGCGCTGCGGGCGCTGGCGCCGTAGCGGCGGAGCATCTGGGGGGAGGACCAGCCGTTGAGCTCCATCAGGTCGCCCTCGGGGCCGCCGCGGTCCAGCCAGGTATGGCTGAAGTGATGCCGGAACCGGTGCGGGAACACATCGACGCCGCACTCGCGGCCCCGTCTGGCGATCATCGGGCAGCTGCCGCTGGCGGTCATCGGGCCGCGGTCGCCGACCGCGAGCCACAGCTGCGGCCGGTATGCCTGGGCGTGCCTGGCGCGGGCGCGGAGGTACCGGCCGGCGCTGCGGGCGGCCCCGAAGCTGATCTTGACGGTCCTGGTCTTGTGCCCCTTGCCGTGGACGGTGATCTCCCGCAGCTCCAGGTCGATGTCGCTGTGCCGCGGGTCATGGCGGTCATGCCGGATCTGCGCCAGCTCTGACAGCCGGATCCCGGTGGCGCGGAACACGGCGATCACCGCGGCATCGCGCCGCTGCTGGAACGAGCGGCCCGCGCAGGCCCGCTCCAGCCGCGACAGGTCCTCGCCGGTGAAGACCGGGACGACACCCGGGCTAGATGACGCCGCGCTGGCCGGAAGATGGCGTCTCCTCTCCATTACGGCCGAGTGGGATAGGACGCCTGAACCCGGCGGACATCTGCAGTCGCTCGTCTGCGTTCGCTACAGCACTCACCTAATGGGGCTGAACAGGTTCCCAGCTGCCGGGAAAAGCTTTGAGGGCTTGGCCGAGGGCTTCGGGATGGCGGGTCGGCACGACCCATGTCGGGCTCAGCTCGGGGTGGATGAGGCGGGAGAAACGGCCGTCCTTGAAGTTGCTGTAAAAGCGGGCTGGCCGGATCCGGGTGGTGGTAACGGCGAGGGGATCGACATCCAAGACCAGCGCGGCGCGCATGAACGGCGAGGCGAGCACTCCGACGTGGCAGGGGCAGTGGCTCATCCCGCGCTTGCCGCCCCACCGGTTGGTGAAGGTGTAATAGCGCGGCTGGTTCTTCATCCGGCGCAGTTCGGCTCGGTCGGTGACGATCCGCACGTCTTCCACGGCCGGCCACGGGCAGGTGAACAGCCCCCGGCTCTGGTGATTGATCGTCGGCGTCCGGCGGGCAGCCCGGGCCGAACCGATGGCGCCGATGCTGATCGCCGACTCATCGATCTGGATCCCGGTCGGCCAGTTCCGGTACAGCAACGTGGTACCGATCATGCCGGGCACGAAAAGCGCTCCGATCATCACGATGAACCACGGCTGGTGTACCGCCACGCCGAGAATCACGCAGAGGATCCCGGCAGCAGGCGCGGACAGGGCGTAGGCCAGTAGCGGCCAGTCCAGGGCGCTGCGAGCTTCCCGGTAGGCGAGTCGCGGTGCGCTCATCGCGATAGCCGAGTGATCAGGTCGGCCATGACCGTGCGGAGCCCTTCGACATCGTACTCGGTCCCAGCCTGGTCACCGGGGCCGGGGCCGTCCAGGCGGGCCTTCGTGCCGTCACCCTGGACGCTCAGACGATAGCCGGGAGAGTTCTGTCCTTCGTGGGGACGGAAGGCGGACACCACGTAGGCTGCGGGTACCACGTCACCGGATACCCGCAGCGGGGAAATGACCAGTTTGGCGAGCACCGTGGCCGCCTCGTCCCGCGACATGAGGACATAACGGTAGAGCCAGCCCAGCGGCCCGAGATGCCTGAGCGGCGGGGAGCCATCGGGGCTTTCCCTGGGCGACACCGCCGGGAACTCCATCACGACCCCGCGGACCGGCTCGGACTGGTCTCCGAGGGCGAAAAAGCGCGGGGTGCGCATGTTCGGGACCGTCGTCTCGGTGGCAATGACGAACGTGGGGCGGCATCGCGCGGCCAGCATGAGGCCGAGCTCTGGCTGCAGCGAATAGGTACCGCTGTGCTGATGGAAATCGGTCCGGGGCCCGTTGTCGATGAGCAGGCCTCGCCCGACCATGCTCTCGGTTGCGGCTTCTATGATCTTTGTCCGCTGCCGGTTCCCCAGCTTCGTCCAGGCACGAGCAACGCTCTCGTCGAACAGGGGATGCCGGGGACCGCCGAGCACGCACAAGTGGATAGCCGAAACGACCACGAGGTCCACGACATCGGCCTGGGCCCTGTCGATCAGCAGCCGCGCGGCTTCGGTCCGCTCAGCCGCGGCGACGGCGCTGTCCAGATCCATCTAGAACCAGCTTCCGATCGTGGATGTCACCGAATGCCAAGCCGAACGGGCCACATGACCCGTGCCATCCACCACATGGACGGTCGCGTGACCCACCTCGTCGACCACATCATGGAACGGCGTCCAATGATGGTAAAGATAATCGCCCGCCAGGTACATGCCGGTCACGGCCAGCGCGACCTCACCGACGACCGGCAACTCGGCCATGACCAGGTCAGCTGTTATCAGGGCGCCGTTGCCTAGCGCCACCCCGCGGTCCGCCCAGCCCATCGCGCCCTTGTCCTGCGGCGAGACAATCGTTCCCGCATCAGCGACGAGGCCGAGCCCGCTCAGGGTGTAGGAAAAACCCCGGATCTCCGCTAGCGACCCGGCGGCGGTCTTGAGCCAGCCCGGAGCGAACGCGTACCAGGCGTCGATTTTCCCGCCGGTCGATTCGGCGAGATCCCCGGCTTCGATCAGTGCCGCGACCGGTGATTTACCCGCGCGTATCAGCGCATTGACTTCGTCGATTGACTCATCGACTTCCTTCACCCACTCGGCGGGCACCCCGG
>Ga0182030_10018960_pt1 | contig 13142 bp, 9 predicted proteins | sample 812S3MmetaG_FD_121299 | JGI IMG/M metagenome (GOLD analysis project Ga0182030, IMG submission 121299) | Permafrost microbial communities from Stordalen Mire, Sweden - 812S3M metaG (Illumina Assembly) | ecosystem: Environmental > Terrestrial > Soil > Wetlands > Permafrost | place: Sweden... | reverse complement strand
GGCGCAGGCCTCCGCTCCAGACGCCCTCCTCCCCGACAATCCCCAATCTTCTACCAGTTGCTCTGGTCTACTGGTCTACTTTTACTCCGCCTCTCTGGTCTACTTTTATTCCGCCCTTGACAACTGGCCGTCAGCAACAGTATCGGTAAGCAATTAAGCATCTTTCTCAACATTTGATTTACCCTCCCCTTACGATTCCTCTTGACGACGTGCTTGCAAATTTAACTCCGCTTACTTTTGCCACCAATTCTCACGTCGTGCTCTTACAACCACATTTGTTTCGACCGAATGGCCCGCGAACAACTTTCGCGGCTGCGGCGTTCGACATTGCTTCGAGACTCTTTAGCTTCAGTGACAGCTGCCATTCATGGGTACTCCGTGTGGTTCGCTTCGTGCGGTACTACAGCGTTCTTCCTCTGTTGTGTTGGCCCTGCCCACGTATGTGGTGCCATAGATTTCGTGTAATCTTTGCGTTCTATTGGCCGGTCGACCTGTTTCATTGGTTTGGAAGCCAGCGCTTTACGCCTCGATCCTGTAGCTGCCCGGCGTCGTGGCGTATCAGTCGCGAGAATAGAATTTTCCGACGCAGGCACGACGGCTTGTTTGGCTACTGTGCCGTCCTCTTGCGTGGCCAACCGCAGAAAACTGGGAATGGTCGAGGAAGAACCGACGGCAACGAATACCATCATTCCGAACAAGACGAACAGACTCCATTTCACGGTCAAGCGCAGCGTTCTCATCGATATAGTGCTCCTCGACTGTTCTTCGTCCTCGTACATGGCGCATTCCTCGCAAAGGATCGGCGCAATCAGCCATTTGGCCTGGGCTTGGGCATAAATACATGAGCATGCGGATGGGCTCTATCCCTCTAGAGAACCGCCCCCGCCGTTCTGCCGATGGAGGACCTGGGAGAATCGACGGTCGGCGGTAGGGAGTTCTAGAAAAATCCTCTACCTGTATAGTGCGAAGCGCCTCCCAAAATGGCCAAACAAAATTCAAAAATCTTACGGAATCCGCGTGGGTTGCGGTTTATGCGTAAACCTTTGCACTTATTGGAGGTTGAGGCAGGGTCCACTTCCAAAAGCTGCTAGGCGGAGGCTCCTGCTTCACTGAATCCAACTTCAGCACTCTTTTCATCGCGTGATAACATGATTGGCAGTTGGCAATGCGGCTCCCCCGATAATCCCTTTGGGCATGTGGGGCAATCATGGCTGTCTCCTTTAGGGGCACAACCTCCGTGGTAGGCGTAACAGCGCTGCTGCGCGCATGGAGAAGCGGTGACAACCAAGCGCTCGATCAGCTGACGTCCCTCGTTTATGGAGAGTTGCATCGCCTGGCGCAGCGCCACATGTCCCGGGAAAATCCCGATCACATCCTCCAGAGCACGGCTCTCATTAGCGAGGTGTACCTGGAACTGGTCAAGCTCCGTGAAATCGATTGGCAGGACCGTTCGCATTTCTTTGGGCTTTGCTCGCAATTGATGCGGCGCACTCTCGCGGGCTATGCCCGATCCCGGCTCTACTTGAAACGCGGAGGCGAAGCGCAGCAGGTGCCATTTGATGAAAACCTTGGAGTGCCCGATCGCGATCCAGGTGCTGTACTGATTGCACTGGACGATGCGCTGCGTGATCTAGCTGCGTTTGATGAGCGGATGAGTCAGGTCGTTCAACTGCGTTTCTTTGGCGGTTTCAGCATCCAAGAGACTGCCGAGGCATTGAGCATCTCGGAAAGGACCGTCAGGAGGGAATGGGAGTCCGCGAAAGTTTGGCTGGTGCGTGAGCTGAAGCGAGGGAAGAATAGTGGAGAGTGAACGCTGGCAGCAGATCAAAGAACTATATCTTGCCGCTTCGGAACACGAAGAAAGCGAGCGACACCTCTTTTTAGCGGAAGCTTGCGGTGAGGACTCTGCGCTGCTCTCCGAGGTTGAATCGCTGCTCGCCTGCAAAGCAGAGTCTAAAGACTTTATCGAATCGCCGGCGTTGGAGGTCGCGGCGAAGTTGCTGGCAGAAGATTGGGTCCGAAGAGACGATCTCAGCGAACTGGACTTCAGTGCGTTCAGCAAGAACGGCTCCCGTTACCGCATCCTCGAAAAACTAGGTGCGGGCGGAATGGGCGTGGTCTACAAAGCGGAAGATGCGATGCTGAACCGCATGGTCGCGCTCAAGTTTCTTTCTCCGGTATCGCCAGACTTCAGCTCAGGAAATGTCCTTCTGCCGGGAGTGCAATATGACCGCTCGACCTTGGAGCGCGCGATAAGAGAAGCCCGCGCTTCCTCCGCTCTCGATCATCCGAATATCTGCACCGTATACGAAGTTAACCAGTACGAAGGCCATCCGTTCATTGTCATGCAGTTTCTGACGGGGCGCACTCTGAAGCATGAGATCGACGGCAAGCCTCTGAGCACAGACCGAATCATAGACCTGGGGATCCAGATCGCCGGCGCCCTCAACGCGGCTCACACTGCTGGGATCATCCACCGCGATATCAAGCCGGCAAACATTTTTGTGACAGACTTTGGCGAGGCCAAGATTCTGGATTTTGGTCTGGCAAAATTGGTTGCGCATGGACCCATTGCTGAAGTCTCTGCGGAAATATCCGTGGACGATGTTCCGGCTGCCCGCTTGTCCGAACCTGCGCACAGTCATAGCGGGCGACTTCTGGGAACGACCTTCTATATGTCGCCAGAACAGATTCTGGGAAAAACCGTTGATGCTCGCACCGACCTGTTCTCGTTCGGAGTCGTGCTGTACGAAATGGCTACGGGTCGGTTGCCCTTTACGGGCGAGACAGCAGTAGCTGTCTCGGGCAGCATCCTGGAGGACAAACCGGCGTCACCCGCCGCGCTCAATCCCGAGTTGCCTGGAGAACTGAAGTGCATCATTGACAAGGCCCTATATAAGGACCGTGAAGCGCGTTACCAAACTGCTGCCGAGTTGCGGGATGACCTAAAACGCCTGCAAATGGAATCGGCGGAGCACGCGGTCTACGCCTCCCGGGTTCGCAAGCGTTGGCCATTGACAGTTGCGGCGGTGACAGTTTTCTTGGTTGCCGTATTGCTTGTGGGTTACTTCCATTTCCGCGCACGGCGATCATCCGCCCTCACGGAGCAAGATACGCTGGTGCTGGCCGACTTCAACAACGCGACCGGTGAGACCATCTTTGATGGCACCCTCAAGCAGGCACTGCGGGCCCAACTGGAGCAATCGCCGTTCCTCAACGTGCTGCCCGATCAAAAAACGACGCAAGCGCTTCGCTACATGGGACGTCCCGGCGATACAAAGCTTACGGGCGACGTGGCACGGGAAGTATGTTTGCGGACCGGCGGTAAGGCATTCGTGGGCGGATCGATTTCCAGCCTGGGTAACCACTATTTAATTCTGCTGCAAGCAGTCAACTGCCAGACTGGAGAGGCGGTGGGCAATCAGGAGGCGGAAGCCGAAAGCCGTGAAAAGGTTTTGCGGGCCTTAGGCGACGCGACAACAAAATTGCGGGCGCGGCTGGGGGAATCCCTGGCAACTATTCAGAAGTACGATACTCCGGCCGAAGCCACAACCGCTTCGCTCCAAGCTCTTCAATCCTACAGCTTGGGTATAACAGCTAAGAACACGGATAACGAAAGCCGCGCTATTCCATTCTTCAAGCGAGCGATCGAGCTCGATCCCAACTTCGCCATGGCATATGCACGACTGGGAATCGCATATTTCAACTTCCACGAGCCAACCCGAGGCGCCGATGTCATAAGCAAAGCGTACGAACTACGAGAACGAGTGAGTGAGCGGGAGAAGCTCTACATCGAATCCCACTACTATGATACGGTCACGGGCGAAGCGGATAAGGCCACCGAGGTGTACAAATTGTGGCAAGAGACTTACCCGCGCGACGTGGAAACCTATATCAACCTGGGCGCCATCTACGAGAGCTTGGGACAAGGCGAAAAGGCTGCCACTGAAGCATTAAGAGCCTTGCGTCTTAACGCCAGCAACGCGCGAATTTACGGCAATCTCAGCGATGCCTATATGAATCTGAACCAGTTCGACAAAGCGGATCAAATTCTGAATGAAGCCAAAGCGCGCCAGGTAGAGAGCCCTGTCTTCCTCGGCATTCGCTACCAATTGGCGTTTGTGCGGAACAACCAGAAAGAGATGGAACGACAGGTTACGGCCGCTGCGGAGCCGCAACTCGAGGGCTGGCTGCACGCTCTGCAAGCGGACACCGAAGCCTACCACGGACGCTTAGCCCGGGCGCGGGAATTCACACGGCAGGCGATGGCTTCCGCCCTTAATGATGGCGACAAAGAAACTTCTCTTGGTTATGCGATGGTGGGAGCTCTGCGGGAGGCAGAGTTCAGTAACCGTCAGTTAGCGAAAAAGCAGGCCAACGCGACGATTGCTCATGGTTCCGAACAGCAAGTACTGTTTCTCGGGGCTCTCACGTTCGCACGGGCTGGCGAGCAGAAGAAAGCACTTGCACTGGCGCGCGATCTAAACCGCCGCTTCCCCAAGGATACATTGTTGAATAACTACTGGTTGCCAGCGATTCGCGCCGCAGTGGAAATTGATCGTGGCTCACCATACAGAGCCATCGAGTATTTGGAACTAACCCGGGCCTACGAACTGGGGGAACCGCCGCAACTTTCCACCAACGTGCTGCTCTACCCTATCTATCTGCGCGGCGTGGCTTACTTGGCAGCGAGCCTTCCCGACAAAGCGCAAGCGGAATTTCAGAAGATCCTCGATCACCCCGGCCTGGCTGGAAACTACCTTCTGGGAGCGCTGGCTCATCTGGGCATCGGCCGTGCTTATGCGATGGAGGCCGGAATTCCGGTTGTGTCCGTACCCGGGAAACCCGGCGCGGAGCAGCGCATTGGTCAAACGCTCGAACGGCCAGACGCCCTCGCCAAGGCGCGCTCCGCCTATCAGGATTTCTTTACCCTTTGGCAGAACGCGGACGCGGGCGTCCCAATCCTTACACAAGCTCAACGGGAATATCGCAAACTCCAATAGTTCAAGTACTCGGCCTGCCTTGCCGGTTGGAGTGGACCCCTTTGCAACGATGTGTTGTTTTCTGGCGACTTCGACATTTGAGTCGATCTTTGTCCCAGAGGCGTGGTCGGTGAGTCCCTGTCCGCTTCGATATGAATCGGCGGTAATGATCCAATTGGGGCGGGAAATAGACGGGCGCGGACGCGCCAGCCCGTCGGGTGGGACAAAGAAGCCTCCTGCATCAGCAGGACACTTTTGAAGGGCGGGACTCGGGCTGGACGCAGATTGGCGACAGAAGAGACGACCTCTACGCTGGCGATCAGGAAATGAAAGTCTAAGTATAAAAAAGCGCTCGGGTAGTTGCCGAGCGCCGGAGTAATTTGGTCTGGTTACGCTGCGGTCTTCGTTGTGCCTTTCTTGGCAGCTTTCTTTTGTTTGGCGGCGAGCTTTGCGCGCTTCGCGGTGAATTCCTGCTCTACGGCTTTGCGGAGTTTGTCCACGTCCACACGATACCGCTTGGCCGTTGCGATCAGCACATCCGGGTCGCTGGTTGGCGCCCGGTCTGTGCATTCCAGTAAAACGACCTCGATCACCAGTTTTGATAGTGCGCCCTCGTCCGGTTGCCGCAACATCCGAGCGATGGCCTGCTGCACCTGCGGGTGCGTGACCTCGCTGGCCGTGCCTTCGACCAACTTGTGCCGCCGCGCCAGCAGTTCCTTGCGCAATGGATCAAGTTTGCTCAAAAGCGTACTCGCAACCAGCGCAAGGTCGGCACGGTCGAGCGGTGCGCCGATGCGCTTGAGCACTTCGGCCAATGCACGGTGCCGCACTGTGGTTTCGAGCTTCTGCCGTTCCAGTTCTTTCCGGCGCTGTTCGCGTTCCTTCGCTGTTTGCTCCGGGTTGGGAGCGCGGCGGTCGGCGAAGTGTACCGGGCAGTTAGGCTCGGCGCAGACCTCTACAGTCCGTCCACGCTCGGTGCCGTCTACCACAATGGCCTCGCTCATGCTCTTGCATGGTTTCTGGTAGGGCGAGAGCGGCTTCTTGGGTTTCGTGGACTTGGCCGTGAGATTCAGGGCGACGTATTGGTTTCTTCCCAGCACTGCGCTGTTTGCGGGAGTTCTCCATTCGTTCGTAATCTGAACCAACTGCGGTTTCGCGGCGATCTGACGCTCGACGTTTTTCGTCAGCTTGTTGTTGTAGCAATCCTTATCGGTACAAGAATCTTGCAAGGCTGCATCGAAGAGTAGGGCGTTAAAGCCGGTGCGCTTCGGGCAGTTTGCGCAACTCCCCGCTTCCGGCACAAGCGTCTCGTCGTCCTTATCAAACGCCACGGATTCGAGCGAGAGCAAAATGTTCTGCTCGATCCATGCCGTTAAGTCGCGGACCGGACGCAGGATGCGTGTTTCCTTTCCGCCGTTCCAGGCGGTATGAAATGCGGCATCAAACGCCCGCTGTTGCTCCTGCTGCGGTAGTTTGGCGATTTCGAGTGCATGGCCCACGCCGATTTCGTCCGCCAGAAATGCCTCCGCAATGGATGGATGCAATTCGACCAAGCGAAGGCGTGTAGCCACGAATGCCGGACTCTTCCCGGTCTTCGCCGCCAGGCTGGCGATGTCGTATTGAAGCCCATCCGTGTTCAGAAGGCCATGAAACGCGAATGCCTCTTCCAACGGATGTGCGTTTTCACGCTGAATATTTTCAACCAACTGCGTTTCGACGCAAGCCGCGTCCGAGAGTTCGACGACACGAACGGGAACTTCTTCCAACGCCGCGAGCTTGGCGGCGCGTAGCCGCCGCGCTCCCGCAATGACCTCATACTTATCATCTTCGATGGTGCGGACAAGCAAGGGCTGCAACACTCCCTGCGCTTGAAAACTGGATGCCAGTTCCGCAAGGCTATGTTCATCAAAGCGTCGGCGTGGGTTGGTGGTGGATTCCTGCAACTGCGCCACAGGCAAGTTGCGATATTCATTGTTGCTCTGAACTGCGGTTTCCATAAAATGCTTCTCCTTATTTTGATTTGTCTGAGTGGTGTTGAAAGTCATGCGGACAGACACACTTCGCCTGTCCGCGCCGATTAGCGTTTGCATGGTTTAAGCGGCTGGCTCTGCGGCCTCGACGAAATCTGCCGGTGCGGGCGAGTAACCCGCGTCTTCGGTTTCGGGTGGCGCGTCGGGTGCGGACTGCGGTTCCTGCGCTTCTGCCGGGGCAGGTTCTTCCATCCTGATTGCCCCCAGAATCACGGCTGAGGTCTGCTGCACGACCTCAAGACTTTCCATCAACAACTCGGCGTTGCCGTGATAAAGCTGGATGTAACTGGCGCTCGATTTCGGATTCAGTCCAATGGCTTTCGAGACGACAAAGGCCACGGCTTCAGCTTCGGTCTCGCGTACAACCTTCGTTGTTGCCGTCCGCCGTTCGGATTTGTGAATCCGCTCGTGGGCGACCTCATGCACAAGGACAGAAAATTCTTCGGCCTTTGCCTGTCCGGGCAGCAATGCGATCCTGCCGCCGTAAGACATGCCGAATGCAGGGGCAATGCTCTCGTTGTATTCGAGCGCGATGCCCTGCGCCTGCACGAAGTCGCGCAAGCGATCCAGATAGACTCCGGCTTCTCCGGTGACCTCACCAATCGTTGGGAGCGATGCGCCTTCCGTTTGAAATTCATCCCACACAAAAACACGGCGGAAGCCGAGCAATGTGGATTGATTCGCTTCTTCCTCTGTCCCAGCGTCCGTGTTTTCCTTCTTGCGGCGCTTGCCGATCATGGGGGCAAGAATGGCAATGCCCTTTTCACCACGTTTCACGCGGCGGCCAAGCTCGTTCCAAGTCCGAATACCCGCCACATGCGTAGCCTGGGGACGTTGTCTCGCGATGAGGAGGACATTGCCGAAGGAATACGTGTGGAAATTCGCCATTGCATTCAAGTAAGCGGTGAGCGTTTCGCTTTGACCCGCTTCCAATTGCTCGATGAGATATTTCACGTTTTCGCGGATGAGTTGCTGTGCGGTGGCTGGCTTCCGGTTTTTACTGCCAGAAGCCGCATGGACGGCGGCTGAGCCGTCGTGGTTGGTGTTGTGGTTGCTGTGATATTCCATTGTTTTTTCCTTTGTCTGCCCGGTGGGGCGTTTTTTTCTTTCACTCCAGAGCGAAGCGAAGGAAAAAACGGACCACCCGGAGACAAGGAGGAACGACAGAGGGCGAGGGGGAAGGACCGAGAGGCGGGCGCGGCAAGTGCCAAACAGCCTTATCGTTTGGCGCACAGCCGTGCTGTCCCGAAGGGCCGTCACGAAGCGCAGCGGAGTGGTCACGCTCGCCCGTGGGAGTGGACTAAAGGCGCGCGGCTAAGCGCATCCGAGCGGTTGCTTTTGCCCTGCAGAGTCAGGCAACTGGAACGAAAAAAAACAGGCTGGTCAGGTATGAGTACTAAAAGTGATCGGAATCAGCACACAATGGGCACGCTCTGCTGGGGTGAACCCTTCCATTGAGACAGTTTGGAATTGGCACACATGCAATTCCATGGTTTTTCCTTCTCAAACTTCCTCTTCTCTTTCAAGATGACGCTCGGCTGGTGAAGCGGAGGCGAGCTCTGCTGGAGAGCAACTCGCCGAGGAATAACCAGCTGGAGACTCATCGGAACGATGAGCCGGGGGGCGGCGCTGCAGTCGCTCCCCGTTACTGGTTCCTCCTCCATCGGACTGATAGATCTCCCCATGCCTGAAAAAACTCATGGTTGCTCCAGCACAATTCACCGCGGTACTCGCCTCTCGCTCGAATTCTTCCGGTGACCGATAGCCTAGGGCCGAATGTAAACGGCTCCGATTGTAGTACTGTTCGATGAAGGCTTCGATGTTACCAAGCAAGTGTTCTAAGTCTTGATAGTCGTTCGCATAAATCTCTTCCCGTTTGAGCGTCTTCATAAAGCTTTCGCAACTGGCGTTGTCGTAAGGGTTCGCCGGTCGACTCATGCTCGGGATCATCTGCCGTTTTCGCAAGACCGTCGCGTACTCTCCAGAAGCGTACTGCACCCCGCGGTCGGAATGATGCACCAGACCCGGCGGCGGCTGTCGTTGCGCAATCGCCCGCTCCAGAGCTGCGATCGGCAAACGGGCCGCCAGTGTCCGGTCCAACGCCCAGCCCACCACTTTCCGCGAAAACGCGTCGAGAATTACGGCCAGGTAGACAAACTCCTTCTGCAGACGGATATAAGTGATGTCCGCTACCCAGAGCTGATTCATCCCCGTTAGTTTCATTCGACTGGCCAGGTTCAGATAGACCTCGAACTCGTGATCGGAATCCGTGGTTACCACGAACGCCCGCGGCTGTACCGCCAGTAGGTTGTCTTCGCGCATGATCCGCAACACACGCTTGTGATTCACCCGCATCCCGCGCCGCCGTAACTCGGCGCTGATCCGACCATAGCCGTAGCGGCGTCGATGCTCGACAGCGATCTGCTGAATCACGCTCCGTGCCTCCATGTCTTCCTCGACCGGTGCTCGCTCCTGCAGAGAACGATAGAAACCGGCGCGGCTGACACCGGCCAGCTGACACATGCGCTCGATGCTTAAGCTGCCTTGCAAAGGCATCAGTTCTTGGATTTCGTCGTAGACGCCTTCTCGCCATTCATACCGCTCTTCTGGCGTCGAGCCTCTACTTTTTGCAAGGCACCTTTGAAAAAATCCAGCTCCACAGTCTTCTCGGCCAGCAGTCGCTTGAGTTGGCTGACCTCTTTGCGGAGCGTGGATTCGCGCGGGTTCTCCGGCGACGGTTCATCGCCGACGTCAACCGGGTCCAGTTGATCGCGCCACTTGTACAACAGCCGCCGATGAACGCCCAACTCCTCCGACAGCGCTACGATGTTCTCGCAACGTTTCAGTCGCTCGACCGCCATTCGCCGGAACTCCTTCGGATACCGCCCCTTTCGTCTCCTCGCCACTTGCAGTTCCTTTCCCTGCAAAGTGTGCCATTTCCGCTTGTCTCAAAATAGGGGTTCAGTCCACTATGTAAAACCCAGGCTGATCTCATGGCTGGTGTGAGAATTTAGCCGACTGATGGGCCGACAGTCGTCTAAGGATTAGATGGGACGTGCGCAAACCTTGCTCGCTGTTCTAGTTCCCGGCGGGAGCGTTCGAGTTCCTCGGCGATGAGCTTTTCATCGGGAAGGACAGTCTGATACTCCGCGGCGAGCACTTTGTTGGGGAGGTTGTCGAGTGCGTAGTGGGCCTCGGCGACTCCTTTTTCTGTGCACAATATGAGCCCGACGGGCGGGTTCTCGCCGGGTTTCATCCAGTGTTCGCGGGCATAGTTGAGATAAAGGTGCATCTGCCCGGCGTCCGCGTAACTAAACCTACCAACCTTTAGATCCACGATCACAAGCCCGCGCAAACGGCGATGGAAGAAGACGAGGTCGATGCGGAACCATGTGTCGTCGATGCGAAGCCTGCGCTGGCGGCCCAGGAAGGCAAAATCGTCGCCCAGCTCCAAGAGGAAGTCGGTGAGGCGGTGGATGAGGGCCTCCTCCAAGTCCGACTCGGAGTATTCGTCCTTGAGGTCGAGGAATTCGAGGACGAAAGGGTCCTTGATTGCTTCTTCGGGTGTCACCGCGTCGCTGGGTTGGGAAGTCTCGGCCTTCTCAAGCATGGCGGCTTTGTTCTGTGAGAGCGCGATGCGTTCGTAGAATTGGCTGCCGATCTGGCGATCCAATTGACGGACAGACCATCCAGAGCGGAGAGCCTCGGTTTCATAAAAGACTCGCGCCTCCGGGCGCTTGACGCCAAGTAGGCGAACGTAGGCCGACCAGGGCAAAGGGAAGCTGGCAGAAAGAGTCGCGATGGTTGAGGATAGAGGGCTTATATTGTTGAAGGGAAGCAACTTGGCAGATTCTTTCGACAGTGTCGAAAGAATCTGTCCCTCGGACCAGGCACGGTAAAATGCACGCATTCTCCAGAGATTGATATTCCCAAACCCCCGGCCAAACTGCTTGGTTAAGTCTTTGGCAAGTAGTTCCAGAAGTTGTTCGCCGTAGTTCGCTCGGGCCTCTCCTTTAAGTTCCTGCTCAACAATGCGCCGTCCAATCTCCCAATAGGTGGCGGTCATGATCGAGTTGACATTTCGGGCGGCGGTAGAGCGGGCGGCTTTTAGCAGTTCGACAATCTCAGCGCGGATGTTGTTGTAGTTGTCTGGAATGGTTGTCATTTTCGGCATTGCGATTCCTCCATCATAAATTGTTGGCGCTGTTAGATCCCTATCCCTAGTCCTTGCGCGACGGATGGGGTTGGGTTGAGTTCCAAGGCGGAGGTCTTCGAGACATCGGCTCCCAATTGGGGGGCGAGTTTTGCCATGTCGTCGGTGAAGAGCGTGGCCTCGTGGCTGGCGCGGGAGATGGAGACGTAGCCGAAGCGGGAGTTGAGCAGGTCCGGGTGGACGCCGGTGTCGGCGTGGACGAGGACGCGTTCAGCGGTGAGTCCTTGGGCGCTGTGACTGGTGACGGCGTAGCCGTGGTCGAAATGACGATGCTCGCTGGCGTTGAACTCGATCTGGCGATTGTTGTCGAGGCGGGCGGAGAGGCGTCTATCGGAATGGACGGCCTCGATGGCGGCCAGTTCGCGATTGGCGACGCCGAGCGATTTATCGGGCGCGGTGAACTGGATGCGGTCGCCTACGGAGAACTCGCGGTCGCTTTCACGGTAAACGCTGACGCCGGTTAGGCGGCGGGGATCGTAGGTGGCGAGTTCACCGTTCGCTTTCTCGACTGTTAGTTGGTTGGCGACTGGGTTGATCGCCAGGACTGACGCGTAACTCCCAGCTTCAATTCCGATGGCTTTGCTGCCGCGTGTGTAGCGGACAACGTCGTCGATCTCGTAGTGGCAGGCCCAGGACCGCTCGGCTCCGGTCATGTCTTGGCGCGGAACCAGGACGCGGAACGTATGATCTTCCGGGCCAAGAGCGCCGGTGGACTTCAACTCCTGGCGAACGGCTGCATTCAGTTCGCGGCGGGAAGCGTTGTCGGGCGAGACGATCAGAGTGTTCTCGGGCGACTCGACATAGCTTTTGGCGATGGCGCGGACGCGCTCATCGCGGTCGGGGATTTCCCGCACGCGGCCTTGCTGACCGAGTGCGTTGAGCGCGGCGGCGACTTGGCCCGTCGCCAGCATTTCGACGGCGGATTTCAGCGCCGGGTCTTTTTGGCGGACGATTTGGTCGAGCTTGGCGGTACGCATTCCGGCCTCTTGTAGTTGCTCGAACGGGCGACCCGCTTCGACGCCCTGATGCTGGCGAGTGTCTCCAATCAGAAGCACGCGGTCATTGGTGCCGAGTCGCGCAAGGAACTCGCGCATTTGGTTCGTGCTGGCAAGGCTGGATTCGTCAATCATCAAAAATCGTTTCCGCTCGGAATTGTGATCAGCGTTTTGCCCACGCGCGAGAAAACCCTGCAATGTTCCGGCGTGGACACCGGCCCGCTCCAGTTGTTTCGCGGCGCGAGAGGTCGGGGCGAAGCCTTCGACCTGATAGCCCTGCGATTCCGCCGCGCTGCGGATGACGGTGAGCGTGGTGGTCTTGCCCGCGCCGGCAAAACCTTGGATTCCTTGGATGCGGTCGGTCGCGCTGAGGACATCTTCGAACACGCTCTTTTGCGCGTGGTTGAGATGTTCATGCCGGTCGGCAACGGCGATGGCCTGCGGACGCGAAAGAACTGGCTCGACCTGATTTTTCCCCTCGCGCATCCGATGAAGAATTTCCTGTTCGGCGGCGATGGTTTTGGCGGTGGTGAACTGACGGCCCGGAACGCCCTGCTGCCGCTCGACAATTTGGAATTCCCCGGACGCCAATCGGGCGTCAAGATGGGCGCAAACCTGGGCATGGGTGATGTCGCCCATGCCGCGCCGGAGTCCGTCGCGGATCAGGGCGCGTTCATCGACGACCGCCTCGCGCTCGAAGTTCTTGTCGCGGGAAAAAGTGAGCGATTCGCGGACACGGTCCACCGAATTTACGGGCTTCTCTTGATGTTGTGAACGTTTCTGGGCGGCGCGGACAACGGCTTCGGCCTGGTATCCGAAGTCGGCGGCTAGCTTGCGGTGCGCGGCCATTACCTCTCCCGGCGAATGGATTTCCTTACGGTCGCGGGTCGAGTGCGCGGCGATCTCGGCGGCCTCTTTCCCG
>Ga0182030_10018958_pt1 | contig 13143 bp, 11 predicted proteins | sample 812S3MmetaG_FD_121299 | JGI IMG/M metagenome (GOLD analysis project Ga0182030, IMG submission 121299) | Permafrost microbial communities from Stordalen Mire, Sweden - 812S3M metaG (Illumina Assembly) | ecosystem: Environmental > Terrestrial > Soil > Wetlands > Permafrost | place: Sweden... | reverse complement strand
CCCAGGACCCGCTGCCGGTCGGCGAGGGCGCGCTGAAGGTACCCAGCCGCGCGGGCGACCTGGCCCTGATCGTGGAGGAACGATCCGGCCTGGCCGAGGACGTAGGCGGTGGTTTCGGTATCAGCAGCTGGTGGCGTGTGGCTGGCCAGGGCGTCGATGTGCGGAAGCAGCATCCGCCACGCCGGCCATCCCGCCGGGTCCTCCCAGTCCGGACCGGGGAGAGCAGCGGCTAGCTGGCGGGCGCCTTGGTCACGGGCCTCGGCTATGGCCTCGGGGCTGCGATGGGGGTCGCCCAGGTCGGCGGTCCGGGTCACCGCCTGCACCAGCCGGTGCATGCCGAGCACGTGGTTGTCGGAGGTGATCATGCTGTAGGCGGCCAGGCACCCGACCGCCCGCAGCAGCGCAGGCGGTTCGGCCAACCCGTCCAGCAGGGTCCGTGGGATGCCCTCAGGGGCGTACCAGGCCAGGATCCGCAGCACCTGCCCGGCCAGCGGGTCATCAGCGAGCCGGTCCAAGGTGATCCGCCAGATCCGGGCGATCGTGCGCTCGGACACTGTGTCCTCGTCCCCGGTCGCGTACAGATGGGCCGGGTGCTCGGCCAGCAGTCGCAGATAGTCGCGGGGACCAAGGCCGCTCTGGTCCATGTACGCCCCGGCCTGCGAGACGGCCAGCGGCAGGAACCCCAGCTCCGCGCACAGCCCGGCACCCCCATCCAGGTCGCCCGGCGCAACGCGAAGGATTCCGGCCAGTAGCACCAGCGCCTCGCCCGGCTCGAGCACCCCTAGCCGCAAAGCCGCCGCACCCACACGATGCCAGCCCATCGCGCGGCGGCTGGTGGCCAGGAAACGCCCGCCTCCGCCGCCGAGGCGGGCGAGCAGCGGGGCGATATCGTTAACCGAGTTCACGTTGTCGAAGATCAGCAGCCACCGATCGTGGGCGGCCAGCCACGCCGTCGCGCGTTCGGCCAGCGCATCCGAGGACAAGATTTCGTCGAGCTGAGGTTCGAGCGCGATCGCGAAGCGCCCCAGGCCCGCCTCGATCCCGGCGGGGTCCTCGGCGCTCACCCACACCACCTGCGTGTACTCGCCCGCATGTAGAAGCGCGTACCGGGCCGCCAGGGCGGACTTGCCGATTCCGCCGAGCCCGTGGACCGCCTGCACGACTACACCGGGCCCGTCGGCTAGGACGCGTTCCAGGTCGGCCAGCTCCCCGGTGCGTCCCACGAACAGCGGCACGTGACCGGGAATCCCGACCGGCCCGGGCACCGGGGGCACGTCACCGACCGGCGGCAGCGGCCCGACGGTGGCGACACGGACCGGCGAATAGTCCCCGGTGGTGATCGGGGCGTAGTTGTCCCCGGGCACGCTGACCGACCGCTGACCTGGACCGGCCCTCGCGCCCATCACCCCAGCCTCGGGGCGGGTGCGCTAACAGCCCGGCTGGCACCCTGTTCTGCGCTCATCGCAGGCCGAGGATCGGGGAGTGATCGCCGGTGCTGATCGGCGCGCTGCTGTCGCCGGCGATCGCCACCGACCGGTCGCCGGTCGCGCTGGCCTGCCGGGCCGGGGGAAGCATCTCGGCCAGCTCCGCTATGAGCTGCGGGTTCTGCGTCAGGATCTTGCGTAGCTGCAGGCGCAGCGCAGCTACCGCATCTGGATCCTGGCCGTCCGCCGCCAGATCCGTCACCGCCGTCTCCAGCGGTGCACGCCGCGGGGTGTGGTGCAGGATCTTGGCCAGTATCCGGCGGCCCAGGCTTACCGTCGCGTCCGCCGCGGCGTCCTCCGCCCGGGTGAGTACCCCAGTCCCGTACGCCCCCACGGCCGCACCGATCGCCGGCACTATCTGGCCCAGGATCACATCCACTTCGGGCACGACCATATTCCCCCACTGCGGCACTGACGTGACATCAGAAGCGTTCCCAGCGTAGCCATCCACCCGGTCGGCGGGGCAGATGCCCGTCATCTCTGTGTCATCTCTGGCCGCGGACCCGCAGCGGCCTGCACCCGACGGCGGCTGCCCGCTTCCTCGACCCCGCGTCGGCGATAAGCGGCCACCCGAACTTGAACTCGTCCTCGTGCCGGTGAGCGCTGACGGACGTGCGGCCCGCTTATGCCGTACGCGAACCGATTGTCGCGCAGCGTGCCGGTTCCGCTAACCTGCCCGGGGGTTTGAGGAGAGAAAAGAGGTGGCTTGGCGTTGCCCGGCGCCGCGGCACTGACGTGGTTTGGGCTCCGCGGCCGCCGCGTCAGCCTGCTCACACGGTCAAAGCTCAGCGAGACGGCCGGGCGGAGGCAGACGTTCGCCGCCGCCATGGCGCAGTTCGAGGAGCAGTTTACCGCGGCCAGGGTGGTCACGGAAGCCACCAGGCCGTTGAACCTTTACTACGGGCTCGCCCAGGCCGGCATGGCGATCGCCGCAGCGCACGCGGATGACCCGTGGAGATTCAGCCGCCATGGCCTGCGTCTTACCAACCGGGAAGGCGAACTCGCCGACATGACGGTCGGGCCGGAAGGCGACGGCGCGTTCCAGAAGGTCGCGGCCGCGACCGGTTCGCCGCTCATCACTTCGCCGGTCAGCCTCGGCGCACTGTGGGCATCCCTCCCCGATCTCCTCGACGTCGGCCAGCTACCTGGCTCAACCTCGCCTGTACCCATCCCGCTGTTCGCGGATGAATCTCCGGCCCGGCAACCGCGGGCATCGCTCTACCTTCCCGATGACATGCTCGCGGGCCACTCTTCGCGGTTGAACCGGTTCGGCGAGATCATGACGGCTTACCCCAACGCCCAGGGCTACGCGATCCCGGCCGAGCCAGGCTCGATCCAGGCTCCGGATAAGGCCGGCCAGAGATGGCAAGTCGACGTCAGATGGCCCGCTCCGGACGCCTCGAAAGATATGTCGGCAGATGAACTCAGGGCATTTTTCGACAAGCTCGCGCCCGAATACCGGTACCGGTCCGACCGGTTCCTGCGCCCGGCGATAGACGCGGACGGCAACCCGCCGCCGTCACCACTGATGACGTGGTGGCTGCTGCTCTACAGCTTCTCGATACTCGCCCGGTACGAGCCGCGCCGCTGGATGAAGCTGCTCGATCTCGACAAGACGGAGACGGCGGTACTCGTGCAGTACCTCCTGGCGGAAGCGCTCACCGTGGTGCCGCACCTGGTGCTGGAAGCGCTCGACGGCAGGCCGTACCTGCTGGCGAAACCCATGGCGTTCTAGCCGCGGGGCGGTGGTCCTGGACGTCGCGCAGCTGGGGGTCTCGGTAGTCCTAGCCGAAAAACCACCAACGGATATGGCTGACCTGCGCTAACGCGCAGTCCCGGCACCGTGGTCAGCCAGAGTAGCAGGCCCGACGCAGGGCTGTTCGACGGATTCGGAGGGAAGATCTGGCATATCCGGTGGAAATTTCCCGAGGACTACCGAGACCCCGGTTAGAGCGCGTCCCTGATAAGGACTCGCCGTACCATCCGCCGAAAAAACAACGGTTAGCATCACGGCCAGGTCACGGCGTCTAGTTGGTCAACGGTGACGCCGCTGTCTGTCCGCTGCTCAGATGGCGATGGCCGTGCGGAAATGCCGGATTCGGCCGACCTCGGGGCGGCTCAATGACCAAGCCGAGCCATCTTGCAAAATCGAGCCCATGCCGACCGGCGAGAGGCCTCATCGGCCAGGTCGGCCAGGTCGGCCAGGTCGGCCAGCCTGAGTTTCTCGTTAAGAGTCAGGTTGAGCCGCTTGTCGTGTTCTGCGATCCGCTGCAGCTCTGCGAGACCTTGCCCGGCCAGCTTACGGATGGCAGTCGGGCTGGCGGTCTCGTAAGGTTCATCGTCCGGGTCACCGTAGGCGTTCGCGGCAAGTGCATCGGACGACTTGAGTTCCGGGCTGCCGAGCGCATAGAACGCGGCCAGTTCGGTTCGGACCTGCGCCTGCAGGGAGGGGATCATCGACGGCGGCTGAGAGTTGGCACCGGGGACTGGCGGAGTGAGCGCGTCGTCATACGTAGCGCGCGCAATCGTGGTTAGCACGTCAGTTAGCCGACTTGTGTGCACGAGGCGCTGCAGCCTTATCTCGGCGACGAGGGCGTGAGTCCGCGCGCTCATCTCTTCGGCATGAGCATCCCGGCCATCGCGAACAGTAAGCCCGGCGAGAATCACGGTGACCAGCGCAGCGAGAGCTGCCACAACGGCCGCGAACGTGGCTACGGCCGTCGATGCAGACGTGCCGGAGGCGGCTACCAGATGCGCGTGTGCCATGACCAGGACTACCACGATGTCAATTGTCCCGCTGCCCGCAGCTCGCCGAGCGCCGCGTCCAGCGCATCCAGGTCGGCGGCGGCCACGATCTGGTGCACCCGGGAGGGTGACAGCCCGGCCGCCGCGGCCAGGGCACGGATCGAGATCCCCTCGGCGCGGGCCGAGACCAGCGCCCACGTCCGTTCCCGTTCGGCCTGCTCCAGCCGCCACGCGGCACGGGAGACCCGCGTCAGGACCCGCCGCTCCCGCCGGGCCGCCTCGATCCGCTCGCTGATCGTCACCCGCCCCATCGTGCCAGCCGCGTTCAGGAAACTGGACGCTTTAGCGGTGCTGACGGGTCCATTGTTACCGGCACCCCATGAGAACTGTAGGGCGGCCCTATGCCGATGTTGAGGAGAGGCTTCTGCTCGTCGGTCATGGTGATCTCGCGGCCAGCTCTGCAGCGTCGGTTGTGGGACGTGCCCTGCACACCCACCTGAGCCCGAGCAGTATTAAGCACCTGCGACCATCGAGGTCCAGGCAGGCGGCAGTGTCTGCGCGGAAAATACCGCGGCTGGTGCTTCCCGCTATGAGTAAGTTGCATGATTCTATGGTGAGTCGACGGTTGCGATTGATAACATCGCCGCCCAAGACTTCTATAGTAATCGAACCGACCATCCTACGGCTCGGTTTCCGTCTTGTCCCTAAGTTCTCTAGCAATGTCGACTAGTGAGCCCTTACCCGGCACTGACCAGTACAGTGTTCCCTGGACCTGCTGGTCATTTCCCATAGCTTCTCGCCGCATCGAACGCACCAACGTCGAGGGAGCGTACGCGTTGCTGTCAGCACTCCAGATTAGAGGCCTACTTTTATTGTTTTGCCACACGGCCCTAGCACGTTCAGGATTTTCGTCGATCCACCTGGGCAGCTGCCTGCGTTCCGGGGAGGTGACAGGACGGAACTCTAGGACAGTCCCGTCTGCAATAGCGTCCGCATCGACGATTGCCCATACTGCGCGGGTCGGCTGACCGCCAGCACTATCCGGCTCCTGGTCTACCCGCGAGTCAGAGTAGCTAGGCGGTTCATCGCCGCTGACGACACGTTCATACAGTTCCCTAGCTACCAGTTCTGCGCGCTCAGCAGTGCGCACGGTCGTGCTCAGTTGGCTGTAACGGCCGTACGCTCCGTCAATGACGACGACCATCCAGCCAAGCGCCTGTCTCACACGTTCTTGTACCTCAGCAAACCGCGCTTCCCAGGTCGCGGTCGCATCGTCACCCTCGGCGTCAATATCAGCGGTATCCATTGTCTGGAAGAGCACATGCGCGAGAAGCAGGTCCCCATGTGCCGCAGCGCCAGCGATACGACCAACCAGGTTCTCTCGTTCCTCGGTGAGCGCTTGACGCACTGCCCGTAGAAATCGAACGCACCGCCACACCCGGTATGCACTAGGGTTCTCGCCAAATAGTGAACGATAGTAAGGATCCTCCCATAGTACGGAAGCGTCACGTTTGGCTCTCGCAACAAGTTCACTAGAGGGTTGCGCGGCTGCCAGTGCCAGAGCCGCCTCTGTCATTGTGCAGCCCTGCTCTGCAGGTGGCTCCGGTTCTCCACGCTTGATCACGTAGTTTAGTCTCAGCGACAGTGCGAAATCATGGCGCAGGTCGAACTGTTCAGGCCTGCGAGAGCGGAAGTCTCTCTCTTCAGTCGGGTTCTGCGTGTTTGCTGCGACAGTGATGCGGTCACCGAAGCCCTCGGGTGTTTCCTCTAGTGAAATAATCCGTACCAATACCCGGCCTGTAGCCGCTTTGCCTGGCTTTAGTTGCATCGCTCGATGGATGGCGCTCACAGTTTGGGCGCCATTGATAACACTTGCGCCTTCCAAGCGGAATGCTGCGTTCCCGCCGGAGGATGGAGCGCCCTTGCCGTGCCTCTTTATCCGGTCGCAGATCAACGTGATGCCATTGCTCAAGTACCAGAAGTGCTGGGGCTCTTTAGTCAGAGTAGTCCGGATTTTCTCATTGACGTCGCTGACATCGAGTGCATCCCGGATATTGCGAGCGGTAAGGTGCCGACCGTGCAGGCTGTACCATTCGGCGATGTCTTCCGCCGAGACGGTACCGTAGTATGCGAGGAATGGCTCTGTGACCTTCCCTACGCTTTGGACCTGAATGTCGAGATCGACCTTGCGTTCGGCGTGATCACCGAGGATTTCGCGATGCAGGTCCCGCAAGTTAATGATCTTGTAGTCTATCAGGTCATCATCGAGATTATGCTTACCGATTTCTTCTTCCAGGAGGGCCTTGGTATTAGGATGTAGATTGTTGCCAGTCACCAAGGCCAGTACAAGGGTTACCTTAGGAGAGGGGCTGTTAAGGGCGGCATCGATGTCACCGGCGTGCCGGTCAATCTTGCTCCCGAAGCGGTCAAATTCTAGCTCCAGTAGGTAATCGAGACCACGCATAACCGCCGAAACGTCTGCTTCGCTGAATCCTGCAGTCCCCCTGTCGCTCCACTTTGCTTGCACAATTATGAGATGCTGGCGCTCTCCGCGCTGTTCAACTGCGACCGCGTCGATCCCTCTGTCCGTGTCGCAGTCGATAACTGCTCGGGCGGCTCCCTCGTCCGAAGAGGCGGTTTCCATCTTTACCGCGAGGGCAGCCACCGCTCGGCTAAGGAACGCCGACTCCTCATCCGGCCTTCCCGTCCAGTCCGACATGTCGATCAATTGCCGGAACCGCTCACTGAGCTGCCGCCTTAGATTGCGTACCTGCACCGGGTATGGCACAGACCCACTCCTATCTTCATGAACCTCATCCGCCCCAGGCGGTAAGTGGCGGCAGGGACCCGCAGGCCACCGTCACCCCTACCCTACTCAGGAACCGGAATGAGTCAGGAACGCCGTTTTGCTGCTGCAAGGTTATGCCGGTGCAGGAAAGCTGGCCTCAGTGTAGTCATTACGGATATTACTCACTTATCGAACCGAAAGGCATATATAGCAACACAAAGTACGAAACAGGCGCAACTTGTGGCGAAGCTCGACACTGCTCCCTGCTTCCAATAGCGCCTGACGTCCGGAAGGGTGCGAGCGAAGCTTCCGCTCCACGAGGGTGAGGCCTTCAGTGAAGCTCGACTCGCCCCCCATGTAGTCATACCCGCCGGTCTACTCTCCCCGGTTGCTCGCCTCCCCGCGTGCCGAGGCCCGGCCGTCCAGGCGTGGCGCGCCGAAGATGCGCCCTTGAAGCCGTGGAGAAGTTGTCACAGGTCCTCGGAGAGGCGGCCCGCATCTGTCGGTGGGGTGCGGTACGGTCTCAGTCATGGTGGACAGGGGGTCGACCAAGGGCGCCGCGTACATCCTCCACAGGGGAAACGTGCTAGACGCGTACGATCACTGGCCCGTTCCGGCAACCATCGTCAGCGACGGCGCCTACGGTGTCCGAGGCTTCCACGGTGACACGACCGGGCCTGATGGGCTCGTTAAGTGGTATCAACCGCATGTCGAGGCATGGAGTAGGGCTGCTCATCCGGCTACGACCATCTGGTTCTGGAACACCGAGGTCGGGTGGGCCACCGTCCACCCGCTCCTGGTCGCCCATGGGTGGGACTACGTGCAGACAGTGACATGGGATAAGGGGGTGGCGCACATTGCGGGGAACGTCAATGGGAAAACCATCCGGCGGTTCCCGGTTGTGACCGAAGTCTGCATCCTATATCAACGCCGTCTCGAACTGGGTGGACCAGATGGCCTGAAGCCAGTGCAGCAGTGGCTCCGTCATGAGTGGCAGCGCTCCGGTCTTCCCCTGTACAAGGCTAATGAGGCGTGCGGAGTAAGAAACGCGGCGACGCGAAAGTACCTCACGCAAGACTGGCTCTGGTATTGGCCGCCCGGACTGATGATGGAGCGCCTCGCGGCCTACGCCAACGACCATGGTGGCGCATCAGGTTGGCCCTACTTCTCGCTTGACGGCAAAACTCAGGTGACGGCCAAGGCATGGGACGCGCTGCGTTATGGCTGGAACCACACCCATGGCCTCACCAATGTCTGGAACAGACCGCCTCTGCATGACGGCGAGCGCTTGAAGGGGACCATGCGGCGGGCCGCACCGCGCGTTTACAAGCCGACAGGAGCAAGTGCCGCGCATCTGAACCAGAAGCCGCTGGAGTTCATGGAACGCATGATTTACGCGGTGACCGAGCCAGATGACGTTGTCTGGGAGCCGTTCGGTGGCCTGGCGTCGGCTTCAGTGGCAGCAGTGGCGCTTGGGCGCAAGCCCTGTGTGGCAGAGATCGATAATCACTTCGCTCAGCTGGCCGAGGAACGGCTCCAGCTGGCTGAGCAAGATCGTGATGTAGAAGCCGAGCGCGAGACAGTCACGATTTAGCATTTTGCGGGCATCGGCCTGTGGCCGCTCGCTGCGTCACGGCATGATCGTGTTGTGGCTTATACAAACTCCGCAACGCCTCCCGCTCCGACGCGAGCCGAACTACCCGAAGATGACCGTCGGACGAAGTTGGTCAAGTACGTAAAGGAGGCGATTCGTGCGCTGCCGTTCTATTTCGAGTCGAAAACGGTGGTCGAAGGGCTGGACGCTAGTGACCTGTTCTCGCTGAACGCGGTTCTCGGCGGCACCATCGAAGTGCAGACCGTTAGTACGCTCAACCGCATCAGGAATGTCTGGGACCCAGACGGCGAGTGGGCGGACTACGGCTTTGAGCGTTTCAGCCAGACCTTCCCGGATGTTCGCCTAGTCAGCCGGCGTGACGTCGCGGCAACTCCTGTACTTGGTATTGAGTTGAAAGGCTGGTACCTCCTCGCAAAGGAGAAGGCTCCGTCTTACCGCTACACCGCGACTCTGGACGCCTGCTCGGAGTATGACTTGCTGGTGGTCGTCCCGTGGCACTTGGGTTACGTCCTCTCGGGGGCACCCGTGCTGCGGGACCCCTACGTCGAGCAGGCCCGGTACGCCGCCGAGATGCGGAACTATTATTGGCAGTACCAACGTGGCATTGATACGGGTACAGGTATCATCTCGCCGTCAGGCGTGCATCCCTACCCGTCACCCAAGACTCATACCTCTGACAAACCCGAGAAGGATTCTGGCGGCAATTTCGGTCGGGTCGCACGAGTCCACGGTCTTATGGATGAGTTCATCGCTTTGGCTCTAGACACGCCGATCTCCGGCATCGAAGCGCGGCACTGGATTGACTTTTTCAAGGTATTCACTGACGCTTCCGATCCAGAACAGGTCGAGTCCAATATGAAGCGCCTTCTGGCTCGGGAAAATATGACCGGCGATGCAGCACGTGCTGAGGTCATCGTGCAGCACATAAGAGCTGCTCACAGTGCGCTCGCCGGAGAACCGCTGTCAGAGGTCGAGTAGCCTCGACTAGGATGAGTGATGTTCGGCGTTGGTCACTCGATCCGAGGTACCGGGGTCAGCTGGAGTCTGAGCAGACCAACCTTCGAGTGGCTTATTACCACCCATCCCGGCCGCGATTCACTCCGGCCAGTACGCTGTCAGCTCCCTGCCAATTGCCGACCGCACCCGGCACGCTTCGAGGCGTCGCATACGAATTCATATTCTATAGTTGCCCGTACTTTAGCGTTGACGTGAGGCGTGTGCGGGTGGCCTTAGCATCGGCGATCTACTACGGTCTCGTTGACCAGCCGCCGCTCTGCAGCGGGCTGTGTCAAGCATGTCCAGGGATGCCTGCCGGGCACGGGAGTCAAGCCAAGGGCGGTCGAGGATCATCCGGGGCAGCCTGATTCCTCCCGTCCCCCGCAGGTCGCAGATTCTGAGGACGTATCGCGCCGCTTGCGGCCGGTTTGCCTGGCCAAAGAGGCACCTGGCTCGGTTGCCAGGGCTCTGACGTGACCCGGATTCACTCTCACTGTCGGAGCCGACGCGGTCCCTGGCCACGAGAGCGAGTACACGATGCCGGTCAGCGGGCACGCTTTGCTCCAGGACGCGGTAGTCGACCGTACCGTTGACCGTCACCGGATGAGACACTTCGTCGGCGTGCACCCTAAACGAGAAACAGTTTCTCAGTAGTACTGGGGATTCTCGCCGGGATGGTCTCTGGTATCGCCTCGGAATCTGGCTGCGCAGGGTAGTCCCCTCTGTAGCGGGCCGCGGAGGAGGAAGGCACCGGCGTCGAACACGGGGCGTGGACATAAACCAGCGGCGACATCGGCGGCGAGGGACTGGCGGTAGCTGGTCCAGGCTTGGTCGGTGAGGTGGCATCCTGGTGCCTGGACGTGCGCTGAGGGAGGATCGGTGGACCCGGTATCGTTGGTACTCGATGCCCTGGCTTCTGGTGCGGCGAGGGGTGTGGCTGATAGCGCCGGTGATGCCGTTGGGGCTGCTTACGGCAGGCTGAAGCGCCTGATCGCTGACCGGTTCGCCGGGAACAAGAGCGCCGAGGTTGCCCTTTCGGAGCATTCCGCTGATCCGGATACGTGGCAGGCTCCGCTGGCCAAGGTACTGGCCGCCACGGGTGTGAGCGCTGATGAGTCGGTCCTTGCGGCGGCGCGGCAGTTGATGGAGCTGCTGGACGCCGCAGGTGCGCGTGCCGGGAAATACGACGTTGACCTGCGCGGTGGTCAGGGCGTGCAGGTCGGTGAAGGAAACCAGCAGGTCAACATCTATACCGCCGCAGGACACGCACAGATCCGGCCGGGGCGTCCAAGGAACGAGGTGGCCTTCGGCCCGGTCTATGAGGCGGCCGGGGGAGCCAGGGTTCTCGGTGAGGCACTGGGCGAGGTGTATGAAGATGGTCCTGGGCTGGTGCAGCATTTCGCCGGAGGCCCGGCTGGGGAGCCGGCTGTGATCTGCGCGCTTTATGACCACATGCCGGCGGCAGTGTCGCAGGAGGTATGGGATGCGCTGCGTGCGGTCGGCCGCGGCGCCTACGGCGGCGGGACTAATGGTGCCGGGTTCCCGGCCCCCGACCAGGCGGAGCAGCCCGTCTTCATCAGCGCGAGGACTAGCAAGATCGAGCTGACCGGCGGCAAATGGGGTCCGGGCCAGCTGATCTGGATTCCTGAAGGACGCTGGCGGTGGCGGCCGCATACCGCCTTCGATAGCCAGGCGTACCAGGATCAGGACACGTGGTCGGGTCGCAAGGAGGAGATGGACCTGCGGCTACGGGTGGCCGCGCGGATCCCGTTCCTTGCCGAGGGCGCGCGCATCACCGGCACAGGCCGCTCCCGGATGCTCGCCGCGCTCCCGGCTGCTGGAGTCTCCGGCGTCATATCGGACCTGGCTATTCGCTACGGCCTTGAGCCAGGAGAGCTGAGCTGGCAGGAAACACCAGAGCCAGTCGGATACAACGACACCCTCCGCGCTACGTACCAGCACACGATCGCCGGTCCTGACGGCCGCGCCGCTTTGCATGCAGCCCTGTGGTTCACCCTCCCTCACGGGTACCAGGCCGCCGGTGCCATCGTCGACCTGTCGGTCGACTTCGATGCGATCCGTCCCGGCATCTCGGTCGGAGCGCCGGCGCATGTGCCTGCTGACCTGGCGGTGACGCCGGGTGAAATGGCAGCGTTCTTTAGCAGCGGCTGGCAGGTCGCCATGGTGCTGCCGCTGGCAGGAATTGAGGACGTGCTGAAAGTATCTCCGGCTGGCCCTCCCCGGCTGGAGTTCTATATCCAGAACCGGCGGCCGGAAAACAGCGGCGGACAGCGGACATTGCGCACGCTGGACATGGTCGACTTCTCGGTATTCGGATCCACCCGCAGAGCGCAGATAACCGATCTGGCGATAGGCATCACCGCTCCGCTGGGACTCAGCGCAGGAGAAACTAGCGCGATCACTCGGCAGGCCCTGATCCGGATGGCCGAAGACTACGCCTTCACCGGCACCGAAACAGCCGGGATGTAATTCACCTGCGGCGGTGCCGCTGCCAGTCAATACGATCATCGTGTGCCTGACCGGTTGGTGCTGCGCGTACGCTCGGCAGCCACTAAGTTTGTATTGCTGATGCTTGTCCGGGAGGGTGCAGTTGGCAAGTGAGGAAGACCGGCGTGCGGCGCGCGTACTCGCCGACCTCGCCGCGACTGAGGTCGGGCGCGCGCCAGGCAAGGAAGCGGCGCGGTCCCCGCTGAGGTGGCTGACACGCGGTCGGCGGGTCGGGCGGGAGGATTGGCCTGATGATCCGGAACCGGATACGCCATGGCGGGACACTCGGTCAGCCAACCGGCCCGGCTGGCGCGAACGGGCGGCGTATCTTGACGGCGAGGAAGTCTTCGCCGCCGATTACGAAGTCTGCCGCCCCTGCGGACTGGCCTGGGTAGAGGAGCCCTACACCCATCCGGACTATCAGCGGTGCGGACTCGCTGCGGCGGCCCTCGCAGCCCTACGCAGCGAGTATCCAGGACTAGAATGGCACACCCTCGGCGGCCATTTCCGCGACACTGAACCTTTCTGGTCGGCTGTCGGTGCGGGCATCGACGGCGGTTACACCAAGCGGGACACCTGCCCTCACGGGACTGTCGGCTAACGCACTGTCCCAGGTGGTACGTCGACGAAATCGGGATGCCGGTATTGATCATCAAGGCGGCCCTTCCTGTCCTTTGCCGTCGGATCTGAGCCACGGGTAGGCCGCCGTGACCTGGGTGGCTCAGTTTCAGCGGCAAGGATTTTCGCGGTTTCCGGCGCTCGTCTGCCATCGGATCTGAGCCATTTCTTCGTGGGCCGGGTTGCCTGGTGCTTCAGGACGCGGCGCGGTGGCTGGCGCTGTGGGCCTTCAGGCTGCGTGCGGCGAGCCCGACGACGTCGGGGTATACAGGGATTGAATTGCCGGGGTCTGCGTCTGTCTGCCTGATCACAGTCGGCGTGCCTGCGTGATTCCGGGCCGCAGTCGTTCTAGGCCGGGATGTATGAGATATGGCGATGGTGGTGGCCTG
>Ga0182030_10018957_pt1 | contig 13144 bp, 8 predicted proteins | sample 812S3MmetaG_FD_121299 | JGI IMG/M metagenome (GOLD analysis project Ga0182030, IMG submission 121299) | Permafrost microbial communities from Stordalen Mire, Sweden - 812S3M metaG (Illumina Assembly) | ecosystem: Environmental > Terrestrial > Soil > Wetlands > Permafrost | place: Sweden... | reverse complement strand
CTCATCATGTTCTTCTGATTGAAGCGGTGGTCGACCTTGATATCGAATTGGTCGTTGGGGTAACTGCCGGCTCCCGATTCAATCCAGTTGTCATAGATGGTCGGATTTGTCATGTTCGCGGTGGGCTCCGGGAACATCTTCATCATCGTCTGGGCGATCGGATCGATCAGGTCGCCGGCCGCGCCGGATAACTGGTAAGGCGTGCCCGCGAGATTCGGATTGCCGGGGCTGGCATAGCTGCCGACGTTGTTGTACGGGATGAACGTGGCCCGGTAGGCCCCCGCACCACCTGAGCCATCGGGGGCGGAGGCTTGATACGTCCCGGAATAGGGGTCCCATATCTGCCCAGACGCTACCGAACACAGGCCAGTGTCATCGAACGCTCCGCCCTGGGCGGTACACACCGCGCCAAAATCGCCGTTGTTGCGTTCGGCGTCGGTGGGCACTCCGGCCTGGTATGTGCCCATCGAGGTTTGCCGCGTAGCGTCGTAATCGAAGAAGAAGAATGTCTTGTTTTTAAAGATAGGTCCGCTGACCGTACCGCCGAAGTTATGCCGGTGAACGGGCGGAATCGGAATTCCGTTCAGGTTGTTAAACCAGTTGTTGGCGTCGGTAATGGTGTTGCGGACGAAGTCGTAAGCGCTGCCATGGAACTTGTTCGACCCGGAACGGGTGATCATGTTGACCACCGAGGCTCCGGAGAAACCATACTCGGCGCTGAAGTTCGACTGCTCCACGCGAAACTCGTCTACGGCCTCCGGCGAAGGTGTATAGGTGACATTGGTGATGCCGCCGTTTGGCTCGTAGTTCGTTACTGTGGCCCCATCCATCAGCACGTCGGCCGTGGAGTTACGGCTGCCATTGGAGATGAAATTGGTTCCAGTGCAACCGGTGGAACACTGGTCATCGGTTTCGGTGACTCCCGGCGTCAGCATGGTCAAATCCATCACGTAGCGATCGACCAGCGGCAGGTCGTTGATGAACTTTCTATCGATGACCAGGCCGGTGGTTGCGTCCTGCGCATCGAGCACCTGCTTTTGCGCGTTCACCTCGACAGTCTGGGACGAACTGGAGAGCTTGAGGCTAATGTTGGCCGTGACATTTTGATTCACATCCACACGTATGCCGGTGCGAACGCTCTTCTCGAATCCCGCCATCTCCGCGGTTACCGAATAAGCGCCCGGAGGGATAGACCGGAAGAGATAGCTGCCGGCGCTGTCGGAGGTCGTATTGAATGCGTATCCCTTGTTTTGGTCGGTCAGAGTCAGTTTCACGCCGGGGATCATGGCTCCGGACGGGTCTGTCAACTCACCGGTTACGGTTCCGAAATAGCCTTGGCCGAAGGATGCAGCCGGCATTGCCAGCAGGCATGCGACCAGCAGGATGCAACAAGTTAGAAGGACGTACTTCTGCTCCGAACGAAAAAGATGCCTCATCACGTTTCCTCCAAATCGAACGAAACTCATACCGCGGTTTCTCGTAGTTCGCGGTCTTTTTAGGCCGTCTCAAATCCGGTGATCGAACTTGTGCGGAAGCTTCCCTTGGAAAACGGATTCAATCCGCAGATCAAAATCAAGTTATCTGACAATATACCCCTGAACTTCGTCAATTGGTGGTTTTTCGTCGCATTCGGTACGGCCGGGACCCAAGTTTTTCATGAGAGTGCAAAACGGCTCACGGCTGATACACTTGCGCGCAGGTGTCCTGCGCAATCAGGGCTATGAGAGCGACTGCAGTAGAGCGTTGCTCAATGCTGTCAATGAGGAATTCAACAAGATCATACGCGCAAGGCGGGAGCAAATGACCACCACGATCTATCCGGAATCTATCGCTGTGAAATCCGGGGCCACTCGGCTGGCCTCCATCGATATCCTGCGCGGCCTGACCATGACGATGATGATCTTCGTCAACGAACTCGCCGGAGTCAAAGGGCTGCCCTGGTGGAATTACCACATGAAGGCGGAGATCGACGCGATGACCTATGTCGATATGGTCTTCCCCTTCTTTCTGTTTATCGTTGGTCTATCGTTGCCGATTGCCATGCGCGCACGGCTCAAGCGGAATCCGTCGCTACCCGCGTTATGGATGCATGTCGCGCTTCGAACCGCCAGCCTGATGACGCTTGGCCTTATTCTCGCAAATGCCGATGACGGCGATGGATCGAGAATGTTTCTCCAACCTGCTGTGTGGGCCATCGTGGGCCTCACTGGTTGTGCTCTGTTCCTGAACGAGTATGGCCCATCGGAGCGTTATGCCTCTGTCTTCCGCTGGCTCCGCATTGTTGGGCTGGCGCTGGTCGTCGCCATGTTTGCGATCTTCCGCCACACACCCAACCCTGGACACGGGTCCGGATACGGCTCCTGGATCGACTTTGGCTATCCCGAGATTCTCGGCCTCATCGGCTATACGTATTTCGCAGTCTGCATCCTTTACATTCCGACGCGCCGCTGGCTCTGGGCTCCCTTCGCGTGGTTCATTGCGATGATGGCGTTCAATGCGCTGACCGCCGCAAAGTGGATTACGTTCGCCGACCGGCTTCCCTACTGGTTCTGGCCCTTCAGCAACGGAGCCATGGCCGGGATCATGTTTGCCGGCATCGTCACGTCCATCATTTTTCTTGGCGCCCATCGCTGGCAGACGCTCAGGCAGAAGACGCTTCTCGGAGTATCGTTCGGCATCGCCGCACTGATTGCGGGATGGCTTCTTACGCCGCTGGGCATCTCAAAGATCAGGGCAACGCCCACCTGGAGCCTCTATAGCATTGGCGCTGCCGTTCTGCTGTTCACCGCGCTCTATTGGATCTGCGACGTCAAGAAGAAGACCGGATGGGCGTTCTTCGCTCGTCCTGCGGGGGCCAATACTTTAACGACCTATCTGCTTCCGGACTTCTGGTACTACATCCTTGCCGCGGCAGGCATCCGCTATTTCGACACGCACTTCGTCGTGGGCTTGCCGGGAGCTGTTCGATGCGCGGTGTTCACGGCGTTCATTCTGGCCGTTGCCGCAGTCCTGACTCGATGGAGGGTCAGATTGCGCCTCTGAAGAAGACTTCAAGCGTGGAGTTGATCTGGAGCGGTCAACAGGTCTTCGATGCGCACGGGGAGTTCGCGGACGCGGACACCGGTGGCATGGTGGACCGCGCTGGTGATGGCGGCGGCGATGCCGGCGAGACCGATCTCTCCGACGCCGCGGGCGCCAAGCGGGTTGAGCACCAGGTCGGGGTGGTCGAGAAAAGTCACGTCGATCGAAGGCGCGTCGGCATTGGTGGTGAGCATGTAGTCGGCGAGGTTGTTGTTGATTGGCGCGCCGTTCCGAGTGTCGTAGCGAGTAGCTTCAAAGAGGGCCATGCCAACGCCCATGACTACAGCTCCTTCTATCTGATTGCGGGCGGGCCCGGGGTTGAGAATGCGGCCGCCATCGATGACAGTTACAACGCGCGAAACACGCAGGCGAGCGATCTCCGGCTGCCAGGTGACTTCGGCGAACTGCGCGCCGAAGGAGTGGGTTGAGAATTTGCGATCGGGAGCACCGAAAGTGCCGGCGGATTTGCCCTGACCCGATGCGGCGCGGATGCTGGCTTTAGACAGAACGTCACCGAATGAAACGCCGGTGGATGCATCGGCCGTCTTGAGATGCACGCGACCGTTGGCTAGCGCGAGGGTGTCGGGCTTCCGATTGGGGAACGCGGCGTCGGGGCCTGAAGTGGCGATGGCGAAGAGCGTCTGCTGCGCTTTGTCGATGGCGTCAAGGACCGCTGGGATTACGGAAGCTGTGGCCCAGGATCCGCCGGAGATGGGGCCGGGAGGAAGATTGGTGTCGCCGAGGACGACTTCGACGCGGTCGTTGGGAATGCCGACACGCTCAGCGACGATGTTGGAGAGAACGGTGTAGGTGCCGGTGCCTATATCTTGGGTCGCGCAGGAGACGCGGGCAGTGCCGTTCGAGAGCAATTCGACGGAAGCTTGCGTGTCGCAGCGCTCGGCGATCCAGGAGCAGCCTGCGACGCCCCAGCCGAGAGTGAGGCCGGCCTGTGCACCGGTGCCCTTCATGGAGCCAATTGCGGGAGTGCGCTTCGACCAGCCGAATTTCTCCGCGCCAACTTTGAGGCATTCGACATAATGACGCGAGGAGAAGGGAAGGTTGAGGCCTTCATCCTTTTCCGGCTCGTTGAGAAGACGAAGCTGGATCGGGTCGAGCTTCAATTCGATGGCTAACTCGTCGATGGCGGACTCCATGGCGAAGAGGCCGGGAACAGCGCCGGGACCGCGCATGGAGGTGGGAGTGCCGACGTTGCGACGGACGAGGCCGGAGGTGGCGCGAAGGTTGGCGACGCTATAACTGTAGGGCGTGGCTTCGCTGCAGCCCTCGGAGTAGTCGTCGAGGATCGAGGTGTGGTTGAGCGAATCGTGCATGAGGGCAACGAGCTTTCCCTGCGGCGTTGCGCCCAGGCGGACTCTCTGCTGAGTGCGCGGGCGGTGGCCGACGTTCTGGAACATCATGTCGCGCGTGACGACGAGCTTAACCGGGCGGCCGAGGTTGCGGGAAGCTTGCGCGGCGATGAGCGCATGTGGCCATGGCCAGAGTTTCCCGCCGAAGCCGGAGCCGAGAAAGCGAGAGATTACGCGGACGTTTTCAATGGGGACGCCGAGCATCTGGGCCAAGACGTCTTGCGAGTTGCAGACGGCCTGCGTAGTTTCGTAGAGAGTGAAATTCTGGCCATCGAAATCTGCAACCGAGGCGTGTAGCTCGATGGGATTGTGCGTTTCGGTGGGAGTGGCGTAGGTTTGGTCGATTCTTACTGGAGCGGAAACAAAGGCTGCATCGGGATCGCCGCGGTGAGAGTCGACGGTGGGCTTGTCGGTCGCTTCGGACTCTTTGAAATGCGTGGTCACATTGAGTGGCGTTGTCTTGTATGTGACTTTGACGGTGTTGGCAGCGGCAATGGCCTGCTCAAAAGTGAGCGCGACAACGGCGGCGACGTACTGGCCGTAGTAGCGGATGGTGTCGTCTTCAAAGGGCGGACGCTTTTCGTCGAGGATCCCAGAGAAACCCTGCGCAGGCGCGGCGCGGAAGAGCTTGCCGAAGTTGCTGCGATGGTAGACGGCTTTGACGCCGGGCATGGATTGGGCGCGCGAAGTATCGAGATCGACGATGGTCCCGCTGGCGATGGTGGCGCACATAGGCGCCGCATAGAGCATGCCGGGGAGATTGTAGTCGGAGGAGTACCGGGCGGCGCCGGTGACTTTGAGCGGGCCGTCGACCCGCGGGAGTGAGCCATTGGTGCGGGGCGGCAGTGTGGGGTTGGTCGCTGAGTTGATCGCCATGGTGTCTCCTTATGCGGACTGCGTTGCGAGGGTCAGGGCATGCGTGATGCAGCGCTTGGCCAACTCGACTTTGAAGCCGTTTTCCGATTGCGGATGCGCGCCGCGAAGCGCTGCATCGGCGGCGCGACGGAACGTGGCGATGTCTGCGGGGCGATGCAGCAGATCGGCTTCGGCTTCGTGAGAGCGCCAGGGTTTGGTGCCGACTCCGCCGAGCGCGATGCGGATGAATGTGATGTTGCCGCCAGAAACTTCGGCGACGATGGCGGCCGAGGCGAGGGCAAATTCGTACGATGCGCGGTCGCGGAGCTTGAGGTAGACCTGCTTCGAATTGGGGCGCGGCGCGGGGAGCGTTACGTGGGTGACGAGATCGCCGGGAACGAGGACAGTTTCAATATGCGGAGTATTACCGGGGAGCAGATGGAAGTCGCCAATGGGGACGTCGCGCGTGCCTGCGCTGCCGCGAACAGTGATGACGGCCTCCAGCGCGGTGAGAGCGACGTTCATGTCGGAGGGGTTGGTGGCGATGCAGTCATTGCTGGCGCCAAGAATCGCAAGAGTCCGGTTGTCGCCTTCGATCGCGGAGCATCCCGTGCCGGGAGTGCGCTTGTTGCAGGGCATGGCCGTGTTGCGGAAGTACATGCATCGAGTGCGCTGGAGCAGATTGCCTCCAGTAGTGGCCATGTTGCGGAGTTGCGCGGAAGCTCCGGAGAGCAGCGCCTGCGAGAGGACTGAGTAGTCGGACTGGACGATCGAGTGATGGGCCAGGTCGGAGTTGCGGACCAGTGCCCCGATGCGAAGGCTGCCGTTGGGAAGCTTCTCGACGGTGTCGAGGCCGATGCGGTTGATGTCAATCAACTGTCTGGGACGCTCGACGTCGAGCTTCATCAAATCGAGAAGCGTTGTGCCACCGGCGACAAAGCGCACGTCCTTATTGGTCGCGGAGTTGACGGCCTGGGCAGCGTCGGTGGCGCGGGTATACGTGAAGAGTTCCATAAAGACCTCCATGGATGCAGCTGGTGCTTCAGGCCTGTTGGCGAACGTGCTGGATGGCGGCGACGATGTTGGGGTAGGCGCCGCAACGGCAGATGTTGCCGCTCATCAGTTCCTTGACGTCGGCGTCGCTCGCGCCGCATGGCTCCTTGAGCAGGGCGACCGCGGACATGATCTGGCCGGAAGTGCAGTAGCCGCATTGGTAGCCGTCATGCTCGACGAACGAGGCTTGCATGGGGTGGAGATTGCCGGGGTCCCCGAGGCCCTCGATCATGGTGATGGAGTCGCCCTCGTGCATGATCGCGAGCGTGAGGCAGGAGTTGATGCGGCGGCCATTCACATGAACGGTGCAGGCTCCGCACTGGCCGTGGTCGCAGCCCTTTTTGGTTCCCGTGAGTGAGAGCGTCTCGCGCAAGGCGTCGAGCAGTGTGGTACGGGGATCAACCTCGACACGAACAGACTCGCCGTTGACGGAGAGGGTGATGGGGACTGCGCTCTCAACCTTCTCTGTCGCGCTTGTAGTTGTTTTCGCAGGAGCGGTGGTGGAATGGGCGCGAGCTACCAGCGGAGCAGCGGTAACCGTGACTCCTGCCGCGCCGATTTGCGAGAGGAACGAGCGGCGTGTCAGGCGGCCGGTGGAGTCTTCATTGTTGGGTTTGTCTTCACTATGCATAACGATCTCCAGTTGAAGGGGGAACTTCGGAATCGGATTAACGATATGTTCGCACAGGGCGTGCCTCTAACGCACTTGGCGAATAGGCTAGGCGAGCGCCCGCGGCACCGCTTCTTCCCATCGTCCCTGGGCCTTCAAAATGAGTTCTACAACTTCGCGAGCAGCGCCCCGGCCCGCAAGACGGCGCGTTATGAAGTGACAGACAGCCGCTAACTCGGGCGCGCCATCGGCTACGCACACTGCCAGACCAGCTCGCAGCGCCAAAGGAATGTCAGGCAGATCGTCGCCCATGTAGGCGACCTCTTCCTCGGTCACACCCGCCTTTTGCATGCACTCCTCGAAAGCCTCGGTCTTCCTGGCCTGTCCCAGGTACACAAAGGTGACCCTCAGTTCTTCGGCACGCTTTTGAACGGCAGGCGAGTGTCGACCGGTGATGAACCCCGTCTGGATCCCCATTGTGTGGGCGAGCGACAATCCCTGCCCATCGTGCGCATTGAAGACCTTCATCTCGGAGACAGTCGAAGTTCCGGAGCCGTCGGCAATAGCCGCCGAGATTAGACAGACGCCTCCATCGGTAAGCGTGCCATCCACGTCCATTAAAAACAGTTTGATTTTGCGAGCACGAGCCAGCACATCAGGCGAGGCCAGCGACTCTATAGCGGTGTCAGACATCTTTAACTCTCCTACCCTCTCCTTATGATGAATACGGTCTTATCGTCGATTCGGTCGGGCTCGCCGATTTTCCTCAAAAGATCGTCATTCCTCAGCGCGTACTCCAGAATCGTGCTGCAGATTTCGCTGGCCGGCCTTTGCTTGTTTTCCCGGATGATCTTTTCGATCTCTTGTCTATCCTGCTCGTCTTCCCCGTCATACACCCCATCTGTGTAAAGGAAGATAATATCCCCTGGACTCATCAGGGTGATCTCATCCAAGTCGGCGGCAGTTATCTGACTCCGCCGGCGCATGAGGGATACATACCTGCTCCGGTCCGGATGGTCCTCTGGGATTTCGAGACCGAGCGAAGGGAATTGCATCATGCGATCCCATCCGATATCCATAAACTTCCCATATTCCGCGGAGAACACAAGCGGCGGCGGATGGCCAAAGTTTACAAAGCGAAACAGTCCGTTCGTACATATTTCACCGTAAACCATGGTAGCTATTTCGCGCGTGTTGTTCTCCGTATCGAAGCCCAATGCATTTCTGGCAGTAACGGAATGTGCAAGCCGGAGGTTGATGATCTCAAAGACCTCCGCCGTTGTTTTTCCGTGGGCATCGAGTTCGCAAAGCATCGCGGTATGAAAGGTGTCATGAACGGTGGACGCAATTTTGGCCGCAATGCTCCCGTGTCCCTGGGCGTCAACCAGCAGCACACCCGCGGTGGTATAGAGCTCATGCAGGTTCTCGGCAATTCTCAGTTGTTCAGAACTCTTGGCCTTTCTGTACTGAGCGGCATCTTCAGGAGAGTAATCCGGCCTGGATCTCCACCACTGCAAATGGTCGTCGACTGGGTTACGCGGTCCCGAGCCATCCGGCAGCGGTTCTAGATATTGCCTGGCCAATTTGTTCGCGCGCTCAATGCGGGCGTCGATGTTATAGCGCTGCTGAAAGTTGATGTACTCAAACAGATCCCCATCCGCATTCGCCGCAGGAATCGAGTTCCCGAACATTTCGATTCCAGGCAGGCGAGGGATCGCGCCCTCTACCGGTTTCAGTCTCTTACGAAGATAATCGTCGAGAGTCGAAGAGGCGACTCCGCTTTCATTCACATCCATGGCGATGTTCCCCTCATGGAATCGAGTATATTTGGCGAGCTCAAGCCCCAGGAACGGTCTGACATCGCATCATGAACGGGGTAGTACGTACAGTTTGCAGGTTGGCGAAAAAAAGCGTCCAGATTTGCGCATAAATTATCCACACAAGATCTGATTCCAAATGCTCTAGCAATACTGAAAGAATACGTTGGTTTCAGGTCATTTGCGCATAAAACGGACATAATCCTGCAATAGGGGTATTTATTGCAGATCATTATCCTCAAAGGTGCGAGTGTTGTTAAAGGCCACTCTTCCTTACAAACAATCACGAAGCGGTGCGGATCGATTCGATCTCCAACCTCTCACGTGAAGTTAGCAGGCCGGTTTGCTGGATGAGGCTGCCGACTTACCTGTATTGAACTGAGAGCCACCCACTCAACATAGGTTCTTTCTCCTACCGTTGTTCTCATTTCGTTGTCTGACGAGTGGAAAGTTACAATCCGTGTAAGTTCCTCTTAGAAACCAATCTAAATATCTTAAGTAACCATAAAGTGCTATTTTGACCACCTCAAGTTACCATATACTCGATTTTAGGTAATCTTTATCTGAAATTGAATAAGAAATCTTGGAGCGCGCTGCGTTGCACATGACGAACGTCACTCTTTCGTCGCGAATGTGCATTTATGATCGCTTTCTCGAAATGGGCAGTTTTGACGACTTTTTCAAAGTGAGCAATTTTGACCGCTTTTCGAGCTGAGCATTTGGGACCACTTCTTTGACCTGTGCAGAACGCCGTGTCGCGTAAGTAATTGCCAACTATTTTGCCGGCTTAGTTCTGCCTTGAAGTGCTCACCTCTCTCGGTGATTCAACGGGCGTAACTCCTCGGCGCCTTCGTAAGTCCATGACTTTCTCACCGAAAGATCTCTTTATTCCTACGAGAAGAATACCGATAGGAAAAAGGACACCGCGACAATTTGTACGAACTGTTCTCTGAGCAATGACAGCCATGGTTAACATGCTCTTCGCAACGGTGGCGCAGGCCGCTGCCACGGTTAACGGAAATGCGCGCTCGCTCATCTCCCAATGAGGCTGATCAATGAAGCAGTTCCTTGGTTCTATCTTTGCGCTTGTGACAATCATCGTCCCAGCGCACGCAATCACCGTAACGACTCCCGCAAACGGTGCGCAAGTCACTTCACCCTTCAGCCTAGTTGCAAGCACAGGTACTTGCGACTCAAAGCCCGCGGTCTCCATGGGCTACTCCATTGACTCTGGTTCGACGGCGATTGTTTCGATATCCTTCAGCGCAACGGTAAGCGCTGCGCAGGGAGCGCACATCCTGCATGTGAAATGTTGGGGGCAGGGTGTGAGCGGAGTTGTGGATCTGAACATTATTGTTGGTTCTGCGACACCCGCCTCCGCATTTACCGTCAGCAGCCCAACGCCCGGTGAGGCAGTGTCATCGCCGTTCGCCCTCGCTGCCACTGCCGCTGTCTGTTCAGCTCACACTGTGACTGCAATGGGCTATTCGCTCGACAGCAGTTCCAACACAACAGTCGTGAAGGCTCAATTGGTGCAGGCTGCAATTGTGGCCACAAGCGGAGCACATACCCTGCATGTCAAGGCGTGGGGAGCGAATGGGAGTTCGTGTGTCACGAATGTCTCCATCACGGTTGGCGCAATCACTGCTGCAACACCCGTGTTTTCACCGACACCCGGAACATTCACGACCGCACAATCAGTAACATTGTCGGATGCGATCGCAGGCGCAACGATTTACTACACCACCAACGGCGCTGCTCCATCGACTTCCTCGGCTATTTACTCTGGCCCAATCCGGGTGGGCAAATCCGCGGTAATTGAAGCGGTTGCGATTGCCCCAGGTTATTCGTACAGCGGCTTAGCCAGGGCAGATTACGTCATTTCGCCGCCCCCGTCATACGGACCTGTCATTCCCCCGAACGCGACCGCTTCAAGCGAACTGCAGGCGCTCGATACATGGCATTTCAACCACGACGCGGGTACTCCCGGTGCAGCGGTCGGAGAAACAAGTCTGACCGGCACGCCATCGCTCAGCGGCAACGCACGCCAGTTCGATTCCACGTTTACAGGCGCAGGCGGTGAAATATTCGCCGTGTCCTATGCGAACGATACCACCTCAACGAATTTCGTTTATGACGGTTGGGTTTGGATTGAGTCCGGAAGCTCCATCGCCAACCTTGAAATGGATTCAAATCAGGTCACAGCCAATGGGCAAACGGTAATCTACGCTTTCCAATGCAGTGGGTATTCCAATTTGTGGGAATACAGCGGAGCAGGTGGCGACTGGGTACACTCCTCGCAACCTTGTAACCTGTCGGCGTGGCAGACGAACGTCTGGCACCATGTCCAGATCAGCTATTCACGCGATGACTCCGGAAACGTGACTTATCAATCCGTATGGCTGGATGGCACCGCGCAGCCAATCAACGCAACTGTGCCCTCATCGTTCGCCTTGGGTTGGCAGGTGGGAGTGGTCCAGACTCAGTTTCAGTTGGATGGTCTTGGAGCAAGCGGTTCTATCACCGCGTACCTTGATAAGCTGACCATCTATCGCTGGTGACTCATGTGGAGAGGGCATGAAGGGTTTGAGAGAGATATGTTTATGGTGCGAATACTATTGATCGTGCGTCAATAGGAGTTTGCGGATTTCAGGCTTTCATACTGTTTTGCCGGTCAAGATAGCTCAACCAATCGCGGAAAATGTGTATCATTGGGCTTGATCAATCTGATACAGAATTGTCGCAATCTGTTGCCTGGGCGGTAGGGATTTCGCGAACCATTGTGCAGAGGGTGAGTGGGGAGGTTTCCCGGTCGCCGCGTTATCGGTTCTCTCATGTGTTCTTCGTTTGAAGCCGTCCGAAGCTTTGGAACTGCGCGTTCTAAAGATGCCCACAGAGTTAAAGAGGTTGCTGAGTTTCTTTCAGACACATTGCGAAGCGTGTCGCTCATACCAGCCCGATCTGGGTAAGCAAACATACTTGGCTCTTTCGCTGGCAGGCGCAGCGTCGGAAGTCGTTTGATAACTTCAACTTTTGCGGGCTCAGTTTTCCCATTAAGGCAGATTCGTGAAAATCTTTTCTTCCGCAACATGCATCAGATTCATCAAGAATTCCTCGCTCCTCCTCTCATTGCTCACCATCCTTTCGATCCAGGCGCTGGCGGGCGTGACTGTCAACAGCCCTGCCAACAATTCTACGGTTGCATCACCGTTCATTCTTTCTGCCTCCGCCGCGAGTTGTTCATCGCAGAATGTTTCTGCTATGGGCTATTCGTTCGATAGCAGCGCCGACACGACTACCATTGATGGAGCCTCCATAGAGACCTCGGTCGGGTCTGCCTCTGGCACGCATACTTTGCATGTGAAGGCGTGGGGCGAGCACGGTTCCTCATGTGTCACCGAAGTCACCATCACTGTCACAGCGGGTACAACGTCCACATCCGGCGATCCGCTCGTGCCCTCGAATGCTGTAACTGTGAGTAGCATTCAATCGATGGGCAACTGGGAAGCGGAACATGATACAGGGGGACCGGGCAGTTCATCCGGATCAACGAAGATTGTCAGCTCGCCTTCGCTCCACGGGAGCACGCGAGAGTTTGTAACCAGGTTTTCCGATAGCGGTGACGAGCGTTATTCAGTGTCCTTCTCCGATGATACAAATTCCACTAACCTCTTTTACGATGCGTGGGTATTCTTGACAAGCTCGTCAAATCATATCGCCAATGTGGAAATGGACGTGAACCAGGTAATGGCCAATGGACAGACAGTGCTGATTGGCGTGCAGTGCGATGGCTATTCCGGTACCTGGGATTACACCGTCAACCAGGGAACGGCTAAGAATCCGAAACCACATTGGGTGAACAAGAGCGGAGCGAAGTGTAACCCGCGTAACTGGTCCCAGAATACCTGGCACCACGTTCAAGCCAGCTTTTCCCGGAATGATTCAGGAACCATCACATATCACTCTGTGTGGCTCGATGGAGCCGAGAGCAGCTTGAACGCCACTGCCTTTGGGGCGGCCGATCTCGGATGGGGTCCCGTGATCAACACCCAATTCCAGGTTGACGGACTTGGCTCCAGTGGGACTTCGACGGTATATCTGGATAGTCTGTCCGTCTCCCGCTGGTAAAGAGAGTCGATTCAAGCGAGTACAGCGCCTCGGCGGACGCGGTGAAGTGTAGGGATTACCCTCTCCTACCCAACAGTTCGTAGCACTTTCCCTGCAAAAGTCCCTACAGAGCTCCAATTAGCGTCGCAAACGGAGCGCGTTCAAGCGCCGATCAGGCGGCTTTGACGAGGGCACTCCTCATGGGTGCACAGTCATTGGCCTTGGCTTTTAGATCGGCCTTCCTTGCGGGCAAT
>Ga0182030_10018956_pt1 | contig 13144 bp, 15 predicted proteins | sample 812S3MmetaG_FD_121299 | JGI IMG/M metagenome (GOLD analysis project Ga0182030, IMG submission 121299) | Permafrost microbial communities from Stordalen Mire, Sweden - 812S3M metaG (Illumina Assembly) | ecosystem: Environmental > Terrestrial > Soil > Wetlands > Permafrost | place: Sweden... | reverse complement strand
TCAAAAGCCATGTTATGTGCTACCAAATCCTGGTTTTTTATAAATGGCTCTATCTGGTGCCATACATTATTAAAAGTTGGCGCCTTAGCTGTATGGCGGGGGCCAATACCGTGTACCCCAATATTAAATTGTGAATACTCATTGCCCGGCGGCTGAATGAGCATATCCAGCTTGTCGGTAATTTTGCCGTTTACAACGCGCACTAAGCCTATCTGGCAAACGCTCCAGCGCTTGCCGTGGGCGGTTTCGAAATCGAGGGCGGTGAAAGTGGGAATTGCACTCATATATAGCTAATTATGGTTTTTTGTCCTGAACTATAAGAAAAGTCAGCATCTCATTAACCTGAGCTTTAATATTTTGCTTTAAGTCGTCATTTTCTATTTCTTCATTATGTTTTAATATTCTGGAATTTTTGTTGATGCCACCGCCGGGGATAATTTGGTGTAGTCGGCACATCGGCGGTTCCAAACCTGTAGTTACGCAAGGGCTTATATACCCCAATAAAAGTGTTTTCTATTTTTAGATTCATCTTTTATCCGGTTCGGCTGAATAACGCATTTATCCAGATTAGCAAATGTATTATTTATTCCTATTTCCCTTTGCAATAACTTGAAATAAATTCAAACCACTAATGGGCCGAAATAATAAAACGCCGTGGTTTGATTGAGGCATTTAGCTTTTTCAACAACCCTTAATTGTTTCCATCATTATCTGCTTTACTACTGATGAACCGGAAAAATACGGGTTCATCTCAAATTGTTTTTTCCGCCCCGGAAATCAGTTATGGCCCGATTTACGGCTTACCCGTTAATTTTTCCTTAACTTCGTTTAAACGTAAGCATTCATGTTTGGCATTAATTATGATCAATAAAAAAATGAAATACGATGAGTTACTAAATAAGTTCCCTAATTGCCCCGCGCTACATTACCAAGAAGTATCAAGACCGTCTTTCCGATGGATTATTGGCGAAAAACATGTAAATAATTTTATACCGATAAACCTAATTTCGGCACCACCACCAAAAATGTTGGATGAAAGCGACAAAATGTGTATGGGTTACGGTTTATCGTTTTTTGATAGCTTTTCAAATGCATTTGAAAAATACAAATCCCTTTATTCGAGGAAGAGAGAACATCAACGAGAGCAATTTAGAGAAGACAAAGGAACAATAATTGCCACAATCACGATTAAAAATGATGACGGCATCGCCGATGAACCTAACTACAATAATTATGGTCATTTTACTTTTCACGAGTACCATGCAACCGATTTAAACCATAAAATTGAACAGATAACCAGTATTTTTGAATCAGATGGAAAAACTCTTAACAAAGCCATATAAAGAAATTAGTCTTGGAACGAACCTTAACCGGATTGGTGATCTTATCAATTTTGAGGGACCAATTCTTTCTCTTTTTGAGGACGTAAGAACAAGACATCTCTATGTTTTTGACTGGGTGGACAGGGATCAACGATTTAATCGCTGGCTGGTATACCGGGTCATAGCAAAAGATTTGCTGCCTTATTTGCAAGGTAAGTTATCATATCTTGATTTGTTTAAAAGCAGTGTTGATAAACGATATTACTTCACAGATATAGGCCATAATTTTGGGAATGGACATTACGATTTATGCGAGATTATTAAATTACCACCAAAATATTTTCCCAATGAAGATGACTATTTTGACCGGACAAATTGTACGTATTATGAAAAAATTACGTTTTTCGTAATAGAACGTTTAAAAAATCAAAAACAAGAGAACGAATACATCGTAAGTTCAAACAGTCTAAATAGATTGAATGTTAAATACAAATCACAAGCCATTGGCCTAACTTATCAACATTTGCGAAAAAAGGCGCGTCATGGGGTATTAATGAGTCTGGCGAGAAAACACAAGCGGATCAAAGAAGAACTGCACAATAGTTTTATTCATAACAGGGGCATAAATACCATTAGTAAATCTGAACAGATTCAAAAAATATATAAAAATGACTATAGTAGAATTAGTTAAAGATTACTTTAAAACCGAGGGTTGGTTGTTTTCACAAGTTGAAGACAAGAATGTTTTTCTTTTTGGCATTAATGGCGAAAACGGAAAATTTCAATGCCTGGCTGATATTTTCGATGAAGAAAAGTTTTTCAGTTTCTACTCCATTTGTGGCTTTAATACTCCCGAAAGCAAAAAGCAAGAAATGGCCGAATTGATCACCCGACTAAATTATGAAGAGGCTTTTGGAAATTTTGAAATGGATTTTGAAGATGGGGAAATAAGATATAAGACGAGTATATTCTATGAATCCCTGGAGCCCACCACGCAGTTTGTAAAAAATATTATAATTCAAAATATTATGAGCATGGATGATTCTTTACCTGCTTTAACTGGCCTTGCATTTCAGAATATGACTCCTATTGACGCTTTTAAACTTGTGGAAGAAATTGAGACCAAAAAGGAAAATAAAACACTTTGATAAAGTTTGGATTCTAATTGCACTCGTTACTTAATAAAAAACCAGGCAATTGTCTGCAATAATTGCCGTTGCCCTTTCAAAATCAGTCTTTTTTCCAATAAAAGGATAGTAAGGTAATAATTCTAATGCCTCATTTATTTTGTCTTCAGGCTGGATGCTGTAAGCGGGGGATTGATTATGAATAATCCAAAACCGTAGTATATCCTTTTTCTCCTCTTCGGCCGTGGGGCTCCAGATTATTTGCTTAACCATTCCGAAGTTCTCTTTTTTACTTCTTCATGGCCGGAAAACTGACCATTTCTAATTTCATTATTCGATTGGGTTATTCGCTTTTCCTGAAATTCGGTCAACTTAATATAAAGTGTTGTCTTCTGATACCATTTGATAAATTTCATGTAATAACTCCTCGTCATCCATGTTATTTATAAGCCTGGTAATCTTTTCTTTTAATTCCAGTATTAACATAACACCCTATTTTGTACTAAGGTACTCATTTTTGAGCATTTTTTAAGACGCATTTATCAAATATCTTTCCTCAACAAATCAGGATGAATCCTTTTATTGGGCTTAAAATCATATTTGCGCAACCGCTCTTCGGAGGTTTGCAGTTCATAAATCAAGGTGGCCATTTGCTGTATCCAATCCAACACTTCTTCGGGTGATAACGCGGCGTGTTTTTCCATCTGTTCCATGGTAACAGTATAAGTAAAACCCACTCCTTCATTTTCTTTAATGGGTTCCATGTTCAGTTGTGCTAAGATAACAGATTGTAAATAGAGGTGCTATCAAATTAGCAGCCGATGCCAGAAGTTTCTATTGGCAGCAAAACCAATCTCCCAAAATATAATTTTTCCGGGGACTTGTGGGACACCAGCGACTTACAAAGTCCCACCGGTCGCAAATGTCCCAAAACACCTGCCAGTAGCAACCTTTTGGCCTTATTGGTATTTGATATGCTCCCTAACATAACCCATAACCCGAAAATTCATTAAGTTTGTTAACACAGACCATTTTGATTTTATGCTCGGAAATTTATTTAAAAAGAAGGCCCCGGCCATTAAGAAAAGAAACCCCGATGAAACGGATTTCTGCTACTACCCGTTTTTCCAGGTGCTGGTTTCGGCGGATGGAAAGTATATGCCCTGCAGCCATCATGATGGTTATATTACGCAGGGGGGAAAACAGATTTCAGTAGATAAATTTTCGATTGAGCAGGCATGGAATTCGGATTACATGCAAACCCTGCGGCAGAACTTTCATGATGGAGTACGCAATAAAGGCTGTAGCCATTGCTGGAAGGAGCAGGCTTTGGGATTAAAACCCATGCGGTACGATTCGTACGGATATAATATACCCGAAAGCCAGGTTGAAAACCCCGCAACCCCTATGCGGGTTGAAATTAACGCCAGCAACGTTTGTAACCTGCGCTGCCGTATATGTTGGAGCAATGCCAGCACCCGTTGGATAAAAGAAGCTAAAGAACTATATGGCGCTGATGGCGAGGTGCATTACAATATGACGCCCGAAAACCAGGCTATTATTCACAAGTGGGTGCCCCACTTTAGCCAGATTGGCTTTTTTGGCGGAGAGCCGCTAAAGAGTGATGAAAATATTGAGCTGATGCGTTACTGTGTGCAAACCGGGCATAGCAAACATATTTCGTTGCTGATAAACACCAACGCCACCGTTTACAGCGATGAGCTGGTTACCCTTTTTAAGCAGTTTAAAAGCGTATACCTTAATTTTAGTATTGATGATATTGGCGCTCGTTTTGAATACCAGCGCAGCGGGGCCAACTGGGATGAGGTGGTGGAGAATATGAAAAAGTATATCCCCCACGGCGGCTTTACCGGCAATGACCAGTTGCAGATAAAAATATGCTGCTCGGTTACCAGCATGAATATTTACTATTTCCCCGAGTATTTTGAGTTTATGAATGAGCACTTTCCGGGCCTGCCGGTTTTCTGGAACCTGGTTTTTAACCCTTATGAGTTTTCGATACAACTGCTGCCACAGGATATTAAAACCCTGATAGCCGACCGGTTAAAAAAGTTTGTGCACACCACGTATAAAATGGAGGAAAGCCGTACGCGCACTATTGAAAATCTTATAACTTATCTGAACGGACAGGATGACCGCGATTTTGGCGAATTTTTTAAACGCACTGACCGCCACGACCGGTACCGGCTTGAAAGTTTTGTTGAAACCTTCCCCGAGTTTTACAAGGTGATTGAAAAATACAAGCCGGTGGATTTGAAGATGAATGTTATTAGGGTTGGCCCTTAGTAATTGCTCCCCTTAGATTGGCAAACTACATCCTTTCTGCTGATTAATTCATCAGCAATTTTGTGACCCATAATATTATACCCTAAAGTATTAAAATGTCCGTCGTTGGGCCAATAGTAAAACGAATAATTTTTTTTGTTAAGCCCCACACTATCTAAAAAATACGGCAGCAAATTCAGGGGTTTCAGTGTTGCTATTTCCTTTATCAAGCCACCGGTTCCTTCTTTACCGTATCCTCTTCTAAAAATATCATAGGTCATTGGATGAATAACCACCATCATTTTAATCCCTCTTTTGGCCAGTTCCTCATGCGCATTTAAAAGCACGTTCTTTATTTTCAGGCTTGCTTCTGCGTTTAATTTCCTGTCCTCTGATTTTGAGCGTAATACCCCGCTATAGCCCAATACGTCCTGCATAAAAAAACGAACCAAATGAAGTGAGGCGTAAAGCGGCTCCCATACGGGAGGCGAGGTAAAAGAAACGGTATTATTGGCTTTAAACCTTTCCATTCCTCCACGGATAGCAACTTCGGGAATGTCGGTTGCGTTAACGCAAAAAATTACTTCATCCCATTTTATGTCCCAAAGCTTACCGTGCAGTAAATGATAATTATAAATGGGGTCGCAACCGGCTATGCCTGCGTTGTAGACAAGATAGGTGTCTTGGGTGCATAAATTAATGGCCTTTTCAAGTATCCGCGGCCACGTAGAGTCCTCACCGGTGCCCAGGCCTTCTGTAAAAGAATCGCCCAGGCAAAGAATTTTTTTTGTGGTTGTGTCTTTAAGGTTTATTTCCCGCTCAGAAACCCCTAAGCTGTTCGTTATTCTTCTGTAGGTATAATCTCCCCTAAAATTTTGCAAAGTATCGTTTGGTTGATATAGATGCCAGAAGGCATCTTCCTTATCGTGCCAGTAAGATGACCGATATTTTGATTCTCCGATTTTCTCTCTATAGGTAGCCTCTGTTTTTGATACCCTTAATATTCCTTCAAAAATGATTAACGCTATAAAAACAGATGTTACTACTGCCTGTACATTAACAAGGGCCTCCTTTTTAACCATCCGGGTTAGTTGAATGATACTTACAACCAGGCTAAAAAGCAATAAAGGGAAAAGTAAAATCAGGCAGGCCGAAACAAATGACGTATTATAATCAGCAAGTGCCCGGTAATCAATTATCCCAACAACTATCAGCACAATAAAAAGAAGAGCGGTTTTCAGCATTAAAAGAAATATTTTTTTGTAGAAATAAATTCACCTGTTGAACCAATACAAATCTATGATATATTCCCAATAGGCACATTAATCCTGAAACCTCACATTCATTTGTTGACCTCACGCCAATGCAACAAATAATTAATATAAAAAAGGTATAAAGAAAAGCCCGGTTAATTATGCCATAGCGATTCTTCATACCCCAAAAAAGATTAGTTATTCCTTAGTTATTACTATTGATTTGGTATCATACAGTTTGCCATCTATATAAAGCGAATAACGGAAAGTGCCGCTGGCAAACTGGCTGCCCCCAATACTATAGTTTTGTTCGGGCACCTTATCCGGTTATTCTTTTAATTCCATTTCAAGCAAGTAACAAATTATTCTTCAAGATATTCCTACTTTCGTTGCGAGGCGCTGCGAAGCAATCCCAAAGCGGTTCAGGGCTGTGCGTTGAGTTACGGATTGTCGCAAGTAGTTGGGGGATTGCTTCGTCGCGGAGCCTCCTTGCAATGACGGTGCCTGTGGATTGTTACTTTTTCATATAAAATAAAAACGGTTTGAAAATCGGCCTTTTTTTCGGTTCGTTTAACCCGGTGCACAACGGGCACCTGATTATAGCCAGCTACATCAGTCAAACCACTGATTTGGATAAGGTATGGATGGTGGTGTCCCCTCAAAACCCATTAAAACCCAAAGAAACATTATTGCGCGACCACGACCGCCTGCACCTGATTAACCTGGCTATTGAAGAAAGCAAGCACCTGAAGTCATCAGGCATTGAATTTAAATTGCCAAAACCCTCTTATACTATTGATACCCTTGTTTACCTGCACGAAAAATACCCGCAGCACCGGTTTTCGTTAATTATGGGTAGCGATAACCTGGTAACCCTGCATAAATGGAAGAACTTTGAAAAGCTGCTTACCTACCCCATTTATGTGTACAAGCGCCGGGGATTTGATGAAAACCCTTACCCCGGGCGGAAGAACATTCAGTTGCTGGATTTTCCTTTCCTCGATATTTCAGCCACTTTTATCCGCGACAGTATCCGCAAAGGTATTTCGATGCAGTACTTTTTACCTGAACCGGTTTGGAAGTATATTGATGAGTCGGGGTGGTATAAGAAGTAATGGCTATTGACATCTTGAAATAATCTTCTGGGTAAGTGCCTTGAAATCATCGTAGCACTTATAAACTGATTGCAAATGGGCACCAATTGCGCCATCCGCCGGCTTCAGGAGAAATATGGGTTTATGGGCTTCCATCGCCATGGGCGCCAAAGAATGGTAATGTTTTAAAAGAGCTAATCTGTTGCCTTCAATATCTGTATTGATTTGCCCTTTGGAAAAATTTCCGTCCAAGACATACTGGTAATAAATCGAGGGGATTCTATCTGCCCACTTTAAATATGATTTCACAGGACGACTATCTTTGGCAGAGTATTGCATTACCAGGTAACCCAAAGGCTTCATCGCCCCGTTTGGAATTGAAGTTTTGTCTTGTTTAGGATATTCCTGAGCTCTCTTTGCCCATTGAATTCTCCATTCCTTTAATGTATTACCCAGGTTCTTCATTCCTTGTAATGAAAACAGATCAGGAGCCACGGGAATAACGATGTTGTCGATACTAATAATTACAGAACGGTTCATTGCTCCCAAATTTGGTCCCACATCAATCAAAACAAAATCGGCTGCAGTTCGAAGGGCAGAGTCGTTAAATAAAGTCTTAAAAACCGATATAACTTTAAATGCAAAAGGGTCTCCGGAAAGACATTTAGACCAGGCATCGCTCAATTTATCTTCAAAAGAAGACAATGCTAAATTTCCTATCAGTAAAGATATTTTATCATTTATTTTTTCGATATGGACAGGCGAATACGGCTCTCCTTCACTAACAGGAGAAATAGCCTCCAAAATAGTTTGATTCTGTGATTCCTCCAGAACAATTTCCTCCATTCTTTCGTTTGATAAAAACATAGAAGATAAATTAGACTGAGGATCTAAGTCTATCGCTAAAACTTTATACCCGAGCTCTGACATCATCCAAGCTACATGATAAACTGTTGTGGTTTTGCCAACGCCACCCTTGTTATTAAAAAAGGCTATTGTTTTCATTATTGTTTTTTAAAAATTGTAACACTAAAGTGCAGCGGTAAGTTAAAAATGAATTCTGGTTCCGGATTTCCATTAGCCTTTAACTCACTTTTCGCCGTCTCTACACCTCTGTTAAACTTATTTACATACCCTAGAACTTTTAGAGCTTCTGCAATTATAGGATTTCGATAATCATTTTGATTCGGAAAATTGTCCGGTGTTGCTGCCCCGTATAATCCGCCGGCATTTGCAATTTCAATTCGGTCTGAAAATTCATAAATTCTGACCGGCGCATTAGACTCATAATTCCGATGCATTACTGCATTGTTAAGCAATTCTCTGATGGCTTTAAAAGGATACTCTCGTATAAGCTCTTCTTTTAAATTAGACTTAAAAACCGGCTTTGTTTCAATATTGTTCTTCACAAAATCATCTACTTGCGCCATTAATGTTATCAAATCTCCGCTAAACTCTTTTTGGTTTAAAACTTCTGAGTCCAGTCCGGTTCCTGAAAATTTTACATATTGGATATATGCACCAGAAATAAAATATCTTACGTTATCGCAGAGAAGAATTATACCTGCATTTGTCGGACAATCAAAGACAGGGTCATACAATCTTAAAGAAGCCAACTGACTCTTTAACTCGCGATGGTTATTCGCCAGGGTTTCGGCATCAATAGCGCCTGGCAAATAGGAAAGGCGAAATAACTCAGTATTTATATCCTCTAATGTTGATCCTACACAAGGTAATGCATCAAATGACTTTGCGCTGGCAGTTCTTTTTTCTGATAGAAGTTTTTCTTCGGCTTCGGTAGCAATAGCTTTTCTTGGGCCATTTCTAATCCATATGCGTCCCCTATATCTAACAGGAGGAAACAAATTTGGAAATACCTCTATCACGGCAATTTGAGCGCCATTAACATGATATTTTTGTACAGTCAGCGCTGGCTTGGGTAGCACATTGCCGTCATCCCTTATGCCGGCCAGGTTCTTCAATATTTCATCTGTTACGCTTATTCCTGTTGGGGTGCCGGTCTTATCATCTACTCCAATAATTAAATAGCCTGGCTTTTTATGGTTAGGAAAATCATTCGAAAAAGCACAAATCGCTTCGCAAAACTTATCGGTATTAGTTGTAGAAATTGTTCTTTCAACCCTATCCGATTCCATATTTCCCAATAGCTTAGCCAATTCTTCTTCTGATAGCATAATTTTTAATGTTCTAATCTATATTTTAAAAGAGTCATATCAAGCAGAATGTGGTTACTGCTTGTTAATTTTTGCCGAAGATAATTGTTTCTTTTCCGAATGTTAAATAAACACCCTAACACAAATGATTCATTTTGAATCTACTTTATACCCCCGTGTGTCCAAATAACTTAACACTAAAGTTCCTCTTTGGAGAATATTCTCTCTTTAATACCATAGATAAATCTTTGTAGTCCTACTTTTGGTTTTTCTAAAAATGCGGCTGTTTTGAAAATTTTTTTTCTTCCCCTTTTTTTCTGCCTTTGCTTTGTATCCAGGGCTTTTGCTACCGGCTTTGATATAAAAACCAGTTCTATTATTGACCAGCCGGCCATTGAGGTGTTGGGCGATTATAATAACAGTTGGTACGTAATCGGTTTTGAAAAACCCAACCACCCCGATAAGCCTGCCCGGTTCTATATCCTTAAATATGCCGCCGGTTTCCCCACAGCTAAAAGCTCGCCGGTTTATCCGCCTTTTGGCGAAAAGACCGATTACCTGAAAGCGGCTATTGTAAATGGCATGGTCTCCATTTTTTACTCGCGCTGCGAAAGGGTTGTAGAGCGGCCCGATATGGTTGATAGCCGCGATGGTTATAAACAGATACCCAAAATTTTGCGGCAGGATTACGACCCGGTTACTTTATTGCCAGCCGGTGAACCGGTTACCGTTTTTGATGAAGCCGTTGAACATTTTGCAGCCAGCGGCATTGAACTTGCCCAAAGCGATGATAAAAGCAAAACGGCTATTCTTATAAAGCATTACTTCAGGCAGCAGAAGTTTAAGGTTATTCTGATAGACAATAGCAAGGGCCCTGTTTTTGAAAAAAGCTTTGCAATAAAGGCGGAAAAAGACCTTATTAACTTTAAGCATATTGTAGTTGGTAACGACGGGCAAATGCTGGTTGAGGCCAAAACACAGGAAGACCCCTTGCTCCTGGACCCCAAAGGCAAAAAACTACTGAAGTATTATTTTTTCTCTGTTAATGGCGAAGACGATGACCCTCCTGTAATGAGCCTTGCGGCTGCCGTAGGGGGCAATCAAACCAGCAGCGTACCTGCTATTGCTGTACTTAACAGTGGTGAATTGGTTATCAGTTACGACCACTATGCCAACGACCATAGCCCTGTACTAAAGGGCATATCGGTAAGCAAGTATAAAACTGACTTTACCCTGATTGCTACCTATGATATTGTACCCGACCAAAAATTGTTAGACAAAGCAAGCGCCTATCAAACCACCAAAGAGAAGGGCCTGGAATACCTTGAAACCCGGCAGATTTTGCCCCTTGATGGCGGAAATTTTTTGCTGATTGCTGAATACCGCCATAGTACAGATAGTAAAGACAAGGTTACCGGTGCGGTAAGTACTGTTTTACAGCGGCATTACCTGGTTGCTTTCAGGTTGAACGGCCAGTTAAACTTAACGGCCTCTGATTTTATTGATAAAAGGCAGACCACCCATAATTTGAGTTATGCCTTTTCCTTTCAGGCTTACCGCAAAGGCGGCGATGTTTACTTATTGCACAACGAAGATTGCGAAAGCGATGATGAACATGGCTTAAACCTGCTGAATACCCTTTTACCCGCCACAGGCGCTGAACCATCCACTCAAAAAATAGTACATACATCAGAAGACTTTTTTACCAGTCTTGACCATATTTACACCGCAGGCAACCGGATTTTGTTTACGGAAGAAAAAGTAGTAGACTTTTCGGTTGAGGGGCGGGAATTGAAGTTGCTGGAGGTAAAACTTAAATAGAAGCGAGAACCAAGATATTAGAAGCAAGACTTGAAAGATTTCTTGGTTCTAGCATCTAAAATCTTGGTTCTAGTTATGAACAAAAACGCATGTTGGTAACGCCAAAAAGCAGTGGGTAACTGATTATGAAATAATTTTGGAAATGCGGTTTAAAAAACTCCCGGTTTTTCGGGAAAAGTTGTGTTCATGTTATTCACGTAATCCACACTTCCGTTAACACAAAGGCACCAAAAAGTTATGCCAATAGCGATGTCAACAGGGGTTTCCACAGCATGTTTATAAGGTATATAAGTTGATGTAAACCAACTATTTAAACACCATTTTTTATGTGGATTACGGTGAACAACTGTATATAATTGTGAACGCAAAATTTTAAGGGCTCAACTTAGGCTATAAATTCACACAGCTAGTAATAACTGTTCTATTGATTAATTAAACTACTTATTATAATACAAGGTGTGGATTGATTGAAATTTGTTGATTCAGGCCACTTAATTTTTTTGTTGCCGTATACCTGAAAACTGAAACCCCCGTTGTAATTTGAAGCTATGACCATTTTAAAAACAGGTTTACTCTTTCTGCTATTGGCCCTTGGCTCGGGATTTACCCCCGAAAAGAGCACTTTTGAGGATATGCAGAAGAGTTTTCCGCGGGTAAAGGACGTTTACGAGCGCAAAGAAGAGTTTATTAACATGAAATGCCGCTCGCTGGAGATACCTGAGGAGACCTTTGGCAATATACTGATAAGGGTTTTTAAAATGGAGTGCATTATGGAGGTTTGGGTGCAAAAGCCTGATGGCAGCTATATTAAGTTTAAAGAGTTTAATATTTATGCGCTTTCAGGCGTATTGGGGCCTAAACGCCGGGAAGGTGATATGCAGGTGCCTGAAGGATATTACTACATCAAAGATTTTAACCCGCAAAGCAATTATTATTTATCGCTGGGTATAAATTATCCGAATGAATCGGATATGAAACTGAGTACTGCTGAAAGAAAAGGGAGGGATATTTACATACATGGCGCTAAATGCAGTGCCGGATGCCTGGCCATGAGTAATTACTACATTGAAGATATTTATATGTGCGCTGTTAAAGCACACGGCAACGGGCAACAAAGAATACCGGTTGAAATTTTTCCGTTTAAAATGACCGATAAAAACATGATTTATTATAACCACTGGGGTGCTTATCAAAGGCAGGCTATGTTTTGGAATAACATAAGAAAAGGGTATGATTTTTTTGAAAAAAACCACCGTGTGCCTGAAGTAGCGGTGGCCGATAATGGTAATTACCTGTTTAGTGATCCCGCAACTGCACAGGCTTCGAAATAGTTTTTACATGGAAGAAATGCATTTTGCGTAGGTTTGGTACATGAAAATTTTACGAGGACTTATTTACACAGCGGTTATACTAACCGTTTTTTTATTTACCTATTACCAGGTTTGGTTTCTTCGTCAACCGGCACGGAATATACCGGGCAACGGGCATATTTTTGTAAGCCCGGCCAATGGTAAAATAGTTTCTATACACAAATGGAATAGCGCAAGTTTAGTAGTTACCAAAGAGGAATTTGGTGCTATTAACGTGTGGACAAAAGATGTGGATACTGCCGGAACTATCATCTCCATTCAAATGGATGTTACCAATGTACATTTTCAGCGTGCACCGGTAGCTGGTAAGGTATTAACTGAAACCTATACACATGGCAGTTTTCATAATGCCGTGCAAATGAGTAACGATTATGGTATAAGGTTTGAGAATGAGCACAACGAGATATTAATGGAAACACCTTCAGGCAAGAAGTACAAAGTAATTCAGATAGCCGGTTTTTTAGCCCGCCGGATAGTTGATATGACTGTGCCTAACCAGGTAGTTAAACAGGGGGACGTTATAGGATTAATCAAATTAGGTAGCCAGGTAACAGTGTTATTACCTCATGATATTATCGTATTGGTTAAAAACGGCGATGTAACCGTGGATGGTGAAACTATTTTAGGAAAAGAATAATTTTGAGCTTGCCTTTAATTGCCGATGTAGCTCAGTTGGTAGAGTAGCGCATTCGTAATG
>Ga0182030_10018955_pt1 | contig 13144 bp, 10 predicted proteins | sample 812S3MmetaG_FD_121299 | JGI IMG/M metagenome (GOLD analysis project Ga0182030, IMG submission 121299) | Permafrost microbial communities from Stordalen Mire, Sweden - 812S3M metaG (Illumina Assembly) | ecosystem: Environmental > Terrestrial > Soil > Wetlands > Permafrost | place: Sweden... | reverse complement strand
GACCCGTCTCATCCGTTTCCGTTTATTTCCAACCTGAGCAATTCCATCGGCGTAATTCTGGAGCATCCCATTCGCAAGGAGAGATCGTTCGTGCGAATAAAAGTTCCGGAAAATCTTCCGCGCTGGGTGCCGCTCGCGGCCAAGAACCATTTTGTCCCGCTGGAGCAGGTGATTGCCGGCAATTTGTCGCTGTTGTTTCCGGGAATGAGGATCATCGAACACTCGCCGTTTCGGGTGACTCGAAACGCGGATATCGAAATGGACGCGGAGGACGCCGACGATCTGCTTCAGGCCGTCGAGCAGGAACTGCGGGCGCGGCGGATGGCGCGGGCGGTTCGCCTGGAAGTGGTCCAGACCATGTCGTCGGCGATGCGTCAGTTTGTCGTCGGCGGCGTGGAGGTTGACGCCCACGACATTTACCCCACGCGCGGGCCAGTGGACATGACCGACCTGGCCGAGCTGGCCAACCTCGATCTGCCGGAGCTGAAATTCAAGCCCTGGACGCCCACGATCCCCGCCAAACTGCGCGGCGAGGGGAGCGATATTTTCCAGGCGATCTACGCGGGTGATTTTCTGGTGCATCATCCGTACGAGGCTTTTTCGGAATCCGTGGAGAGATTCATCGGGGCGGCCGTCCTCGATCCGAAGGTGCTGGCGATCAAGATGACGCTTTACCGCACGACGCCGGATTCGCCGTTCGTTTTGTCGCTGATTCACGCGGCCGAGACGGGGAAACAGGTGGCCGTGCTCGTTGAACTCAAGGCCCGCTTCGACGAGCAGCGCAATGTGCAGCTTGCCCAGACGCTGGAAAACGCCGGCGTTCACGTCGTCTACGGATTGATGGGACTCAAGACCCACACCAAGGTGGCGATGGTGGTTCGCGAGGAACCGGATGGATTGCGCACCTACTGTCACATCGGAACCGGGAATTACAATTCCCGCACTGCCACGCTCTACAGCGACCTGGGGCTCTTTACCTGCAATCCGCAGATTGCCGACGATGTGATCGACCTGTTTCATTCCCTCACCGGCAAATCGCTGAAGCGTGATTATCGCAAGCTGCTGGTGGCGCCGATGAACCTGCGCGATCGGCTGGTGCTGAAGATTCGCCGGGAAGTCGATCATGCCCGAGCCGGGCGGGAAGCGCGCATCACCGCCAAGATGAACGCGCTGCAGGACGCGAAGATTATTCAGGAGCTTTACGACGCCTCGCAGGCGGGGGTGAAGATCGAGCTGCTGGTGCGCGGTTTTTGCAGTTTGCGCCCGGGCGTTGAGGATATGAGCCGGAACATCACCGTCACCAGCATCATGGGCCGCTTCCTGGAACATTCCAGGATTTATCATTTTCTCAATGGCGGGGCGGAGGAATTTTTCATCGGCTCGGCCGACTGGATGAGTCGAAATCTCGACTGGCGCGTGGAGGCGATAGTGCCGGTGGAGGACCCGGCTTGCCGCGATCGCCTGCGCGAGGTTCTCACCGTGATGCGCCAGAGCACGATCCATGCCTGGGATTTGCAGCCGGACGGCACCTGGCGCCAGCGCAACGGCGACCCGCCGATCGATGCGCAAGTGGCCCTGATGGCGCGGGCTTTGAAAGAGGCGAAGCAGCGATGAGCGGGAATCTCAAATTTGAAATTTCAGATTTCAGATTCCGTCCCTCCCCGTTATCATTCCGCCATGCGACCAGCTTTTACGGAAACTCTTTCCGCTTCGCTGCGGCTTGCCGATGAGCAGGCCCGGAAGCTTCACCAGGAATTCGTCGGGACCGAGCATCTGCTGCTGGGGATTCTGGCGGGGAAAGCGGGGGACGCGTATCGCGCGCTGCAGTCGGCGACCAATCCCGAGAAGCTGGTGCCGAAGCTGACCCGCGCGCTGCCGAAGGCGGCCGAGCCGCCGCTGGTGACCGGGCGATTGCCGTTTTCTCCCAAGGCGCAGCGGGCGATCAACACGGCCGTTTCCGATGCGCAGGCCGCGAGGCAAGCGAGCGTCTCAACGCGGTTTATTCTGCTGGCGCTGCTCGGAGACAACGAGTCGGCCGTGCGGCAGGTGCTGTCCGACAGCGGAGCCGACCTGGAGGAATTGCGCGGATTGCTGACCCGGGCCGATGGGCCGGGGGAGCAATAAATCATGTCCGAATTGTTCAGCGACCGCCTGCTCGATGCGATTGATTACACGCACGCGCCGATTTGCGTGGGAATTGATCCGATCCTGGAGTCGATTCCGGATTCGGTTCGCGGCCGATTTCAATCGCGCGACGACGAGCCCGAAGCCGCCATCGATGCGATATTCGAATTCACCACCCGCGTGCTCAAAGTCGTCGCCCAGCACGTGCCGATCGTGAAATTCCAATCCGCGTATTTTGAAAAATATCTTTGGGAAGGGGTCGAGGCGTATTACAGCCTGATTCAGGAGGCGAAGGATCTGGGCTTGCTGGTGATCGGCGACGTGAAGCGAGGGGATATCGGCTCGACGGCGTCGGCGTATGCTGCCGGGCATCTGGCCGAGCAGACCAGCGGAAATCAGGACGAGATCGCCACGCCGGATGCCATCACCGTCAATCCGATGCTGGGGCTGGACACGCTGGAGCCGTTCATCAAAGTCGCCAAAGATTCTTCCAAGGGACTTTTCGTTCTGGTGCGCACGAGCAATCCCGGCTCGGCGGAATTGCAGGATGCCCAGCTCGCGTCGGGCCAGACCTGGTCGGAAATGCTGGCTGATAAGTTGAACGTTCTGGCGACGCAGAAAGCCCTGATCGGTTCGCGCGGCTTCAGCAGTCTGGGCGCGGTGGTTGGGGCGACGCAGCCGCATACGATGCAAAGCCTTCGCCGTCGGCTGCCGCAGTCGATCTTTCTTTTGCCCGGCTACGGCGCGCAGGGCGCGACGGCGGAGATGACGCGGGCCGCTTTCATCGACGGCCGCGGCGCGATCGTCTCCGCCAGCCGAAGCATTCTCTACGCCCATCAGGAAGCGAAATACTCCTCCCAGTTCGGCAAAGAATGGGAGAAATGCGTGGAGGCCGCGGTGGTCGATATGAAACGGGAGATCAGTCAGGTGATCGGCATCGCGTAGAAACCGCATTCATGGAATCGCTGGCCGGAAAACGCGTCACCGTGGCCGGCCTCGGCCGGTTCGGCGGGGGAATCGCCGTCACGCGCTGGCTTTGCTCGCGGGGGGCGAATGTTCTGGTCACCGACATCGACCCGGCAGAAAAATTGGCCGATTCAGTCGGGCAGCTCCAGGGGCTGCCGATCGAGTTGCGTCTCGGCGAGCACCGCGAAACGGATTTTACGCAAGCTGATCTAATCGTCGCCTCGCCGGCCATTCCGCTGCACAACCCGTTCATTCAAGCCGCCCGGTCAGCCGGAAAACCGGTCACCACAGAAATCCGCCTCTTCATCGAGCGATGCCCGGCGAAAATCATCGGCGTCACCGGCACCAAGGGCAAATCCACCACCACCGCCATGCTCGGGAAAATCCTGTCGGCCAATTTCAAGACATGGGTCGGCGGGAATATCGGCAAATCGCTTCTGGCTGATCTGGATAAAATTCAACCCCCGGATCTGGTCGTCCTGGAATTATCCAGCTATATGCTGGCGCATTTAAGCGAGCTTCGCTGGTCGCCGCACGTCGCGCTGGTGACCATGGTTTCGCGCGATCATGTTGAATGGCACGGCTCACTGCCGGCGTATATCGACGCCAAGAAAAACATCGTGCGATTCCAGACCGCCGACGATTTCGCCGTGTTGAACGAGCAGGACCCGGCTTCCTCCACCTTCGCCGCCGAAGCGCCGGGGAAAATCATTTTCTTCGGCCTGAAGGACCGCAAGAAATTCGATCTGCTCATTCCCGGCGTTCACAACCAGCTCAACGCCCAGGGCGCGTTCACCGCCGCTTCCATCTTCGGAGTTGATTTCACGCAGGCGCAGCAGGCGCTGGCGGATTTCGTCGGGCTTCCCCACCGGCTTCAACTTGTCCACGAATCGGCCGGCGTGCGGTTCTTCAACGATTCCATCGCCACGATTCCCGATGCGGCCGTCGCGGCTTTGGATTCCTTCCCGGCAAAAAAAGTGATTCAAATCGTCGGCGGCTACGGCAAAGACGTCCCCATCAAGGCGATGTGCGGCGCTTTGATCGAGCGGGCCAAATCGGTCCTGTGCATCGGCGCCAGCGGTCCCCTCCTGGCGGATATGCTGGAACGATCCTCCTCCCAAAGCGGCGCCGCGATCTATCGCTGCGGCGACCTGGCGACGGCCGTGACCATCGCCAAACAAATCGCCGTCAGCGGCGACATCGTGCTGCTGAGCCCGGGGTTTAAAAGTTACGATCAATTCGTGAATTTCGAGCAGCGGGGGGATGAGTTTGTGAAGCTGGTGAGTACATAGTTAAGCCGGCGAGCAAGCTCGCCGGCTACACAAATCCTATTTCCCAGGATTCAGCTTCAACTCCGCCCAAGCCAGCGGGTGGTCCGACGCCCCTTTGTCGATAAAGCCCGCGCCCACACAGCTCATCCCCCGCGCAAAAATCCGGTCCCATTCGCCTTTGCCCGTGTCGCCGATGGGATCGATCACCCCAGGGGCATTGCGCAATGACTGGATTCCCGGACTGCTGGTTGGGGAATTCAGATCGCCCATGAGAATCGCCGGTTCCTGCATGGAGAGGAACATGGAACCAACGGTGGCCAGTTCATTTTCGCGGTCATCGTGGCGTTCCAGGTGGCTGATCAAAACATTCAGCGGCCGGCCGTCGAATTTCAGCCGGAGAATGAGCACCTGGCGATTGCTGTCGGCGATCGAATTGGCCAGTGGAAATCGCTGCCAATGCTCGACCGGGAGCGAGGTGAGCACGCCATCCCCGAACGCGTCGCTCCACCATTGCCGTTCCACAGGGGCGAAGAGCCACTGCATATTCAATTTGCCACCGAGAACCTCGGCCTCATTGGATTTTGAGAACGGTCCTTTGCCGTGGACTTCTTCCATGCCGATCAGGTCGAACCCGCGCATGGTGTCCGCGGTTGGATCGCCGTCCTCGCCGTCGATGTTGAACGTGGCGACGCGCAGGGTATCGCCGGTGGGCCGGCTCGTGGGCTCCGCGCCGTTCAAAGCCGTTCCCGCCGCGGCGCCCGTTGGTATTTTTTCGTATCCCTGCCAGGCGAACAAGCCGGCGACGAGAATGATAAACATCGTCACCCGTCCGACCGTAAAACGTCGCCCGCGGAACGTCCGGATTCCCGGTGACATGCTCATCGCCCCACCTCGGTTAGTTCCCTGGTTCGATCCAGTTGCGTTTCAATTTCGTATCCCAGCACCCGGCTCTTCATCCAGCGGATCGCCAGCAGATCACGGAAGCTCTTGAACAAGCGGTTCCACACGCCGTATTTGCTCTGCCCGTGCAGGCGCGGATTGTTCGACACGGGGATTTCGGTCACGGTGCATCCCTCCATCTTCAGCAGCGTGGGGATAAAGCGGTGCAGCCCGCGATAGAGTTTCAGTTTCGAGACGCATTCGCGGCGAAAGGCGCGGTAGGTGCATCCTGCATCCGAGATTTGCTCGTCGGACAGTTTGTTCCGCACCCAGTTGGCAACCCGGCTGGAGGCGACGCGGATAAACCCGTCTCCTTCGCCGCGCGAGGCGACCCGCGTCCCGCAGACGCAATCAAATCCCCGGTCCAGGGCCTCGAGAAATTTGGGGATGTCCTTGGGATCGTTTTGCAGATCGGCGTCCATGGTCATCACGAACCGGCCGCGTGCCGCCCGCAGGCCCGCGTCGCTGGCAGCGGTTTCGCCGCAGTTTTTCTTGAACCGGATGCCTCGCACCCGCGGGTCCGCCGCCGCCAATTTTTCGATTTGCCCCCAGCTTCCATCGGTGCTGCCGTCATCCACAAGAATGATCTCGACGGAGATATCCGCCGGATCGACCACCCGCACAATCGCCTCGCGCAAGAGCGGAAGGTTTTCCGCCTCGTTAAAAACGGGAACGCAGATGCTGAGGGTGGGCTCCATCGTCATTTCGTTTCAACGGGAATTTCTTTCGTCATGTCCTCACGCCGTTTGCGATAAACCAAAATCAGATTCCGCGAATAAGGGATCACATTCAGCACATATCCCGCGATGCCGACCGAATCCTGCTGGCGAAGAAAGTACAACAAACACAGAATCGTCCCGAACAGGCTTTGCCACCAGAAGATCACGGGGATGCGGCTTTCCTTGTGCTTTTCGCTGTAAAGCCACTGAATGAGGAACCGCGTGCCGAACGTGCCGATCCCGGCAAAACCGATGGCTTTCCACAGCCAGTAATTGTCCTGATACGGCATCCGGAAGACGGCGATGGAAGTATAAATAAGCAGCAGTTCAGACATGCGGATTATTTTTTCGTCAGGAAATCTTCGATCGCGGCCGACACCGTGGCGACCTGCGATTCGGTCATCGCCGGGAACATCGGCAGGCTGAGAATGCGCTTCACGTAATCTTCGGTGCGCGGCAGAGTGGGCTGTTTGCCGAATCGGTCGGTGATCGCCGGCTGCAGATGGTTGGGCACGGGGTAATGAACTCCGGTCTCGATCTGCCGCTCTTTCAGGTGCCTGGCCAGCGATTCGCGAACGTCGTGATTATCCAGCCGAATGACGAACATGTGAAATACCGATTCGGTGTGGGCCGACTCGGCCGGCGGAAGCGTCACGCCGCGGACATTGGCCAGTTCGCGGTAATACCACGCGGCGACGCGTCGCCGGCCGGCGTTCAATTCGTCCAGCACCTTCAATTGCTCGCGGCCGACGGCCGCTTGAATTTCATTGAATCGAAGGTTGAATCCGATTTTCTCGTGCAGGTATTTATCCTTGCGCCCGTGATTGCGCAGCATCCGCACTTGCTCGGCCATGGCCGAGTCGTTGGTGAGGATCGCGCCGCCGTCGCCGTAGACGGTCAGGTTTTTCGACGGGTAGAAGCTGATGGCCGCGTGCTGGCCGAAACTTCCGGCTCGGCGGCCGTTCCATTTGGCGCCGTGGGATTGGGCGCAATCTTCGACAACCCAAAGCCGGCGCTCCTGGGCCAGTTTCATAATCCCGTCGATATCCGCCGGCCGGCCGTAGAGATGCACCGGGAGAATTCCAACCGTTCGATCGGTGATTTTTTTTCGGGCATCGTTCAGGTCGATGGTAAAGGTCTCGTCGATATCGCAAAAGACCGGCCTGGCGCCGGCGTGAATCATGGGCTCGATGGTTGGGAAAGCCGTCAGGCTGGGGACGAGAATCTCATCGCCAGCCTTGAGGTTCTGGGCGATGTGCAGGAGGTGCATGGCCGCCGTCCACGACGAGGACAAAACGGCGTACTTGACCCCAAAATAAGCGGCCAGCTCGCTCTCGAACGCCTTGCATTCCGGGCCCAGGATAAAGTTGCCGCCCTTGACCACCTGCAGGATTCGGCGGTCGATGGTCTCGGATTGATAAACACGGGACAGGGGGATTTTTTCAGGCACCGGAAATACGCTCCCTTTTCACAAAGGCGACCCAAATCAAAATACGGCCCGGCCCGATTCGAAGCAAGTGGACGCTAAACAGATTCCAATCGGCCCATGCCCGCCGCTCATACGGGCTCAAGTGGCAGCAAGCCGCTAAACGCGCTAAGATTACCCCAGAATGGCTGAAACCAAATTCGATCTAATCGTCATCGGCGCGGGGCCCGGGGGTTATACCTCCGCCATCCGGGCCGCCCAACTTGGGTTCAAAGTCGCCTGCGTGGAACGCGAATTCCTCGGGGGGACATGCCTCAACATCGGCTGCATTCCCTCCAAGGCGCTGCTCGACAGCTCGTATCGCTATCACGATATCAAGCGTCTCGCCCGCCGGGGGATCAACGCGGCGAATGTGTCGCTCGATCTTTCCGCGATGATGGGATTCAAGGATGAGGTCGTCAAGAAGATGACCCGCGGCGTGGCGTACCTTTTCCGCAAGAACAAAATCGAACATCTGCCCGGGCAGGCCAAAATCATTTCGCCTGGCGTCGTCGAGGTGAATGGCGCGAGCGGCGTCGTTTCGTACACGGCAAAGAATATCCTCATCGTCACCGGCAGCGCGCCCATCGAGTTGCCGTCATTGCCCTTCGACGGCAAGAACATTCTCTCGTCGACGCAGGCCCTGGCGCTGCCGGAAATCCCCAAACGCCTGATCGTCGTCGGCGGCGGATATATCGGCGTGGAACTCGGCAGCGTGTGGAACCGGCTGGGTTCGGAAGTGCTCGTGCTGGAATTTTTGCCGGGAATCCTGCCTCCCTCCGACCGCGAGATGGCTACTGCCCTTCAAAAGTCGCTGGAAAAACAGGGCATGAAATTCCGCTTCAACACCACGGCGGATTCCGCACAAGTCGCGGGTGATAAAGTTCGCGTGAATTTCAAATCCGGCAGTGAAACCGGCACGGAAGAAGTCGACAAAGTGCTGGTCTGCGTCGGCCGCCGGCCGGTCACCGATGGGCTGGGGCTTTCGGAAATCGGCGTGGTGCTGGACAAAAAGGGATTCGTCAAAGTCGATTCCCAATTCGCCACCGGCGTTCCCGGTATTTATGCCGTCGGCGATGTGATCGGCGGCGCGATGCTCGCGCACAAGGCCGAAGAGGAAGGCGTCGCCGCCGTGGAGATCATGGCCGGCAAACCCGCTCATGTGAATTATCACGCCTGTCCCGCCGTGGTTTACACGCACCCGGAACTGGCCGCGGTGGGATTCACCGAGGAAGAAGCCAGGCAGCGCGGCGAGATCAAGATCGGAAAATTCCCCTTCGCCGCCAACGGCCGGGCCGTCGGCATGGACGAAACCGAAGGGTTCGTGAAGGTGATCGGGGACGCTAAGAGCGATCGATTGCTCGGGGTCCATATTTTGGGAGCGGATGCGAGCAACATGATCGCGGAGGCAACGCTGGCGATTGAATTCGCCGCGAGCGTGGAGGATGTGGGCAAGGCGTTTCATGCGCATCCGACGATGCCGGAGGCGCTGCGCGAAGCGGCGCTGGCGGCGAATGGTTTGGCGAGGCAAATTTAAGGCCGCTATTTTGCTGTAGAGGCGCGCAAATGAGAGCAGTTGAAACTAGGGTGAAGCATCAGATGAGCCGAGATATCGACGAAATTATCATAGGCGTTAGAACTCGTTTCCCCGAAGTGACTGTTTTCCAACTCCAGGTGAAGTTTCCAGGAGCGGACGATGATGGGCTTTGGTTTTTTGAATTGCCGGGTATTAAGAAAAATATCCAAATTGAGTCGCCGAGCGGGACCTGTCCGTTTCTAATCGAGCACGATGATATGAAGAGCGCATCGGAGGCATGGCGAGCCAATTCCGTTGGCGAGGCTGTTGAGAAGATTTCGTCTTACTTGGCCAAACTCTCAAGAACTGGGCAGAAATAAAGGATTTGCTTCTTTTCGACTGAACAAAACTGCACAAAACTGAACACTTTTTGGCATTTTGATTAGCGGTTACTAGCTGGATGGGCATGGAAGGTGTTTGATTTCGCTAGAAGGTGTTAAACTATCCGTGTATGACCCTAAACCTGCAACTCAGCCAGGACGAAGAACTTGCCCTTCGGAAAAAAGCCGAGGCCGCTGGCGTCGATGTCACCGACTTCGCCCTCCGGGTGCTCCGCTCGGCCGTCAAGCGTCCGTCGCTCGACGAAGTACTCGCCCCGCTACGAACCAAGTTCAAACAAAGCGGCGTGACCGCGGAACAGGTCGCCGAAGAGTACGACGCAGAGAAACACGCCGAGCGTGCCGCCCGGATTTAGCTTAGAAAAAAATGCGGGATCCCTCCGATTCCTCCTCGCTACACGAGCCGATAGGGTAGGTGGCTCCCGGCGCCTTCTGCGGCTCGGGGTGTCTTCGAATGGCCGGTAAGTCGCCCGCTTGTCGCCTCGTTTTCAACCGCTATAGTCCTTGCGAGGCACATTCACCGAATCAAGATGCATCCGCTCGTTGTCGAAAACGTGACCAAGACATTCCGACAGGGGGATCGGTCGGTGACCGCGCTGACTTCGATTCAACTTGAGGTGTCGCAGGGGAAATTTCTGGCGATCATGGGGGCCAGCGGGTCGGGGAAAAGCACGTTGTTACATCTGATGGCCGGGCTTGCCAAGCCGGATTCGGGGAGCGTGCGGATCAATGGGACCGATCTGGCGAATATGCCGGACCGGCAGCTTACGATGTTTCGGCGGCGAAATATCGGGCTGGTTTTTCAGTCGTTCAATCTGATTCCGACCCTCACGGCCGAGGAGAATATCGCGCTGCCTATGATGCTGGAGGGGACCAATGGACAACCTGTGGCGCGGAAGGTGGAGGAATTGCTGGAGAGCCTGGGGATTTCCGAGCGGCGCGGGCATCGGCCGGATTCGATGAGCGGCGGCGAGCAGCAGCGTGTGGCGATCGGGCGGGCGCTGGTGACCGACCCGGCGGTTATTCTGGCCGACGAGCCCACGGGGAATCTCGACAGCGTCAATTCCCGGTCGGTGTGCGAATTGCTCCGCGATTTGTGCGCCAATCGCGGCAAAACCATCGTGATGGTGACGCATGAGCCGGTCGTTGGGGCTTATGCCCAGGAAGTCGCGGTCATTCGCGACGGCCGGCTGGTGGAACGCTTCGCGACGGATGGGATGGATAGCTCGCGGCTGGCGGTGAAATATGCGGACTGCCTTAAATAATTGTTAATCGACAATCATGGTTCTGCTGCGCCTGGTCATTTCTAATTTCAAGGTCCGCCGGATGCGGACCATGCTGACGGTGTCAGCGATCGCGCTGTCGGTGAGCCTGGTTGTGGCGGTGACCAGCGGGTACAAGTCGATGCAGGGGGCGGCGCTGAAGTTTTTGAATCAGTACATGGGCGCATCGGACGCGATGGTCACGCCCGCCAATGATCTTCAGGGGTTGGTTCCGGAAAAATTGGTCGATGAGTTGAATGCCGACCCGGAAGTGCGCCTGGCTGTGGGGCGGTATGAGACGGACCGGGACATGAATCGGGCAGCGGATCAATCGCCGCGGCGCGCGCCGACGACCGAGCAAATTGAGGCGGGCGCGACGCCGCCAGAAAAGGTGAATGTCGATCTCGTGGGTTTGCGCAAGCCGGAGGACACTTCGACGGATTCGCTCGATTTGACCGCGGGGAAATGGTTCACCACATCGACGGGGAATTATGCGGTCCTGGATCAGGGGGCGTCGGAAAAACTGGGCGTGAAGGTTGGCGACTGGATCGAGGTTCCCGGCATCCACAAAATTTCGCTGCAGGTGGTGGGGCTGGTTCATAAGCCGTCGTTTTTTGCCCAGGAGTTGGCGACGATTTACGCTCCGCTGGAGACCTTGCAGCATTTCGCGATGCCGGACAGCCCGCCGCAGGTTTCGCGCATCAATGTCAATCTTCGCGCCGGCGCGAATTACGATGCGTTCAAGCAGCGCTGGACGGGGCGGATCGCGGAACTGGATCCAAATCTCCGCCTGCGCATGCGCCGCGAAAATGCCGGGGATTTGGAGAAAAACCTGCGCGGCGTGCAGATGCTGAGCTACCTCGGCGGGACCGTCTCGATGGTGACGGCGATGTTCATCATCTTCACCGCGCTGAGCATGGGAGTCACCGAACGGCAACGGACGCTGGCGATGCTCAGGGCCGTCGGCGCGGTGCGGACGCAAATATTTCGGCTGGTCATCCTGGAAGGGTTGGGGCTGGCGATCGCGGGCGTGGTGGTGGGAATCCCGCTGGGGATGCTCTGGATGCGGGCGCTGTATCTGCGGCACACGCTGATGTTCGCGGCGGGGATTTTGTACAACGGGCGGGGGATGGTGTTCGCCGCGGTGGGGTCGATCGTCACGGCGCTGGTCGCCAGCATGTTGCCCGCCTGGTGGGCGGCGCGAATCAGTCCGCTGGAGGCGATGAATTCCCATGCTGGTCAATCGTCCAATAGGCCGCCGTGGCGCTGGGCGCTGCTGGGAGTTGTTCTGATCGCCCTCGATCCATTGCTTTTCTTCGGGCCGGTGGAGCGGCTCTTGAATGCCCTGGGATATTCCGATGCGCATACGGCGGCGCAGACGTTGCGGTTTGCCGGGCATTTCGCGGTGGGGTTGCCCTCGATCATGCTGGGATTTTTCCTGCTGGCTCCGCTGTTTGTCTGGTTGGTCGAGCGGCTGGGCGCGCCGATCCTGGCGGTCTTTTTCGCGCTGCCGGTGAAGTTGTTGCGGCAGCAGCTCAGCACGGGAATTTGGCGCGCCGCCGGCACGGCCGCGGCGCTGATGGTCGGCCTGGCCACGCTGATCGCGATGCAGATTCAGGGTCACACGCTGATCGGCGGTTGGCAGCTTCCCAGCAAATTCCCGGATATTTTCATCTGGAGTTCGGACATCATCTCGTGGAAGGACCAGCAGACGCTGGCGAACGTGCCGGGCATCGCGCCCAATGGGCTGTTGCCGGTAGTGGTCACCACGCCGTCGGGGGACAGCAGGTTATCACTGGTGGTGGCGTCGCAGCTTTCGGGGCAGAATATCGGCGTCATGTTTTTCGGCGTCGATCCGCAGAAAGCGCTGAACATGATTCAACTGGATTTTCGGGACAACGACGGCGCGCCGCTGCCGCACGATGAGCAGGCTATCGCCGAAGCCCGGGCCGCCGAGGAAATGAAAATGCCGCGGCACATCATCGTCACGGATGAGTTCCGGCAAATGCACGGCCTGAAAGTCGGCGACAAGTTTGCGCTGCTCACGACGCTCAACGGGATGCAGGATTACACGATCTGCGGGATCGTCTGGTCGCCGGGCGCGGATGTCATTATCAGCATGTTCGATCTCAGCCGGCTGCTGGATCAGCGGACTGCCGGGAGCGTGTTCGGGTCGCTCGACGACGCCAAGCGCGATTTCGGCGTGACGGGGGCGCGGCTGTTTGGGGCGAATCTGGTCGGTGGAATCGACAAGCAGGATCTGCTGAAAAATCTCCAGGCGGCCCTGGGCGATCGCGGCCTGGCGGCGGGGGACGTGCGGCAAATCAAATACGACATTGAGAACGCGTTCTACCGGCTTCTCGATCTGATGAGCACCGTCGCCATTGCCGCCATGGTCGTTGCTTCGCTGGGCGTGGCCAACACGATCATGGCCTCGGTGCGCTCGCGGCGCTGGCAATTTGGGATTCTGCGCAGCGTGGGGCT
>Ga0182030_10018953_pt1 | contig 13147 bp, 10 predicted proteins | sample 812S3MmetaG_FD_121299 | JGI IMG/M metagenome (GOLD analysis project Ga0182030, IMG submission 121299) | Permafrost microbial communities from Stordalen Mire, Sweden - 812S3M metaG (Illumina Assembly) | ecosystem: Environmental > Terrestrial > Soil > Wetlands > Permafrost | place: Sweden... | reverse complement strand
TGGTGCAGGCGGCCACCAGTTCTCCCCGTCCACCTGCAATTGTGGCTAGTCCATGCTCTGCCGCGCCGCCGAGACCATCCGCCGCTACCGGATGTTCGAACAGCACCGGCACGTCGGGGTCGCGGTGTCGGGCCGCGCCGACTCAGTGCGTCTCCGCCCACCAAGCGCCGCACTCAGCCGCAACCGCCTGGGAGCGGTCCGCGCAACTTCATCTCCTGGTCCGCACACAGGCGCAACTGGAAGCCGCCATCGCCGTCCGCCCCGCCGAAATCACGCTCGACTATCTCGATCTCTATGGCCTCAAGCCCTCGCTCGAACGAGTGCGCGCCGCCGGAATTCAGGCGCGCGTCGCCAGTCCGCGCGTGCTCAAGCCGGGGGAAGAACACATCGTCGATTTCCTTCTGAGCTGCGATTGCCCGATCCTGGTGCGCTCAGCGGGCCTGCTGCACGCCCTGCGAGATCGCTCGCACCACCCCCTCGCCGGCGATTTCAGCTTGAACGCCGCTAACGCGAGTTCGGCGGAGGAATTCTTCGCCCTGGGGCTGACCTCACTCACGCCCACGCACGATCTCAACGCGGAGCAAGTCGCCGACCTGGCGCGCGCGGTCGGCGGCGAGCGCATCGAGGCCATTCTGTACCAGCACCTCCCGGTGTTCCACACCGAGCACTGCGTCTTCTGCCGCTTCCTCTCCGCCGGCACGAGCTACAAAGACTGCGGCCGTCCGTGCGAGCATCACGTCGTGGCACTGCGCGACGATGCCGGCCGCGCGCATCCCGTAATGGCCGACGTGGGTTGCCGCAATACTGTCTTCGGCGCCGAAGCGCAGGAGGCCAGCCGCCACCTCGACGACTGGCGCGCCGCCGGTATCGCGCAATTCCGCCTCGAGTTCGCGCACGAATCGGGAGAGCAGACGGAGGAAATCGCGCGCCTTTTCACGAGCGCCCTGGCGGGCTCTTCGACGGCGCAGGAACTCGCCAGGCAGCTGCGCAGCATGGCGCCACAAGGGGTCACCGAAGGCAGCCTCTACGTGCCGCAGGGGTACAAAGAGTTTACGATTCTACAGTGAGGGCAGCATAGCGTCCGTGGCTTTGTGCAACTGCCGGACCCACGCCGGCGTTCGAGCCGCCGCGCAGGGATTCGGCTGTCTCCAGGTCTCTTTCGAAATTCGCCACGGATCGCATCCGCTCAGCCACTTGATCGAGCGACCCCTGTGACTGGGCAAGACCCACACAGGCCGATTACCAATCGACCGCCTGCATGCGTGCGCAAGCTCGCTCGCCTTGCCTTGGACAAGCTGAAGCATGTCCTACGCAAGAACTACTCTTCGGCGTCGGAAGTTCCCACCCGCAGGACGGCGAGGAAGGCTTCCTGCGGGATCTCCACGCGGCCCACGCGCTTCATCCGCTTCTTGCCTTCTTTTTGCTTTTCGAGCAGTTTGCGCTTGCGGCTGATATCGCCGCCGTAACACTTGGCGATGACATTCTTGCGGAGCGCCGAGATGCTTTCGCGCGCCACGATCTTATTACCGATCGCTGCCTGCAGCGCCACTTCGAACTGCTGCCGCGGAATCAGCTTGCGCAGACGCGAGATCAGTTCCTTGCCGCGATCGTAAGCGAACTCCTTGTGCACGATCATGGAGAGCGCATCCACCGGCTCACCCGCTACCAGCACGTCGAGCCGCACCATGGGGGACACGCGGTATCCCGAGAGATGATAGTCGAGCGACGCGTAGCCGCGCGAGCAGCTCTTCAGCCGATCGTAGAAATCCAGCACGATTTCGTTCAGCGGCATCTCATACGTAAGCATCACGCGTCCGCCGCCGATGTATTCGAATTTCTTCTGCGTGCCGCGCTTTTCTTCCAGGAGTTTGAGAATGCCTCCCAGGAATTCTTCCTGCGTGATCACCATCGCGTCGATGATGGGCTCTTCGATCTGCTTGATCTCCGAAGGGTCGGGGAATTTGGTCGGATTATCGATTTGCAGAATTTCGCCCAGGGTGTTCGTGACGCGGTAGCGTACGCCCGGCGCGGTGGTGATGAGATCGATATTGAACTCGCGCTCCAGGCGCTCCTGCACGATTTCGAGATGCAGTAGTCCGAGGAAACCGCAGCGAAAGCCGAAGCCCAGTGCGACGGAATTCTCCGGCTCGAAATTGAAGGCGCTGTCGTTGAGCCGCAGTTTTTCGAGGGCGTCGCGCAGCAGTCCGTGCTCGTGGGATTCCACCGGATACAGGCCGGCGAAAACCATCGGCTTGATTTCTTCGAAGCCGGGCAGCGGTTCGGACGCCGGGTTTTCGTGGTCCACGATGGTATCGCCAATCTTGGCATCGGAGACCGTCTTGATGTTGGCGAACAGGTAGCCGACTTCGCCGGCGGAAAGCTCGTTGCAGGGCGTCGCTTTAGGCGCTTGATAGCCCACCGCTTCCACTTCGAAGGTCTGCCCATTGGACCACAGCCGAATCTTCTGGCCCGTGCGCAGAACACCATCGATGACGCGCAGCAGAATGATCACGCCGCGGTACGGATCGAACCAGGAGTCGAAAATCAACGCACGCAATGGGTCCGCGGGCGAGCCCTTCGGACTCGGCACAAGGTGGACGATGTGCTCCAGAATCTCGTGTATACCGATGCCTTGCTTGGCGCTGACCAGGACGGCATCGCGCGCGTCGAGCCCGATGATGGTCTCGATCTGTTCGCGAATGCGCTCCGGTTCGGCGGCCGGCAGGTCGATCTTATTAATGACCGGAATGATTTCCAGGTTGTGGTGCAGCGCGAGGTAGGTATTGGCGAGGGTTTGCGCTTCCACGCCTTGCGATGCGTCGACTACCAGCAGCGCGCCTTCGCAGGCCTGCAGGCTGCGCGAAACTTCGTAGGAAAAATCGACATGGCCGGGAGTGTCGATGAGATTCAGCTGGTACATCTTGCCGTCGTCGGCGCGGTAATTGAGGCGCACGGCGTGAGCTTTGATGGTGATTCCGCGTTCGCGCTCCAGGTCCATCGAATCGAGGACCTGCTCCATCATTTCGCGCTGCGTAAGCGCGCCGGTGACCTCAAGCAAGCGGTCCGCGAGCGTGGACTTGCCGTGGTCAATATGCGCAATGATGGAAAAATTACGGATGAATTCGCGATCCATGCGATGTGGGAGTCTAAGAGCGATTATCCCACGGGGAGGGATGAAAAGGAAAAGGGCGGCCGCCGACTCCAGGTAACGGTCCGCGAGCCATGGTGACGGCGGTTCATTGACCGCGGCGCCCGAAGAACGTACAGTGGCGCGTCAGAACTCGCGACGGACCGGCCGAGGAAGCCGAAAGCCGCCCATCTTGTGGACTGGTTCTATGTACTTCCTCCTTTGGTAGTGGCTCCCCCGTGAAGGGGATCGCGAAATTTGGCAAACGGTTTCGGTCCGCTTCCGATTTCACTATGCTCCTAATCGGGGAGCATGTCAAGTTGTGAACGTACAGTTACAGCGCTTACGCTGCGGGGTCGATGAGTTTGGCGATTTTCTCTTCGAGGCGTTCCACCCGAGCCGTGAGTTCGGCGTTCGCGTGCCGATTCTTGAACTGCTCGTTGGTGAGTTGCGTGGCAATCTTGCCGAAGTCGAGAATGCCCTTCGTCAGGGTGGGGAATCTGGCCTCAATGTTATTGACGGTTGCGGTGAGAGCGTCCAAGCGGTTATCGATCACTTCGAAGTGCTGGGCGGTCTCCTGCCGGAAATCCAAGACATACTGGGTGAGGCGATCAATGTTTGCTTCGATGCGCGTGACAGAAGCTTCGACCCGTTCTACACGGTCGTTGAGCCGTTCAATGTTGGCGTCTATGCGGTCGAACCGTTCATCGTGGGTCATCGAAATCCCCTCTAATCTTACCGTTATTCTAAATCACCCGCAAATCCTTACTGGTCGGCGTCAAAACCTCGCAGCCCCTCTCCGTCACCAGCACGGTATCTTCGATGCGGATCCCGCCGAAGCCCTCGATATACACGCCCGGCTCAATGGTGATCGCCATCCCCGCCTGCAGACGACTCGTGTCGCGCTTGCCGAGGCGCGGCGGCTCGTGGATCTCCAAGCCCAAGCCGTGACCGGTTGAATGGATGAACGCCTTGTCGAGCCCGTATCCGCGCAGAACCTTGCGTGTAGCCGCATCCACTGCCGCCGCGCGCGCACCGGCGCGAACCGCGTCGATACCCGCGAGTTGCGCTTCCAGCACCGCCTTATAAGTACGCTTCACCTTGGCGTTCGGCGTGCCGAGGAACAACATGCGCGTCATATCGCTGCAGTAACCCTCCTGCAGAGCGCCCATGTCGACCACGATGAGTTGACCCTTCTCGAAGCGCGCCGCGGTGGGCTGCGCGTGCGGCAGCGCCGAGCGCTCCCCGCCCGCCACGATGGTCTCGAACGACGGCTTCTCCGCGCCCAGACGGCGCATGCGATACTCCAGTTCGGCCGCGAGATCACGCTCCTGCATGCCGGGTTTCACGCGCGCCACGCCTTGCTCGAAGGCCTGCGAGTTAGTCTCCACCGAGCGGCGAATGCGCGCAATCTCCTCGGGCGATTTCACCGTCCGTAGTCCCTCGATCCAGCCCCGCACCGCCACCAGCGCCGCCTTGGCGGGAATTTTCGCCTCGAGCGCCTGGTACGCGTCGCAGCTCATCATGGCGGGCTCATAGCCCACGCGCCGTACGCGCAGCTTCGCAATCGCCGCTACCATATCCAGCAGCACCGGGCCCTTGGAGATATGCACCTGACAGGTGGACTCCTGGCCGGCCTGTATGGTGTAGCGCGGGTCGGTGAAGAGGATCGACTTCGCCGCCGTCATGAGCAGCAGCGCGTTGCTTCCCGTAAAGCCCGAAAGGTACCGCAGATTCGGGCCGAGCGAAACCAGCAGACCGTCCAGCTTATGCTCCGCGAGCCCGGAGGCGACGGTCTGCCTACGCTGCTCGAACTCGTTATTTGCCATTCTGTAGATCCTTGGCGAGAACGTATGCGCGCTCCGCGAGTTGGTCCGCCAGACGCACATCGCCGGCGGCTTCCGCATCTGTGGATTGCTTCAGGAATTGCTCGATCGCCTCTTTCGTACGCTTCTGATTGGCGGTATGGGGTCTTGCGCCGGCCATCAAGGCGGTCGTGTCCGCCCGGTGCTTGCGCGCGGATTCCAGCAACTGCGTCTTCGCGTCGGCGGGCAGATCCTCATGAATCTGGGGGCGCAGCGGCGGGTCGGGTTCGGCAGTCGCCGGCTGCGGGTCCGGCGGCTTGGGTTGAGGCGTGGCGGAGTGCGGCACGTGCGGTGTCTGTACCGGCGGCTTCGCGGGCGCGGACGGCGTCGGTTCCACTGGCTGTGCGGGGGGCGGAACCGCGTCCGGATTCACGGGTTGCGGCGGCGGAAGATCTACGTGAGTCTGCGGAATCGAGAGCGGCTCGGGAGGCGGTGCGGGCGCAACCGTTTGCGGTGGCGGTGGGCCGGTAGCCACAGTCTTGGGTTGACCGCTCAATACGCAGCCGGCCAGCGAAATCGTCATGACGGCAACGAGGACTACTTTCGCGCGTCTCATTTTGGAAGCCTCGCTCACACGGCAATTGGCAGGCGGATCACAAAGGTGGTGCCTCTCCCGGGTTCGCTGCTGAAGTCGATTGTACCATCGTGTAATTGTACGATCCGGAACGTCATGGCGAGGCCGATGCCGCTGCCGCCTTGCTTGGTGGTGAAGTACAGCCGGAAAATCTTTTCGCGCAGTTCGGGCGGAATTCCAGCGCCCGTGTCCGCAATGCGGATCTCGGCGGTGTCGCCTGCGCTGGAGCATTCCAGCCGTAGCTCGCCGCCTTCCTTCATAGACTGAATGGCGTTAATCACCACGTTCAGAAAAGCCTGCTTAAACATGTCACGGTCGACCCGCACCTCGACACCGTCGGGGTCCGGCTCCACCACCATACGGATCTTCGCCCCTTCGGCTTGCGGCCGGGTCAACTCCTCGATTTCCCGCAAAATATCGCGCAGCGGCGTCACGCGATAGTTCAGCTCCACCGGCCGGGTGAAATCGAGGAAGGTCTTCACGACGCGGTCCAGGCGGAGAATCTCGCGGGAGATCACTTCCATTTGCGGACTGACATCGGCCTCGCCCTTCTTCAAAAGAGCGCGCGCCACTTCCACGTGCAGCAGGATGGCATTGAGCGGGTTCTTCACCTCGTGGGCCACACCGCCGGAGATGCGGCTGATGGCTGCCAGCCGATCGGCCGTCTGCAATTGGCGGCCTATCTGGCGCTGAGCTTCGGGATCGCGAAGACGTACCAGCAACCCGGTGCGAGCGCCCGATTTCGCCTCCAACAAATCCACGGAAAGTAGGGCGGATGGTGTAGCCTTGCCATCTTCCGATGGGGATTCCAGGGGAATGCGCCGGTTGCGGATTCGCATGCCGGTCTCCGCGGCCTGCGCAATGAGGAATCCCAGATTCGTGGAGGGCGGAAAAATATCGGCGATCGATTCGCCGGAGAGAGCGGCGCGTTCCCGGCCAAGGAAGCGGCTCACCGATCCCGACGCGAATACCAGTCGGCTCTCACGGTTGAAGATGAGCACGGCATCCTCGAGATCCTGCAGCAGGCTGTCGATGTTGCCGCGCAGGTCGGAGACCTCAAACTGCGCGCCGCGCAATCGCTCACCCAACAGGCTGACTTTCGAGGACATGATCGAGACTTCGTCCTTGGAGGGCTTGGCTCCCTTCTCCTCCGGCACGTATTCTCCGCTGGCGAGCAGGTCGAGTTGCCGGCGCAGGCGGCCCAACGGGTGAAATGCGAAAGCTGAAAACAGGAACGTGAGACAGATGGCGCCCACTACGCTGAACACGGCAATGGGCGCGCTCTGATCGATCGCCGGCCGCATGGACTCGCGGATGAGCCCTGGCTGCACCACTACCCGGACTGAGATGGGCGGCGGCCCCATGTGGCGCTCCAATTCGTAATACTGGATTTTCTGCGAGAGCAGGACTTTCAGCTTCCGGATCCAGCCGGAGTGCACCAGTGGAGCGAGTTGTTCGACTGCCTTGCTGGTTTGTCCGCGCCGGGGCACGAGATTGTCCGCCAGTATTTGATCCGCGGCGTCTACTACTGCCACTTCCACGATTTGCTTGTCGAAGGCGACCTCCGTCTGGAGTTGCCCGGTGAGGCGATCGCTAATCAATGCCTCATTCAAGGGTACGTCCGGACGACTGCTATTGACGGCGTCTATTACGTCGCGCAGGGCGCTATCGCCCACGCGTTCGGCCTCGCGCAACGCCGCCTCAAACTGCAAGTCCATGATGTTGCCCAGGTAGACGGCGGAGTTGATGGCGACGATCACAGTCGCGAGCAGTACCGTGCCGAGCGTCAACTTGGCTTGCAGAGTCATGGGATTTTAACAGCGGACCGCAGGAGCCAAAGAGCGAATGCCGAAAGGAATTTCCGAGCTTCTGAGGCCGTGCAGTTTCAAATGAACCCGTTTTCGTGGCGCAGGCACTCCAGACTGCCGGGTCGAGACTCGTCTCGACCCTCTTCGGGAGTTGCAGCAAGCGCGGGGATACGCCGAGACAAGGCTCCGACCTGAAGTCGTGAAATGAGGATGAGCTGCCCTGGCGGCAAAAACCTTATTAGCCACGGATGAACACAGATGAACACAGATAAGGCAGCGCCTTGTATCCGTGTTCATCTGTGTTCATCCGTGGCTAAGAAGACTTGTTCTTCATGGATCAATGGCTCAGCGAAAACTCCTTGGCGCATCCCAATTGGGGGGATTACCTCAGGAGTCCGGAGTCTCGGCGCTGCCGACACGAGTGTCTGCTCCACGTCCTGCGTCACGGCGCAGGTCTGGCTCAAGTCATCCTTCTCAGCGGCCAGTCTTGCCGGGGCTGTAGGAAGGAGTACCACCGCCACATCAAATCGAGCGACACCGATGCTGGCGTTTTTCATCGTTCTTTACGGCACCGTGAGCAGCAATTTGCCCGTGGTGTGCCGGCCTTCGAGCGCGCGATGTGCGTCTGCCGCCTGGGCCAACGGGTAGGTGCTGTCGATGCGCAGCTTGAGCTTGCCGGCGTCGATCCAGCCGAGTACGTCACCGGCGCGCCAGAGCAACTCCTCGCGCGTCAGGACGTGGTGCGCCAAGCTCGGGCGCGTCAGGAAAAGCGATCCCTTTGTATTCAAAATGCCGGGATCGAGAGGCGGCACCGCGCCGCTCGATTGGCCGAATAGCGCCAGCGTCCCGCGCGGGCGCAGGGAGCCGAGACTCTTATCGAACGTGGTGCGGCCCACCGAATCGTAGACTACGTCGACGCCGCGTCCGTCCGTGAGCCGCCGCACCTCGACTTGAAAATCCTGCTCGGTGTAGAGAATCGTCTCATCGACGCCGTGCTCGCGCGCGATCTTCGCCTTCTCGGGGGTGGAGACGGTGCCGAGTACGCGCGCGCCGAGCATCTTCGCCATCTGCACGATCAGCCCGCCGGTGCCGCCCGCGGCAGCGTGCACCAGGCAGGTGTCGCCGCTCTTCAGCGGGTAGGTGGAGTGGGTGAGATAGTGCGCCGTCATGCCCTGCAGCATGGCGGCCGCCGCGACGGTGAAATCCACATGGCTGGGAATCTTCACCAATTGCGACGCGGGCACCACCGCGTACTCGGCGTAGGAGCCGCGCGCCATGGCATAGGCAACGCGGTCGCCGGGCGCGACCTCAGTCACTTCGGCGCCGACCGCTTCCACCGTGCCGGCCGCCTCATTCCCCAGCGCGATCGGGAAATCGGCCTTATATAGACCCGTACGAAAATAGACGTCGATGAAGTTCACGCCACTCGCGGCGATTTTCACCAGCGCTTGTTTGGGGCCCGGAGTGGGCGTGGGGAGCTCGACCAACTCCATGTTCTCGGGTCCGCCTATAACGTTCACTTGCATGCATTTCATATCTCAACCTCTGCGGAAAGCTCGTCTGGTATGAACGGTTGCAGCATAGAGTAACAGGTACGCGAACGTGAATGGAAACGAAATCAGCTGCGCCAGAATGCGGACCGCGCCCGATCCGGCGAGCCCCGTGCGTAACAGCACAAAAGCCCAGATATTCGAGGAATGGAGCCGGTCTAGCCAGAAATAATCGGCATTCTCATTGATGACAAACACTTTGGCCGGAAGGCGCCACGCCAGCATCCATTTCCATTTGGTCATCAGCGGCTCAGCCGAGCAGACGATGCCCACGTGCGAGTAGCCATTCGCCGCGAGCTCGCGATACAGCTTGCCGCGGCCCTCGGGTCCACGGTAATCGGCGACGCGATAGAGGCGTGTCTCCGGCGGGAAGCCTTGCGGCAGTGTAGCGAAGCAACTCACCAGGTGGATGGTCACACCCTTGCCCCAGGATTGCCGCAACGGGGGCAGCATCTTTTCGAGAATGCCGCGCGATCCGCTTTCCACCAGAAGGATGGCTGCGGCCTGAGGCTGACGGCCGGTGAGAAGGTAGCGCACTCCTTTGAATATAACGTGGCGGCGTTGGCCTAAGCGTAGATGTTAGCCTAAACAATAGACCCGTGCTCGACAAGCTCCTTACTGAACAACCGAATCCTGCGTCTGCATCCCTAGACGAACTGCCTACCGAAGAGGCCCTCCGCATCATCAATGCCGAGGACCGGAAAGTGGCCGTTGCCGTCGAGCGCGAGATCCCCGCGATTGCGCGCGCAGTGGACGCGATCGTGGCGGCGATCGAAAAGGGCGGGCGGCTGTTCTACATCGGCGCGGGCACCAGCGGACGCCTGGGCGTGCTCGACGCCGCGGAGATTCCGCCGACCTTCAGCGCTCCCCCCACCATGGTGCAGGGCATCGTCGCAGGCGGAGAGGCGGCGCTCAGTCACGCTACGGAAACCACCGAAGACGACCCGGCCATCGGCGTCCGCGACCTGCTGGCGCACGGTTTCACGGCGCACGATCTGCTGGTGGGGATCGCCGCCAGCGGCCGCACGCCGTACGTGCTCGGCGCCGTCGCGGAGGCTCGCCGGATGGGTGCGGTGACGGTGGGGATCAGCTGCACACCGGATTCCGAACTGGCGCGCGCCGCCGATATCGCCATCACTCCCCTGGTGGGGCCGGAGGTGGTCGCCGGGTCGACCAGGATGAAGGCCGGCACCGCGCAAAAACTGGTATTGAACATGCTCTCTACAGGGGCGTGCGTGCGATTGGGCTTTGTTTACGGCAACCTGATGGTCAACGTCCAGCCGAAGAATCATAAACTGGTCGACCGAGCCCGCCGCATCATCGCGCAGGCTGCCGAAGTCTCCTACGAGCGGGCCGGAGAATTGCTGGCGCAATCGGGCGGGAGCGTGCGCACGGCGATTGTGATGGCCAAGTCGGGGACCGGCCGCGAAGAGGCGGAGCGCCGATTGGCCGCGGCGGGTGGAAGGGTATCGAAAGCGTTATGAAGAAGCTATCGGCTGTCAGCTATCAGCTCTCAGCTGGTGCTGAACCAGCTTCTACCGTTTCTCGGCCCCGAAGTCGAGACACGTTTGGGTATGGACCGAAAGGCTGTGCTTGCAAACGCCAGCTGAAAGCTGACAGCTGACAGCCGAAAGCTTCTTATGGACAAATTCGTAGTCACGGGCGGAACGCCCCTCAAGGGGGAAATCCCCACTAATGGATCGAAGAATTCGGCGCTGCCGGCGTTGGCCGCGGCGCTACTCACCGAAGAGCCGGTCACGCTCAAGCGCATTCCACGGGTGCGCGACATCCGCACCATGCAACGATTGCTGGTGGATATCGGGGCGCAGGTGGATATCGATGGCACTACGGTGCGCCTCACCACGCCGAGCATTGCGAGTCCCGAAGCGCCCTACGAACTGGTGAAGACCATGCGCGCATCGAGCTTAGTGCTGGGACCGCTGGTGGCGCGCTGCGGACGGGCGCGCGTATCGCTGCCCGGCGGGTGCGCCATTGGCGCGCGCCCTATCAATCTACACATCTTCGGACTGGAACAGCTCGGTGCGCGCATCAACCAGGCGCACGGTTATATCGAAGCAGTGGCGCCCGACGGCCTGCGCGGCGCCACGGTGCGCTTCGACCGCATCACCGTCACGGGCACCGAAGATCTGATGATGGCCGCGGTGCTCGCCAAAGGGGAAACGGTACTCCGCAATGCCGCCCGCGAGCCCGAAGTGTCGGACCTCGCCGACCTGCTGACCAAGATGGGCGCGCAGATCGAAGGCGCGGGCACTTCGGAGATCCGCATTCAGGGCGTCGAGCGCCTGCATGGCGCGGAGCACACCATCATCCCCGACCGCATTGAGGCCGGCACGTTCCTGATTGCCGGCGCGATAACCCGCGGCGACGTGCTGGTGACCGAATGCGCTCCGGAACATCTGGAAGCCCTCGTGTCTAAGTTGCAACAGGCCGGGGTTGAGGTGACACAGCCCAGCGCGACCTCGTTGCGCGTGCGCGCTGGCGGGCCGCTCCGCTCGGTCGACATGACCACCGAGGAATACCCCGGATTCGCCACCGATTTGCAGGCGCAGTACATGGCGCTGATGACGCAGGCCGAAGGCATCGCTATCGTAGTGGAGACCATCTTCGAGAATCGCTTCATGCACGCGCAAGAACTGGCTCGCATGGGGGCGAACATTCGGCTGGAAGGGCGTCAGGCCATCGTGGCGGGTCCGCGCGAGTTGACTGGCGCGGGCGTGATCGCGTCGGATCTGCGCGCCAGTGCGTCGCTAGTGCTGGGCGCGTTGGTGGCGCGCGGGCAGACGGTGATCGATCGCGTGTACCACATCGATCGCGGCTACGAGAAGATTGAGGCGAAGCTGGCGGCGGCGGGGGCGAAGATCGAACGGGTGGAGTGATGCGCTTCTTTGTGCTTGCTGCGATCCTGGTGGGCGTCGCGTCGGCTCAGGATGCTCAGTTGGCCGCCCTGCATAAGACGCTCGTCGAACTGCGGGCAGGAACTCCCGCCGACCTCGATTACGAGACTCTGGGGGCGACCGAGAAGTTGACGGTGGCCAAGCATCAACTTCGCGATTGGATCGAGTCGCAGCTGGTTTCGTTGAAGGATGATGAGGACACGAAAGCGCTCGCCGACCGAATGAATCAGGCGCTGAAGGCCGTAAGCGCCGGAGGGCCGGAAAACGATCAAAACCTGCTAGGCTCGCTCGGCCATGTTCAATTCAGCAGCGAGAGTGGCCTGCTCATTGTGACCACGGGAGTGGGCATTGAGTGCCAGCTTGACCAATCGGCATATGCATACCGGCGGACCGACGACCAGTGGCAGAGGGTATGGGAGACGGAACAGAATGACTACCGAAAAGGCAAATATACCCCTCAGTTCATAGACGCGCTGTATGTCTTCCAGCCCTCGAAGGACGGTCACGAGGAAGGCCCCCCATTCGTTATGACCTTGGGAAATGAGTGGGGATGCGTGTCCAGCTGGCATGATGTAATGTACAGGGTCTGGCGGCTTGATTCCGCGAGGCCGAAGCTGTTGATTGATCGGACTGAATTGGCCTTCCTACGGGCCGCGGCGTCCATCGTCGGGAGTCTCAGTCAGAGATACGACGAGAAGGCGGTGAACGTACTGGTGGAATTCACGGGGAGGAGCATTGACGCGAGCATCCTTGCGCGCGGGACCGTCCGCCACTTTCAGATTGACGGTGACCGAGTCATCCGCGTGGACCCTGTGGCGCTCAGTCCGCGCGATTTTGTCGAGGAGTGGCTGACGCTTCCCTGGGCAGAGAGCGCGCGCTGGTCGGCAACTCCCGTTTTGAAACGGGGGTACGACAAGCAGCACCCCGACCCCGGCGGTCTGTTTGGTGAGACGATGCATTGCGGGACGCCGGACCTCTGGCAAGTCACTTTAAGCGACACTTATTTCCTGGTCCGCTGGCGGCCACCCTACCGCTTCACGATGGTTGGCATCGGGGACGACCCGTGGCCTCGCTGCACGGAAAAAGATCCGGAAGCCGATGCCTGGCGAACTCTTTTCGCGACGCAGGAATGGATGAGGTAACCGCGGAGGATCAGCGACTCTTCGCAGACCGCCGTCGCCGACCGGCCTTCGCTTTCGGCATCGTGCCGCCGAGCGCGATCAGTCGGCGCGCGGCCTCGTCTGATGTGATCTTCTTCGCCATAGTCAGCCTTACCTCCCCGGGATCGCATCCTGCGACGTGAACGGC
>Ga0182030_10018951_pt1 | contig 13148 bp, 12 predicted proteins | sample 812S3MmetaG_FD_121299 | JGI IMG/M metagenome (GOLD analysis project Ga0182030, IMG submission 121299) | Permafrost microbial communities from Stordalen Mire, Sweden - 812S3M metaG (Illumina Assembly) | ecosystem: Environmental > Terrestrial > Soil > Wetlands > Permafrost | place: Sweden... | reverse complement strand
CCGGGATTCGAATACCTGAAGAAGACGCAGGTACCGGCGAGCGTCAAACTGATGCGCTACATCCTGCCGAAGGCGCTGCTGCGCATGAGCCTGGCGCCCGCGTATGCCGATCCGCATGTGCTGACCGATGCGCTCACTGACCGCTACTACGACCTGATGCTCGCGCCTGGTGCGCGCGCGGCGATGATCGAGCGCATGCAGCAGGTGGTGCTCAGCGACCCGCGGCCCTGGCTCGCCAGGATCAGCGCGCCGACGCTGCTGCTCTGGGGCGAGCAGGACCGGATGATTCCCTTCAGCAACGCCGCCGATTACCTCAAGGCAATCCCGAATGCGACCCTGGTGGCGCTGCCGGGTGTGGGCCACCTGCCGCAGGAGGAAATACCCGAGCGCTCGGCGGCGGCGCTGCGGGCATTTCTCGAGTCGCCCGCCAGCGCGCCGGCGACCAGCGTTCGCTGAAGCAGTCGTCTGCTTACGCGGCATGGCGACAAATGACAGCATCGTATTCGCCGTCTGGGGCTCGCTCGGCGACCTGCATCCGTTCATCGCCGTCGCGCTGAAGCTCAAGCAGCAGGGCTACGACCCCGTCATTGCCAGTGTCAGCGAATATCGCGCCAAGGTCGAGGCCGAGGGTCTGCGATTTCACACAGTGCGCCCCGCGTTTGGCGACCTCGAGCGTGCGCTTGGCGCGCAGCTGCCCGAACTCACCCGCCAGGTGATCGCCAGGCCCGATCTGCTGTACCGGCGGCTGGTGTTCCCATTTCTGCGGCAGTCCTATGAGGACATGATGGCGGTGACCCGCGACGCCCGCGTGCTGGTGACCGGTAGCGTCTGCATTGGCGCGCGCCTGGCGGCAGAACAGCGCGGCATCGCATGGATCGGTGCGGTGCTGCAGCCGATGATGTTCCTGTCGGCGTACGATCCCCCGGCGCTGCAACCCGGCGCCTGGTTGGCTCCGCTACTCAGGCGCCTCGGGCCGAGTGGCGCCGGCGTGGTGCTGCGCGTCCTGAAGCGGCTGATCGGGCGGGCGGCGGGACCGGTGCACGAGTTCCGGCGCGAGATCGGCTTGAGCGCTAGCCGCCGTGATCCAATCTTCGACGGGCAATTCTCGCGCGCCGGCGCACTGGCGCTGTATTCCCCGCTGCTCGGCGACGTACAGCCGGACTTTCCAGCGCCGACAGCGTTGACCGGGTTTGCGTTCTACGACAGCGAACGCGGCGGCGAGACGCTGCTCGAGCCGGGGCTGCAGGCGTTTCTGCAGGCTGGCGCGCCGCCGATCGTGTTTACGCTCGGCAGCTCGATGGTGCGCAATCCAGGGGATTTCTACAGCGCGAGCCTCAAGGCCGCGCGTCGATTGCAGCGACGCGCGGTGCTGCTGGTCGGTGAATCCTGGGGACGGCCGATTGATACCGCCGGGCGCGACGACGTGCACGTGTGCGGCTACGCGGCCTATTCACGCCTGTTTCCGCGGGCGGCAGCGGTGGTGCATCAGGGTGGCATCGGCACGCTGGCCCAGGCGCTGCGGGCCGGATGCCCACAGCTGGTCGTGCCGTTCTTTGCCGACCAGGCCGACAATGCCGCGCGCGCGGTGCGGCTCGGCGTCGCGCGAACCCTGCGTCGCAGCCGCTATAGCGCGGCCCGGGCGCAGCAACAGCTTTTCGCACTGCTGGCGGATAGCGCCGGCGCCGCGCGCGCGCTGGCCATTCGCGAGCGCATCGCGCTCGAGGACGGCGCCGCGCAGGCTGCGCGCCTGCTTGGCCGTAGCATCCAGGCACAGCGCGAGCCGCCCTGGTAACGCCGCGCCAGCTATCTCACCACGATGGTTGCCACCATCTGCGGATGAATCGAACACGCATAGCGGTAAGTGCCGGGCTTGTTGAATCGATGACTGAAGCTGTCGTTCGGGTCGAGGGCACCGGATCGGAAGCTATCGTCAATGCTCCTGATCGTATGCGGTTCGCCGTCGAAGTTCTTCCAGGTGACCCTGGTGCCCACCGCCACCACCAGCGAGGCCGGGCTGAACATGAAGTCGCGAATCGCCACTGTGCTCTCCTGCCGCCCCGACCCTGCGGTAGACGACGCTGCGAGCCAGGCGCCCAGCGCCACCAGCGCGAGCAGCACCAGCGCGCCCAGGCTGGCCGCGATCAGGCGGCCGCGCGATCTGGTGGATGTGGTCATTGAGCACCGTAACTGATCCGATGCGGCGCCGGTGACACGAATCCCGTAGGCTTGGAATAAAAAGGCCGGCACAGCGGTCTTGATGATCAGGAGCCAATAGGATGCCGGCAGGCAACGCGGGGCGAACCGGACGGTTTGAGGCGGTGGCGTTGCCACACCTGTCGGCTGCCTACAATCTGGCGCGCTGGCTGTGCCGCAACGAGGCCGACGCGGCGGATGTGGTACAGGAGGCACTGATGCGCGCCCTGCAGTATTTCGACAGCTACCATGGCGGTGATGCGCGCGCCTGGCTGCTGCAGATCGTGCGCAACAGCGCGTACACCTGGATCGAGAGCAACCGGCCCGCCGGGCGGGTGCCGCTGGACGGCGACGAGCTTGATGCGGCGATGCTCGCCGCGCAGCCGATGAACCCATTCACCGCCCAGGCTGCGGCCGGGGGTGAAGCCGCCTCCGACGCCGTGGCCCTGCGACGCGCGATTGCGCAGCTGCCGCCCGAGCAGCGCGAAGTGCTGATCCTGCGCGAGTTCGAGGACCTGTCCTACCGGCAGATCGCCGAGGTCACCGGCAGCCCAATCGGGACGGTGATGTCGCGGCTGTCGCGGGCGCGCGATCAGCTGGCCGCGATCGTGCGCGGTGGGCCGGTTGTGCCCGCCAGCCCCATTATGTCAGCCAGCCCCAATGGGCCCGCCAGCCGCGTGCTCGCCGGCGGCGCCATCGAGCCGGGCAGCCGCACGGTGCCCTCATGACCCACGATGAAGTCCAGCCGCTGCTGGACGCCTATCTCGACGACGAACTCGACCTGGCCACCGGACTTATCGTGCAGGCGCACCTGCGCGAGTGCCCGCAGTGCAGCGCCTGGCTGACCGAACGTCGCGCCGTGCTGGGGCGGGTGCATGCGGCGCCGCTGCGCTACCCGCTGCCGGCACCCCTGGAGGCACGCGTCAGGGCGCAGCTGCGCTGGCCGCGCCATCGCCAGGCGCTGGGCGTGCCGTGGAGCGGCGCGCTGGCGGCCGGGCTGCTGGTCGCGATCGGCGGTTTCCTGCTGGGACATTCCTGGCCGCGGCCGCCGGACCTGCGCGCCGAGCTGGTGAGCGCATCGGTGCGCGCAGCGCTGAGCGCGCATCCGATCGAGGTGCTGTCCTCGGATCACCATACGGTCAAGCCGTGGCTGTCAGGCCAGCTGCCGTTCTCGCCGCCGGTGCCCGAGCTGTCCGGGCAGGACGATGCGCTGCTCGGCGCACGGGTCGACTACCTGGGGTCGATTCGGGTCGCAGCGCTGGTTTATCAGCACGGCCATCACCAGGTGAACGTCTATGTCTGGCCGCGCGGCGCGATGCGCGCCGCTGTGCCCGATGACAGCCAGGTCGATGGCTATCAGCTGCTGACGACACAGGCGGGCGCATTTACCGCGGTCATGGTGTCGGACCTCAGCGCTGCGGAACTCGACGCATTTCGCGAGCGCTGGCGCGCAACGGCCACCGCCAGCGCAGCGCCGCCGACCAATTGATCGGCGAGCGGCTGCCGGTCATGATGCGGCATGGCCGTGCCCGAGTTCGATGCCGACGAATCGCGCTGGAGCGCCGTGGACGAAGCGCCGCTGCCCCAGCGTCGGGCTGCCGTGGCCGCGGCGCTGCGCGCCGTGCTGCCCGCGGACTGCGTGCTCAGCGCCGATGAGGAACTGCGTCCCTATGAATGTGACGGACTGTCGGTGTTCCGCACGCTGCCGATGCTGGTGGTACTGCCGCGCACCGAGGCAGAACTGCGCGCGGTGCTGCGCGAGTGCGACCGGTTGCAGGTGCCGGTGGTGGCGCGCGGCGCAGGCACCGGCCTGTCGGGCGGCGCGATGCCGCACGCGGCCGGAGTGGTGCTGTCGCTGGCGCGCTTCAATCGCATCCTGCAGATCGATCCGGTCGCACGTACCGCGCGCGTGCAGCCCGGGGTGCGTAACCTGGCGGTCTCGGAAGCGGCTGCAGCGCACGGCCTGTACTACGCCCCGGACCCCTCCTCGCAGATCGCCTGCAGCATCGGCGGCAACGTGGCGGAGAACTCCGGCGGCGTGCATTGCCTCAAGTACGGGCTGACGCTGCACAATGTGCTCGGCCTGCGCGGTTGCACCATCGACGGCGAGCCGATCGAACTTGGCGGCGGCGCGCTCGACACGCCCGGGCTAGACCTGCTGGCGCTGAACATCGGTTCCGAGGGGCTGCTGCTGATCATCACCGAGGTACTGCTCAAGCTGGTGCCGCGACCGGAGCTGGCTCAGGTGGTGATGGCCTCGTTCGATGACGTGGGCAAGGCCGGCGAGGCGGTGGCCGCGATCATCGCCGCCGGCATCATCCCATCGGGCCTGGAGATGATGGACCGCAAAGCTACCGCGGCGGTCGAACCGTTCGTCAAGGCCGGGTACGACCTGAGCGCCGCGGCGATACTGCTGGCCGAGTCCGACGGCACCCCGGAGGAGGTGGCCGAAGAAGTGGCCGCGATCGAGCGCGTGTTGCAGGCGCATGGCGCCACCGCCATCGCCGTGTCCGCATCGGAAGCCGAGCGGCTGCGATTCTGGTCCGGGCGTAAGAATGCGTTTCCAGCCGCCGGCCGCATTTCGCCGGACTATTACTGCATGGATGGCACTATCCCGCGTAACCGCCTCGGACACATGCTCAAGGCGATCGAGCAGATGGAGCACAAGTACGGCCTGAAATGCATGAACGTGTTCCATGCGGGCGATGGCAACCTGCACCCGCTGATCCTGTTCGACGCTAACGCCGCCGGTGAATGGGAGCGCGCCGATCGCTTCGGCGCCGACATCCTGGAGCTGTGCGTGCAGCTCGGCGGCACCATCACCGGTGAGCATGGCGTGGGCGTGGAAAAGCTCAATTCGATGTGCGTGCAATTCTCCCCAGCCGAGCGCGCCGCGTTCTTTGCGGTCAAGCGCGCCTTTGATCCGCCCGGGCTGCTCAATCCGGGCAAGGCGATCCCGACCCTGGCGCGCTGCGCGGAGTACGGCCGCATGCATGTGCGTCACGGACAGCTGCCGCACTCCGACCTGCCGCGATTCTAGATGGACGCCGCCCAGGTGGACGACGCGCTGCAGCAGCTGCGCCATCGCGTGATGGATGCGAATGCTGCAGGAACCGGTCTGCGCCTGCGCGGCGCCGGCACCAAGGACTTCTACGGCGAGCACTGCGAGGGCGCACTGCTGGACCTGCGCGGCTATCACGGCGTGGTTGATTACGAGCCATCGGAGCTGGTGATTACCGCGCGGTGCGGCACCGCGCTGTCGGAGCTCGAGAGCCTGCTGCAGCAGCACCAGCAGTTCCTGGCGTTCGAGCCGCCCGCCTTTGGCGGCGAGCCGACCATCGGCGGGGTGATCGCCGCCGGGTTGTCGGGACCGCGGCGCTTCCAGGCGGGCGCTGCACGCGATTTCGTGCTCGGCGCCGTGCTGCTGTCAGCACAGGGCGAGCTGCTGCATTTTGGCGGCAAGGTCATCAAGAACGTCGCCGGCTTCGACCTCGCCCGCCTGCTGTGCGGCTCGCTCGGCATCCTCGGTGCGATCACCGAGGTATCGCTGAAGGTGATGCCGCTGCCGCGCACCGAGCAGACACTGTGTCTTGAGCTTGCGGCGCCCGAGGCGCTGGCGCAGTTCAACCGCTGGGGCGGGCAGCCGCTGCCGATCTCGGCCACCGCGTGGATCGCGGGGCAGGCCTGGGTGCGACTGTCCGGCGCGCCATCGGCGGTGCGCGCCGCGCGAGCGCGCCTCGGCGGCGAACTGCTCGACGACACCGAGGCGCTCGCGCTGTGGAAGAGCCTGCGCGACCAGACGCACGCGTTCTTCCGCCAGGCGGGCGCTGTGTGGCGACTGTCGGTGCCGTCGTCAGCCGCGCCGCTCGCCACCAGCGCTGCCCAACTCATCGAATGGGGCGGTGCGCTGCGCTGGTGCTACGGCGATCTTCCTGCGGCGCAGATGCGGGCGCTGGCACGCAGCGCCGGCGGCAGCGCGCTGCACTGGCGCGGCGGCTCGAGCGGCGCCCGATTCGACGCGCTCTCCCCCGCAGTGCTCGAGATTCACCGCCGACTCAAGTCGCGCTTCGACCCGCGCGGCATCTTCAACCCCGGGCGGCTGATCGCAGGACTGTAGAGCGCACGATGGAAACCAAACTGGCGCAAGGGATCAAGGGCACCACTCAGGGCGACACTGCCGAGGGCATCCTGCGCTCCTGCGTGCACTGCGGTTTCTGCAATGCGACCTGTCCTACCTATCAGCTGCTCGGTGATGAACTGGACGGTCCGCGCGGACGCATCTACCAGATCAAGCAGGTGCTGGAGGGCGCGCCGGCCACGCGCAGTACGCAGCTGCACCTGGATCGCTGCCTGACCTGCCGCGCCTGCGAGACCACCTGCCCTTCCGGGGTGGATTACGGCCACCTGGTCGACATTGGCCGCGCAGTGGTGGAGTCCCAGCTCACCCGGCCGCTGCGTGAGCGGGTGCTGCACGGGCTGCTGCGCGCCGTGCTGAGCCGGCAGGCGCTATTCGGCGCCGCATGGGGCCTGGGCCGCGCGCTGCGCTTTGCGCTGCCGAAGGCGCTGGGAGGCAAGTTCAGCCAGCGTCGCGCGGCCGGCGCCTGGCCGCGGCGCCTGCATGCACGCAAGGTGCTGCTGCTGAATGGTTGCACGCAGCCGGCGATGGCGCCCTCGATTGATGCGGCTACCGCCCGGGTACTCGATGCAATCGGGGTGCAGGCGCTGGTGGATACGCGCTCGGGATGCTGCGGCGCTCTCCGCCATCATCTGCACGATCAGCGCGGCGCGCTGGATAATGCACGCCGCAACATCGATGCCTGGTGGCCGCAACTGCAATCCGGTGCGGTCGAGGCGATCGTCATCAACGCCTCAGGCTGCGCGGTGATGGTCAGGGAATACGGCTGGCTGCTGCGCGATGATCCGGTCTATGCCGCGAGGGCGCGCGCCATCAGCGATGCGACGCGCGATCTGGTCGAGTTCCTGGGACCGCAATTGCCGCTGCTGCGCCGCCGTGTACGGGCTCCGAGCGTACAACGCGTGGCACTGCAGAAGCCGTGCACGCTGCAGCATGGGCTGCGCCTGAAGGACAACGTCGATGAACTGCTGACGGGACTTGGGGCGCAATTGCTGCCGGTGAACGAGGCGCACCTGTGCTGCGGTTCGGCCGGCACCTATTCGCTGCTGCAGCCAAAGCTCGCGCTGGAACTGCGGGAGCGCAAGCTCGGCCACCTGTTGCAGGGGCAGCCGCAGGTGGTGCTGACCGCTAATATCGGCTGTATGTCGCACCTGGCCGCCGGCACTTCGGTAGCGGTGATGCATTGGATAGAATGGGTCGATAAAATCGTTGTATCTGACTGATTATTAAATTTTTTATGAACATGACGACAATACGACGCTGGCATTCATATATCGGCCTATTCATGGCTCCGATCGTCCTGTTCTTCGCATTGACCGGTGCAGCGCAGTTGTTCAGCCTGCACGAGGCGCACGGTAACTACCAGCCGCCCACCGTGCTGGAGAAGCTCAGCTCCGTTCACAAGGATCAGGTGTTCGCGCTTGGCCACCACCACGAGCCAGTGGAGCCGAAAGCCGACTCGCGCAAGTCCGAGGCGGGTACGGCGTCACGGGCCGCCAGCGAGGACGAGGGTGACAACACCAAGCTAGCGACGATTGCGCTGAAAGCATTATTCCTGCTGGTGGCGCTCTGCCTGGTACTGTCCACAGCGTTGGGACTCTGGATGGGCCTTACACAAACGCGCCAAAAGCGTCTGGGGTGGATGCTGGTAGTTGCAGGCGCGCTGATGCCGGTGGGTCTGCTGCTGATGTGACAACAGATTGAGGCCGCCACCGACCCCGCTTAGGTCGTAAAATGCGCCCTGGTGTCTCGGCGGCCATCCGCACGCCCAGGAGCGATCATCTTGCACGCGCAGTCGATGTCCCACGCGGTGCCGCAGGCGCGAGCCGCGGTGCTGGCCTGCCTTCTACTTGGGCTCTGCGGCGTGGCATCCGCCACCGGCGATGGGCAGACGCCCTCGAGCGGCGCCTGGGAGTACCTGCAGCGCGAGTTCTACCCGGATCGAAACCTGGGCCTGCTCGATGAGCACTTCATGAGCCTTGAGGCGCCGGCGAACACGCCGGATCCGGCGGCGACGCCGCTGACCTTGCGCTTTGGCGATGCCGCCGTCGGACACATCAGGCAGATCCGCGTGATCATCGACAACAATCCCTCGCCGGTGGCTGCAACCTTCGATGTCGCCAGCGGTGCGCGCGTCGCCGAGATCGGGCTGCGTGTAAGAATCGATCGATTTACCTCGGTACGCGCGATTGCGGAGACCACCGACGGCCGCTTCGAGATGCGCAGTGCCTGGGTGAACGCCAGCGGTGGCTGCTCTGCGCCGCCGAGCACGCTGACCGCCGGCTCGCTCGGCGAGATTCGTTTCCGCCCCTCGCCCGACGGCCGGTCGATGCTGATCAGCATCCGGCATCCGAACAATTCCGGTTTCCAGATCGACCCGCGCAGCGGCGAGCCGATTGCCGCGCACTACGTTTCGCATCTGCGCTTCAGCAGCGATGGCCGCACACTGCTGCAGGCCGACACCGGGATCTCGTTGAGCGAGAACCCGAGCCTGCGTATCGCCTCTGACCAGCCGCTGCCGGCGCCGATCGCGGTTGATGTCATCGATTCGGCCGACGCGCACTTCACCGGCCGCTGGGGCGGCGCACTTGCCGGGAACGCCGCGGGCAGCGCGGCAGCGGGGGCTGGCGGCACGCGTTGAGATGCAGCACCGGGCGATCCGACCGGCGGCACGGTGCGCGCCGTTCCCGCATGCGCTGAGCTGGGCTCTCATCGCCCTGCTGTTGCAGCCCGGCGCAATTGCAACCGCCGGCGCGCCGGATTTCCAGCTCCAGCAGCTGGCCCCCGGCGTATTCGTGCACATCGGGCAGCAGCTGGCGCTGGATGCGCCCGGTCACGACGACATCGCCAACATCGGCTTTATAGTTGGCACGCGCTGCGTGGCGGTGATCGATACCGGTGGCTCGGTGCGCATCGGCCGCGCGCTGCTGGCCGCCATACGGCAAAGGACCCGCCTGCCGATCTGCTATGTCATCAACACGCACGTGCACGTCGATCATGTGCTGGGCAACGCCGCCTTTGCGCCGGAGCGGCCGAAGTTCGTCGGCCATGCGGCGCTGACGGCGGCACTGGCGCGCAGCCGCGATTTCTTCCTGCAGCAGTATCCGGAGGATCTGGACCAGCCGCCGAGCGCAGCGCAGATCATCGGGCCGGACATAACAGTCGACCAGACGCTGGAGCTGGAGCTGGGTGGGCGTCGGCTGAGCCTGCGCGCGTGGCCCCTGGCGCACACCGATTGCGACCTGACGGTGCTGGATAATGGCAGCGGCACGTTATGGACCGGGGATCTGCTGTTTCGCGACCGGCTGCCGGCCGTGGATGGCAGCGCCAGCGGTTGGCTGCGCGTGCTCGATGAGCTGGCGCGGCTGCGGGTAACGCGCGCGGTGCCGGGCCACGGTCCTATCGCCAGCGACCTGTCGATGGCGTTGCAGCCCGAGCGCCGCTACCTGCGCGCACTGATCGACGGCGTACGTGACCAGTTGGCGCGCGGCGGCTCGATGCAGCAGGCCATCGCGCAGGTGGCGGCCGCCGAACAGCCGCAGTGGCTGCTGTGGGACAGCACCCATGCGCGCAACGTCGCGCATGTCTATGAGCAGATGGAATGGCAGTGATCGGACGGCGCCGCTGGCTGCAGATGGCCGCGCTGGCCGCGATCGAGGGCGCCCGCGGCTGGCGCCGCGCCGGCGCATCGCCGCTGCGGGCGGCACGCGGCGTGGTGATCGTCGGTGGCGGCTTTGCCGGCTCAGCCTGCGCGCTGTATTTGCGGCAACTGGACCCGGCGCTCGACATCACGCTGGTCGATCCGCTCGAGCGCTATGTCACCTGTCCGATGAGCAACGAGGTATTGGCCGGCTGGCGTGACCTGGCATCGATCACGCTGGCGCGCGCCGGCATCACCGGCGCGCGGATTCGGCTGCTGCGCGAGCGCGTCGACGTCATCGAGCCGCAGCAGCGACGCGTCCGGCTCGAGGACGGACAATCCCTGGCGTTCGACCGCCTGGTAGTCGCGCCCGGCATTCGGTTGCTGTGGAACAGGATCGAAGGCTACGATGAAGGCGCGGCTCAGGCGATGCCGCACGCCTGGCAGGCCGGTGAACAGACGCAGCGCCTGGCGCAGCAACTGCATACGATGGATGACGGCGGCGTGGTCGCGATCAGCGTACCTGCGGGACTGATGCGCTGCCCGCCTGCCCCCTACGAGCGCGCCAGCCTGATTGCGAATTATCTTTCGACCCATAAGCCGCGCTCGAAGGTGCTGATCTTCGATGCCAATAATCACTTTCCGCGCCAGGATGTCTTCACCGAGGCCTGGCGCTCACTGTATCCCGGCATGATCGAATGGATTGCATCCACCGAAGACGGCGCGGTGGTGCGCGTTGATGCCGCCAGCCTGACTGTTTATACCGGCAACGGCGCGCACCCGGTGGCGGTCGCGAACATTATTCCGCCGCAGGCGCCGGCGCAGATCGCGGCCGACGCCGGTCTGGCCTCCGATCATGGCTGGTGTCCGGTAGCCCCCGATACGTTTGAATCGACGTTGGTCCCCAACGTCCATGTGATCGGCGATGCCTGTATCGCCGACGCGATGCCGAAGTCGGCCTCCGCCGCGTGCAGCCAGGCGCGGCAGTGCGCGCGAGCGATCGTCGCGCTGCTGTCCGGTCGCGCGGCAACGCAGCCCGCGTTCGACAGCGTTTGCTACAGCTTCGTCGGCCCGCAGCGCGCTATCGCGATCCACGGCCGCTTTGCCGTCCAGGAGGGCAGCATCGTCGCGTTGCCAACGGCGGGCTCGTCGGCTGGCAGCGGCGCCGGTGCGCAGCAGGCGCGCGATGCGCAGCTCTGGTATCGGACGATTCGCGCCACCGCGTTCGGCGCCTGACGGGCGCACAGTTCGATCAGCTGATCTCTTCCTCGAATCGAACACTGAGCTTGCGATAAAGCGCCTTCGCAAGCGGGTCGTAGCCAAAAAAGGCAACCGCAGCATCCATCCACGTCAGCGGACGCGCCCGCGCGAGCTCACGCGCGCTCCTCAGCAGCTGCGACGGCATCGAGGACGGAGACGGGTCAAATACGTCGGCTTCGTGAGTGTCGTGGTCTTTCTCGAGCACGCTCCGTGCGACCTTCGAGAATACATGCAGTCCGCCGTTCGTCTGGTAGATGCGATACTCCTGCCAGTGTCCTTCGGGCGCCAGGGCCGGCGCCGCGGATGCCAGCAGCACGCCGCTGAATCGCAGGTCCGCCTTGCCATCCCTGGTGACAATGTATTCCTTCTTTACACCGACGTTCGCATCGTCATCGAGCGCGGGCAGGTGCGACTGCATGCTGACTTTGATCTTCGATAGCGCGCCGGCCTTGGGTGCGGAGTCACTGCTCACACTCTTCTTGGGCGTGTCGTTGGATGCAGCGGGCGTGGCTTCTTTGGGTGCAGCTTCGGGAGCAGCATCATTGTGAGTGGCGTCGGTGCTTTTGTGCCCGTCACCGGTCACGGACACCGATACAGACACGGGCAGGGTTCCGCTGACCCGCGGCTGGGAGACTTCAGTGGGTTCGGCGCTCATCAGGTTATCCTCGCGGTAAAGCGGCAATAACTTAAGAGTCTGCGCCTGGTGACCCGCTCTGATCAGTCAGGAATCTGCGCTTGCAGTCGTCAGCGTGCGCTCACGTCGCGCTCGCAGATTCCGAAGTCAACTGCCCGTGCTTGGATCGTATTGCCACAGGTCGTTGAGATAGCCGACGTTGCCGGTTGAGTCGTAGCCATAGCCGCCGAACAGCCACAGGTTGCCCGAGGAGTCGATCCAGGAGCTGATCGAATTGCGCGCTCCCGGCACGGTGCTGGGCGAGCCGCTGCCCTGGGTGCCGTAGACCCCCGCGGCATTGTCGGCGTAGCCGCCGCTGACCCAGGTCCACTGTGCGCTGCTCGGACTGTAGCGCCACAGATCATTCAGGTTGCCAACAGTGTCGGTTGAGTTATAGCCGACACCGCCGAACAGCCAAAAGTTGCCCGACGTGTCGGTCCAGGAGCTCGCGGCCTGGCGCGCACCTGGCAGGTTAGCGGCTGCGGCGGTTCCCAGCGTGCCATAGACCCCACTGGCATTGGCCGCATCCTCGCCGTTGATCCAATTCCACAGTCCGCTGCTTGGACTGTACTACCACAGGTCATTGAGCCTGCCCAAACCGCCGGTTGAGTCGTAGCCATAACCACCGAACAGCCAAAGGTCGCCGGACGAGTCGATCCAGGAACTGACGGAATTGCGCCCGCCTGGCACGTTGCCGGCCGCAGCGGTCCCCTGGGTGCCGTAGACGCCACTGGCGTTGTGCGCTTTGCCGCCACTGACCCAGGTCCACAGTCCGGTGCCCGGTTTGTATCGCCACAGATCGTTCAGGTTGCCGGCAGTGCCGCTTGAGTCGTAGCCATCCCCGCCGAACAGCCACAGGTTGCCGGACGAGTCGATCCAGGAGCTGGCCGCATAGCGCGCTCCCGGCACATTGCCGGCCGCGGCGGTGCCCAGGGTGCCGTAGACCCCGCTGGCGTTGTGTGCGGCGCCGCCGCTGAGCCAGGTCCACAATCCGGTGCCCGGACTGTATCGCCACAGATCGTTCAGGTTTCCAAAAGCGCCGGTGGAGTCATAGCCAACCCCCCCGAACAGCCACAGGTTGCCGGACGAGTCGGTCCAGGAGCTGGCCGCATAGCGCGCTCCCGGCACATTGCCGGCCGCGGCGGTGCCCAGGGTACCGTAGACTCCGCTGGCGTTATCTGCATTGCCGCCGCTGACCCAGGTCCAAAGTCCGGTGCCCGGACTGTATCGCCACAGATCGTTCAGGT